>Ga0210096_1000101_pt1 | contig 39021 bp, 42 predicted proteins | sample China_Galinas_PW_4_FD_184864 | JGI IMG/M metagenome (GOLD analysis project Ga0210096, IMG submission 184864) | Wetland microbial communities from San Francisco Bay, California, USA, that impact long-term carbon sequestration - China_Galinas_PWA_D2... | ecosystem: Environmental > Aquatic > Marine...
CGCTGCGTCGTGAGCTGATCCGGGCGGAATTTCGTCAAGGAGCGGGGCGGGCGGCCTCACCGCGACAAATGATGGCCCGCCCATCGCCACGCCTGCGGGCGGCGGCGTAGGTCACGAAAGTCGAGTACTCAGTGCTTGTGCGGAGCGCGAATGGGCTGATGCCTTGATCGATGCTGTGATCGCGTGGGAGAACCTTGTCGGCACTCGCAATGAGACGGCCTACCGCGTTACGGCTTCGCTAACGGTGCTTTGCGAGGACGATCCAAATCATCGCCTGGCAATGCGCAAAGAGCTTGCGAAGATTTACGACGAGAGATCGCGTTTGGTCCACGGGGACCGCATGGGCGTCATGCCAGAGGTACGCGACCGCGCAATTCAGGTTGGCCTTGAGGTGCTGGCACGACTAATCGATGGGCGGTCGGATCTGTTGGAACTCGCCAATAGCAGCAAGAGAGCAGACCGCCTCCTGCTAGCTGTTAACGCGGAGCCGAGCAAGGAAAATGAGGATTGACCGCAGGCGTGGTGTTGACTGGCGCACCAACTGGCGCACGAGCCCGAGTTGGGCAACGGCGATGATCGCCCTCTAACGCAGAAACCCCCGATTTACGGGGGTTTCTTATGCGGCTGAATGGAGTCGAACCATCACGCCCCGTAAAGGGCACAAGCCCCTCAAATCGCCGGTTTGAAGGGATCTGGGGTTATCTGAGGTTTTCTCGGCGCTCACGTCTGTAGTCCGGTAGGCGGAGGCGGCGGTTCGGTGACCTTGCGCGGCGCCGGCGACGGTTCGGCGCCCCGTACCCCATGCTCGTCGCGAAAGAGGCAGAGGATCTGGCCGCTGGGTCGAGCGGCACTCGGCGCCAGCAATCCGGGCCAGCCCTCCTTCCAGAGCCGCTCGCCGATCCGTTGGTACGCCTTCCACGAGTGACGCCCCGGAGCCGGCGCATGGAGCCCGACCGCGGCGAGTCGCTTGGGTGTGGAGAGGTCGGCGACCTCGACGTCGACCCGCCAGGTCCAAAGCTCTCGGGGCATCTGCGCGAGCGGTGGGATCATCCGCTCGGCGAGGTGGCGGTACCACTCCGCCCAGGTGGTCTCCTCGGTCTCGGCGAGATAGAGCGCGTCGACCGCGTCGCCTCGCTGCCAGCGGTTGTCCGGTGGCGGCTCGCGCTCGGGCAGCGGCTGGGAGCCGGGATAGGTGTGCTTGAACCAGGCGCCGCGAACGGCGACCGTCGCGACGTCGGTTGCCACCTCAGACGGCGCCGGGGTCCTCGAGGCCGGAGACCAGGCGCCCGACTGCGCGGTAATCGCCGGCGGCGATCCGCTCGATTGGCTTGTCGTCGTCGAGCGTGGGGACCGGCTTGTTCAGCCACACGGGAATGTAGGTGGGGCGGATAACGCGAGCCAGGCGTTCGACCAGCGAGGAGAGCTCGGCGAGCCGCTCGGCGCGCAGACCGCTCGGCGCACTGCGGCGGGCGAGCCACTCGCGCACGGTGCTGGGCGCCGCTCCGGTCGCGCGGGCGATCTCGCGGTCAGAGAGGTGACCCGTGTCGTGAACGTGAATCGCCTCTTCGGCGTAGGCGGTGGTCATGCTGGGCCCACCTTAGCAATCCGTCGTGATTCCGACAAGTTTTCGTCGGATGTCTTTCGAGTTATTCTGGTAGGGCATATCCGGATGGCGCTCGGGGTCGAAGCAGTAGCGCAAGGACACGTCGCCGACCTCGCCGACCTGGCCGTGGTAGGCGTAGCCGGCCAGTGTGGCTCCAGCGCGGAACCCTAAGAAACCGTGTCCGAGGCGCCCGCGAGCGCCCCGCCTGCTTCTCCGGTCGCGGGCCGCGCCTGCCGGACGACGGGCCACGCGGTCTTGCGAGTCCACGGCGTCGGTTGCTCGGAGGCCAGGCGGATCGTGGACGGCTTCGCCGCCGAGGGCGGCTCGCCGGGGGTGGTGCTCACGGTCGACTACTTCGTCTGCCAGGGGCGCGGCCGCCGGCTGAGCTGCTCTCGCGGGAACTCCGGGATCGTCTATATGCATGCCCTATGAGCGCCCCCGCGGACGACGATCGCCATCGACGCCCGGCAGCGAGGTCGAGGCCAGCGTGACGAGCGGCGGCTGACCCTAAAGCGGGTAGGGCACGCCCATGGCAGCGGCACCCAGGTACCAGAGACCGAAGGCGCAGAGGAATACCGCGGAGGGGCGAGTGGGAAGGGTTGCGAGGCCCCTGCCCAATCCCGCGGCGACCGCGCCCATCGCCAGGGCGGCGCTGACCGCGAACACCACCAACCCCGCAAGCGCGACGCCGGGATCGGGGATCGCTGCGAGGAGCAGAAGGCCGACCCCGGCGCTGCCGCCCACCCCGTGGAGGGCGCCGACCCCATAGGCCTCGCGCAGGCTCGCCGGCGGTCGGTGCGGATGGGGATGGCTCCGATGGCGGCCGTGGCGCACGAACAGGCGCAGGCCCAGGGCGAAGATGACCAACCCGATCAGCGCCTCGATCGACTGCTGGGCGCCCGCCGGCAGCGCTGCGGACCAGAGGATGACCGGCACTCCGAGGCAGAGCACGGTGCCGGCGTGGCCCGTTCCCCACAGGAGGCCGATCAGGGCCGACCTCCCACGGGCATCCCTGGCCATTGCCCCGACGGCCGCCAGGTGGTCGGGATCCAGCGGATGGCGCAGTCCGAGCAGCAGAGCGATCGCGAGCGCGGCGAGCGGTCTGCCGGATGCGAGGGAGGCGATCTTCTCGTCGAGGCCGAACATTCTCATGCGAAGCTTGACGATCGGACCGAAGGGTTCGATGGCTCGTCCGTGAAGCTACGCCCGAGGGGTGCGGAAGCCCCGTCTGAGCGGCCTCGCCGTGCAAGGTTTCGTGCTGTTGTCTGTAATCCGATCGGTTGAGTTAGGGTCCGAGCAGCGTTGCTCGGGAACCGGGGACCGGCGACGGGGGCCACCGGGGCAGGGGGTTACCGCCGTGCGGCCCCTGCGCCCCGGTGATCGTCGGCGCCGGTTCTTGTGAAGAAGCCACAGGGAGCTCCGCATTGAGGTCCCTCCCTCTGTGTCTCTCAGCCGAGCGGCTCGGGGTAGACGTCCTCGGCTTTGGATTCGAGGCGTCTGGCGTTGTGGCCTACCCGCGCAGCCCGGAGTCGCCGAGCAGCTCCGCCAGCGTGCCCCGCATTTGCGAGTAGCGACGGGAGCCGACCCGACTCTCCCACATCGCCTCCACGGCGGCATGGGCGTCGACCGCGACTCGGTGCAGGCGCCGCCCTCGCGCGCTCAGGCGCACCATGCGGGCTCTGCCATCGGTCGGATCGGACGCGAGGCGCAGGTAGCCGCGCTGCTCGAGCTCGCGCAAGAGATCGTTGACGCGCTGCTTGGAGATCTGGGCGTCGGCTGCGATCTCGGTGGGGCGCCGGCCGTCGGGCCCCGGCCAGCGGAACAGCGTGACGTGCGCGGGGCGCACGTCGTCGAAGCCGGCGGCGGCCACCTCGGAGTAGATCCGATCGCGGACCTCGTGCAGCCCGAAGCGCATCAGCGCGCCGATCGGCAGCGCTGGCCGCTGGTCGTCGTTTGGATCGTTCGTCATCGAAAGTACGGTGATAGTACTATCTGGATAGTACGAATCCCATACTACAGAGAGGACAAGAGGAGATGGAGACGGAGACGACCGGCGTCAAGCACCTGCCCGCCGGAGAGGGCCGGGCCTTCGCCCTGATGGGCTCCACGCTGACCTTCAAGGACGAGCCGCAGGACAGCGGCGGGGCGATGCTGGCCTTTGAGCACCGCTGCCCGCCCGGCCTCGGCGTGCCCCCACACAGCGAGCGCAATCACGAGTCCTTCTACGTGCTGGAGGGCGAGCTCGAGGTTGAGGTGGCGGGCAAGGCCCACGCGCTCGGCCCCGGCGACTTCCTGCGCATCCCCCGCGGCACGGTGCACTCGCTCCACAACCCCGGCCCGGACCCGGTGCGGGTGCTCACGGTCGTCTCACCGGGAGACGGTCATGCCCGCTTCTTCTCGACCCTTGGCCAAGCAATCGAGGATCCGGCGAACCCGCCGGAGCCGGGTGAGCCGCCGGAGTTCGAGTACGTGCAACGAATCGCCGCCGAATGCGGAATCGAGTTCTTGGCGCCGGCACAGGAGTAGGCCCATGAATCTGGCATACGACCGCGGCACTTGTTTGTCAGCGTGAGCGGCCCGCCTTGACCGAGCGCCGGTAGCGGGGGTCGAGCCGGATCGCGGTGCGGAGTGCGCCGGGTGCCCTCCGCAGGAGCGCGGCGGCGAAGCGATCCGTCGGTCGCTGGGCGGAGCGGGGGCTGTCGATCTCGATCCGGGCGAGCTGCTGTTCTGCCTCACCTGGACTGGTTCCCTTGGGTGCGACCGCCAGGAGCTCCCACTCGCCCGGGACTCCCTTCAGCCGGTGGCTGCCGCGATCCTCGAAGGCGAGACCCGAGCCGACCACCAGGTCGCGGATCGTCCGCGAGACGAGGATCTCGCCCGGTCCGGCCGCGGCGCAGACTCGCGCCGCAAGGTGGACTCCGAGCCCGCCGACGTCCTCGCCGATCCGCTCGATCTCCCCGGTGTGCAGGCCGGCTCGGATCGGGATTTCCTCCTCTAGCAGCGCGCTCCTGATCGCTTCCGTGCAGCGGATCGCCGCGGCGGGGCCGTCGAAGGTCGCGAGCTGGCCGTCACCGGTGCTCTTGACCGCCGTTCCGCCAAAATCGGCGACCTGTTCGCGGGTCAGCTCGTCATGTCGCTCGAGTACGGCGCGCCAGCGGGAGTCGCCGAGCTCGGCGGCGCGCTCGGTCGACCCGACGATGTCGGTGAACAGCACAGTGGCCAGCACGCGGTCCGAGCGGGGGGCCTGCCGCTCCCCGGTCAGCAGCTGTTCGATCTCGCCGACGATCTCGTCGGGGCTGCTGAACCAGGGAGCGTGGTCGTCGCCCTCGACTTCCAGCAACCGAGCGCCTGGTATCCGTCGCGCCATGAAGCGCGAGTGCTGCACCGGGATCGCGAGATCGCCCTTTGCGTGGACGAGCAGGGTCGGGACGTCGACCGACTCGAGCAGGTCGGTGACGTCGAGCCGCAGCGCAGAGCTCATCGTCGCCTGGGCCATCCCGGGGCTCGCGCAGAGCCGCTCCAGCAGTCCGAGCTGGCCCTCGTCCCCCTGGTGCGGCACAAACGACTTCAGCGCCTTGCCCTCTCCCCAGTCCTCGAGCACGTGCCGGACCATTCGGCGCCCGCGCTCGACCTGCGCCTCGTTTGGGATCTCGTCCTCGCGCAGCTCCAGCTCTGCGGCGCGGCGGCGCACGTCGTGCATGTCGATCGCCCCGTCTGCGAAGTCGCGGATGCTGGGCGGGTCCGTCCCCAGGGACAGGGTCGAGTAGGTGTCGAGGAGGATCAGCGCCTCGCTGCGCTCGGGCCTCGTGACGGAGAAGAAGATCGCCATCGGGCCGCCCTCCGAGAGCCCGATGATCGCGGCTCGCTCCATGCCGGCGGCGTCCATGACCGCCTCGACCTCCGCGGCACGCTCCTCCAGGGTCGGGATCCCCGACACCGGATCCGACAGCCCGGTCCCGGCCTTGTCGAAGATCAGCAGGCGTGAGAACCCGGCGATCCGATCGAAGAACGACTTTGCCTGCGGCATCGCCCACCAGAACTCGACATGTGAGATGAACGAGGGGACGAGGACGAGGTTGAGGTCCCCTTCGCCCACGACCTGGTAGGCGAGGTTCAACTCCCCGTAGGACGCGTATCGCGTCTTCGGCGCCACCACCGATCAAGGCTACGGCAATGGCTCCGCGCGAAGACCGCCGGCCGATGGTTGGGGCCGACCCAGTTCGCGGGGACCGAGTTGAGTTCCAGGTCGCCTCCGAGGGAGCCTGGATGAATCCGGCTATTTCGGCGTCTGACCGGCGCACCACCGGCGCACGAGCTACCCCTCGCCGTCGGTCGGGTGGTCGGCAGTCAACCGCTCGAAGTCCTCGGCGGAAGCGGGCGAAGTGCCTCATCCTTTTTCAAGCTCGGCCATTGGCGTGATCGGCGGTTCAAGCGTCACCCCACCCATTCGGTCGGGCACGACCTCGTAGCGGCGGCCGTAGATCTCCACGAGATCGCCTGTGGCGAGATCGATCTTTCTTGTCTGGGGCATGTCGCGATGGTAGCCGCCTGGAACCCGGCTACCATTAGAAACCGTGACGACCCGCGAGAAAGCCCACGCCGTCTTGGACCACCTGCCGGAAGATCGGGTGGACGCGGCGTTGGCGGCGCTTGAGGCGGTGGAAGGCCGCGATACCTCGGTAGGGGCGATCCTCGCCCGTCACGGCGAGGAGCGCCTGAGCCCGGAGGAGTTCGACCGGCACTTCGGATCGTTGCCGACCGACGCCGAGGGCTGATCGTCGAGCAGGCCCAGCCGGAGCCGGTCTTTCCGGTCGGCTTCGATGAGGACGCCCTCGCCGAGGACCTTGAGCGTCTATCCGAGGGCGCAGAGGAAGCGCTGGACGCCTTCCGCAAGGAGCTACGACGTGAAGGCGGTCTCCCGCAGTCGCGGCTCAAGGCGTGCCACGACGTGGGACAGGACCGGACAATGCTCGGCGGCTGCGTCAAGACGTACATCCCCTGGCCGGACGGCCGCTTCGGTGCGGTCTTCGTCGCCGTTAAGCACCCGAAGCGTCCCCTCGCCCTGCGCGCGTTCGCCTTCGGGGTCCGACACCATCCCCCGGAGTCGAACGCTGAGACCGTCTACGAGGTCGCTGATCGGCGGCTTGGCAGGCAAGCTTGAATCTGGAAGGTCTGCGCGATAGGCCTAAGCGCCGCCACGCTGAACCTTGAAGACCATTACCTTGCCCGACTCATCGGTCGGAAAGATCGGCTTGATCCGGTCTCTCCATTCTGCGGGGCGGATTTCCCTTTGCTCCGTCAGGCGATGGGCGCGAGCCCGCCCTGCTGTCGCCTACCCCCGATTTCCGGGGGCTTCTCATGCGGCTGAATGGAGTCGAACCATCACGCCCCGTAAAGGGCACAAGCCCCTCAAATCGTTCCGGGTCCGCAACACAGAGCGGAATCCGGCCTGTAGAGCCAAATCAAATCCGGCTGCAACCGGCTGAATCCGGCTATTTCGGTGTCTGACTGGCGCACCACTGGCGCACGGCGGCCTAGAAGACGCTTCGCAGTCGTCTATGACGCGGGCTACGATCTTTGCCGATGGCTCCAATCGCAAATGAAAGCCTGATCGCCGAGGCTGGGCGCCGCCTAGCGGCCGCAGCTCCCGGTGCCAGGGTGATCCTCTTCGGCTCTTATGCCCGAGGTGAGGCCAGACCTGGCTCCGACCTCGACCTCCTCGTCGTCGAGCCTCGGCTGCCCAGTCGGCGCAAGGAGTTCGGGCGCCTTCGCATGGCTCTTGGCGACATCGGAGTTCCGGTGGACCTGATCGTCGTCAGCGACGATCATGTGAGCAAGTGGGGCGAGGTGCCCGGGGGCGTCATCCACGAGGCGCTGCGAGATGGACGCGTCCTCGCCGCTTGAGCCCTCCGGCGCAGCGGCGATCCTCGCTCGCAAGGCCGCTGAGGATGCGACCGCCGTCCGCGAGTTCTCCGCCAACCCCGAGATTGCCGATGGCATCATCGGCTTCCACGCCCAGCAGGCGATCGAGAAGTGGCTCAAGGCCGTCCTGGCGAGCCGTAGTGTGGACTTCGAGTACACCCACGACCTCCGCCACCTGATCGCCCTGGCAGGCATCGGCGAGGACGCGGCGCCCTTCGATCTGCGCGAGGCGGTCGACCTCACCGAGTACGCGGTGCCGTTGCGCTACGAGGACCTGCTGGACGCCGAGCCTCTCGACCGCGATGCCACCGTCAATCTGGTCGAGGAGGTGGGCAACTGGGCCGGAGCTCAGTTGTCGGAAGCCACGGAAGATGCCGAGAGCCCCGACGATGGGGGTTCGTGATCGTGACCGGGCCCGGCGTCAGCTCAGCCGCAGCCTCGGCCATGACGGGGGCGTTCAGCCTCCTCGGCCCGTCCTTCGGTGCGCACTTCTGCGCGCCGATCCGCGACCAACTCGTCGGCCAGGCTGACGCCTGGCGCCAGATTGGCGAACATGCCGCTTGTCCGCTCTATGGCGGCGGCGCGACGCTCGACTGCGGACTGGTCGGTGTTCGTCTTTCGAGTCATTCTGCGTAGTCTTCGGTCCCGATCGGAGAACTTGCCCGGTCGGCGAGTTACCTCTCGTCGTCGGTCGGGAGGTCGCCAGCAACTCGCTCGAATTCCTCGGCGGACACGGGCCTCGTTCCCCATCTCTTTTCAAGCTCGGCCATGGGCCTGATCGGTGGTTCAAGCGTCACCCCACCCATCCGGTCAGGCACGACCTCGTAGCGTCGACCGTCGATCTCCACGAGATCGCCCAGGGCGAGATCGACCTTTCTTGTCTGAGGCATGTCTCGATGGTAGCCGCCTGGAACCCGGCTACCATTAGAAGCCGTGACGACCCGCGAGAAAGCCCACGCCGTTCTGGATCATCTGCCCGATGAGCGGGTGGATGCCGCCCTGGCCGCCTTGGAGGCCGTCGAAGGGCTGGACTTCCCCCGGTTTCGACGACACCTGAGCGCTGGGGTCGCAAGACTCCAGCAAGGAGGAGTCGATGCCACGAAGCAAGCCGCCACACCTTCGCCTCGTTGCTGATCGACGCTGGCGTCAACGCCAAGGCGATTCAGGAGTTCATGGGCCACGGGACCATCGAGGAGACGTTCTCTCGCTACGGCCATCTCATGCCTGGCGCGCGGGACCATGCCCGCCAGCTGGTCGACGCCTACATGGTGTCGGCGCGGACGGCTGCGTAGACGGACAGCCTCAATTGCCGCTGATCCGAGTTCTACGCTCGGGTAATGGGGATGTTGGAAGCTCTCGGTATCGCGAGGCTGTTCAGGCCGAAACTTGTCGCGGCTCTCGTTGTGGCCTGTCTCTGCTTCGCTCCTCACTTCAGCGAAGCCGTCATCGAGCAGGCCGTTAAGGAGCGCGGGGCGCAGATCACCTCGCTGCTGAATCACGCCTTTAGGTCGGCGTTCACCGGTTCGCGGCAGCATCACGGCAAGGTCAAGGTGTCTGGGCGTCACCGGACTGGCGCACCAACTGGCGCACGAGCCGGAATCGAGCGGAGGCGCTGATCGCCCTCTAACGCAGAAACCCCCGCTTTGCGGGGGTTTCCGATGCGGCTGAATGGAGTCGAACCATCACGCCCCGTAAAGGGCACAAGCCCCTCAAGCTTGCGCGTCTACCAGTTCCGCCACAGCCGCTCGGGGAGGGCGATTCTAGATGTTCCGGGAGGGCGGGGGTCGTGGGGCGGGCGGGGGCGCGCTGCGATGGGCGCCGGGTTGCGTGTGTCCGTCGGGGGCGGTACTCTGCGAACAGGTGTTCGAACGTTTGTGCTCGTTTGAAGGAGGAGCCCCGGGTGGACCTGGATTTGACCAAGAGGCAGAAGGAGATCTTCGACTTCATCCGCCGCTACGCGGATAAGACCGGCTACCCGCCGACCGTGCGTGAGATCGGCAAAGCCGTCGGCCTGCACTCGTCCTCGACCGTGCATGCGCATCTCGCCAACCTGGAGAAGATCGGGCTGCTGCGGCGCGACCCGTCCAAGCCGCGGGCGATCGAGTTGCTGTTCGACAAAGCGAAGAAGACGATCCTTCCCGAGCAGGCGGGCCTGCCGCTGCTCGGCCACGTCGCCGCCGGCGCCCCGATCCTCGCCGAAGAGAACATCGAGGAATACATCGAGATCCCCGACGTGATCGGCGGCGAGGACGGCGACTACGTGCTGCGCGTGCGCGGCGAAAGCATGAAGGACGCCGGCATCTTCGAAGGCGACTACGTGATCGTGCGGCCGGCCGAGGACGCGAGCGACGGCGAGATCGTCGTCGCGCTGATCGGCGAGGAGGCGACGGTCAAGCGCTTCTTCCGCGAGCCCGATCACATCCGCCTGCAGCCCGAGAACGAGACGATGGAGCCGATCCGCAGCGCCGAGGTCAGTGTGATCGGCAAGGTGATCGGCGTCGTCCGGAAAGTTCCCTGACGCGGTCCTGGGGTCGCCAGGCAAGGGCACAGGAAGGCCGACGAGGGGGGCGCGCTATCGGTGCGTGACCCGAAGGCGGTCGACCGAGGACGCCGCATGGCGACCCCAGGGGCCGTCAGGGCCACTTGCCGGACTCGATGAGGCGCTTGTAGCGGCGCTGGCGGCGGCGGGCATCGCGCATCACCAGCGGCAGCAGTTTCAGGGCGAGCCGGGGGAAGAGGTCGAAGAGGCGCAGCATCGGGCCGCGCCAGCGCGGCAGCACGAGCAGCGGTCGCGGGCGTTCGGCGAGCTTGCCGACCTCGGTCGCCACCTCGGCGGGGGTGAGCAGCCGGCCGGAGAAGGACCCCGCCGCTTCGGGATCGTCGAGCTTGTCCTCGATCATCGGCGTCCAGATTCCGTCCGGGCAGACGGCGGAGAGCTCGACTCCGGAGACGCCGGCCCGGCGCAGGTCGAAGAGCGTGCCGAGGGTGAAGGCCATCGCCGCGTGCTTGCTGGCCGAGTAGTTGACCTCGCCGGGCGCCGCGACCAGTCCGGCCAGCGAGATCACGTTGATCACCTGTCCGCGGCCGGCCGGGACCATCCGCTCGAGCGCGGCGATCGTGCCGTTCATCGTCCCCAGCGCGTTCACGTCGAGCATCGCCCGTCGGGTGGGTTCGTCCTGCTCCCATGACTGCCCGGTGGCGAGCACGCCCGCGTTGTTCACCCAGAGGTCGAGTGAGCCGCCGCGGGTCGCCGCGGCCATCGCGGTTGCCCGGCACGCCTCGCAGTCGGTGACGTCGAGCTCGGCGAAGGAACCGCCGGCGCCGAGCTCCGCCGCCGTCGCGGCCGCCGCATCGGCATCGACGTCGGTCGCCTGCACCATGTACCCACGCCCCGCAAGGTCCAGGGCGATCGCGCGCCCCAGACCGCTCCCCGCTCCGGTGACGACCGCAACCGGCATCAGCCAAGATTATTGATCCCTGGCAAAGCCCGCGAAAACCAAGCAGCTTGGGTGCCGCAGGGAGCGAGGGGAGGGGAGCGCACAATCAGTGCGTGACCCGACCCGAGCGACTGAGGCGCCCGAGATGCGCAGGTTTGCAGCGGGCTCGCCACGGGTTTACCATCCACCTAGCGGGCTGAGCGACCGCGTGGGGAGAGACAACCCCTCGAGGAAAGTCCGGACACCGAAGGGCATGGCGGTGGGTAACGCCCACCCGGGGAAACCCGCGGGAAAGTGCCACAGAAATGACACGGCCGATGGCGCGGCCACACGTGAGCCGCGTACAGGTAAAGGTGAAATGGTGCGGTAAGAGCGCACCGGCGTCGCGGCGACGCGACGGCCAGGCAAACCCCGCCAGGTGCAAGGCCAAGTGGGATCGTCGACCCTGCCCGGCGAGATCCAGGTAGGCCGCAGCCGCTTCGGCGGCCGGCGGGACACGCTCCCGCCGAGATAGATGGTCGCTCTCGACAGGATCCGGCTTACAGGCCCGCCAGGAAAGGCCCCTCTCTCGCCCGGGAGGGGCCTTTCCGACCTCTGCACGCTTTTCTGTCTTAGCGTTTGCTAACGTGCCGCGAACTTCCGCTGAATCTTCGCCACATAACGCGAGGAGCGGGGGACCCACGAGTTGGGGCGAATCGCGGCGCCTGCCGCGTAGCGCAGCTCTTTCAGCGCGAGCCCGTCAGCTAACCCCGCAAGCGCCCGAGAGAGCATGGCAAAGAACGCGACCCGCCGCCGGCGGACATACGGAATCCTTGCGGCCCTGCCGCTGATCGCCACGCTGCTGGCGCTGATCGCCCCTTCCGCCCAGGCCGGCACCGGCGGCGCGGCGAGCGGCGCGGCGAGCGACGCGCAGGCCGGTCGCGGGCTCGCCTTCTCGCCGCTGCGCTGGGCCGGCGCCACCTGGTACGGCCCCGGCCTCTACGGCAAGCGCACCGCCTGCGGCCAGGTGCTGCGGCCGCGCACGATCGGCGTCGCCCACCGCCGCCTGCCCTGCGGCGCCGCGGTCAAGCTCGTCTACCACGGGCGCGCGATCGTCACCCGCGTCATCGACCGCGGCCCCTATACCCGCGGCAACGCCTGGGACCTGACCAACGGCACCCGCCGCGCCCTGCATTTCGAAGGCTCCGGCAGGCTCCGCTACGCGGTCGCGACCCGCTACGCGCGCCACGGCCGCTAGCCTGAAGCGCCGGCGCTCCCGGACAGCTACTCTTCTGCGTCCGAGCAGGGCTTTTTCGACGAGAGGAGCTGGGAGCATGTCGAGGTTTTCAATCGTTGGGCTGGCGATCTGCGTGCTCGCCCTCGCCGCCGCGGTCGGCGCCGACGGCGCGGCGACGGCTTCGCGCACGACGGTCGTGCTCGGCAGCACCGCGAAGACGCCCGATCCCTCCTGCCCGGACCTGCCCTGCCAGGCCGTCGGCAGCGTCACCGGCTTCCAGGTCAGCACCGGCCAGGACCGCCTGCCCTTCCGCGTGCCGCGCCCCGGCAGGGTCAGGGCCTGGACACTGACCCTGGCGCAGCCGACCAACCGTCAGCGGGCCTTCTTCAACGGCTTCTTCGGCACGCCGCCGGAGGCGCGCCTGGCGATCCTGCGCCGCGTGCCCGGTACCAACCCGCCCCGCTACAACCTGCGCCGCCAGGGCGCGATCCACGTGCTCAGCCCCTACCTCGGCAAGACGGTCAAGTTCGGCGCCAACCTGCGGGTCCGCAGGGGCGACATCGTCGGCCTGACGATCCCCACCTGGGCGCCCGCCTTCGCCCAGGAACTCCCGGCGTGGAACGCCTGGCGGGCCAGCCGCGAGCGCGGAAAATGCGCCAACACCACCGACGTCCGCCAGGGCAAGCCCCAGGTGCGAGTCGGCAAGCGCCGCACCTACGCTTGCCGCTACAACACCGCGCGCCTGCTCTACACCGCCACCGTGGTAGAGAACTGACCCAAACCCCCGAGCGTGGTCGAGGTTTGGCCCGCATAGCGGTTCAAACCTCGACCACGCTCTGACGGCCCTGTTGTTCCGGCCTCTCGCGCGGCCGGCGTGGCGTGGGGCAGGGGATGGGTTCGAACGGTGGGGCCGCCAACCCACCCCTGCCGGCCTCGTCGCGGCGTGGGGCGGAGCGGGGAACCGCTCCGCCCCCTACGCCGCCGAAGGCAGCACTTCGGGCGTCGCCTGGTCTTTCGGCAGAGCAGCCGCGCTCGCGATCAGGCTCTGGAACTCGTTCAGCGCCAGGTGCGCGATCGCCTCGAGGATCTCCTCGTCGCTCCAGCCGATCTCCATCGCCTCTTCCTGCAGGTGGTGGGGGGGCGTCCCGTCGGCTTCCAGCGTCGCCTTGAGGAACTCCAGCAGCGCCGCCTCCTTGGCGTCGCCCGAGCTGAAGCTGCGGGCGCGCGAGACCTCGTCGAGGCCGAGGCCGGCGCGCCGCGCCGACTTCGCGTGCTGGGCGATGCTGTAGGCGTCGTGGCGGTACTCCGCGACCGCCAGGGCGATCCGCTCGCGGGTCGCCCGCGGCAGCACCCCGCCGCGCAGCTCGGAGCGCATCCGCGTGTAGGCGCGCAGGACGGCGGGAGCGCCGGCGAGCACGCCGACGAACTTGGTCACCGCGCCGCCGGCCGCCTGGATGCTCTTGATCAGGGGAGCGCTCTCGTCGGGAGCCGTCAACTCGTCGTGTATCTGGAATCTGCTTACTGCCGTTTTTACCGTCACTTGCATCCCGCCTTTGGCTCGGGTGGCGGAACTCCGCTTCACAGAGCCTTTAATTGGCCTTTACTTTACTTTATGCCACTTACTTACGCGAAGTAAGTTATACCGAGAATCGAGGCCTCGCGCAAGGCCTGTATACCCGTAGTACGAGGGGATTACTCGTTTGGTTGACGGGGCGGCGCGATCGGCGCCGTCTGACGCCTGCGAGGATTTTCAGACAGACTCCAGGCGCCCACTATTAGGAGGACCGGAATGGCAGACCAGCCGACCAGTGCCAGCGACGTAGCCGAGATCGTCAAGGAGCGCAACGTCCGCTTCATCCGACTCTGGTTCACCGACGTCCTCGGCCACCTGAAGAGCTTCTCGATCAACGCCGCCGAGCTGGAGGACGCGCTGGAGGGCGGGATGGGCTTCGACGGCTCCTCGATCACCGGCTTCAACCCGATCGAGGAGTCCGACATGATCGCGATGCCCGACCCCTCGACCTTCGCCCTGATCCCCTGGCGCCCGGAGGAAGAGAACGCGGTGGCGCGCATGTTCTGCGACATCCGCGTGCCCGGCGGCGAACCCTACGAGGGCGATCCGCGCTGGATCATGCGGCGGGCGCTCAGGCGGGCCGAGGAGATGGGCTTCGACGCCTACAACATCGGCCCCGAGCTGGAGTACTTCTACTTCCGCTCCTCCAAGCCCGCGGGCGGCGCGCCCGAGGTGCTCGACGAGGGCGGCTACTTCGACCTGACGACGCTCGACGCCGGCTCCGACGTGCGCCGCGAGACGATCCTCGCGCTGGAGAAGATGGGCATCCACGTCGAGTACGCCCACCACGAGGTCGGCCCCTCCCAGCACGAGGTCGACATGCGCTACAAGGACGCGCTGCGGATGTCAGACGACTGCATGACCTACCGCATCGTGGTCAAGGAGTACGCGATGAAATACGGCTGGCACGCGACCTTCATGCCGAAGCCGCTGTTCGGCGAGAACGGCTCCGGGATGCACGTCCACCAGTCGCTCGCCAAGGACGGCCGCAACGCCTTCTTCGACCCCGAGGACCAGTACTACCTATCGGCCACCGCGAAGGCCTTCATCGCCGGCCAGCTGCGCCACGCGCGCGAGATCGCGCCGCTCTTCGCCCAGTGGGTCAACTCCTACAAGCGCCTCGTGCCCGGCTTCGAGGCCCCCGTCTACCTCGCCTGGTCGCGGCGCAACCGCTCGGCGCTGATCCGCGTGCCGCTCTACCACCCCGGCAAGGAGGGGGCGACGCGGGCCGAGCTGCGCTGCCCCGACCCCGCCTGCAACCCCTACCTGTGCTTCGCCGGCATGCTGCAGGCCGGGCTGGAGGGGATCGAGAAGGGCTACGAGCTGCCCGAGCCGATGGAGCAGAACCTCTACCACCTCTCGCCGGAAGAGCGCTCGCAGCGCGGGATCGAACAGCTGCCGGAGACGCTCGGCGAGGCGATCGACATCGCCGCCGACTCCGAGCTCGTGCTGCGGACGCTGGGCGAGCACACCTTCCGGCGGTTCATCGAGATCAAGCGGCAGGAATGGGAGGACTACCGCGTCCAGGTCACCCCATTTGAGATCGAGAACTTTCTTCCGGTCCTGTAGGCGCGCGGGTCCACCCGCGCGAGCTGCGTCAGTGGCCGGACGGCCCGGCTCCGACCGGATCGGGTGCCGCGGTGGTCTTCCCCCGGGAAAGGGCGGACGGCCACCAGAAGTCGTCGCCCACGGTGAGAGCGATCGCGGGGACGAGGATGCTGCGGACGAGGAAGGTGTCGAGGAGGACGCCGAAGGCGACGACGAAGCCGAGCTCGGTGAGGAAGGTGAGCGGAAGCACGGCGAGCACCGAGAAGGTGCCGGCGAGGACGATGCCGGCGCTGGTGATCACCGCGCCGGTGACCGCGAGGGCGCGCAGGATGCCCTGCCGGGAGCCGTGTTCGACCGTCTCCTCGCGGGCGCGCGAGATCAGGAAGATGTTGTAGTCGACGCCGAGCGCGACGAGGAAGACGAAGGCGAAGAGCGGCAGCGAGGGGTCCGAGCCGGGGAAGCCGAAGATCACGTCGAAGACGAAGTAGCCGACCCCGAGCGCGGCGAGGAAGCTGAGGATCACCGTGCCGACCAGGATCAGCGGCGCGGTCACGGCCCGCAGCAGCGCGATCAGGATCAGCAGGATCACCACCAGGATGATCGGCGGGATCACCAGCGAGTCGTGCCCGGCGGCGTCGCGGACGTCGAATTCGACCGCCGTCGGGCCGCCGACGAGCGTGCTCGGGGCGACGCTGTGGGCCGCTTCGCGGATCGGCCCGACCAGGTCGAAGGCCTCGGTCGAATACGGTTCGATTTCCAGCGTGCCCTGAAGCAGGGTGCCCGGCGGCCCCTGGTTCACCGGGCCCGACACCGAGGTCACCCCGTCGACCGCGGCGACCGCGCGGCGCGTCGCCGGCACGTCGGCCCGGTCGGTGACCACGATGTCGGTCAGCGCCGTCGTCCCCGAGGCGAAGCTCTCACTCAGCAGGTGCTGGCCTTCGACCGATTCGACTTCGCGCGTGTAGCTGTCTTCGCTGGTCAGTTCGGTGGAGAAGAAGGCGAAGCCGGCGCAGAAGACGAGCAGCACGGCGATCGCGCCGACCATCACCCGCTGCGGGCCGCGGGCGACCCGTTCGCCGATCCGCGCCCAGGCCCCGTGCGTGGTGTCGGCGGTGTGCTCGAGCCGCCGGCGGCGGATCTCGTAGGGCCTGAAGAAGGCGCGGTCGAGCGGGCCGACGATCAGCGAGGGGACGCGGCGGCCGCTGAGCCGGCGCACGATCCAGTTGAGCAGCACGACCGGCAGCAGCACGACCGGCAGCAGGCTGGCCGCGAACACCTTGGCGAACGCCGCCAGGCCGGAGCCTTCGACGATGCCCCGCCGCGCCCGCTCGGAGACCGAGCCGGCCGACGGCGCGGTCTCCGCGGTGTGCGGGACGAAGGGCCAGAAGGCGCGGCGGCCGAAGATCGTCAGCAGCGCCGGCAGCAGGGTGAGCATCGAGAGCGCCGCGCAGGCGATCCCGATCGCGGCGATCGGGCCGAGGCCCGAGGTGCCGTTGACCTTGGCCAGCAGCAGGCAGAGCAGCGCCGCGATCACGGTCGCCGCCGAGGCGAAGATCGCCGGCCCGGCCGAGGCGAGCGCCGTGCGCATCGCCGTGTGCTTGTCGGTCTCGTGGTGCAGCTCCTCGCGGTAGCGGGAAACGAGCAGCAGCGCGTAGTCGGTGCCGGCGCCGAGCACCAGCACCGACATGATCGAGCTCGACTGGCCGTTGATCGTCGCCCCGAGCTCGGAGACGCCGTAGCCGATCGAGCGCGAGAGCGCCTCGGCGAAGAGCACCGCCGCCAGCGGGATGAGGAAGAAGAACGGCGAGCGGTAGATCACGATCAGCAGGAAGACGACGAGGCTGACCGCGGCGAGCAGCAGGGTGCCGTTGATGCCTTCGAAGACTTCGATCGCGTCGGCCGAGAAGCCGGCGCCGCCGGTCACCTTGGCCTGCAGGCCCGGCGGCGGGTCGGCGATCTGTTCGCGCCAGTACTCGACCGGGTCGAGGATCCGTTCGCCCTCGCCTTCGGCGTCGATGTAGGCGGTGACGATCGCCGCCTTGCCGTCCGGGGAGACGACCGGGCCGACGAACGGTTCGTAGCCGGACGGCTGGCCGGGCACGGGCCGGGCGCCGGCGCCGGCCAGCCGCGTCCCGTCGGCGACGACGCCGGGGAAGCGCTTCGCGGCCATCCGGCCGACGTCCGCTTCGATCGTGCGGCGGTCGGTCGCGGTCAGCCCGGACTCGCGCTGGAAGATCACCACGCCGGGGGCGAGTTCGCCGCCCTGCAGCGATTTCGTCGCTTCCAGCGCGGCGGTCGATTCGGCCGAGCCGGGCAGGTAGGAGGTCGCCTCGTTGTTTTCGGCGTCTTCGAACTTGCCCGGCAGGTTGGCCGGGCCGGCGGCGACGAAGATCGCGACGAGCCAGACCGCGAATACGACCCACTTCGCGCGGCGGCCGGCGGCGAACGTGAGGAACGAGCGCACGGCGCGCATATTCTCAGACGTCTGTGGCGGGCGACACCCGCCCGAGAGACCTATAGAAGGGACGCCAGGGCGCCCGGGTCGGTGGTGGGAGCTTGGCAGGCGAAGTGCTCGCAGACGTAGGCGGTCGGCTTGCCTTCCACCGCGCTGCGTTCTTGGAGCAGGGGTGGGGCGTCGGCGCCCTCTGGGCCGCCTGCGAGGACGAGGTGGGGGCGGTGCTCGGAGCGGACCGTGGCGGCGAGCTCGGCCAGGTCGTCGCCGACCAGCGCCACCTCCTTGACCGGGGCGAGGTCGAAGTCGAGGGCGCGCAGCAGGTGGGCGAAGGCGTCGGGGCGGCGCGGGGCGGCCTTGGCGAAGAGGCGCAGCACGCCCGCGGCCCACTCGCCGTAGCGGCGCTCCCCCGTCAGCGCCTCGAGCCGCAGCAGTCCCAGCGCCGCGGCCGAGTTGCCGGAGGGGATCGGGTGGTCGCCGATCTCCTTGCGCCGCGCGATCAGCTCCTCGTGGTCGCTCGAGGTCGAGAAGAAGCCGCCGCGCTCGGCGTCGCCGAAGCGCTCGATCGTCGTCTCGGCGAGCGCCCGCGCCTGCTCGAACCAGCGCGGCTCGAGCGTCGCTTCGTAGAGCGTCAGCAGCGCTTCCAGCAGGAAGGCGTGGTCCTCCAGGTAGGCGTTGAGGCGCGCCTCGCCGTCCTTGTAGGTGCGCAGCAGGTGGCGCGTTCGCTGTTCGTTACGCATAGCGTCGCTTTCTGCGAACGCATCGGCGCGCATCCGGTCCAGGACGAAATCGGCGCACTGGCGCGCCGCATCGAGGTAGTCGTCGCGCTCCAATACCGCCCCGGCCTCGGCCAGGGCGCCGAGCATCAGCGCGTTCCAGGCGGCGAGCCGCTTGTCGTCGAGACCGGGCCAGACTCGCTGCGCCCGCGCCTCGTACAGCTTCCGCCGCGCCTCCGCGAGCCCCTCGGGCTCGGCCGCCGCGGCGCCGCCCGCCAGGTGGAGGATGTTGCGGCCCTCGAAGTTGCCGGCCTCGCTGACGCCGTAGCGGGCGCCGACCTCCGCCGCCCGCTCGGCCCCCAGGACCGCGCTGAGCTCGGCCGGCGTCCAGGTGTAGAAGCGCCCCTCCTCGCCCTCCGAGTCGGCGTCGAGCGCCGAGTAGAAGCCGCCCTCCGGTCCGCGCATCTCGCGCAGCGCCCAGTCGAGCGTCTCCTCGACGACCCGGCGGTAGCGCTCGTGGCCGAGGGCCTGCCAGCCGTGCAGGTAGGCGGTCGCCAGCTGCGCGTTGTCGTAGAGCATCTTCTCGAAGTGGGGGACGAGCCAGCTCGCGTCGACCGAGTAGCGGGCGAAGCCGCCGCCCAGCTGGTCGTATATGCCACCCGCCATCATCGCGTCGAGCGTGCGCTCGACCGGCGCCCGCTCGCCGCGCGCCAGCAGCAGCTCGAGCGTCGAGGCGGGCGGGAACTTGGGCGCGCCGCCGAAGCCGCCGCGCTCCATGTCGGCGCCCTCGCGCAGGGTCGCGACCGCGCCGTCGAGCAGCTCGGCGCCGGGCCGCTCGCCCGCCGGCTCGACGGCCCCGATCGCGCCCAGCCGCCGGCGCGTCTCCGGCGCCCGCTCGCGCAGTTCCTCGCGCCGGTTCTCGAACGCGTCGAGCACCGCTTCCATCACCATGCGGAAGCTCGGCATGCCGCGGCTCTCGTCGGGCGGGAAGTAGGTGCCGCCGTAGAAGGGCACGCCGTCGGGGTCGCAGAAGACGGTCATCGGCCAGCCGCCCTGACCGCTGATCGCCTGCACCGCCTCCATGTAGAGCGCGTCGACGTCGGGGCGCTCCTCGCGGTCGACCTTGACGCAGACGAAGCGCTCGTTCATGTAGGCGGCGGTCGCCTCGTCCTCGAAGGACTCGCGCTCCATCACGTGGCACCAGTGGCAGGCCGAGTAGCCGACCGAGAGCAGGATCGGGCGGTCGAGCTCGCGCGCCCGGGCGAGCGCCTCGGGCCCCCACGGGTACCAGTCGACCGGGTTGTCGCGATGCTGGAGCAGGTAGGGGCTGGTCTCCTGCGCCAGGCGGTTCGGCATCCCTCCACATTACCCCGGCGCGAGCTAGGCCAACTATTGGTTGGCAGGTATCGACGAAAGTAGGGCGCGCTGGGGGAATCCCCGCTTTAGCGGAGGAAATATCCACCCTCCTGCCTCTACCTTTGCCGAGTGAGCGAAGAACGACTGCAGGGCGCGACCGAGCCCGCGATCGAGGCCGCGCTGGCGAAGCTGGACGCGGGGGATCGCGAACTGGTCGTCGCGCGGCTGCGCAGGGCCGAGCGCACCGAGGCCGAGCTGCGCTACCTGGCCGACCACGACTCGCTCACCGGGCTGCTCGACCGGCGCCGCTTCCGCTCCGAGCTCGACCAGCACGTCGCCTTCAGCGCCCGCTACGGCGGTCAGGGCGCGGTGATGATCGTCGACATCGACGGGCTCAAGGCGGTCAACGACACGCTCGGCCACCAGGCCGGCGACAACCTGATCCGCCAGGTGGCCGAGACGCTGCGCGAACGCGTCCGCGGCACCGACATCGTCGCCCGCCTGTCCGGCGACGAGTTCGCCGTGCTGATGCCGCAGACCGACACCGCCGGCGCGCTGGCGCTGGGCGAAGACCTGCGCGCCCAGGTGGCCGAAGGCGAGCGCGCCGCCGCGGACCCGGTCAGCACGACGATAAGCGTCGGCATCACGATGTTCGGCGGCGGGCGCGGCGGCGCCGAGGCGGTGCTGGCGGCTGCCGACCAGGCGATGTACCGGGCGAAGGAGGACGGGCGCAACCAGATCGCCCTGTTCCGCGACCCGAGCGAGCCGAAGCAGGGCTCGAAGCGTCGGCAGACGACCGCGGCGCGGATCCGCGACGCGCTCAGCCAGGAACGGCTCAGCCTGCACACGCAGCCGATTCGCAGCCTCGACTCGGGCGGGATCGAGCGCTACGAGCTGCTGCTGCGGATGACAGACGAAGACGGCGCGCTGCTGCCGGCGGCCTCCTTCATCGAGGCGGCGGAGCGCTCGGGCATGGTCCAGGAGCTCGACCGCTGGGTCGTCGGCCGGGCGCTGGAGCTGCTCGCCGACTGCGAGCGTCAGGGCAAGCCGCTCTCGCTGCACGTCAACCTCTCCGGCGCCTCGCTGGCCGACATCTCGGTGCTCGAGTTCATCGAGCGGCGGCTGGACGAAGGGGGCGCCGACCCCGCGCGCTGCACCTTCGAGATCACCGAGACGGCCAGCGTCTACGACTACGACTACGACACGGCCGCCGGCTTCGCCGACCGGCTGACCGAGTTCGGCTGCCAGGTCGCGATCGACGACTACGGCGCCGGCTTCGGCCCCTTCCACTACCTGAAGCGGATCCCCTTCGACCTGATCAAGATCGACGGCTCCTTCGTGCGCGACATGCCGCGCTCCGACGCCGACCAGCTGACGGTCAAGGCGATCGTGCAGATCGCCCGCGGCCTCGGCAAGCGGACGATCGCCGAGTACGTGCAGGACGACCGCACCACCGAGATGCTGCGCGAATACGGCGTCGACATGGCCCAGGGCTTCCACCTCGGCCGCCCGGTCGAGCTAGAGCAGATGCTCGCCGCCTGAGGGGCCTGTGCAGACCTTGTCTGTACAATGCTTGCCGTGGATGCGCATGCGAAAGACTCCCGCTGGAATCTTCGGGTGGCTCCGGCCGACGACATCGTCGTGAGGAGGGCCGCCGATGAGTCGGACCGAGAGCTGAGCGAGTTCGTGCGTTCGTCGGCGATCCTCGAGGCGGAGAGGGTCCTCGCCGATCGCACGGTCTTCATCCTGGACGGGGATCGCTGGGAGCGCTTCACCGAGATCCTCGATCGGCCGCCACGCGTTCCGGTCGGACTCAAAGAGCTCTTCTCGCGGCCGAGCGTCTTCGAGTAGCGGCGGCGCTCAGTGGCCTATCGCCGTCCTGAGCCGCTCAGTCGTACGCACGATCGAACGGGCTTTGCCTGCGGAGAGGCGGAGCTCGACCGTTGGCTCGCCGATCACGCTCTTGACGCCCAGGCCGCCGGCTCGGCCCGCGTCTTCGTATCCGCCGATGGCGATCGAGTGGTCGCCTACTATGCGCTCGCCGCTGGGCAGCTTCAGCCCGATGAGGCGAGTGAGCGGGCTCTCGAGGGACAACCAAAGAGCCGGCCTGTGCCGGCCGTATTGCTCGCCCGGCTGGCGGTCGACCTGGCCCACCAGGGCCGAGGGCTCGGCCGCTCGTTGCTTCAGGACGCGATGTTGCGCACGAACGAGGCGGCCGAGGAGCTTGGTATCCGAGTGATGCTTGTCCACGCCAAGCACGAGCGAGCGAGCGACCGGTACAAGCGCTTCGGTTTCGAAGAGTCCCCGACCGATCCCCTGCACCTGGTGCTTCTGATGAAGGATCTGCGAGCGTTTCTGTCTACCACCGCGTGACCCGCGGGTTATGGGGATGGAGCGTCTAACCTGACGGCGGCGATGGGCGAGACGCGCCGTTACCGGATTCGCGGGGTCGTCCAGGGGGTCGGGTTCCGGCCGTTCGCCTGCCGCGCGGCGCGGGAGCTGGAGCTCGGCGGTTGGGTCCTCAACGACGCCGAGGGGGTGCTGCTGGAGGTGTGCGGCGACCCGGCGCGGCTGGACTCGTTCGCCGAGCGGGTGCGCGGGCGCGCGCCGGCTGCGGCGCGAGTCGAGGCGGTGGAGCTGCTCGAGCGGCGCCCCGGAGGTGGGGAGACGGGGTTCGAGATCCGCGACAGCGAGGAGGCGGAGGCGCCGCGGCGGGCGCTGATCGCGCCCGACCTCGCGGTCTGCGAGGACTGTCTGCGGGAGCTGCTCGACCCGGCCGACCGGCGACATCTCTACCCGTACATCAACTGCACGGCCTGCGGTCCGCGCTACACGATCGTCCGCGGCGTCCCCTACGACAGGGCGCGGACGACGATGGCGGGCTTCCCGATGTGCGCGGCATGCGCGGCCGAGTACGAGGACCCGCGCGACCGGCGCTTCCACGCCCAGCCGACCTGTTGCTGGGACTGCGGGCCGCGGCTGGCGCTGCGCCTGCCGGGGGACGCCGGCGAGGCGGGCGGGGACCCGGTCGGCGAGGCGGTGCGGATGCTGCTGGAGGGAGCGATCGTCGCGGTCAAGGGGATCGGCGGCTACCACCTGATGGCCGACGCCCGCAACGAGCGGGCGGTGGCGGAGCTGCGGAGGCGCAAGCGGCGCGAGAGCAAGCCGCTGGCGCTGCTCTCGGCCGGACTCGACGCCGTGCGCCGCTACGCCGAGATGAGCGCCGAGGAGGCGGCGCTGCTGCGCTCGCCGGCGCGGCCGATCGTGCTGCTGCGCAAGCGCTCCTCCCCCGGCGGCCTCGCGGACTCCGTCGCGCCCGGCAACGCCGAGCTCGGCGCGATGCTCGCCTATACGCCCGTGCACCACCTGCTGTTGCGCCGCGAGCTGGACACGGTGGTGGCGACCAGCGGCAATCGCGCCGAGGAGCCGATCGCCTTCGAGGACGGGGACGCGCTGCGGCGCCTGGCGCCGATCGCCGACGCCCTCCTGCTCGGCGAGCGGCCGATCGAGCGGCGCGCCGACGACTCGATCGCCCGCGTGACCCGGCTGGGCGGCGAGGCCGCCGTCACGCCGCTGCGCCGCGCCCGCGGCTACGTCCCCGAGCCGCTCGGGGCGCCCATCGAGCCGCCGCCGCTGCTCGCGGTCGGCGCGCAGCTGAAGAGCGCGATCTGCCTCTCGCGCGGGGCCGAGCTCTTCCTCAGCCACCACCTCGGCGACCTCGACGAGGCGGCGTCCCGGCGGGCCTTCGAGGCGGCGATCGGCGACCTGCGGGCGCTGCTCGGAGTCGAGCCCGAGCTCGTCGTCCACGACCTGCACCCCGACTACGCGAGCAGCGCCTGGGCCGCCGAGCGCAGCGGCCTGCCGACGCTCGCCGTGCAGCACCACCACGCTCACCTGGCGGCCTGCATGTGCGAGCACGGCCTGACTGGACAGGTGCTCGGCGTGGTCTTCGACGGCACCGGCTACGGCAGCGACGGCGCGGTCTGGGGCGGCGAGCTCCTGCTCGGCGACTACGCCGGCTTCGAGCGCGTCGGGCAGCTCGAATACATGTCGTTGCCGGGGGGAGAGCGGGCGGTCCGCGAGCCCTTCCGCGTCGCCCTGGCGCTGCTGCGGGCGGCTTTCGGCTCGCTCGACGGCCTCGGCGACCTGCCGGTCGTCGCGCGCCGCTCGGAGGAGGAGCTGCGGGTGCTCGGGCGGATGATCGAGACGGGGGCCGGCTCGCCACCCTGCTCGAGCGTCGGCCGGCTGTTCGACGGCGTCGCGGCGCTGCTCGGACTGCGCGAGGTAGCCGAATACGAGGCGCAGGCGGCGATCGAGCTGGAGCAGCTCGCCGCCTCCGGCCCCAGGAGCGCGGCGCCGTTCGGGTGGGCGCTGCACGAGGACGAGGCGCCGCTGCGGATCGACCCGCGCCCGCTGGTCCGCGAGCTGGTCGCCGAGCTGCGGGCGGGGCGGGCGAGCGCCGCCGAGCTGAGCGCGCGCTTCCACGCCACCGCGATCGAGATGACGCTGCGCGCCTGCCTCGAGATCCGCGCCCGCCGCGGCGTCGACCGGGTGCTGCTGAGCGGCGGCGTCTTCCAGAACGAGCTCCTGCTGCGCGGCTGTCACGCCGCCCTTCGCGACGAGCGCTTCGAGGTCTTCTCGCACCGTCGCGTGCCCCCCAACGACGGTGGCATCGCCCTCGGCCAGGCCGCGATCGCCGCCTGGGCTGCGCGCGAGACTTGATCTACAGTGGGCGGAGCGATGTCAGCTTCGCCACCCCCAGCAGGCGACGCCAAGGTGCTCGATCGAGCCGATTTCGAGTCCCTGTTCGCGGCGCTGGGGGAGGAGGGCTACGAGGTGATCGGCCCGACCGTGCGCGACGGGGCGATCCTCTACGAGGAGCTCGGCGGGGTTGATGACCTGCCGGCCGGCTGGACCGACGAGCAGGACGGCGGCAGCTACCGGCTGCGGCGGCGCGACGACGAGGCTCTGTTCGGCCACAACGTCGGGCCCAACTCGTGGAAGGGCCAGCTGCACCCGCCCGAGCAGCTGCTCTGGCGGGCGCAGCGCAGCGGCGACGGCGACTTCGAGGTCGAGGCCGGAGCCGCCGCGGAGCAGCCGCCGCGCCGCGCCTTCCTCGGCGTCCGCTCCTGCGACCTGCACGCGATCTCGCACCTCGATGACGCCCTGCTCGGCTTCGAGCATCCCGACACCGCCTACGCGGCCCGCCGCGCCAACGTCTTCGTCATCGCCGTCAACTGCGGCCAGGCCGGCGGCGCCTGCTTCTGCGTCTCGATGGAGACCGGGCCGCGGGCGAGCGCCGGCTTCGACCTGGCGCTGACCGAGGTGCTCGACGGCGACCGCCACTGGTTCCTGGTCGAGGGCGGCAGCGAGGCCGGGGAGCGGCTGGCGGCGGCGCTGCCGCTGCGCGAGGCGCGCCCCGAGGAGGTCGAGGCGGCGCTCGGCGTCAGTGAGCGCACGGCCGGCCAGATGGGGCGCGAGCTCGACACGACCGGGATCAAGGAGCTGCTCTACCGCAACGCCGAGCACCCGCGCTGGGACGAGGTCTCCGAGCGCTGCCTCACCTGCGGCAACTGCACGATGGTCTGCCCGACCTGCTTCTGCACGACCGACGAGGACGTCACCGACCTCGCCGGCGAGACGGCGGAGCGGCGCCAGCGCTGGGATTCCTGCTTCACGCTCGATTTCACCTACGTGCACGGCGGCAGCGTCCGCCACTCGCCGAAATCGCGCTACCGGCAGTGGATGACCCACAAGCTGGCGAGCTGGATCGACCAGTTCGGCACCTCGGGCTGCGTCGGCTGCGGGCGCTGCATCGCCTGGTGCCCGGTGGCGATCGACATCACCGAGGAGGCCGCCGCGATCCGCGCCACCGATGGCGCCGGCGCGCCCGCCGAGGGCGGGGAGGCGGAAGCGTGAAGACGATCGCCGAGCTGCTGCCGGAGATCCCGCTCTTCGAGGGGCTGCCGGCGGACCAGCTCGAGCTGCTCGCCGGCTGCGGCCGCAACGTCGTCGCCGAGCCGGGCGAGTACCTGTTCACGGAGGGGAGGACCGCCAACACCTTCTTCGCCCTGCGCCACGGGTCGGTCGGGATCGAGATACCGGTGCCTGCCCGCGAGCCGATCGTCGTGCAGACCCTGCACCCCGGCGACGTCGCCGGCTGGTCGTGGATCTTCCCGGCGCAGCCGTGGGCGTTCAGTGGCCGCGCGGTCGAGCGTACGCGGGCGATCTCCTTCGACGGCGCCTGCCTGCGCGGCAAGTGCGAAGAAGACCACGAGCTCGGCTACGAGCTGATGCGGCGGGTGGCGATCGTGATGGCCGAGCGCCTGCGCTTCACCCGCATGCAACTCCTCGACGTCTATGGTCGCGGCGAGGCAGCCTGAGCCCGCGGCGGCCGCGGGCGCCGCCGACGCGATCGTGCCGCGGCGCTTCCGCGTGCTCGCCAACCGGCAGGAGAACGAGGACACCTTCACGCTCGAGCTCGAGGGGGTGGACGAGGCCGGGCCGTTCGAGTTCGAGCCGGGCCAGTTCAACATGCTCTACGCGTTCGGCGCCGGCGAGGCGCCGATCTCGATCAGCGGCGACCCGGCGGCGCCCGGCCCGCTGGTCCACACGGTGCGCGCGGTCGGAGCGGCGACGCGGGCGATCTGCGCCGCCCGCCCCGGCGAGACGCTCGGCGTGCGCGGCCCCTACGGCAGCTCCTGGCCGGTCGCCGACGGGGATCTCGACGCGCTGGTCGTCGCCGGCGGCCTCGGCCTGGCGCCGCTGCGCCCCGCCCTCTACAGCCTGCTCGCGCGCGACGCCGGCGGCGGCCGGCTGACGCTGCTCTACGGCGGCCGCTCGCCCGAGCAGCTGCTCTTCGACGCCGAGCTGGCGCGCTGGCGGGAGCGCGAGGAGATCGACCTGCGGGTGACGGTCGACGCCGCCGGGCCCGGCTGGACGGGCGCGGTCGGGGTAGTGCCGGCGCTGGTCGAGCGGGTCGAGATCGACCCGGCGCGCAGCGTCGCCCTGGTCTGCGGGCCGGAGGTGATGATCGGCTTCAGCGTCGCGGCGCTGCTCGAGCGCGGCCTGCCGCCGGGCGCGATCCACGTCTCGCTGGAGCGCAACATGAAGTGCGCGGTCGGCCGCTGCGGCCACTGCCAGCTCGGCCCCGAGTTCGTCTGCCGCGACGGCGCCGTCTTCCCCTACGAGCGGCTGCGGCGCCTGTTCGGGCTGCGGGAGGTTTGATGGCCGAGTCGGGCGATCGTCCCAAGCTCGCCGTCTGGAAGTTCGCCTCCTGCGACGGCTGTCAGCTCAGCCTGCTCGACTGCGAGGACGAGCTGCTCGAGCTCGCCGCCGAGGTCGAGATCGCCTACTTCCTCGAGGCGACGCGGGGGGAGGTCGAGGGCCCCTACGACCTCTCGCTGGTCGAGGGCTCGGTGACCACCCCGCACGACGCCGAGCGGATCCAGCAGGTGCGCGCCGCCTCCAAGCACCTGGTCACGATCGGCGCCTGCGCGACCGCCGGCGGGATCCAGGCGCTGCGCAACTTCGCCGACGTCGACGACTTCGTCGCCGCCGTCTACGCGACGCCCGACTACATCTCGACCCTGGAGACCTCGACCCCGATCAGCGCCCACGTGCCGGTCGACTTCGAGCTGCAGGGCTGCCCGATCAACAAGCGCCAGCTGCTCGAGGTGATCGGCGCCTTCCTCAACCGGCGCAAGCCCAATGTCCCGGCGCACAGCGTCTGCATCGAGTGCAAGCGCAACGGCACGGTCTGCGTGACGGTCGCCCACGGCACGCCCTGCCTCGGCCCGGTGACCCATGCCGGCTGCGGGGCCCTGTGCCCCTCCTACGACCGCGGCTGCTACGGCTGCTACGGCCCGATGGAGAGCCCGAACACGGCGTCGCTGAGCGCCTGGTGGCGGGGCCCGCTGGAGGTCGAGGAACGCGACATCGTGCGCGCCTTCCGCACCTTCAACGCCGGCGCGGCGCCGTTCCGCGCCGAGAGCGAGGCCCACGATGGCTGAGGCGCCCGAGCCGGCCGGCGACGGCACCCGTACGCGGACGATCCGCACCGACTACCTCGCCCGGGTCGAGGGCGAGGGGGCGATGCACGTCGAGGTCGAGGGCGGCGAGGTGACCGACGTGCGGCTGGAGATCTTCGAGCCGCCGCGCTTCTTCGAGGCCTTCCTGCGCGGGCGCGCCTTCAGCGAGGCGCCGGACATCACGGCGCGGATCTGCGGCATCTGCCCGGTCGCCTACCAGATGAGCTCGGCGCGGGCGATCGAGGACGCGCTCGGGGTCGAGGTCGACGGCCCGCTGCGCGAGCTGCGCCGGCTGATCTACTGCGGCGAGTGGGTCGAGAGCCACGTGCTGCACGTCTTCATGCTGCACGCGCCCGACTTCCTCGGCTACGAGGGTGTGGTGGACATGGCGGCCGACCATCCGCGGGTGGTGCGCGACGCGCTCGAGATCAAGAAGACCGGCAACGCGATCATCGACCTGGTCGGCGGGCGCGAGGTGCACCCGATCAACGTCCGCGTCGGCGGCTTCTACAAGCTGCCGGCGCGCGCCGCGCTGGCGCGGCTGCGCGAGCGGCTGCTGCGGGCGCGCGAGCTGGCCGAGGCGGCGGTGCGCTGGACCGCGGGGCTCGAGTTCCCCGAGTTCGAGCGCGACGTCGAGCTGGTTTCGCTGTCGCAGCCGGGCGAGTACCCGATCGACCGTGGCCGGCTGGTCTCCAACCGCGGCCTCGACATCGCCGCCGCCGAGTTCGACGTCCACATCGTCGAGGAGCATGTCGAGCGCTCCAACGCCCTGCACGCGCGGCTGCGCGAGCGCGGCGCCTACCTCGCCGGGCCGCTGGCCCGCTACTCGCTCTGCTCGGGCGAGCTCTCCGAGCGCGCGGCCGCGGCGGCGGCGGAGGCGGGGCTCGACGGCGAGTGCCGCAACCCCTTCCGCAGCATCGTCGTGCGCGCGGTCGAGGTGCTCTACGCGCTCGACGAGGCGGTGCGCCTGATCGACGCCTACGAGCCGCCCGACGCGCCGGCGGTCGAGGTCGAGCCGCGGGCGGGCGTCGGGCACGGCTGGACCGAGGCGCCGCGCGGGATGCTCTACCACCGCTACGAGCTCGACGGGGACGGGACGATCGTCACGGCGCGGATCGTGCCGCCGACCTCGCAGAACCAGAAGAGCATCGAGGAGGACCTGCTCGGCGTCGTCCGCGGCGCGATCGAGCTGCCCGAGGAGGAGCTGCAGCTGCGCTGCGAGCAGGCGATCCGCAACTACGACCCCTGCATCTCCTGCGCCACCCACTTCCTCGACGTGCGGATCGAGCGCCGCTGATGGCCGCGGCGCTGGCGATCGGGATCGGCTCCGAGCGCGGCGACGACGCCGCCGGCCTCGCCGTCGTCCGCGCCCTCGCCGGGCGCCTGCCGCCGGGGGCCGCGGCCGCGGAGCTGCACGGCGACCCAACGGCGCTGCTCGAGCGCTGGCGCGGCGCCGCGGCGGTCGTCCTGGTCGACGCGGTGCGCGGCTGCGGGCCGCCGGGCAGCCTGCACCGCTTCGACGCCAGCCGCGAGCCGATCCCGGCGCCGCCCGGCCCCGGCACCCACTCGCTCGGCTTCGCCGCCGCGATCGAGCTCGCCCGCTCGCTCGGCGAGCTGCCGGAGCGCCTCGTCGCGATCGCGATCGAGGGCGCCGGCTTCGCGCTCGGCGAGGGCCTCTCGGAGCCGGTCGCGGCGGCGATCGAGCCGGCGGCAGCGGCGGTCCTCGCCGAGCTACTGTCATAGGAGGTCAGTCTGGCCTCACGGTCCCTTTGGTCGGTTTGTGTACTCGCAGACCTCGAACACTGGTCCGTCAGACTGATTCAGGAACTTGAGGTCGAAAGCGGCGAAGAAGTCCCTTTGGCCCAGTAAGAGCGAGTCCGTCTCGGCGAAAGCGGGAGCCATCGGAAATATCGGCCCCCAAGGGACGAAATCTCCATTCTCATCCGGGGGTAGGACGATCTGCCCTGTTATCGCGATGCCGACGGGCGACCAGGTGTCGAACGTGTCGCCGACGGCAGGCATTCCTCGGTTCGCATCCTTTTGTAGCTCGGCGAGGCCGAGGTCGCTGGCGATGCTCAACGGGCAGAGAGATCGGTCCGAGCCGCTGTCGATCTCTCCGCCGACGATTTTGCGGCCATTGGCCGTTTCCAACCGCAACAGGATCGTGGGGACGGTCCCGCGTGCGTACGGGATGCTCAAGCTCGCCATGAGACGTTCCGATTAGGGGTCCGACGGCTTGTGTGGAATACTCTTCGTCGGCCCTCTTGGAAAGGGGAGTAATTATGAAGAAGACCGTTTCTAAGTCGCCAATCTCCCAGGATGTCGTCAAACGCCACGCTGGCAAGTGGGTTGCCCTGCGCGGCAGCCGAGTCGCGGCCTCTGCGCTGACGTACGGGCAATTGCAGGGGAATCCGCGTGTGCGGGACACCGACGCGGTCTATCACGTGCCCCCAGCTCGAACGCAACAGTTCGTGGCTACCCGTAGCGCCTAAGGCGGTTGCACTGCGCCGGGAACGCGGCGCCTCCCGAGGGACCGACTCGCAAGCGAGGGCGACCCTTTGCCTGTGAAAGTCCTTCCCCCAAGCAGAGGCGAAGGTCCGCGTGAACAGAGCACAGGCTGCCAGTCCGGTCGGACGCCAAATGTGCCCACAACCGGGACACCTCGCCCGTGCTACGTTCAGCTCCCGAAGCGGTCGAGAGGAGATAGGCGATGTGCCTGGCGATCCCCGCCCAGGTCCTGGAGATGGCTGACGAGGCGAACCGGCTCGCCCGGGTCGACGTCGGCGGGGTGCGGCGCAAGGTCAACGTCCTGCTGCTCGACGAGGACGGCGAGGGCGTCGGCCCCGGCGACTGGGTGCTCGTCCACGTCGGCTTCGCGATCTCGCGGGTCGACGAAGCCGAGGCGCTGGCGACGCGCAGGCTGCTGGAAGAGATGGGCGACGCGTACGAGTCCGAGCTCGAGGAGCTGAAGGGGAGCGCGATCTAGTGATCGACGGGTCGCACGATTGCGAGGACGGGACCTGCATCACCTGCGGCGACGTCGCCGTGCCGCTGCGGGTCGTCTCGCTGGACGGCGAGCGCGGGCTGGCGCTCTGCGAGGACGGCGCGGGCCGCCGGGAGGCGGTCGAGATCGCGCTCGTCGCCCCGGTCGCCCCCGGCGAGCAGCTGCTCGTCCACGCCGGCACGGCGATCGCCAAGATGGACCCTAAGCCACGCCCGGGGGCGCCGGCGTGAAGTACGTAGAGGAGTTCCGCGACCCGGCGCTGGGCCGGGCGCTCTCGGCCCAGATCCTCTCGCTGGTCGAGCCCGGCCGCCACTACAAGCTGATGGAGGTCTGCGGCGGCCACACGCACACGATCTACAAGTACGGGATCGACGACCTGCTGCCGGAGAACGTCGAGCTGGTCCACGGCCCCGGCTGCCCGGTCTGCGTGATCCCGATGGGCCGGGTCGACGACGGGATCGCGATCGCCGGGCGCGAGGGCGTGACCTTCGCCTGCTTCGGCGACATGATGCGGGTGCCGGGCTCGCGCGGGACGCTGCTCGAGGCGAAGGCGGCGGGGGCCGACGTGCGCGTCGTCTACTCGCCGCTCGACGCGCTGCGTCTGGCCAAGGCGAACCCGGAGCGCGACGTCGTCTTCTTCGCGATCGGCTTCGAGACCACGGCGCCCTCGACCGCGCTGACGCTGAAGCGGGCGCGCGCCGAAGGGGTGGAGAACTTCCTCTGCATGTGCAGCCACGTGACGATCGTGCCGCCGCTGCGGGCGCTGCTCGACTCGCCGGGCTTCGAGCTCGACGGCTTCGTCGGCCCCGGCCACGTGGCGACGATCGTCGGCCTGCGCCCGTTCGAGTTCGTCCCGGCCGAGTACGGGCGGCCGTTCGTCGCCTCGGGCTTCGAGCCGCTCGACGTGCTGCAGTCGATCGAGATGATCCTGCGCCAGCTCGCCGCGGGCCGCGCGGCGGTCGAGAACCAGTACACGCGGGTCGTCCCCTACGAGGGCAACCCGGCGGCGCTGCGGGCGATCGAGGAGGTCTTCGAGCCGCGGCCGGAGTTCGAGTGGCGGGGGATGGGGACGATCCCCGAGAGCGCCCTGCGGATCGCCGAGGAGTACGCGGAGTTCGACGCCGAGCGGCGCTACCCGCCGCCGGGCGAGCGCGTCGCCGACCCGCGCGAGTGCCAGTGCGGCGAGGTGCTGAAGGGGGCGATCAAGCCCTGGGAGTGCCGCGTCTTCGGCACCTCCTGCACGCCCGAGCACGCGATCGGCGCCTGCATGGTCTCGCCGGAGGGCGCCTGCGCCGCCTACTACAACTTCGGCCGCCTGGCGCGGCGCAGGGAGCCGGTGTGAGCGCGGGCGGGCGCGAGCAGCGGATGCTGGGGATCGTCGAGCGGGCGCGGGCGAAGCGGGCGCGATTCCGCGACGAGCGGGTGACGATGGCGCACGGCGCCGGCGGCAAGTCCTCGCAGGCGCTGGTCGAGGGGCTGCTCGCGCCGGCCTTCGACTCGCCGGCGATGGCCGAGCTGGGCGACGCCGGGCGGCTCGAGGTCGAGGGGCTCGACCTGGCGATGACCAGCGACAGCTTCGTCGTGCGGCCGATCCGCTTCCCCGGCGGCTCGATCGGCGAGCTGGCGGTCAACGGCACGGTCAACGACCTCGCCGTCTCCGGCGCCCGGCCGCTGGCGCTGACCGTCTCGCTGGTCCTCGAGGAGGGGCTCGACGCGGACGAGCTGCGGGCCGAGGTCGAGGCGATCGCCGCCGCGGCCGCGGCGGCCGGGGTCGAGGTGCTGGGCGGCGACACCAAGGTGGTCGAGCGCGGCCGCTGCGAGAAGATGTACGTCTGCACGACCGGGCTCGGGCGGCTCGACCCGCGGGCGAGCCTCGCGACCGGGGCGATCCGGCCGGGGGACCGGGTGCTGGTATCCGGCCCGATCGGCGCCCACGGGACGGCGATCATGCTGGCCCGCGACGAGCTCGGGCTCGAGGCCGAGATCCGCTCCGACACGCGCTCGCTCTGGCCCGCCGCCGACGCGCTGCTGGGGGCCGCCGGCCCCGGCCTGCGCTGCATGCGCGACGCGACCCGCGGCGGCATCGCCTCGGCGCTGAACGAGCTGGCGCAGGCTTCGCAGGTCGGGCTCTGCATCGAGGAGGCGGCGCTGCCGGCGCCGCCGGAGGTCGCCGGCGCCGCGGAGCTGCTCGGGATCGACCCGGCGCACGTCGCCAACGAGGGCGTGCTGGTCGCCTTCGTCGCCCCCGAGCTCGCCGAGGAGGCGCTGGCGGCGCTGCGCGCGGCGCCGGGCTGCGCGGCCGCGGCCGAGATCGGCGAGGCGCGCGGGGAGCCGCCGGGGACGGTGCTGGTCGACACCGCGTTCGGCGGGCGGCGGGTGATGGACATGCTCGCCGGCGACCCGCTGCCGCGGATCTGCTGAGGTGCACTGCTGCTGATGCACGAGCTGGCGCTCTCGCGGGCGATCGTCGAGGCGGCGCGGCGCCACGCCGGCGGTAGGCGGGTGACCGCGGTCCACGTGAAGCTCGGCGCCCTGCGCCAGGCGGTCCCCGGCTCGCTCTCGTTCTACTTCGAGGTCGTCGCCGCGGAGAGCGAGTGCGCCGGCGCCCGGCTCGAGCTGGAGCAGGTGGCGGCGCTGCTGCGCTGCGTCGAGTGCGGGCGCGAGTGGGACCCCGAGCCGGCGCCGCTCGCCGAGCACGAGGAGGCGCTGCCGCCGCTGCCGTCGTTCCGCTGCCCGGCCTGCGGCGGCGCCGGCGAGGAGCTCGCGGGGAACGAGCTCGAGGTCGCCTGGATCGAGGTCGAGGAGCGGGCAGCGACCGGACGGTAGGCTCGGAGCCACCGATGCACCGGACGAAGATCAGGGTCGCCGAGGACGCGCTCGACGCCAACCAGACGATCGCCCGCGCCAACCGCGAGGACTTCGACCGCGCCGGGGTCGCGGTCGTCAACCTGATGAGCGCTCCCGGCGCCGGCAAGACGACGCTGCTCGAACGGGCGATCGAGGGGCTCGACGGGCTGCGGGTCGGGGTGCTCGAGGGCGACGTGCAGGGCTCGATCGACGCCGACCGGATCGCCCGCCTGCACGTCCCCGTCACCCAGCTCAACACCGACCCGGGCTTTGGCGGCGAGTGCCACCTCGACGCCAACATGGTGCGCTCGGCGCTGCCCGAGGTGCCGCTGGGGGGGATCGACCTGCTGGCGATCGAGAACGTCGGCAACCTCGTCTGCCCGGCCGAGTTCCGGGTCGGCGAGGACGCCCGGGCGATGGTCTGCGCGGTGACCGAGGGCGAGGACAAGCCGCTCAAGTACCCGCTGATGTTCCGCGCCTGCGAGCTGATCGTCGTCAACAAGACCGACCTGCTGCCGCACCTCGAGTTCGACCTCGACCGCCTGCTCGCCAACATCGAGACGGTCAACCCGGCCGCCGCGGTGCTGACGACGAGCGCCCGCAGCGGCGAGGGGGTCGACGCCTGGCGCGAGTGGCTGGCCGGCGTGGCCGGGCGCCGGCCGGCGCGATGACCCGGGCGGCCGTCGGCATCGCGGCCGCGATCGTCGGGCTGCACCTGCTCGGTTTCGGGCTGCTCGCGCTCGGCGCCTCCGGCGCGCTGACGGCCGGGGCCGGCCTCGCCGCCTACGCGCTCGGCCTGCGCCACGCCTTCGACCCCGACCACCTGGCGGCGATCGACAACGCGACGCGCAAGCTGATCGGCGAAGGCAGGCGGCCGCTCGGCGTCGGCTTCTTCTTCGCGCTCGGCCACTCGACGGTGGTCCTCGTCCTCGCTCTGGGCGTCGGCGCCCTCGGCAGCCAGATCGCCGACGAGGGCTCGACCCCGCGCGCCCTCGGCGGCTGGATCGGCGGCGGGGCCTCGATCGCCTTCCTGCTCGCGGTCGCGGCGCTGAACGTCGTCCTCCTGGCGCGGCGGCGAGGTGGCGGTGGCGGGGGCCTGCTCTTCCGCATCTACGGGCGCTTCACGCGGCTGGTCACGCGGCCCCGGCAGATGTACCCGGTGGGGCTGCTCTTCGGTCTCGGCTTCGACACGGCGACCGAGCTCGGCCTGCTGCTGCTCGCCGCCGGCGCCGCCGGCGCAGGCCTGCCCCTCTACGCGATCCTCTGCCTGCCACTGCTCTTCGCCGCCGGGATGTCGCTGCTCGACGCGCTCCAGGGCGCGGCGATGGGTCGCGTCTACGGGTGGGCCTGTGCTCACCCGGCGCGCAGGCGCCGCTACGACCTCGCCGTCACCGGCGTCTCCGCGGTCGCCGCCGTGGCGATCGCCATGTTCGAGCTCGCCGGACTGGCTGGAGTCTGAGCGCGGTCCGCATGCATGAAAACCGAATGGAGACAGCACGGTGGGGTTGCGGCGCGATATCGGAACAAACTGGTATACAGCGCGCCCGTGACTTGTATCGGCAGCAACCAGGAAGGAAGGCATCTGTGAGGCACAAGAGCTCAGTCGCACGTACCGGGCGTCCCGCGGTGAGATCGTTCACGGCGGGCGCGATCGCCGCGATCGGCATGACCATCGTGCTGGGTGTTCTCTGCGCTTCGGCATTCGCGAGCGTGGTCGTCTACGACAACATTCCCAGTCCCCAGCCGGGCAACGTGCCCAGCGTCGGCTTCGAGGCGACTTCCAGCTCGGAGTTTGGCGGGCAGGTCGGGCTTGCCGGCAGCGCCCGGGAAGATCCCACGATCACCGTCTTGATGAGCAGCTGGGCCTGCGAGGAAGGGAGCTGGACGTCGGGCTGTGTCACCGCCGAAGGCTCGACCTTTGCGCACCCGGTGACGCTGAACGTCTACGAAGTCGGCCCCGGTGATTCGGTTGGCGGCCTGATCGCCACCGCGACGTCGACGTTCACGATGCCGTTCCGCCCTTCGAGCGATGGTTGCGGAGGGGATCCGACCGCCTGGTACGACGCCGGCGAAGAAGCCTGCAACCATGGCCTCGCGTTCCCGATCAGCTTCGATCTGCCGGGTGTCACTCTTCCGGACGACGTGATCATCGGCGTCGCTTACGACACCAGCCATTACGGCGCCGACCCGATCGGAGCGACCGGGCCCTACGACTCGCTCAACGTCGGAACGAATGGGGGGCCGACCGTGGGCAGCCCGCTGCCCACCCCTGACGACGCCTACCTGAACTCGAGTTGGAGCGGAGCGTACTGTCCGCCCGACACGACGACCGGGACGTTCCGGCTCGACCCCGGCTGCTGGACCGGCTATCTACCGGCCCTCGAGGTCGAGGCGAGCAAGGACCACCCGCTCTCCAAGGACGAATGCAAGCAGGGCGGCTGGCAGGAATTCGACAGCCCCTCGTTCAGGAACCAGGGCGATTGCGTCAGCTGGGTCGAGCACAACGTCAACGGACACGGCCACGGCGCCGGCTAGATCCGGGCGGCACGGGTGCGCGTCCTCGCGGCCGCGCACCCGGCTGCCGCAGGCGCCCGGAAACCGGCGCATCTCGGGGTCCTCGGTCCGGTCGGCTCGGTCACGCACTGCAGTGCGCTCCCTCACCGATCCTCCCTGCGTCCCCCGACCTGCTTGGTTTCCGGGCGCCGGTTTCCGGGCGCCTAGCGCAGCTCGGCGCGCCTGACCTTGCCGCTGTGCGTCTTCGGCAGCGCGGCGGCGAACTCGACGATGCGGGGGAACTTGTAGGGGGCGGTCTCGCGCTTGCAGTGCTCCTGCAGCTCGCGCGCCAGCGCCTCGCTCGGCTCGCGGTCGCGGGGGACGACGATCGCCCGCACGACGGCGCCGCGCTCGGGGTCGGGGGCGGCGACCGCGGCGGCCTCGGCGACGGCCGGGTGGGCGAGCAGCGCCGACTCGACCTCGACCGGGCCGATCCGGTAGCCGGAGGAGACGATCACGTCGTCGTTGCGCCCCTCGAACCAGAGGTGGCCGTCGTCCTCCTGGCGCACCAGGTCGCCGGTCGGCCACCACTCGCCCTCGAAGCGTTCGCCGTCGAGGTAGCGGGAGAAGAAGGTGGGGGAGGAGGACGCCCTGACCTCGAGCTCGCCGTCGCGCACGCGCACCTCGACCCCCGGCAGCGGTTTGCCCATCGAACCGGGCCGCACCGGTTCGCCTTCCAGGTTGCCGGAGACGTGGCCGGTCTCGGTCTGCCCGTAGCCGTCGGCGGGCTCGAGGCCCGTCGCCGCGCGGAAGGCGGCGACGGTCTCCGCCTCCAGCGCCTCGCCGGCGGAGACCATGCGGCGCAGGGCGGGCAGCGGCCGCAGGGCGGTGCGCTTGGCGAGCATCCGGTACTCGGTCGGCGCCTGGCAGAGCACGCTGACGCCGAGCTGCTCGGCGAGGTCGAGCCGTTGCGCCGGGTCGAAGCGCCCGGCGTGGATCGTCGCCGCGGCGCCGGTCAGCCAGGGGGCGAGGAAGACGTTGCGGGCCGACTTCGACCAGCCCGGCGCGGTCGTGCACCAGACCAGCTCGCCGGGGCGCGAGGCGAGCCAGTGCTCGGCCTGCGAGCGCTGCCCGGTCAGGTAGCGGTAGGCGTGGACGACGCCGCGCGGCTCGCCGGTCGTGCCCGAGGTGAAGACGATCAGCGCCGGGTCCTCGCCGCCCATCTCCTCGACCGCCGCCGGCGTCTCCTGGGCGCGGTCCTCGTCGAGCACGGCGCCGACCTCGTCGAGGGTCATCGCCGGAACGCCGCCCGGCAGCTCGCCGAGCAGCTCCTCCTCGCCGACGCAGAGCGCCGGCGCCGCGGCGCCCACCCGCAGCTCGAGGTCGTGGCGGCGCAGCTGCGGGCTGCAGGGCAGCGCGACGGCGCCCATCCGCCAGCAGGCGAGCAGCGTCAGCGCCCACTCGATCCGGTTGTCGAGCAGCGTCATCACCACGTCGCCGCGCCGCACCCCGCGCGCCGCGAAGGCGCCCGAGAGCCCGGCCGAACGCGCGATCAGCTCGCCGAAGTGCCAGTCCCGCCGCCCGCCGTCGGCGTCGATCGCGACGATCCCCAGCCGCGAGGCCGGCGAGCGCTCCATCAGCTCGAGGAAGTTCACCCGCGGCAGTCTTTCAGTAAGGGCCACGCCGGAAGCGCGCAAACAAACGGCCCGCCGAGGCGGGCCGTTTGAAAGTTCGGAAGCCCAGTGGATTACACCCGGCCCAAATATCGCTCTCTCATGGTAGCGCTCTTGTCGGCAGGGCCCCGAGCGCCCCCGGGCGAACACAAGACAAACCACCGGGCGCTGATCGCAGGCGAGCCGATCTCGCTGGCGCGGTAGCGCCTCGGGAGGCAGCGGCAATGCCGCGCATCCCGAGGAATCCAGCGTGACTTTTCCGCGCGGTTGCCTTACTTGGCGGCCGCTTTGCGCCGCCGGTACTGGCGGGAAGCCTGCATTCGTGCGCACTCTGCTGAGCAGTATTTGACGCCGCTCGTCCGGTGCTGGCCATGCCGAGACCTTCCTTGCTGATGCACGAAATAGCGGCCACAGGTCTCGTTTGCGCAGCGCTTGTATGCCGCCTCTTCCACAATGTGGTTGAACAACTCCAAGCAGAGCACAGAAAAGAGAGGGAGTTCCCCTTCCCATGGGGTTTTCCGAGGGTCGGGACGCGCAAGCATTTCGTCGTCGAAGTTCCGGATGGTCGGGGAAAACGGCTTTAGCGAATCCTCCATCCCGTAGTAGAGCACCTGCCCAGGGGTGGCCTCCCTGTAGCGGGGTGCCTGCTCCCGGAACACGGAACTGAGTTCTGAGGCGACTTTGGATTCGTCGGTCGCCACACGAATCGGGAAGATCGAGTTCTCCCAGCACGGACAGAACCACGCAACCTCATCCAGATCCAAGTCCCCCTTTGCTACGAGCCACGCGTTGGTCATGTCGCGCAGGCATTCGGCACCAAACCGAAACTCCGCCTCGCACTCCCAATCGCTGTCGAGACGACCGCCGCGGCCGACCATCTCGTCTAGCTCGGCAGCGACGAGAGGAAAGTTCGGCTGGTGGGGAAAGCCCATGTAGTTATGGCAATAGTCACTCCCCCAGACGAGGGAATGAACGCCGAGGACGCCATAGCGTTCGACAAACCGCATGATCTGACGCGAGTCGTCTAGTGACCTGAGTCGTTAATTCGTAGGTGTATCGCCACTCCCGTCGAATTCGTCTCCATCGCAAGCGACGATTGGAGGCGGTCATGGCTGGACGCGCGGTAGAAGTCGCACTGAAAGACGAGGAGC
>Ga0210096_1000102_pt1 | contig 38880 bp, 29 predicted proteins | sample China_Galinas_PW_4_FD_184864 | JGI IMG/M metagenome (GOLD analysis project Ga0210096, IMG submission 184864) | Wetland microbial communities from San Francisco Bay, California, USA, that impact long-term carbon sequestration - China_Galinas_PWA_D2... | ecosystem: Environmental > Aquatic > Marine...
GGAGCCAGATAGTCAAACCGCGTCGTCGCGTCATAACGGCGTTTGTCATGCTTGAGCCGTATGCGGTGAAAGTCGCTTGTACGGTTCTGAGGGGGGAAGGGGCCGTGAGGCCCCGACCTACCCGGAGGCCTTCTATGTGGTGTCGACGAGAAAATCCTAAAGAGGACGAGATCATGCGAATGTTGCTAATAATCCGATTACCAACTGAGACATTTAATGCTGCGGTCCGTGATGGTACTGCGGGATCAAAGACGAGGAAGATACTGGATGAAATAAGACCTGAGGCGGTCTATTTCACGGAAACGAAAGGGCTGCGGACCGTGATTATGGTCGTTGAGCTGGAGAAGCCTTCACAGGTCCCCGCACTCGCCGAGCCATGGTTCCTTTCATTCAATGCCGACGTGGAATTCCACGTTGTTATGGGTCCCGAAGAGCTGCAAGAGAGCGGGCTCGACAAGCTTAGCGAGATGTGGGCATAAGTTTTCCGAACCTTGGGCTCAAACAGATTAGCTCCGCTCTCCGCCGCGCGACTTGCCAGCGCCGTCACCCGCTACGAACAAGTCCGGGAGGTTGTTCTCCAGGTCGTCGCTGGTGGGGGGTGACAGGGGTCGGCTAAATGGTGACCCCTTTTTTACGCTCGATCACCGGCGGCTCCTCCTCGACGCGCCGGTGGATGTGCCCGGCCTCGCGTAGCTCGTCGGCGTGCTCACAGACGTAGCGGTACAGGGGACTGGCCCGGGGGTTGCGGGGGTGATAGACCTGCTCCTGGGTTGTGGCGTCCGTACGCTCCATGGTTTCCTCGCTCGGGCTGAGGACAGTCTAGAAGAAGAAGAGAATGATCGTGGAGCAGCTGAGCTCCTCCCCCAACAACCTCTCCGTCAATACCGGACCCACCAACCTCTCAATCGCCCTCTGCAACGGCCTAGCCCCATACATCGGACTGAACCCCGTCTTCGCCACCTCCGCCACCAACGCAGGACTGAACCGAAGCGCTATTCCCCGCTGCGCGATCTGCTCGATGGTGCGCCGATCAAGGCTTTCGAAGGTTACCACGCGATCAATCCGATTGAAGAGTTCGCGCCGAAACAATGCCCTGATGTCCCCGATGGAAACCTGGTCCGTGCGGTTGTCGGCGAAGGCGATGGGCGTTCCGGCCGAAACGCTCAGGTTGAGTGTGGTAACGGTTTGTGTGGGTGGCGCCGGTCGTGATCTTGTCTCGAAATTCCGGACAATGTCGTGCCGGCTGCGCGGCCGTGGAACAAGTGAGGGGTCAGCTTCAGACCGACACCCGGCAGTGCGCGGGGACTCGCTTGCGCACATCTGCGCCAGCCCCGCCTCGGGCGGAATCCCGCGGTCTATTGCCCAGGTTCGCTACGCATTGCCGTAGTGGTGCTGCATGCGCTGCAGGAATCCATCCAGATGGTCAAATACGGCATGGCAAGACCCATGGCGAGATCCGGACCCGAGAACTTTCGGGAGGATTGATGTTTCTTTCCGCGGCCCTTGTGGTTGATTATGGGACCTTATGTCGCTACTCGACTCCCAGGGAAAGACATAGGCTCTGAAAAAAGGAATTGTGCAGGGCCTCGTCGATGTAGCTGTCGAATTGTGCCTTTGTGTAGGCGCTTTGCTCGTCCGAAAGCTCACTGCATTCTGCGCCCGACGATAGGGTCTTCACTTGGATTCGGCAGGCCCATTCCAGATGATATTGTCGATAAACTGCTTCCTCTATGCTGCTCCCATATACCACGGATCCGTGATTGCGCAATATGACAACTGACCTGCCGTCAAGCACCGCGCAGATCTGCTCGCCTTCGCTCCTCGTCGCCAGCCCACCATAGTCCAGATAGGCCACCTCACCATAGAAACGCAAGACATGCTGATTGAGATTGAGCAAGCCACACTTCAAGCTCGACACCGCCGTTATGTGCTCGTTGTGGGAATGAATCGAGCACTGAATATCGGGGTATTGTACGTACACCGGCAGATGGACCCCGACGGCCTGCACCGTTACATGCTTGCCACCGTCGAGGACCGTCCCGTTGAAATCCACCTTGACCAATGCTTCGGCGGTCATGGCATCAAAAGATCCATGGCTCGGTGTGATCACCATGGCGTCTTCGTCGGGTACTCTACCAGCGATGTGGGTCTCGAGCGGATCGGACCAGCTCAATTTCGCGGCCAAGCGATGAGCTCGGGCTAACTTTGTTCGTAAGGTCGCCTCAGACTGGTCCATGAATGGCCTCTCCTGCCTGCCTGTGAAGGTTTGGGTGCGGGCCTTGCGGTCATGCAAGGCCAGATGTCGACCGATCCCGGCTCGTCGACCTCCCACTGTGCGCGCCATGCCATATTGAAACGCCGGTTTGCGGGCTGTCCGTTTGCGGGCTGTCCGTGGGCATGGTATTGGAAGCGGAGGAGGCCATGTCATCGAGTGACCGCCGTAGCTCGGTGGTCTGGCGCGAAAAGTAGCAAAGCCGGGACAGGAATCCAAGACCCTACGCGCCGGCGGCGGAGTCCATACTCATTCTGCCGTCGCCACCTGGGCTACTGACACTCCCCCTGCACCGACCCGTCCACCACCTCCGCAGCAGACCCCGCGGCGTTTCTCCATCGGTGACCGTCCGTTGGAGGTGGTCGACATGATCGACCGCTGGCTCTCACCGGACCACCGCTATTTCAAGCTGCGCGTAGAGGACGGTAGGGTCTACTCTACATCCTGCGCCAGGATGTCGCCAGAGGCTACTGGGAGCTTTGGTTGTATGATAGTGGCCGTGTGGAGGCGACGCGTCTGTCGTCGACCTGATGACGCAATCGCGTCTCATGCCTCGAGATAGTAGATTGAGCAGAAGCGGAGTCGCGGCGATACCTCAGACCGAGCCAGCCTACCTCCCGCTGTTTCGCAACGGGGTGCTCGCGCGGCGGGTAGAGCAGGCACGTGCTCACCTGGCGGATTGCGATCTCTGTGCGCGCTACTGTCACGTCAACCGTTTGGAAACCATCGAGGGTGCGGTCTGTCGCACCGGGGCCCTGACGCGAGTCCATAGCTTCGGACCCCATCACGGTGAGGAGGCGCCCCTCAGCGGCCGGGCCGGCTCGGGCACGATCTTCTTCAGCTGGTGCAGCCTGCGCTGCGATTTCTGCCAGAACTGGGAGATCAGCCGCAAGGGACTGGGGCGTGAGGTGGCGGGGGAGGCCTTGGCCGAGATGATGCTCGCCTTGCAGTCCCAGGGCTGCCACAACATCAACCTGGTCACGCCCAGCCACGTGGTCGCGCAGATCCTGGAAGCCGTGTGGCTCGCCGCGGGGCGGGGATTGGCGCTGCCGTTGGTTTACAACACCGGGGGCTATGACAGCCTGGAAGGCCTGGCCCTGCTAGACGGTGTCATCGATATCTACATGCCGGACATGAAGTATGGCGACTCGCCCATTGCGCGGGCGCTGTCCCACGTTCGCGGCTACTGGGAGGTCAACCAGGCGGCCGTGCGGGAGATGCACCGGCAGGTGGGCGACCTGGTGCTGGATGAGCACGGCATCGCTCGCCGTGGTCTGCTGGTCCGTCATCTGGTGCTGCCTGGCAACCTCGCCCGGACCGAGACTGTGCTGCGGTTCGTCGCCGAGGAGATCTCCCCTCACACGTACCTGAACCTCATGGATCAATATCACCCCTGCTACCGCGCCGAGGAGCATCCGCCCTTGGACCGACGCCTGCAACACGAGGAGTACACCCAGGCCATCGCCGCCGCCGCACGATTTAGACTGCGGCGCCTGGATGCGCGGCGGGCACGCTGGGGCATCTGATGCCTCATCGCGGTACCGGGATCCGCAGCCTGGCTGGCGCCGCATCGGTGCGGGTCCGGGGGGATACGCCGTGGTGGTCGCACGCACGCGGCCGAGCATGCACGCCTGGGCGAGACAGTAGCCCCGCGGGGCGCCTCGGTCCACCACTGCGGTCGAGCTAAAGAGTTGGGCATATATGGACGCCTGTTCGTTGAGGAAAGAAGCAAAGGATGAGGAGAGGCACGGCGCCCCGTGGCCTCATGGACCAAGATCCTGGGACAATAAGAGCGGTCAGCAATCGGGAGACAGGCCCCGGCGCGTGACCTGATCCCCTTATCCCGCCGGGCCGCTCGGCCTGGCGTCAACACCGAGGTGAATAGATGACGGGGACCGTCTGGGTCTTCCTCGCCATAGCGGTCGCATTGGTCGGTCTCCGCACCATCCAGCTCATGGCCCTGCTGGTGCACATGCTGCGTGTGCCTTTGTGGCCAACAACGGTCTCCGCCGGTGAAGAGGCGGTGGATCTGGACGGCTGCGATGAGACCGCGGTGGCCGAGCTGGAGGCGCTCGAGTTCTGCCGTTTGTCGTGGGGATGGGCGCAGAGCGGGCCGGTGCGCTCCCGGCACCTGCTGTTTCGGCACGAGACGGAGCCGGCCTGGGCCCGGATGGGCCTGTTTCCGAATCCCTACGCCGGCTATCAGCTCTCCTTCGTCAGCTTCCGTCCGGACGGCGCAATGCTCGTCACGGGCAACCGAGAGGCCCTGTCAGTGGATTTCGCGCTGGGTGCCGGCGTGGAAGGGGCGGATGCCTTCGCGGATTGCCTGAGGGCGCATTGGGAGGCGCATCTCGCCCGGATGCGTTTGTCCGAGGTAGCCTCGATGACCGACGCCGAGGCACACCGGCGCCTCGACGGCCTGGCAGAAGGCATCTTCGACCGCTTGCGCGAGACCGGGCGCATCGCCCGGGTTGGAGAGCACTGGCACTTTACCGTCAAGACCGCCGCACGCCTGGCCTGGGGACTGCTGCGCCGGCGCGCCCGGCTGAACCGTCCCTATCGGTCCGAGGTCCTGGAAGGCCCCTGCCTGGCCGAATTCCACACCCGCGCCTATCGGCTGGTGGAGGATGGTCTCAAACGCTTTCCTTCGCGTCACTGCGTCAAGGGCTCGGTACTGCTGTTGTCCATCGCTCTGGCCTTCGTGCTCTGGGGACTCTTCTTCGGCTGGGGTCTTGCGCTGGCCCTGGCGGTGATCATCCTGGTGCACGAATCCGGCCATGCCGTCACCATGCGGGCCTTCGGGTACCGCAACATGAGCATGTTCTTCCTGCCCATGCTCGGGGCGGTCGTCACAGGCTCGGCACGGGACCTGGCGGCCTGGAAGCAGGCGTTGGTGCTGCTTGCCGGTCCCGTGCCGGGGCTCGTTGTAGGGTTGGGGATGCTGGCGTACCTGAGCGCCCACCCGGGACAGGTCTCCGGTTTCGACTGGCAGCTGGTGGCCGTGATCGCGGTCTACGTCAACCTGTTCAATCTGCTGCCGGTCACGCCGCTCGACGGCGGGCAGCTGGTGGAGCTGGCACTGTTCAGCCGCTGGCCCATCGCCCGCCTGGGCTTCGCTGTCCTGAGCATCCTGGCCTTCTTCACGCTCGCGCTGTGGCTCGCGCACTCTCCGGTGCTCTGGGTCCTGGTGGCGCTGCTCGTCTGGACGCTCAGGGGCCAATGGCGGGTAGTCCGGCTGCAGCGGGCCTGGCAGGACGGGCTGGGGGAGGAAGAGCAGCTCAACCGCCTGTTCGACGCGGCCAGGCAGGGGTTCGGAGCCCAGCCCTTCATCCGTCTCTACGGTCTGGTGAAAGGCGTCTTTCTGCGGCGCAGCATTCGGCGCCCTCAACTCTGGGAGAGCGCGGCGGTGGTCCTGCTGATGGCCGGGCTCTGGTCCGGTGTGGCCGCCGTGGTCTATCAGCAGACATCCCGGTATGAGGTCAGCGCCCCTGTCGCCGACCCCCGGTCAGCGGCCCAGATTGCCTTCGACGACACCTATGACGCCTATTACGACACAGAAAACGACGCCAAGGAGGACGCTCTGCTCAAACAGCTGGAAAGGCTTTCACAAGACTTGGCACAGGACGATCCTCGACGGGTCGACCTGGCCGCACAGAAGGCCTGGGGGTTGTCCGGGCCGGAACAGCGCAAGGCGCTGGAGACCCTCCTGGCGGAAGGCAGGGAGGGTTTCATGACCAGCCTGGCGGACATTGCCCAAGATCTGCTCTGGGATGTCTACGGCGAAGCGGCCGAACAAGGGCCGGAGCAGAGGGCGGCCCTGATCCATGCGGCCGCGGCGCGCATCGAGCAGCTGGCCCCCAGCGCCTTTCCGGGAACCATTCCGGCCCGTCTGCGCGAGGCTGAGGCGCTGGACCAGGCCGGCGACACCGCCCGGGCGCAGACCCTGTTGCTGGCGCTGCGAGAGCGGGCCTTGGATCTGGCTGACGAAGAGCGCTGGAGGGCCGATGAGGTGATCCGCGCGCAGGCCTGGCTCCGGATCGCCCAGGGGCAAGCGAAAGAGGCGGTGACGCTGCTGGAGGCCGCGCCCGATGGGCAGCGGATCATGCGCGGCAAGGATGCCCTGGCCCGCGACTATGCCTGGGCCCTGCTGGAGGCTGGACGGACGCAGGAGGGACTGGAGCGGATGCGGGTGGCGAGCCATGGCAGGCCGTACGTCCCTTCGATGGTCGACCGGCTGCTTGGCAGGCGCAATCGCCCGGCGCCCCTGAGGGATCCCCTGGACCTGGCCGCCGCCCTGATCCGTGCCGGTCGCACAGCTGAGGCCAAGGGGCTGCTGGACCAGAGGAGCCAATGGAGCTGTATGCGGGCGAGTGAAGAATACAACGAGCACGTGCCCAGCGATCCCTGGCAGCGCGGCCGGGATCAAGAGCTGCACCGGGTGGCCAAGGCCATCTGCCCGCCGTCGGCGCTCCATGCGAAACCCGGTGATCTCCAATGCCGCGACCAGAAGTGAGCGAGGGGTACGGGTGCCTTGTTTCAGCTTGGCGCTGGGAGACTTGAGACAAATGGAGAGCGCGATCCGTCCTGAGGTCCGGGAAGAGATTCTACGTCGCCTCGAAGCCGCGGAGTCTCAGCACGGCGTAACGATCATGTACGCCTGCGAGTCCGGAAGCCGTGCCTGGGGCTTTGCCTCCCCCGATTCGGACTATGACGTGCGCTTTATCTACGCGCATCCCGTGGACTGGTACCTGTCGTTTGACGTGGAACGGAAGCGAGACGTGATCGAGTACCCGATTGAGGACCAAATCGATTGTGGAGGTTGGGATGTCAGAAAGGCGCTGCATCTATTCACCCGTACCAATGGCGCCTTGCTGGAATGGTTGAAGAGCCCCATCAAGTACATCGAGTCTGGCCCATTCGCGCAAGGGTTGCGCCGCTTGGAAGGCCGCGCCGCTGATCGTAGAGCGCTTTGCTATCACTACAGTCATATGGCCAGGGGGAACGCCCGGGAATACCTGCTCAAGGATCAGGCCCGGCTGAAGAAGTACTTCTACGTCCTGCGCCCCCTGCTGGCCATTCGCTACATCGAGACCCGCGACCTTCCACCGCCCATCGAGTTTCAGAGCCTGGTCGATTCGTTTGCACCGGATGAGATCAAGCCGGCGATCGGTCGTCTACTCGCCATGAAGAAGAGGTCTTCCGAGCTCGGTCTCGGGCCGCCTATACCGGAGATCAATGACTTCATCTCGGCCGAGATTGCTCGGCACGGTGAGAGCTTCAGAGGGCAAGGTCGTCCAGATATTCAAGAAGGCATCGAGGTGAGAGAGGAGCTTGACCGCTTGTTTCGGGAGGCGATTCGTGGGTGAGCGGGTCGAATACGAGACGGTTCCGGGCAAACGAAGTGATAGCTTTGTCCAATATGTCGACGAAGGACCGCGATGGCGAACACCTGCGCCAACTCCAGCAGGGGTCCAACAGGTGGCTGTCCTGTTGTCCGAGAATCGCGCCGAAAGCGTAGCCACGCTTGGCCACCGAATTCGCGGTCAACTCGCTCTGCTGTGCCCGTGAGCTGCAGAGGGCCGGCTGACGGGGCTGGTTCACATTGCCGCTGAGACGGCGAGGTACAATTGCGTGATCGGGTCGATTGGCGATACGTCGGGGCTCCGTACCCGGGCCACGGTCCGAGGCCGTCCGCATTGCGCCGGCTCGTGCTCAGGGGCGCGAGCATTTTCCTTGGGAGCTGTGATGTTGAAAAAGTTGATCGTTGCCTCCGTCGGCGTGACGATCGTGGTCGGCGCCATCGTCTATGCGAAGCTTGGCCAGTTCGCGGCGATGGGTGAAGCAACGGCAAGCATGGTGATGCCGCCGGAGACGGTTACCGCGGTGACGGTGGCCGACGCGCAGTGGGAACAGGTGATTGCCGCCACGGGAACTGTCACCGCCGTGCAGGGCGTGACGGTCAGTGTCGAGGTCGGCGGTCGGGTGACGCAGATCGCCTTTAAATCGGGCACGGTGGTCGACGCAGGCGAGGTGCTGCTGCAGCTGGACACCGCGAGCGAGGACGCCCAGCTCGCCTCGGCCAGGGCCGCTGCCGCTCTGGCCAAGACCGACCTTGCGCGCGTGCGCAAGCTGGGCAAACGGGAGCTGGCCTCGGAGGATGCCGTCGACCGTGCCGAGGCCCAGGTCAAAGAGACCTTTGCCCAAGTCGGTGTGATACGCGCGCTGGTTGCAAAGAAGACGGTGCGGGCACCTTTCGCCGGTCGTCTGGGACTGCGCCTGGTCAACCTCGGCCAAGTCCTGCAAGAAGGGGATCCGATTGTGGCGTTGCAGACGCTGGACCCGGTGTACGTGGACTTTTCCATCCCCCAACGCCAGGTCGCCCGACTTCGCCAGGGCATGAAAGTGCGGGTGAGCGCCGACGCGGCACCGGGAGAGACCGTTTACGGCGAAATCGTCGCCTTGAGCCCGGAAGTGGACGCCACGACGCGCAACCTGCGGGTGCGTGCACGGGTCAAGAATCCCGAAGAGAAGCTGCGCGCCGGTATGTTCGCGAATGTTGAGGTCGTGCTGGCCGAGTCCCGCTCCGTGCTGCCGATTCCCGCGACCGCCGTGCTCTATGCGACCTTCGGCGACTCGGTGTTCGTGGTCGAGCAAAAGACCAATGAGGCGTCCGGCCAAACCGAGCAGGTGCTGCGCCAGCAGTTCGTGCGCCTGGGAGAGGCGCGTGGCGACTTCGTGGACGTGACCGGCGGCTTGAAACCCGGCGAGACCGTGGTCACCAGCGGCGTGTTCAAGCTGCGCTCGGGTGCGAAGGTGGTCATCGACAACACATTGGCGCCCGACGCCAGGCTCGAGCCACGTCCCCAGGATTCCTGAGCCCTATTCGCATGAACAGCTTCACCGATCTTTTCATCCGCCGTCCGGTGCTGGCGACGGTGATCAACCTGTTGATCGTCATCGCGGGCCTGAGTGCCTGGCATTCGCTGAGCGTGCGCCAGTATCCGCTCAGCGAGAACGCCTCGGTGCAGATTTCCACCGTGTACGTCGGCGCCAGCGCCGAGCTGGTACGCGGCTTCATCACGACGCCTCTCGAGCGTGCCATCGCGGCGGCGGAGGGCATCGACTATGTCGAGTCGAAGAGCCTCCAGGGCATCTCGATCATCACCGCACGGCTCAAGCTCAACTACGACTCGACCAAGGCGCTCGCCGATATCTCGTCCAAGGTCGACCAGGTTCGCAACGATCTGCCGGCCGAGGCGCAGGTCCCGGCGATCAGCGTGCAGTCGGCCGACTCGGAGTTTGCCGCCGCCTATCTCAGCTTCTGGTCTCAGATTCTGTCGCCCGAGCAGATCACCGATTACCTGACCCGCGTGGTGCAGCCGCGACTGTCCGCGGTCGCCGGTGTGCAGCGGATCGAGATCTTCGGCGCGCGCACCTTTGCGATGCGTATCTGGCTCAAGCCGGATCGCATGGCCGCATTGCATGTCAGTCCTGCACAGGTTCGCACCGCGTTGGCCGCCAACAATTATCTGGCCGCCATCGGCAACACCAAGGGTGCCCTGGTGCAAACCTATCTCGCCGCCAATACCGACTTGCACAACGCCGAGGATTTTCGGCGCCTGGTCATTTACCGTAAAGACGACACCATCGTGCGGCTGCAGGATATCGCCGATGTCGAGCTGGGCGCCGAGGACTATGACACGCTGGTGCGCTATTCCGGAGATACCGCGGTATTCGCCGGCGTGTTCCCGCAACCGAACGCCAACATCGTCGACGTGATAGGGGGTGTGAGCGCCGAGCTGGACAAGCTCAAGCAGGAGATGCCGGCGGGCCTCGATGCGGACATCGGCTACGATGCCTCGGCGTATGTCAGCGACGCCATCCGCGAGGTGACCGGCACCCTTGCCGACACACTGCTGATCGTGGTAGCGGTGATCTTCCTGTTTCTGGGCTCGGCCCGCTCGGTGCTGGTGCCTGTGATGGCGATCCCGGTATCGCTGATCGGCGGTATCTTCCTGATGCAGATGTTCGGGTTCACGCTGAACCTGCTCACGCTACTGGCCATCGTGCTCTCGGTCGGTCTGGTCGTCGACGATGCGATCGTGGTGGTCGAGAACGTCGAGCGGCACCTGCGTGAAGGGCGCAGCCCGCGCGAGGCCGCCATGCTCGGCGCGCGCGAGCTGGTTTCTCCAATCGTCGCCATGACCATGACCCTGGTGGCCGTCTACATCCCGATCGGTTTGCAGGGTGGTCTGACCGGGGCGCTGTTTCGCGAGTTCGCCTTCACCCTGGCGGGTGCCGTGGCGATATCCGGGATCGTCGCGCTGACCCTGTCGCCGACCATGGCCTCCAAGCTGTTGCGCAGCGCACAGGACGAGGAGCGCGGCCTGACCGGCTGGCTCAACCACCGCTTCGACCGGCTGCGCGAGGCCTACGGTCGTACCCTCGGCAACACGCTCAGCGCCAGGCCTGCCGTCTACCTGGTGTGGATCGTCGTGAGCCTGAGCACGGTTCCGATGTTTACGTTCTCGCCCAAGGAGCTGGCACCGACAGAGGATCAGAGCGTGCTCTTCGGCATCATCAATACTGCCGCTAACGCCACCACCGACCAGAACGCGGTCTACGCCGAGGCCGCCGAAAGGGTGATGCTCGCCGTGCCCGAGGCCGCGCTGACCTTCCAGCTGCTGTTTCCTCCGTCCATTGGTGCCACCGTGGGCGCAGACGGCTTCAGTGGTGTCGTGGTCAAGCCCTGGGCGGAGCGCAGCCGGACGGTGACCCAGATCCTGCCCGGAGTGCAGGCGAAGGTGTCTCAGATACCGGGTATCCAGGTGTTCATGACGACCCCGCCTGCACTGCCGGGCGGTAGCAACTATCCGGTCGAGCTCGTGATCACCTCGACCGCCGATGCCGAGCGTTTGCTGGAGATCGCCCAGTCGCTTCAGAAAAAGGCGACCGAGAGCGGGCTGTTCGCGTTTCCGCCGGATATCGACCTGAAGATCGACCAGCCGCAGGCGACGGTGGTGTTCGACCGTGACAAGCTGGCCGATCTCGGGCTGGACCTGGCCCGGGTAGGCGCCGATCTTGCCGTCGCCACGGGCGGTGATTTCGTGAACCGATTCAATATGGACGGCCGCAGCTACAAGGTGATCCCGCTTGTTCAGCGAATCGACCGCCTCAACAGCGAGCAGCTGCGAGACATTCACGTGGCCGGCCCTGACGGCCGGATGCTGCCCCTGTCGGCTGTGGCCCACATAGAGCATTCGGTCGTGGCCCGTTCGCTAAACCGCTTCCAACAGCTCAATGCGGTGAAGCTGTCGGGCGTGAGCAGCCGTACGCTCGATGACGCGCTCACCTTCCTCGAGGACGCCGCCCAGGAGATCCTGCCGCCCGGATACAGCCTCGACTACACGGGCGAGTCGCGCCAACTGCGCACAGAGGGCAACAAGTTCCTGCCGGCCTTCTCACTGGCCATAGTGATGATCTTTCTGGTGCTGGCCGTCCAGTTCAATTCATTCCGCGACCCGCTGGTGATCCTGGCCGGCTCGGTGCCTCTGGCGATGTTCGGCGCGTTGATCTTTACCGTGTTGAAGATGCCCGATCCGAACATGCCCTACTGGACCAACGGGTGGACCACGACCATGAACATCTATGCCCAGGTCGGGCTGGTCACCCTGGTCGGCCTGATCGCCAAGAACGGCATTCTCATCGTCGAGTTCGCCAACAAGCTGCAGGAGCAGGAAGGCTTCAGCAAGCTGGACGCGGTGCGCGATGCGGCGATGATTCGCCTGCGGCCCGTGCTCATGACCAGCGTGGCGACCGTCGCGGGCCATTTCCCGCTGGTGCTCGTGACGGGCGCGGGTGCCGCGGCAAGGAACTCCATCGGCCTGGTGCTGGTCGGGGGCATGACGATCGGCACCCTGTTCACCCTGTTCGTCGTCCCATCGCTGTATATGCTGATGGCGAAGGATCGATCCCATAATCGCGTCACAGAGCCCAGATCGATTCAGATCGGCCAATCGGTAATGCGAACGCAGCCCAGCAATGCCGACGGCTGACGGATTTCCCCCCCGGGAGGCGATCCCAGGATGGACCTGGTGCCGAATCTGCGGACCGGACCTGGGAAGAGCTGGCACCGCGCAAGCAGATCGCGCGGGGGGAGGAGGTTTTGGACCTGACCGAATTGGTTTTTCCCGGGGATGATTGTTCGTGCCCATAAGATGTCCTGCTCAAGAGCTCTCCATGAGTGAGCCACTGCGCAACGAGTTCGAGAGCGAGCTGCGGCGCCTGACATCCATTTGGTTTCCTCGCGCAATAGACGAGCAAAACGGCGGTTTTCTGTGCGACTTCGATTTCAAGTGGCGGCCGTCAGGACTTCAGCACAAAATGCTCGAATACCAGGCGCGTCAGACCCTCGCAGCCGCCTGCGCGGCAGCCCACTACCCCGACTTCACTGTCCTGCGTGTCGCTGCTCTACACGGTTTCCGGTACCTCGAGGATCGGATGTGGGATCCCGTCCACGGCGGCTGGTACAGGATGCTGGATCGGCAGGGAGCGCCGCTCGAAGGAAACACCAAGCATGGCCACGGCTATGCCTATGCGATCTCCGCGTGCGTGGCCTGCTATCGACTGACCGGCGATCCAGAGAGCCTGTCGCTGGCCCAGCAGGCGTTTCAGTGGCTCGACCAGCACGCACATGATGCGGAGCTCGAGGGCTATCACGTTTTTCTGGAAAGGGACGGATCACCGATACGATCGACGGCGCGGGCGCCCGGGGCGGACCAGACCCATGACCCTATCGGTACACCGATCGGATTGAAGGACGCGAACACGACCTCGGACCTCCTGAAGGGCTTCTCCGAGCTGTACGCCGTGTGGCCCGATCCATTCTTGAAACGCAGGCTCGAAGAGCTCCTCACCATCGTGCGTGATCGTCTCGTGGTGCCCCCGGGCGCCATGCACATGTATGCGCACCCCGACTGGACACCTTTGCCTGAGCCAGTACGCTACGGGCAGGTCCTGCGCTCAGCGAACATCCTGGTGCTCGCGGCTCACGCGCTCGGGGACGCAAGCGAGGACACCAACCTTGTTGCGAAGTCGATGGTCGATGCGACGATTGGTGCCGCTTGGGACCGGCACAACGGCGGCTTCAATCTGGCCGGCTCCGCGTTCGGACCCATCCCCGTCGAGGACACCGCGATCTACGTGGAAAACAAGCGTTGGTGGCCACAGGCGGAAGGCTTGGCGGCGCTTGCGCTGATGGCGCGGCTGTATCCGGCTGAAAGGGAGGAATATTCGGCCTATTTGGAGCAGCTGTGGGAATACGTGAAGCGACACCTGATCGATACCAGGCATGGCGGATGGTTTGCGACCGGCCTGGACACGAACCGCCATGCGCGCAAATGGCCGAAGGCGAGCATGTGGAAGGATGCTTCGCACGAAATCGAGACGCTGCTGGTGTGCATCGGTCAAGGCCCGATACAAGACGCCGCCCCAGCTGGGGATGGCTCCTTATAGGCGTCGGAGGCCCGGTGACGGCGGCATTCCCTTCGTGGTTTCGGCGCCGTCTGCGCGTCGTCTGGTCGAATCGACGGCCCGGCGGATCATCGGAGCGGGTGCGGTGGTCACCCGGGATGTCGAAGAGTACGGCGTTGCGCTGGGGTTCCGGCCCGTGTCGTGAGCAACCGCCGGGCCGGCGATGGCTAGCCCGAGCCCAAGCGCCTGGCGAGCCTGCCCATCATGCGCCTTGGCCGGCGAAGATCCTGCCACCAACGTGGCTCCGCCAACCTGCACAACTTCCGCAGCTCCTGCTGCTCCTGTACGGTGAGGGGGCCTTTCGCGATGCTCTCGAGGTTGCGCTGGACCCACCGCACCTGTCGCATTGCAACGACGACGCGGTCTGCTCGGCTCTGAAACAATGCGTGGCGCAGCATCACTTCGAACTGACCTGACTCCTGGTACCTCCGTGTCAACTGGGCGTCTTCCACCCAAAGTCCGAGGGAGCGTACGTAGCCGCTGCGTCGCCATCCCGTCACGAGCTCCACCTGACGCCCGTTCAGCTCGTCATCCTCCTGGGGAATCACGACCAGACAGTCGATGTGGGATGAACGGAGCTGAGCGAGCATGAGGTCCATGTGATAGGGCTGGAACGGCTCGGGTTTTCCGACTGGCTCATCTGCCTTGAAGTCGGTAAAGAAGTTCCAGGCGTAGATCTTCGCCTCGTGGCGCCGTCCGAGGGCGTCCAGTATCCTGCCGAGCGCCTTTCGCTCAGGCTGGTAGGTCGTGTCGAAGCGGTGGATGCCCGCGTCCAGACAGGCCTCAACGATCGCAATCTGCTCGTCGTTCGACGCCTCGGGGTCGTTTCCGAGCTGGCTGATGAACGAATGCCCACCCAGCACGAGTCGGTCGGGTATGCCTTCGTTCAAGCGGGTCGCGATGGACTGCATGTGCTCGCCTTCATAACCAGCGGGAACGAGTGCGCGTGAGGGCCGATCTGCATAGTATTGCGCAAGAGTCGCCTCCCCCGCTGTTTATCAGTGTGGCCGAGCGGCCCCGGGTATCCCTGGCGCGTCGGACATTTCAAGAGAGGCAGGCGCAGCGATAGGCGTCTGTTCCTTCGTCTTCGGTGGGCAGCTGTCCGCCCGAACATCCAGCAGGCGCACCCGGCTCTTGTAGTACCTCGCCTCATCCAGTAACCCGAAGGATCTCTGCAGGAAGGTGTCGAACCCATCGGCGGGAATCTTCTTCCCCTCCAGATACCAGAATCGGCTTATGCCGTCGGTCACTATCCAGTCGCACAATCGCCCCTCGTCTCCATCCTCGCCGACCTTCAGACTGGCACGAACCGGGGACCCCGCACGCAGCAGGTAGTAGTCGATCTCGGATTCGTCAAAATAGGAGCCTGCAATCGGTTCCTCCTGCGAGCGATGCCCCAGAAAATACCGCACCGCCTCCCGGTACTGGGTCTTCTGCGGCGAAGTGTAATACCCGCCCTCCAGCAACAGGGCGGCGGACAAGACCACCAGGGATGCGCCTCCCCCCAGGTTGATCCTGTGCGAGGACAACGGCAGGACGATCGCGGCGCGGGCCAGCAACAACATGGAAGCGGGCAGAGATACCATGAGATAACGCGGGTGATACGCGGGTTTGAAGAGCAGGGAATAGGACAGCAGGATGGCCGCGGGCCCCACAAGCCACAGCCACATGACTCCGTCGACACTGCGGTTCCCTCCCGTAGGCCGGCCCGAGCGGGCCAGGCCCAATCGGGCCACACCGGACATTGCGAGCAGTGTCAGCAGGAGCAACTCGGCCAGCAACAACAGGGTCGAATCGCCGAAGAATAGCTGCTGGAAGAGGCGTGCATCCTGCCAGGTCGGTACGGTCAGCCATGAAAGGCTGTCCAATCGAGGTGCCGCCAGCTTCCGGAAGATCACAACCAGCCAGTAGTTGAGGCCCAGGAGAAATGCCACATAGAGAGGCAGGATACGGATCAGGAACAGGCGCGTAAGGGACCGGTCTTGGAGCAGCGCCCGCAACAGCAACGTCGCCTGGACAAAGACGATCATCGCGTAATGGTAGTTGAGCTGAAAGCCCGCCACACTGACCACCACGTAGGAGAACAGGTGGGCAAGCCCTGTCTTTTTTCCCGCCTGAAAGTCCCTGTAGATTTCCAGCCAGAGATAGAACGACAGAATCGACATGAAGGCGATCATGCCGTAGGCACGGGCCTCCTGGCTGTAATACACCGCCCCGTAGGAGAAGATGAGAAGCCCTGCCGCCAGCAGCCCCGTCTCCTGGTCGTATGCCCGTTTGCCCAGCAGGTAGATCATGGGCACCGACAAGACCCCCGTGATGGCCGGAAACAGGCGGACCACCCATTCGGCGTCTCCCAGAAGCTTGATGGCCACGTGAAACAGGGCATAGATACCCGGCGGGTGGTTCTCCCAGGTGGCCGAGGCCCAGATGATCGAGCGAATGGTTCCGGACGAAAGTCGCCAGCTGACCAGCTCGTCCAGCCAAAGGGACTGGTATCCCAGGCGGTAGAAACGCAACGCTGCCGCGATCAGGATAAATCCAGCCATCACAGCCCAGGCCGTTCTCGGTGTAAAGAGATCGTCCCTGCGGGCGCCCAGCCTATTCCGCAAGCGCAGTGCGAAACCAGGCAGATCCTCCTGCCATCCGCCCAGCGGTGGAATCCGCGCCACGCGGGCAGAGAGGATCGCCACGAGGAAGATGCTCCAGACCATCAGCTGGCTCCCCGCATCGAACCAGACGCGCAACCCGAAAACGGGGAGCAGAACGCCCGAAAAGCCTGCGACCAGAAGTCGCCCGTCGATGATCTGCGAAACAGTCTTGCTGCGGGCGAGCCGAACGGCGGGCAGCAGGGCCCCTGCCCACAACAGACCGGCGAACACCAGGCCGATCAGGCCATGGCCGATGGCCACGTCCGACAGTGCTGTCCCAAGCCCGGCCGGCCCTGGCGGCTCGGTCCCGCCCATGGACAGGCCAATCAAGAGTTGTGTCTGCCAGTGGCTCCACGCCCTGGCCAAGCCACCGAGGTGTTCTTCCGTCAGGGGCAGGTCTGCCTGCCAGGCGCCGATGGATGCGGCGACAATAAGACCCAGGGTTGCAAGGGCGCCCAATGTGGCGGGTAGCTTCCTTTTCGCTCGGGTCAGATACTGAACCCAGGCGACCAGGAATATCACGGCAGCCAACAACAGGCCGGTGGAGGAGCTGGACAGGCTGACCAATGCACCGCTATCCCCCTCAACCAGGGAGACGCTCGCACTGCCCTGGAAGATCCCCATGGATTCGCCCGTGTCGGAGGTTGCGATGGGGCCCAACGCAGTCGGCATGTGCCCGCGAAACCCTGGCGGCAACGCGATCACCGCCCCAGCAATGTAATACAGACCGCAGATGCGCAGCCCCCTGAGCACTCTGTCTATGTCCGTCTCCATCTGCTCCCGGGGGCTATTCCAAGCGGCCAGCATGAACACCAACTGTGACGCGACGGCCAGGCATTCCTCAAAGTTCCTGGTATCGTCCGGAGCCGAGATGAATGACAGCCCCCACCACAGGAGCATCAGGAACAGCCCGATGATCGGGATATTGACCGTCAAGGCCCGCCGATCCAAGCAACGGGCCGCCAGATACAACGCCAGGGCCGGTGGGGCCCACGCCTCCAGCCCGCTCAGCCACCACAGGGGCCAGGTCACCAGCAGGACATAGAGGGGCCCCGCGAAAGAGAGGCATCTGGCCGCGGAATTCACTTTGCCATGCGGATCAGGGGTGAGATCGAATGGCCCCCTCGGAGGCCGCGAATCTGCGCAACCGAGCGCTTGGTCGCCTCATCGGCCTTTGCGCCGAAAGGCCTCGCCCCAGAGCAGGCGCGCACCGTAGGAGAAGGCGTTCAGGATAGATTTGGCACCCCAGTTGTATTTGAGGTACTGGAGGAATCCCAGACCCTGCGGACGTCCGATGCGCAGGTAACGGACGATGCGAGTGATAGGCTGACCAATCAGGGTGGCAGGTGCCCGGGCCGATGTGTGGTAATCGATCCTCGACAACAGGCTGGAGCGCTTGGCACGCAGCCGTTCGAGAGTGTCTTTCGGCACCTCCATTCCCAGAAGCTTCTGGAGCGCGCCGACAGCGTCGTGAACCACCTCCGTAAGGTCCATCCGTCCGGCCAGGGAGACGATCCGGTCCCAATCGACAACGGTATTGCGCAGGATCATGGCAGCGTCCGGTATCCAGCGGATTGGCCGCACCTGGTTCCAGTCCGCCGCCTGGATACAGGCATGGAGAAAGTGGTTGCTGGCGCTCAGGGTCGCCAGCCGCTGCCCATGCAGCTCCAAGTCCTCCGTCTGGGCCCACAGAGGCTCGACATCCGCCAGGCTGTTCTTGACCAGACTCCAGTGCAGATCCAGCTCCAGCCCGCTGCCAGGATCCCGCAGGTTCAGGGCGTTGCGCACCGCAACCAGCTCTTCGAGATTGTCCAGGCCGATCACCGCGTCGTTGGAACAGCCCCAACCGTGCCGGGTGAAAAGTCCAATAGCCTCCACCGCCTGCTCGGGCCTGACCAACAGGTCGACGTCCGACATGGGGCGCAGCCCGGGTGCGGGATAGAAGCGACACGCCAGGGGCACACCCTTCAACACCAGGGTATCGATGCCGCTTGCCGTTAGCTCGAGGGCCGCGCCACTGGCGAAACGGAAAAGCTGCTGATTCCTGATCCAGAACACCATGGTGTCGTTGCGGTACTGCCTCAGCGCCCGCGGGTCCACGCCGAGCCCCCGAAGATTGTGGTGCAGCAATGGCACCAGCCGCAGTTGCGTATAGTCGGGGGGATTCTGCCCAAGGTGCTGCTGCCATGTCCGCCAGGCCTCAAGTGCGCGATCGTCTTGCAACAAGGCCGCCTGCAGCAGCAAAGCGTCGGCCGGATTTGGCCAGAGAGCGGTCTTACGATAGGACATGAGGCCGAGGGTCCTTTGGGGGAAGGTGCACCGCAGGGTAACTCCGGGAAGCGCGAGGGAGAAGGCAAAGGCTTGGAGCCCTGGGCGAAATGGTGGAAGCTCCATGTTGCTGGCACAAGTGTTGTCTGTCAGAATCGAGTCACGCCGAGGTTGCGAACTAAGATAGGAACTCGTTCAATGTCAAAGAGTTACAAGGTGAACACGCCCAACGTCAGCAGCGAGAACATCGACGGTGAAGTTATTATTGTGAATCTGGAGAACGGCAGCTACTACAGCTGCGTAGATCTCGGGGCCTATGTCTGGAGCCGGATTTCCGGGGGCGAAGCGACGAGCTCCATCGTTGAAAGGCTTTCAGACCACTACCCGGTCGATCGGGCGCAGATCGAAGACTCCGTTGCGGATTTTGCGTCTGGACTGGAGAGGGAGCAGCTCATTGTGCCGGCCTCCAGCAGTCAGGGCGGCGGACTGGCGGTCGAGGCAGCGCTACCCGCCGAATACAGCGCGCCAGAGCTCAATATCTATTCCGACATGAAGGACATGTTGCTGCTCGATCCTGTGCATGACGTGGCAGACGTGGGCTGGCCCGTCCGCCCCGAGTGATCCCGTGAAGGTCTCCGCGCAGATCGGAGTAGTCATCCCCTGCTACAACGCCGAGCTCTACATCGCGGCGGCGATCGATAGCGTTCTGTCGCAGACCCTGCCGCCGTCCCGGGTGGTGGTTGTCGACGACGGATCGACCGATGCCAGCGCCGAAGCAGCGCACGCATTCGGCGAGAGGATCAGCATCGTCAGCCGCGCCAACGGCGGCATTTCCGCCGCACGCAATACAGGCATAGCCGCCTGCGACACGCCTTTGCTGGCCTTCCTGGACGCCGACGATCTGTGGGTCGAATCCAAGCTGGAAGAACAGGCTGCGGTGCTCGCTGAATGCCCGGAGCTGGACTGTGTATTCGGCCATGCCCGACAGTTCATCAGTCCCGAGCTTTCCCCGGTCCAGCGGGAACGCATCGCCTGCAGGGAGGACGCCATGCCCGCACGCCTCGCCTCGGCGATGCTGGTCAGGCGAGACGCCTTCCTCAAGGTCGGCTGGTTCAGCGAGGATCTGGACATCGGCGAGACGGTCGACTGGCTGGCGCGGGCCGACGAGCGAGGCCTCAAGGGACGGATCCTCCCGGAGGTAATGCTCAAGAGAAGGCTGCACCTGTCCAATTCAGGTGTGGTCAAGCGCAGCGCACGCTCCGACTACGCGCGGGTGCTCAAGGCTGCGCTCGACAGGCGTCGAAACAAACAAGCGGGATGATGGTGCAAATGTCCCTTCCACCGTTGGACGAATGGATGCCGCCGCAGCAACGGAAATTGCTGGCGGTGCTGTGTGCAGATCCCGACAAGGCAGGCGCAGCCTTCGAGGCGTGGAGCCAATCGGCCGACTGGCAGGGCCATTTCGACCGGGGCTCGTTCCGCCTCCTGCCCGACGTTTACAGGCGTATCGAATCCCTGAAGCGCGACGGCTCCTCTCTCGGACGTCTGCGCGGCCTGTACCGCCGCTCCTGGTATGTCAGCCAGCGCGTCATGCAGACCTGGTCGCAGCTGCATCGGGTTTTCGCAGCGGCGGGCATCGACCTGCTGTTGGTGGGTCCGTCGGCCATGGCCGCCTACCGCCGGCCGTTCGGCACCACTTTTCTGGAACGCGCGGACCTGCTGGTACGGCCGTCCCAGGCCGACCAAGCGCTTGGGTTGATACGCGAGATGGGCTGGACGGTCCAGGGAATGCGCACGGACGAGCGCGGCGGAGCCGACTTCGTGGACGCTCAGGGCCAACCCGGCAGGCTGCAGTGGGGGCCGTTGTACGGAGCCCGGGCCTCAGACCCTTACTGGGCCGATCCCGTGTCTGGCGACGCAACGTCGTGCCCGATAGCGGTGCCCGGGCCGTCCGCGATGCTTGTCGACCTGCTGTCGAATCTGCATGAGCGGAAGCCCTGGACCGTCGGGGTATTGCTGGCGGACCTGCGCACCCTCATCGCCCACCAGGCATTCGACTGGCATCAGGCGGTCGAGCAGGCCGGCCAGTATCGATTGACCGGCCACCTGCACAGGTTGCTCGAATGTCTGCACGCGCACTTCGGCACCCCGATTCCCGAGCGGGTCCTCGCTCAGCTCAAGGGGCAGCCTGAGAGCATGTGCGAGTGGCTGGAATGGCGGCTCTTTTGCGACCGGCAGCTCGACCGGGACAACTTTCTTGCTCCCCTGCGCTTGGCTCTGGCGCGTTATTTGCGCCGTGCGCAGGGAATGAGCATCGCCAAGGCCCTGGCCCTTCTGCCCGACTTTCTCCGGCAACACTATGGTACGAAATGCCTTCACCAAGTGGCGGGACGGCTGCTGCGAAACGGTGTAAGACGATCCCTTCGCTCGCTGGGCCGCAGCTCAGGCCCCGCGGACTGTCCCCAAGATCTGACCCGGACGAGGGGTTGAGGTGGGACACGGTAAGCGGTCGAAAGACTCCAGTCAGCGGCTGTTCGACCTTGACGCCTGGCGCTACTTCGCGGGCTTCCACAGCGGTCGCTGGTTGCGGCTGTTCGGGCTGGTGCTGGCGGCGACCCTGGTGTCCCTGCTGGTGGTGCCCACCCTCATACTGGTCAAGCGGGCCTTCGACGTCGCAATCCCCGCAGGGGACGTGCAGCTGCTGGTCCTCTTCGGTCTCGCCGTACTGCTGATACGCCTGTTCACCACACTGGTCTCGCTGCAGCTGCGCCGTGCCCACCTGCGGGTCATCGAAGGGACGGTAACGAGCATCCGCGAATCCCTGCTGCGTAAGCTCTTCACCTTGTCCCGCCAGACATACACGGAGCTGGACCGCGAGCAGACGCACACGCGCATTGTCCAGGACACCCATCGGGTGTTCGAGATGAGCAACGTGCTGCTGGCCACGGTGGTGCCCTCGGTGCTGACCAGCTTGGTGCTGCTGGCAGCCCTGTTTGCGCTCAATCATTACTTGATCCTAGTGCTGCTCTCCCTGCTGCCCATACTCGCGATCGCCAGCAGTCTCAGCGCTCGCTCGGTCAAGCGTTCGGTCGCCCTCTTCCACCGCACCTTCGAGCAGTTCAGCAAAGGCATGCAGTTCGTGCTCAAGCACCTTGAGCTGGCCCAGATCCAGTCTTCCCAGTCGCGGGAGATCGATCGGCAGCTCAGCCACCTCTCCGAGCTGGGAGCGACCAGCTCGAACATGGCGTACCGCTTCGCGGTCCATGGACTGGTACAGGGAACACTCACAGGCGCCGGCATCGTCCTGATCCTGGTGGTGGGCGGCTCGGCTGTCGCCCTGGGGCGAATGACTCTGGGGGATTTCCTGGCCTTCTACGTAGCCGCCGGGCTCCTTAACAGCTATTTCAACCAGGTGGTAGGCGGGATACCCCAGCTGATCAACGGCAACCAATCGCTGAAAACCCTCCACGAGCTGTCCCTGACCGAGAGCCGGCCACCTTACACAGGCACGCGCAAGATTGACTTCAGCGGCCGAATTCGCCTGTCGTCCGTGTCCTTCTCTTATGGCCAGGATCAAGTCCTCAAAGATGTGCACCTGGATATAGAGCCGGGAGTCATCACCGCACTCATCGGACCCAACGGGTCGGGCAAGAGCACCATCGCGCACCTGGTGCTGGGATTCTACCGGCCGGATGCCGGGGCCGTGTATGCCGACGGACTGTCCTACGAGGAGCTGGACGTGGCGCATCTGCGACGCTTCATCGGCGTGGTGCCCCAGCATCCCGAGCTTTTCGCTGGATCCATCCTGGACAACCTGCTGTATGGGTCCGACTCGCCGGGCCGGGATCTGATCGATGCCACCGCGCGGGCTGCGATGCTGGCGGAATTCATCGAGACCCTGCCGGACGGCTACGATACCCAGGTGGGAGCAGACGGCGTGCTGCTGTCGGGTGGCCAATGCCAGCGCATGGCCGTGGCCCGTGCGCTGCTGCGCGGGCCGCGATTGCTGATCATGGACGAGCCCACCAACCACCTGGACGCCAAGACCGTGCGCCAGCTGCTCGCGAACGTGCTCCAGCTGCGCTCTGGGCTCTCGGTCCTGCTGATCAGCCACGATCCCGTAGTCATCTCCGCCGCGGACAGGGTCCTGCATCTGAAGGACGGTAGCCTGTTCGATCAACCCTTGTCCCTGGCCGCACCCTGAGCCCATGCACGACACCACACCCAAGACCGAGGCCGAACAGCTGGATTTCTTCGAGCGCAGCCTGGAGGCCTTCGAGCAGGCCGCCGAAACGGCCGGGGTGCACGAGCACGCATTCAAGCTGGCAGGCAGCCCGCTGCTCATCCGTTTTGCGGGCTACACCCTGGTGGGCATGCTCACCGACGCGCTCGAGCACCTGCGCATCGTCGGTCCGGCCGAGTGGGATTTTACGATCTGCGTCTGGGACAGCGCATCCACGGGCGTGGAGATGCCGCGCATCGAGTGCGGCTGGAATCGCTTCACCAACCGGGGGGATATCTGGGGCTTCAACAGCCCGCGCATCCGTACCTCCTTCCACTGGGTGGAGAACGCGATCTGCCTGATCGATCTGGAGCGCAAGCTGGCCATCTACTGGGTCAACTCGGCGCAGGGCATGCCCTTCTGGGTGCCCGCCTCGCCGCTGCGCACCCTCTTCCACTGGTGCATGGAGCAGCGAGGAAGGCAGCTGATCCATGCGGCGGCGGTGGGTACGGACGCGGGCGCGGTGCTGGTCCCCGGCCGGAGCGGCTCAGGCAAGTCCACCACCGCCCTGGCGGCGTTGCGCGGTGGCCTCTACTACCTGGCCGATGATTACCTGGTGGTAGGTATGGAGCCGGAGCCGAGGGTCTATTCCCTATACAGCACCGCCAAGCTTAACGCCGACCAGGTGGACAATCTGCCGGAATTCGCCGCGCAGGTGAGCAACCGGCACGCACTGGACGAGGAGAAGGCGGTGATGTATTTGCAGCAGGTCGCGGCCGATCGGATCAGGAAGGAGCTGCCGTTGCGCGCGGTCATGGTTCCGCGCATCAGGGATCGGACCGCCACAACCCTGAGCCCCGCGCCGCCGCAGGTGACCCAGCGCGCCGCCGCCTTCACCACCATGTCCCAGCTGCCGTACGCGGGACGCGACACCTACGCTTTCTTCCAGCGGCTGTCGCGCAGCCTGCCTGGCTACCACTTGGAGCTGGGCAGGGATCTAGAGCAGATTCCCACGGTGCTGTCCTTATTTCTGGAACAGGGTCCCGAGCAGCAGCCGGATGAGATCCGTAGCGCATCCAAGGGGGGAGAGGATCTGCCGTTGATTTCGGTCGTCATTCCCACCTTCAATGGCGAGCGATTCCTGCGCGAGACCGTCCATTCGGTGCTCGCCCAGGACTACCCCGCGCTGGAGATCATCGTGGTGGACGACGGGTCGGTCGACGGCACCCGGCAGATCGCCGAATCGCTGCAGGCGGATATCCGCTATTACCGCCAGGCTCAGAATCGCGGCCCAGCCGCAGCACGCAACGTCGGCATTCGCGACGCCGCGGGTGAGCTCCTTGCCTTTCTCGATGTGGACGATTGCTGGCCAGCGGGAAATCTCCGGCTGCTGCTCGAAGAGATGGGCTCAGGCAACGAGGAGGTGGTCTACGGCCACGCGCAGATGATGCGATTCCGGCCGGATAGCGGCGACTACGAGTGCGTAGGCGGTCCCGAGGAATCCTTTCCCCACTACATCGGCTCCGGCCTTTACCGCAGAAGCGCATTCGAGACCGTCGGGCTGTTCGACGAGGAATTGCGCTTCGGCGAGGACACCGACTGGTACACCCGGGCCGCGCACGCGCAGCTGCCCATGCGAAGGCTCAAAGAGATCACCCTGCACGTGCGCCGCCACGGCGCCAACATGACGAACGGGCGCACCCAGGCCGAGCTGAATCCCCTTCGCCTGGTCAAAAAGGCGCTGGACCGCAAGCGTGCGGCCCAGGGACAGGGCTCGGTTGGTTGATGCCCGCCTCGACGGGCAGCCGCAGCTCAGACGCTTTCAATGTCAGCGTGATCCTGCCCGTTTACAACGGCGAGGCTTACATCGCCGAGGCGGTGCGGAGCATCTGCGCCCAGGACACGCCAGTCCTTGAGATCGTCATCGTCGACGACGGCTCTACCGATGACACTGCAAAGGTGGTCGAGAGGCTCGGCGGTCCCATGCGGCTGCTGCAGCAGCCGAATCGCGGCGCCGCGGCGGCGCGCAACAGAGGCCTTGCGGCGGCGGTCGGCGAGGTGATCGCCTTTCTCGATGCGGACGACCTTTGGACGCCGCACCGTCTCTCGTTGCAGCTCGACAAGCTACGTGCCGACCCCGCCCTCAATCTGGTGCGCGGACACACCCAGCGCATCCACTGGCAATCCGATCCCTCCGGGATAGCGGGCTGGCAGCCGGTCGGCGAGTCTTGGCCGGCCCTGAGTCTCGGTGCCACGGTGGCACGACGGCAGGTGTTCGACTCGGTCGGCGGATTCGACGAGTCCCTGGCCTTGAACGAGGACGTGGACTGGTTCCTGCGCGCACAGCAGGCCGGAATCCCGGGCCTGGTCCACGACGACCTGGTCCAATACTATCGGCGCCACGAGGGCAACATCACCAACGACAGGGAGCTGAACAAGACCTTCTTTCTCAGGGCCCTGAAGAATACCATCGCGCGCAAGCGCAGCAGCGGGGAGTGAGCCGGAGATGCAACCTCAGGAATCGAGTCACGGGAGTCCGGGCCGGGCCCTCCGCAGGCTGGCCGTCGCATGCCGACGGAGTCTGCGCGGGGGCGTGCGGCGTGTCTTCGGAACGCGATACGTCCGCGCACCCACAACGCTGGAGTCACTGCGTCGCCAGTTCGATTGTGACGGTTATGTCAGTGGTGGCCCACTGGTAGACCCCGCCCGACTCGAGGCGCTCCGTCGCGAATGTGACCGGATCTTTGCCGAGCGCGACCGCCCCGAAGCCGGAGTCGATTACCGACGGGTCGAGGAGCCCGGGGGCCGAGAGTACTACAAGATCTATGATCTCAGACATCTCAGCCAGGCGTTTCATGATCTGGTGATTGACCCGAAGCTGAGTGAGCTTGCCACCGCGATTACAGGTTGCTCCCGCCTGCGGGTCCTGCTCGACCAGATCCAGTACAAGCCTGCGCACACGGGGGGGGTCAACGGCTGGCACCGCGACATGGCCAGCTTCCCGTTCCAGCGGCCCTACCGGGCGCTGATGGCCTGGATCCCGCTAGATGACGTCACCGAGGACAACGGTGCCCTCTCGATGGTGCCTGGCTCCCATACCTGGGGGGACGCCTCGGACATCGCAACCAACGAATGGGCACTGGATCTCTCGCGCATCTGGCTGCGCTACCAGGGCCACTGGGTGCGCAGCGTGTCGCGTCCCATGCGTGCGGGCCACGTGCATTTCCACGACGACAAGACCTGGCATTGCTCGCCGCCCAATCTCACCGACGCCCCGCGCCGGGCCCTGGCGATCCATTTGTTCAACGCCGATGCGCGCTACAGAGAAGGCGGCGCCATCAGCTATCCCGGTCTTTCCGAGGGCGACTCGATGCAATCCATTGCCCCCCTGGTGCTGCCCTGGTCGCCTGACAATACAGCCTGATCATGGGAGCTTCCGCCACCCGAGTGCTGGTGATCGGGCTGGACAGTGCCGATCCCGGGCTGCTGGAAGCCTGGATCGACTCAGGGGAGCTGGCGACCGACGCAGCCGTGCTTCTGCACGGCCGCGCATCTACCCACGCCGGTCGTCGATTCCGCCTGTTCTTTCCGCTGCCGAACGGCGAGCAGAGTGGGGCGATACGTCTCAACCTGGTGGGCAGGGAGTCCCACGGGCTGGTGCGCCCCGGGCCAGAGCGCGAGGCGCTATGCGATTACCTGATCAGTGCGCTGAACGAGCTGGCCGACCCGGATTCGGGTACTCCGATCGTGGAGTCGGTGTGGCGGACCGAGGAGGTCTTTTCGGGACCGCACAATGAGCGGCTGCCCGACCTCTTCGTCGAGTGGAGGCGGGACCGCCCGATCCTCGGATCGACACCTTGAAGGCGCGCCTGAGCCTTCCCGATATCCTGCTTGTCTCGCTACTGCTCGGCTTTACACTCCTCTACCTCGGCACGATCGATCGGAGCGGGCTTTGGCTGGATGAGGTGTTATCGGTTCACGATTTCCAAAAAGATTTTTTGGAAATGGTTGAGGCGCGGGCACTGAATGGACACGGCCCCGTATATTTCTCCGTCGGCTGGCTATGGTATCGGCTGGTTGGAGATACTGAGTGGCTACTCCGCCTGCCTTCGATGCTTGCGTGGCTGGCAATGGTCGCGGTCAGCATCGCGATGGTCAAACGGTCTGTCGGACCCTGGACCGCCGTATTGGCCGCGCTGCTCCTGTTGCTTGACCCCGTCCTGGTCTACCTTGCGCAAGTAGCGCGCCCGTATACCCTTACTCTGTTGTTCGTGGTCCTCAGCATGGCCTGGATATTGCGCGCCGAGGACCATCCAAGGCTGCGCGACGGCATGGCTATAGCAATATTCTCGGCACTGTCGGTGAACTGCCACTATTCGGCGGTGATGCCATTGGCCGCTCAGTCAATTTACCTGTTGGCACGCCGCAAACCGTGCTGGAGTCTGTCTGCGGCCATCTTCGCTGGCACGCTTACGGTGTTGCCGTTGTTCGCTTTCCTGATTGAGCACAAGGGCGCAGCGGAGCCGATTTCCTGGCTGGGGACAGCCTGTCTGGAAGACATACTGCAATTCCCGTCCACGCTATCTGTTAAGACCGACCGACTTTGGCCTTATGTAACGCCGATATTGGCTTCCCTGGCGGTATGGGGCGGGCTTCGATCCGGACGTTTGGGGCACCTGCTCCTAATGGTCTGGGGTACAGCGATACTCGTCTTGGTTGTTTTGGTCCTGACCAACGGAATCGCTATCGGCTCTGTTGGGCGCTATTTCGGAGCCGCCGCCGTTGGCCAGACACTCTTGATCGCCTGCGCACCGCAGGTGGACGCCTCCCGTGTCACTCGCGGGAGTAAGATAATGGTAGTGTTCCTGATTCTCTTGTTCGGCGCCACTTCGGCGCACCGCCTCACTTCCTGGATTCACCCGGACTGGCGACAAGCCTTGGAGTACGTCCGTCAGCATGAAACAGAACATGATCAGGTATACGTGCTCGGTGACCACCTTGATCTGATCCCTTATGAGCACTATCGAAAAAAGCTCAACTTGACGGCGGAAGCGGGCACCGTCCAATGGAATGGCGAGCTTATTGAGGTCTCTCGCCACCCGCACGTAGACGACAAAACCAGATCCCTGTGGGTTATGATTGGCAAGAACGCGGCTCGGCAGTATATCAAGAGAGAACCGGATCACTACGTGTACCGCCTCCTTACGGAGCGTGCGCCTTTCGAATACCGCGACGTCGAGCTGGCGGAACATATCGTCGTAAAGAAGATCACTATCCTCCGATTTTCCCTCCAGCCTGCAACTCACTGAATGATCGGCTCTTGGCCGCGTTCGGTCGGAAGCTCTCTGTGGCCGAGAGCGCATACCGGGAGCTCGTCTCCCAGGGGAGGGGGAAGCCTTCGCCGTGGGAGAAGCTGAAGAATCAAGCTTATCTGGGCAGCGATCAGCTCGTTGAGCAGATGCGGGGACATCGAGAGCCGGACCGAGATCTGAGCGAGCCGCCACACAGTACGAGATCGAAGTCGAGCAAAGCTAATGTTACGACCCGCCCGCTGGGCGTTCGCCTTTGTCGGTCAGAACCGCTCGAACTGCTCGTGTGGCCCGACGCCCTTCCTGTTCGCCCACGGTCTCACTCAGCACGGCGGCCAACCCCGATAGCTGGGTCTCCATTACTCCGACGTTGGATGCCATGCCGACGTGCGCCTTCAGCTGAGCCTCAACGCCACCGATGCTCGCCAGCGCAGAGACTGTGGTCATCTCGCGGCTTCGATAGTCCAGAATGTCGCGGGCAAAGAGATCGCCGAAGAGATGGCTTTGCAGAAGTTTGTCGATAGCTGGCGCGAAGTCGAACAGCGGGCCGGAAACCGGCCTTCCGGCCAGTTGGGTCTGCACCTCTTTGCCCAACGCCAGGCTGCTCTTGCCAGCAGGCAATGGGCTGACCTATTCGCCCATTGTATCCATGATGCCCTCGGCCTTGCGCTCGTCGAGGACGCTCATCAGCGTTGCCAGGCCGTTCAGCGCTCGGGGAAAGCCGGCATAGGCGTAGAGATGAATCTGGATTTCCTTGGCTTCATTGACGCTAAGGCCTGCGTTCAAGCCCGCCTGTATAGCGGCGTTGAGCGATGCCAAATCCCCGTTGGCAGTGAAGGCGGTGATGGGGATGATGCCCCGCTGCTTTGCCGTCAACGCGTTAATACTGACCTTGGTCTTCTCTTGCCTTTCTTGACCGCCGAAATATTCCGCATCGCTGACCTTCTCCTTCCAGATCACGTTCTTGTCATCGAGGCTGCCGGTGATGACCAGATGGGTCATCTTTGCATCCGGCGTGGCGCCATGCCAGTGATCGACGTCGCGCGGGCACCACACGATCTCACCCGATTTGAATTCGATGATCTTGCCGTCTCGGGTCCCGGTGAGAGCGCTGCCTGAGGTAACAATCATGTGCTGTCCCGCCGGATGAAGATGCCACGCGGTTCTGGCACCGGGCTGAAAGGTGACGTAGGCACCGGAGTAGTGGGCGGCGTCATTGCCGGGGAAGAGCATGTCCACCTGAACCTCTCCGGTGAAATATGCCTCTGGGCCCTTGAAGGATTGCTGCGACCCGGCGGGATACAGGGTTTGGCGGGCAGGTTGGGCATCGCCCGCAAATCCGCCTTGGGTGAGAGTCCCGCTCAAGACGGCTCACAGTGACCACAAGCGACGTTTTCTTCTTGGCATATCGATGCTCCCTGTTTCCTCGCCCCTGGTCATGCGCGGGCGAGTTAGAGGGGTTACAGGGCTGCGCGCAATGCGCTGACGATGTCCGCCTCAGTCATCGGCGGACGTGCCGGCAACCGGCCGTCTTCGTCGTGAATAATGCGCAGGGTTTCCTTGGCATAGGTCTCGACCAGCTGCCCATCGATGCCCAGCTCGTGAAACCGCGTCGGGCAGCCCATGGACTTGAGAAACGCCTCGAAGCGGTCCTGGATCGGCGTATCGCCGGAGCCGTTGAAGTAGCTTTCGGTGATATGGGTGATCAGGTCGCAGTCGTTGTCGCGCGCCGTTCGCAGCCCGCGCTTCACCGACGAGATTCTGGGATTGGGCTCCACGCCCTCACACTCATACATCGAGACGCCCGCCTCGGTGAGGCTCTCGAGCGCACGGTCGAAGGTGCCGTTGCGTTTGACGCTGCCGCCGCCGGTCACCAGCAGTGCGCGCTTGCCGATCGTCCCTGCGAGCTCGCCAAGGCGGACGAGCGAGCCGGCACCGAAAACGAGTCGGGTGGGGTTCTGGTATGCAAAGTTCATATCTGTCTCCTCTCCGGGCTGGGCTCGTTTCGTTGTCTTTACTGTAGGCAGCCGGCCACCGGAGGCGGTAGAACGATCCTGCTGAAGCCTTGCCCATTCCTCTCCGAGATGGACCTTTCGGCAGGCCGCGGATTGTTGTGCAGCCCGATCTTGCTCCATTCTTGCCTAATCCTGTACGTCTCGACGTGTCTGAGTTGTCGCCTCGTACCTGCGTGCTAGACTCCTCACATCAGATGGCTACGGGGAAAGCCCGAGGCAAGCTGCCAATTCCTATGGCGGAGAATATGAATACTGCGGAGAATCAAAAGGTAGACGACCCGCGGGGCAAGCGTGAAAGCCTGGCCGGCAGGATTGCCCGATGGACCGCGGGCAAGAACAGTGTCGACACCCCGACCACCTGAACCCCATTCGTGACGCCGAATCGTAACTCACTATTTTGATTGACTAATACCAGGGCGCCCGTTGCCACTTTGCACAACTATTCAGGACCGTGCGCAACCAATCCCCGCAAAATTCCCGCAGTCGCCCCCCGATGGAGCTGCCGACAAATTTGCGCCGTCAACAACTTCCGCGTGCCCATAGGATTGCCTATGGGCAGCCCCGTTCCGCATGAACCGCGAAAAGTGATGGCAGACTTCGAACGGCTTTTGCGTCCGATCAAGAACCGCTGGCTTTCGGAAGGTCGCCAACCCCCCACTCCACCCATGCCCGAAGCAACGGAAAGTACAGTGCGAGCCGCACACGTTCTTCCCCCATTAACAAGAATACCCGCCCGTAGGTTTCCAACTGTTCCCGATAGCGCTCTTTCTCCGATTCGAGGAAATGCCGCAGACCACCGCCTTCGTGAACACTGGTCTTGTAGTCGATGATCCAGCGAACGCCGTCCTCGACGAAGGTGCGGTCCACCGCCACGTTTCGGAGCTCGCCGTCGATGCGGGCGGCAAGGCGGTACTCGCTGCGGGCGTCGGAATGGTTGGAGTCGAAGATCCACCGCGCGCGCCGATCGCCGAGAACATTGAGCAGCGCCCGCTCGACCCGGTCACCGCCTTCCTCCACTTGCCCACCGCTCAACCCCAGGCCCCTCAGCGCAGCGCAGATCGAGGGGCGCGCCCGTCGGAGTCGGTCGGAGTCCCAGGCATCGAGCCCATCGAGGGCCATCCGTTGCAGGTATCTGTGCACAAGGGTCCCCACAGGGGCGGCGATCGAGCTGGCCCAGTCGAAGGGGATGGCGCTCGGCTGTTCCGGGGCCACTTGCTCGTGTGCGGCGTCGCGAGCCCCCAGCGGGGACTCCGGCAATTCAGCGAGGCGCCAGTCCAGGAGCAAGCGGCGGAGCTTTCCGGCTGTGGCCTCCTGCGGGGCCTCCGACCCGGCCGACCTCGCAGAGGTGGCGGCGTCTTCGTAGTACCCCACCACCGCCCACCACAGCTTGTACAGCAGCGACCGTGCGTCCGGGTTCCGGGGCCGACCGTCCCCGTCAAGGTTGGTGTGGCCAACCAGGTGCAACTCGCTGCACGCACGGGTGCACGCCACATAAAGGAGCCGGGCGACCTCGTTTTCCCCTTTCCCCTTCTCGCGAAGACCCAGGTGCTCGTAGATCGGCTCGACGCCTTCCAGGGCATCGCGGATGGGCGCCACCAGCAGATCGGCAGACCCGTCGGGGCGGGGGCGCTCGATCGCTCTGAGCAACGGAGGCGTGTCGCTGCGGGGGGGCCGACCCAGACCGGTGAGGATGACCGTGTCAAACTGCAGCCCTTTGGCCTTGTGCATGGTCATGAGTTGGACCTCGGCGCCCGCGGTGGGATCGGGCGGGGCGTAGAGCCCTTCGATATCCTCTTCCAGGGCAGCGACGTCCAGCAGCGCCCCGCCGCAGTCGCGGCCCTCCAGGGCCGCGAAGAAGGCCTCGGCCTCGCCCAGCCGCTCCGCCCCGGCTGTCGCTGCACCGCCCAGGGCGAGCCAGGCGCCTTCCACCCAGCGGCGCAGGCTGTTTCTCCTGCGACGGTGGACAAAAGGCTCAAGCGCCGTCATCAATCGGCCCAAGCGCTCGCGCCCGTCGGAGGACACGGTTGTGAGAACGCCCTCGTCGCAGAGTCGATCCCAAAGGGTCGCCGAACCGTCCCGCGCAAGCGCCAGAAGGTCCGCCAGCGCGAGTCCGCACCAGGGGGCCCGCAGGACCGCCAGCCAGGCCAGACGATCGCCCGGGTGCGACAGCGCGCGGGTCAGAGCGAGCAGGTCCTGCACCACCGGCCTTTCGCTGAGCTGCTCCGTGTCGACGGCCCTGAAACGGATCCCGCGCGCACCCAGCCCGGCGGCCACCGGAGCCAGGTGGGAGCGGCTGCGGCCGAGAACCGCGATGGACCGGCAGCCGTCCTCGAGCCGCGCCCTCACCAGCTCGGCGACCAGCGCTGCCTCAGCGGTCCTGTCGTTTCCGAACAGTGGATGGACCGAAACCGCTGGCTCGACTCCGGGACCGTGGAAGGGGGTGGAACGGGCAAAGGGCACCGCCCCGGCGTCCGGGTCTTCCCGGGGAGGCAGCACCTCTTTGAATGTCTGGTTCACCCAGTCGACGATGCCACTCTGGGAGCGGAAGTTCTCCGACAGCGTCAAAGGCTCCACCGCGAGCGAGCCGACCCCGCTGTGCTTCGCCTGCAGGAACAGCCCGACCTCGGCTTCGCGGAACCGGTAGATAGACTGCATTGGATCGCCCACGGCGAACAGCGTGCGGCCGTCCCCCGCCTCCCATTCCGCGGTCAGACGCCTGAGCAGCTGGAACTGGCTCAATGAGGTGTCCTGGAACTCGTCGACCAGCAGGTGGCGCACCTGGTAGTCCAGACGCAGGGCCAGATCCGTCGGCGCCTCTTCCTCACCCAGGGCCCGCAGGGCCGCCTGTGCAACCTCGATGAAGTCCACCTGTCCGGCCCCGGCGAACGCCAGCTGGAGCTCGGCGGCGGCCCTGCGGAGGATCTCAACCAGCGCCTCGACCACCTCCCACTGCGCATCGCTGTACCGGGTCGCGGGCAGACTGCGAACCGCGGCAAGCAGGTCGACGAACACCGACTCCTCCCCGAGTGCCTCGAGCAGGGCGAGCATGCGGGCCTTGTCCTCCTTGGCGTCCTTGCCCGGAGGGAACCCCTCGCTGACCGTCACCCGCTTGCGCAGCGCCCCTGACTGGGTCAAGAGAAAGTCCGCAAGCACCCGCCAGCGAGGCAGGCCCGCGATCCCGCCTCCGGGCAGCCCTGCCAGATCTGCGAGGCAGGAGAGCGGGTGTTGCGGATCCTTCGCCTTGAGCCGCTCGACCGCGCCGTGGACCAGCGGCGGCAAATCCGACGACAGCCAGGCGGGCGCCGCATCCCGAAGTGATGTCAGGTGGTCCGCCACTACCCGCTCCAGCCCGGCCTCCAGCGCAGCCCGCGAGGTGGCGCCGCCTCGCAGACCTGCCACCAGCCGCAGCCACTGGTCCCGTCGGGCGAGCTGGGAGACCAGAAGCTCTTCGAGCTTGCCCAGGTTGCCATCCAGGTGCCCGTAGACGACGCCCAGTGCACGGGCCACGTCAGCGCCGGGATCCTCGTCGACGGCCCCCAGCGTTCGCCGCGCCGCCTCGCCGTACAACGCGTCGGCGTTGTCCGTCACATCCGGAATGGCGCCGAAACGCGACAGCACGGGCATCTGCCGGGCCAGGGCAGCACACAGGCTGTCGATGGTCTGCACCCGCAATCTGGCCGGACAGCGGGTGAGTTCCCATCCGCGCTCGGCGTCTTGCCCCCTCGCGGCCTTGCCCAGGCACCAGAGGTCCTTCCTGTGGGCCTCGTCCGGCTCCGCACCGGCCGCCAATTCCAGGGCGGAGAGGATGCGGTGGCGCATCTCCGCGGCGGCCTTGCGGGTAAAGGTGACGGCGACAATCTCCTCGGGCTCCGCCACGGTGGCGAGCAGGCGAAGAAAGCGCCGCGTCAGCAGCTCCGTCTTGCCCGAGCCCGCCGGGGCCTGGACGATGAACGAGCCCCGGGGATCGAGCGCCCGCTCGCGGGCCAATCTGTCGGACGGCTGCCGGGTCATGCCTCGTCCTCCCCGACCGCTCCCGCGGCCTGCTCCAGCTCCCGGCGGCGGCAGAGCAGATCGAGGCCGCAATAGTTGCAGGCCCCTGGCAGGGGGTCGACCTGCGCCTCCCCTCCCCTGAACTCGGCGGCGAGGGCTTCGAGCTGGGTCCGCCAGCGCTCCACTCGTGCCATCATTGCTTCGGTCCCGCCGTCGATCAGCGTCACGCCGCGCCCCGGCAGGATCCCGTCCGCCGTGGCCACGCCCTGGAACCCGCGATGGTCGTCTCGGCGCACCTTCGCCAAGGCGAGACCGCCGAGCCCCGCGGAAACCGCCACCGCGTAGAGCGGCAGCTGGGGTTCCTCGAGCCGGTCCCGGTCCCAGGACCCGGCCGAGCCGCTCTTGCCGGTCTTGTAATCGAGGACGATCCGCGAGCCATCCTCCAGCGCGTCGATGCGGTCAACCTTTAGCCTCAGAGACACGCCCGCCAGTTCGACCTGCTCGTCCTGCTCCAGCGCCACCACCTCGAACGACGCCCGCTGCTTCTCGATCTCCAACCATTCCCGAACGAGCGCGATCAGGCGCTCCCGAAGCAATGCGGTGAAGCCAGGCGTGAGCACGTCCGGGAGGCGGCTCCGCCGTTGCTCGAGCGACGCGTCGACGGCGCCTTCGGAGACCGAGGCGAGCTGGGCCTCGGTCAGCGCCTGCAGATGCGCCGAATCGCCCAGGTCGCGCCAGACCAGTTCCAGGATCCGGTGCACCAGGCTTCCGAAGCTGGCCGCGTCCAGGCCGGGCTCAACCGCCTCGGGCGCGTCGGCCCCCAGGCGGTGCCTGGCAAAACCGCGAAACGGGCAGGCGGACTGGTCGGACAGGACGGAACTTCCTCCCTGGATCGATTCAGAGTCGGCCAATGCGGGTCCCCGGTCGTCGTCGAAGCGCTCGACAGTCCCGTCGGACAGCTGCTGCGCCAGCGAGCGACCGGCGCCAAGGCCAGCCTGCAGCGCAGCCGGCTCGACCAGCCGCAGGTTGGCGATCAGCGGGCTGGGGGTGCACTCAGCGTCCCCTTCCCGCAGAGGATGACTGGCGACCACCTCCCGCCCGCTACCGAGCAGGCGCCGGGTGAGCCGCCGCGCGTACTCCAACTCGCGGGCGGGCGATGCGTGAGGCATGCCGCAGTCGCGCTGCAGCGCGTAGGGGAGGAACGGGTTGGGATGCGCCTGCCCCGGCCAGTGGGTCTCATCCAGCCCCAGGACCCAGAGCCCGTCGAAGGACTGGCCCGAGGTCTCCAGCGGCCCCATGACCTGAATGGGCGCGTCGGACGCGGACTCGGGCTGGAACAGGTTCTCGCCCAACGTGCGCTCGAGGCGGGCGACGATTTCGTTGAAAGAGAATCCGTCGGGGCGGACCGCGTCCAGCCCGCTCAGGGCATCGAGCACCAATCCCAGCGCCTGGGCCTGCTGGTGCTCGTGACTGTCGAGCCCGCGCTGGCCCGGCCAGCCCGCGGCGTCCAGCAGATCTCTCAGCACCCGTCGCCAGTCCCCCGCCGAGCGGCGCGCCACGCAGGCGCGCCCGGCCCGATCGGCCATGCGCCCCAACGCCAGCGTCCACACGGGGACCTCCGCGGCGGGGGCGCGGGAGAGCCGGCGACACAACGCCACCCAGCTGGAGATGGTCATCTGCGGACGTGCGCGACGCCTCATATCCACGTCCAGCAACGCCCGGGCACCCTTCTCGTCCTCGGCGCCCGCGCAGAACGGCGAGCGCAGCAGCAGGCTGAGGGACTCGAGCGGCTGGGGTCGCCCGGAGGCCAGGCGCCACCAGGCCAGCGCGTCGTGAACCGGCGGGGCCTCGGCCAACGGCGAGCCGAGACTGACGTTGTAGAGCGACTTGCGCGGTCGCTCGGCCGACAGCAGGCATTCAGGCTCCAGCGCCTCCTCCAGGCGCCCAAGGATGGCATCCTTGTACTCCGCGAGCCGAGGCACCACGATCGCGACGGTTGCGGCCTCGTTTGCGGCGATGCGGCCCACCGCCCAGTCCACGGCGAGCCGGATCTCGGCCTGCCCGTCTGCCGATGCGACGCGCACGAGGCCTAGCGGCTCGACGAGTGACCGCTCGGCGCGGTTCACCTGTGCACCGAGCTGCCGGAGGGTCTCGACCAAGCGCTCCTGGGCGGGCGTGAGTTCTTCGAAGCCGGCCAGGCTGAGGCGCTCGGGCACTCGCAAGTCACCAGCCTCGAATGCCCGGGCGAGCACTGAGCCGAGGCGCGGAACATCGAGTAACTGCAGCCGGTCACACCGGGCGAGAAAATCGCCGATCCACCGCTGTAACCACTGGCCCTCTTCGGTACCCGAACCCTCCAGCAGCCCGGGATCCAGCCACCAGTCGCAGAGCAGGCGCCAAGCCTCCTGGGCCGAGCGCGCTGCGCCCTCCGGGTGGATCAGCGGGAGATCCGACGCGGAGACCACGGTCTCCCAGAGCAGAGCCTCTGCCGGAGGCGAGAGCAGACAGCGTTGATCCGCACCGCAGACCAGCAGTTCGTCGAAACATTCTCGCAACCACACCTGCCAGGGCAGGACCGAGAGACGCTCCCAGGCCGTGGTCCCCCGCTGCCGCATCTGATCTGCGTACTCAGCATCCACCCGCCGTGCCAATCGGTTCGTGGCGCACACAATCAAGGGCGGCGCGAATACGATTTGCTGTGCATTTGCCACTCTGTCACTCCACTTGCCTTGGCCCCGCAGTCATCTGAAAGGCCCCTTTTTGCACTACCTAATTCGATGCAGCATAGTCTTGGAGTGACCACGCTCAATTGGGTACGCTGCCGCCGCCAGCTTTCCAGTTCAGCCCCCCTGCCGGGTCACTCCGTCGGCTCTTCAAGTTTCCCGCACAACTGGCCATCCTGGTTGAATACCAGTGTTTCGCCGATGTCCCTGTGATACCGAAACCCCGTTGCCTCAGACGCCAAGCCTTCTTCAGACACTCTTTTCAGGTAGCAATGCCGAACCCGCTGGAGTTCCTCATCGAACGGCAATTCTTGATAGGCCCTGTGGGTATGACTGCCCGAAGTTTGTAATAAGCCCATCGGGAGAAAAAGCTCACGTCGTGACGCGTGGACGTCAATATGCGAATTTGAGGCTCAAAAGTTTCCCGCAATTTCGCTATTTGCCGGTCACGAATCTGGCTGACCGCCGCTCCAAACTCCTCTTCAGGTATCTCCAGGATCTCCTGAATCCGCGGCGCAATGTGCGCGGGATCGTCCAATGTCTCCAGATACAAGTCCAGGCGACGCAAGCCCTTATTGGGTATCTGATACCCCAATCTTGCGGCCAGGTCGGTCCTGGAGACACCCATCTCTTTCAAGCGTTTGTTTATCAGCGCTTCCAATGGATTCACCATTATCCCCCCCTCAACTGCATTTTGGGGCATGACCAGTCCCCATGCCCTGGGCAGACATACGATGACCCGCAGATCAGTCAACCCAACCCGATGCCGCCTCGCCGGCGAGACGCACTCACCATGCGCGTTCCCCTGGACGAACGCGTCCGACCCGATTCCCCCGTCAGGCGGAACGCACAAAGGTGCACGACCCGCCCCATTGCCTCGAGCGCCGCGCCTGTCAGCCGAGTACCATTCAGGCGTACGTCCTCACCCACCCCCACCGCCGGGAAGCGGTCTTGGCGGGATGCCGCGATCTCGGCGAGGAAGTCGCTCACCGTTTCCTCCGTACTCCTGTCCTCTTCCCCCCGGGCGTCGATGGCGTCCAGGGCGTAACTGCGCACCAGCTTTGCGGCTTGCCGGGCATAGGTCGCCGGATTGTCGAAAAGGTCCAAGCCGATCACCGCTCCGTTGATCGTGAACACGGCCCCCACCTGCCGCTCCCGGCAGGCGATCGCCTCCACGAACGCCTCGAGGCTGACGCGGTGGGCCTCGTACATGGCCGCCGCTGCGCCCGTCCCGGATTCCGCGCCCATCCTCCCGGACTTGAGCGCGATGTCGTCCCACACGGCGCCCTGGTTGCTGCGGCGCGAGCCGCTCGCGCGCAGCGAGTCGCTTACCTGCGCGGCTTTACGCGCGCGGCCACTGCTGTAATGAGCCTGAGCGGAGCTACGAAACTCCGCCGACTCGTGATTCCAACGCCCCGCCTCGACGCAGGACACCGGAATCACCGTCGCTTTTCCCGCGGGCGCCAGAACCGTGAGGTTGAGGATGCGGTTCTGCTTGGCCCCAACCAGTTCCTCCCCATCGAGCAACAGTACTGCACGCTCGCACTCGTATCGAAACTTCCGCAGCACCTCCTCGCGATCGCCATCGAACCCCAAGGCGTAGGGGTTGCCCCACTCCGAGCCCCGACCGATGTAGACGTCGCACTCCTGCCCGCGGTCTACGTTGACGACCCGGGCGATATCAACCGGCACCCGTCGAACGGAGAGGCCCATCGACTCCACCGCGGCTGCCAGGCGGGCACAAGACTCGCCGTCGTCGAAGATCACCGCATGCGTCAGACCCGCCCGCCCGAGGTCCTCCTCGGCCACCTCCGCCGCGCCGGCGACCCACCCGGCTTCGCCCGCGCACCGCACAACGAAGCCCCTAGGGTCGGTGGAATAGACCAATCTGGGCTCGTCCA
>Ga0210096_1000103_pt1 | contig 38764 bp, 39 predicted proteins | sample China_Galinas_PW_4_FD_184864 | JGI IMG/M metagenome (GOLD analysis project Ga0210096, IMG submission 184864) | Wetland microbial communities from San Francisco Bay, California, USA, that impact long-term carbon sequestration - China_Galinas_PWA_D2... | ecosystem: Environmental > Aquatic > Marine...
CCACAATCGCTCCCGGCGATTTTGTCGAACCTCACTAGCTCCTCACCCATCGACCCCAACCCAACAAAAACCCCCGCCAAAACGGCGGGGCTTTTTGTTGGCTGGCGGACTAGGATTCGAACCTAGATTAGAGGAGTCAGAGTCCTCTGTCCTGCCGTTAGACGATCCGCCAGTAAGCGGTGGCCATCAACGTTTGGAGTATTGCGGCGCGCGGCGTGCCTTGTGCAGGCCGACCTTCTTGCGCTCCACCTGGCGTGCATCACGGGTGACGAAGCCCGCACGGCGCAACGGTGAACGCAACTCACTGTCATAGGCAATCAGCGCGCGTGTAATACCGTGCCGGATGGCACCGGCCTGGCCGCTCATACCACCACCCTTGACGGTAACATTGATATCGAAGTCGCCTGCCAGGTCGGTTTTCTCCAGCGGCTGACGCACGATCATGCGCGAGGTTTCACGACCGAAATACTTGTCCAGCGGAAGGTTGTTGACGGTGATGTCGCCCGAACCCCTGCGCAGGAATACCCTTGCAGTCGAGGTCTTGCGGCGTCCGGTACTATAATAAGTGTCACTCATGCTCGGAGGTACCTGTTACTGAATGCTAGATTTCCAGCGGCTTCGGTTGCTGTGCCGCGTGCTTGTGATCGGGTCCGCTGTACACCTTGAGCTTGTTCAGCATCGCACGGCCCAGCGAATTCTTCGGCAACATACCCTTCACGGCAATCTCGATGACGCGGCCAGGCGCCCTGGCCTGCATCTTTTCGAAACTGGCGGATTTCAGGTTGCCTATATAGCCGGTGTGATGGTGGTAGATCTTGTCGGTCGCCTTGTTGCCCGTAACACGCACCTTGTCCGCATTCACGACAATGATGTAATCGCCGGTGTCCACATGGGGCGTATATATCGGCTTGTGCTTACCACGCAGGCGGCGGGCAATCCCGGACGCCAGGCGGCCAAGTGTTTTACCTTCTGCATCAACGACATACCAGTCGTGATTGACCTCATGCGGCTTTGCTGAAAAAGTTTTCATCGGTGCGGGTCCGGAGTACTGCCAGATTAAAGAGCGGGGATGTTACAAAAATCGCCAAAGAGTTACAAGGTAATCGAGCATTTGTTGTCCTGCTGAAGCAGATATTTCCGCGTTTCATATTCAATCCGGCGTTGGCAAGAAACCGGCTGTCGGAGCCACGTTCCGGGCATCCATGACGCTAGTCCCTCGCGCGCGATGGACAGGATGTCCGAGTGTCGCGGAGCACACGGATGTGCGAGAGCGACCGTACCTACGATGTACATGGATGTACAAGTGCCGTGGTAGGACAGGACGTCCGGAGTGGCCATCCCTGCAGGCGCGTCCCTCCCGGCCTCCCTGCCTCCCGGCGACGCTGGACAGGACGTCCGGAGTGGCCATCCCTGCAGGCAAAAAAAAAGCGCGGTTATGGTAACCGCGCTCTAAACCTCCTTGGGGGAGGTGGAGGAGCACTGACCGGCCAAAATAGGGGGGGCAGGCCGATCAGTGTGTTAGTATTTTCTAATATACTTTCTTACTTGTCAAGTCCCCCTTGGCAATCATCAACCCATGCATCGCTGCCGTAATACAAGTTTATGTTTATTCAGAAATAAAACTGGGCCCTGCCGGAAATCCCCGGATCGCCTCTCCAGGTTGTGTGGCAATCTATATCCGCAGGCGCTCGACAACCCTGCCATTCTGGAGGTGCTCCTGGATTATTTCGTCCAGATCTTCCCGGTCCACATAGGTGTACCAGACCCCTTCCGGATACACCACGATCACCGGGCCTTCCTCGCACCGGTCAAGACAACCGGCGGTATTGATGCGCACTCCCCCGCGCCCGGCCAGCCCGAGTTCCTTGCTGCGTTGCTTCATGTAATCACGCATGCCCAGCGCATCAAAACGCTGGCAACAGGCACTGCCGTCCTCCCGCAGATTGGTACAGAAAAAGACATGGCGTTCATAATAAGACACATTCCCGAAGATACAGGATCAGGGGGACGGGGGAAAAGCGCACAGCGCCCTGCCGGGGACTTCCTGCAGTCTGTATCTTTTCCCGTTTGTTCTGTATCTTCTTGACATGCCGGAACGCCAGCTGACAGCCATCGACCGCCTGATCGGACATTTCGACAGTGCCCTGCGCACGGTATTCGGAACACCGATCGGATCCGGCCGTGACAACCCGGCGGATTCGGAAGAACCGCACGCGCTTTCGGCAATGGAAAAGGCAGAAAGTCTCTGCCTGATGCGGGTCAACCATGCCGGTGAAGTATGCGCCCAGGCCCTCTACCAGGGTCAGGCACTCACGGCACAGCGCGGCGATACCCGGGAGCAGATGCGCCAGGCGGCCGCCGAGGAAAATGATCACCTCGCCTGGTGCAAACAGCGTGTCAAGGAGCTCGGCGGACATACCAGCCTGCTGAACCCGTTCTGGTATGGCGGCTCATTTGTGATCGGTGCCGTTACCGGACTGACGGGCGACAAGTGGAGTCTGGGCTTTCTGGCGGAAACCGAACGCCAGGTCGTCAACCACCTCGATGGACACCTGGATCGTCTGTCCGCGGATGACACCCGCTCCAGAGTGATACTCGAGCAGATGAAGGTGGACGAGGCAAGGCACCGGTCCATGGCGACGAATGCCGGCGGATCCGAGCTTCCCGAGCCGGTAAAGCGGCTGATGACACTGATGTCGCGGCTTATGACGACAACGGCGTATCGCATCTAGACTTGTCATTAACCGCAAAGATGCGCAGCGCGCAAAGGACTTGTCAGAAATATTCATTTACCTCCTTGCGTCCCTGGCGTCTTTGCGGTGAAAGCGGGTATTGCGATTTCCCCGAAGGCTGCCTGAATACAGGGTAATCCTCTCAGGCCGTGCGTGACCCCTGGCGCAGATTGCGGCCATAGAACATCTCCTGCATTTCCTTTCTGACCTGCCTGCGGATCTTGCGCTGCTCGGCGGCTGTCAGGGCATCCTTGCCGACTCCGAAAAGATAATCATCCAGGTCGAATTCCTTGAGCATCATTTTGGTATGGAAGATATTTTCCTGATACACATTGACATCGATCATCTGGTACAGCGCGCAGGTATCCTGTGACAGGTAGTTCTGAATGGAGTCTATCCTGTGATCGATGAAATGTTTTCTGCCGCGCACATCCCGGGTAAATCCGCGCACCCGGTAATCCAGGATGACGATATCCGACTCGAATATGTGTATCAGGTAGTTCAGCGCCTTGAGGGGTGAGACGCGGCCGCAGGTCGACACATCGATATCCGCCCGGAACGTGCTGATACCATGGTCCGGATGCATTTCCGGGTAGGTGTGCACCGTTATATGACTCTTGTCGAGGTGCGCGACCACGGCATCGGGCAGGGGGCCGGGCGCTTCGGTATTGGACAGGAGCTCCGATACAACCGGCTCCTCGGAAATCAGCATGGTGACGCTGGCACCCTGCGGATCGTAGTCCTGGTGTGCGATGTTGAGAATATTCGCCCCGATGATCTCGGCCACATCCGTCAGTATGTCCGTCAGTCGTTTCGCGTTATAGGCCTCGTCGATGTATTCAATATATTCCTGCCGGTGCGCCTTCGTCTGTGCATACGCAATATCGTAGATATTGAAGCTGAGCGCCTTGGTCAGGTTATTGAATCCGTGCAGCTTGAGTTTACGCATGCCGCTGATCCCGATTTCCGGATACCTCGAGGCAATTGACGGGGCGTACCATTCAGGCAGTGCCGCTGGCGGTGATGGCCCTCGCCGGCACGAGTTCGAAGTCATGGCTGATCTCGGCCGACTTTCCAAGCATAAGGGAGGCTGAACAATACTTCTCCGCCGACAACTGTACCGCGCGTGCGACCTGCCTGTCCGCGAGCCCGTCACCGCTGACGATAAAATGCACATGGATTCGGGTAAATACCTTCGGCACCTGGTCTGCGCGCTCCGCCTCGACCTCGACCACACAGTCCGCAACCGGCTGCCGCGCCTTCTTCAGGATATAAATCACGTCCAGCGCCGTACACCCGCCCATCCCGAGCAACAGCATTTCCATGGGGCGAATCCCCAGATTCCGCCCGCCGATCTGCGACGATCCCTCCATCACAACGGCATGGCCGCTGCCGGACTCACCCACAAGGGCGGCGTTCTCCACCCACTTGATACGCGCCTTCATCGGTATCTCCCTCTCGGAAAATGCGAAGCCTATCACAGATCAACCGGCAGTTAGCGGGCCCTCTAAAGCCCGCTGCGAAATGACCGATAACAGGGTCATGCACGCATTGCAGACACTACCCGAAGTCGAGCTGGTACCGGTCAGAAAGCCCGGCAACCCCTGTGTTGAACGGTTTCTGGAACATTGCCATCGCCGGCGCTACCCCAAGAAGAGTGTCATTATCTACGCCGGTGACCAGCCCGATGTCCTGTATTACATCATCAGCGGCTCGGTCAGCGTCCTGATCGAGGATGAGAGCGGCCACGAAATCGTGCTCGCCTACATCAATTCCGGCGGATTCTTTGGCGAAATGGGGCTGTTCGGAGAACACCCCAACCGCAGCGCCTGGATCCGCACGCGCAGTGAATGCGAGGTCGCCGAAATCAGCTATGCCCGCTTCCGCGCACTGGCCAAGGCGGACCCGGATATCCTGCTGGAGCTGACCGCCCAGCTGGCCGCCCGGTTGCGCCAGACCAGCCGCAAGGTCAGCAACCTTGCCTTCCTGGATGTCACCGGGCGCATCGCCCATACCCTGCTGGACCTGTGCAAGGAACCGGATGCGATGACACACCCGGACGGGATGCAGATCCGGATCACCCGTCAGGAAATCGGGCGTATCGTCGGCTGCTCGCGGGAAATGGCGGGGCGTGTGCTCAAGACGCTGGGCGAACAGGGCCACATCTCGGTCAAGGGCAAGACCATCGTGGTATACGGAACACGGTGAGAAGCGGCTAGCGAGTCCGGATGGCTCGCTCCTTCAGATCACAATCAGGCCTTACCTTCACTCTTCACCCCCTGCCGGCCGAACAATTCACCGAGTTTTCCGCCCGGTTCTCCGGCCTTCATGAAGGCCTCCCCCACCAGGAAGGTATGCACACCGTGCGAACGCATCAGTGCGACGTCGGCAGGCGTATGGATACCGCTCTCCGTCACCACGATCCGGTCGTCCGGAATCCGCCCCAGCAGCGCCAGAGTGGTATCCAGGGAGGTCTCGAAGGTGCGCAGATTGCGGTTGTTGATCCCCAGCAGCGGGGCGGGCAGCGCCAGCGTACGCTCCAGCTCGGCGGCGTTGTGCACTTCGACAAGGACATCCATGCCGAGGTGCACGGCCAGCCGGTACAACTCCAGCAGCATCGCATCGTCCACTGCCGCCACGATCAGCAGGATACAATCCGCCCCCATGACGCGCGCCTCGTACACCTGGTAGGGATCGATGATGAAATCCTTGCGCAGTACGGGTAGCGAACAGGCGGCCCGTGCCTGCTGCAGATAGGCGTCCGCACCCATGAAGAAATCCACGTCGGTCAGCACCGACAGACAGGCCGCACCGCCACTTTCATAACTGACGGCGATTTGCCCTGGATCGAAATCCTCGCGCAAAATCCCCCGGCTGGGCGAGGCCTTCTTGATCTCGGCAATCACCGCGGCCTGCCCGGCATCCAGCCTGGACCGCAGGTTGTCGGTAAAACCGCGTAGCGGCGGCGCCTCCGCCACCTGTTGCCCCAGTTCCCGCAGTCCCACCCGGCGCTTGCGCTCGTCGATTTCCTCGGCCTTGCGGGTGAGGATACGCTGCAGAATATCCGGCGCGTCGTTCATTGCATTCAGACCGTGTTCGAGACCTCGACCAGGGCCGCGAGTGTGTGTTTCGCCCGGCCGTCCCGGATCACATCGCCGGCCAGCGCGACGCCATCCGCCAGGGTCGGCGCAAGGCCGGCGGCATAGATCGCGGCCCCGGCATTCAGCGCGACGATGTCATGCGCCGGGCCCGGCTTCCCGTCGAACACCGATTGAATCATGACAAGACTCTGTTGCGCGTCCTCGACCGTGACCGAACGCAGATCGGCCCGATGCAGGTCGAAGTCTGCCGGTGAGATCGTATAGAGGGAAATTTCCCCGTCCCTGAGTTCCGCCACCCGGGTCTGCGAGGCAATGCTGATTTCATCCAGCCCGTCCTCGGCATGCACCACCAGGACGTGTTCGCTGCCCAGCTGCTTGAGCACCTTCACCAGAGGTTCGACCCACAGAGCACTGAAAACGCCCAGTACCTGGTTGGGAGCGCCTGCCGGATTTGTCAGGGGTCCAAGCAGGTTGAACACCGTACGCACCCCCATTTCCCTGCGCGGACCGATGGCATGTTTCATGGCACCGTGATGCAGGGGTGCAAACAGGAATCCCACCCCGACCCGGTCGATACAGGCGGCCACCTGTTCCGGTGTCAGATCCAGTCTGACACCCGCGGCCTCCAGCACATCGGCACTGCCGGAACCGCTGGAGACGGAACGGTTGCCATGCTTGGCCACGCGCGCCCCGGCAGCGGCCGCCACCAGCGCACTGGCCGTGGATATATTGAAGGTACGTGCACCATCGCCCCCGGTCCCGCAGGTATCCACCAGGTGCGGGCCGCCCACATCGACGCGGATGGCCAGTTCACGCATCACAGCAGCCGCCGCGGCGATTTCCTCCACCGTTTCGCCTTTCATACGCAGCCCGATGAGGAACCCGCCGATCTGCGCCGGTGTCGCCTCTCCCGACATAATGAGATGCATCGCGGCCGCCATCTCGGAAGTCTTCAGGTCGCGGTGTTCAACCACAGCCGCAATGGCATCTTGCATATCCACTTTCTTCCCTTTACTGGTTCAGGAAATTGCGCAACAGGTCATGGCCGCACCCGGTGAGGATGGATTCCGGATGAAACTGTACGCCTGCAACAGGCAGGTTGCGGTGGCGCACACCCATGATTTCATCGACGCCGTCCCCGTCGGCGCGTGTCCAGGACGTTACCTCGAGGCAATCCGGCAGCGTATCCCGCGCGATGACCAGCGAATGGTAGCGCGTCGCTTCAAACGGGTTCGGCAGGCCCCGGAAGACGCCGGCATCATTATGGTAGATCATGGATGTCTTGCCGTGCATGATTTCATTGGCATGCACGATGTGACCGCCAAAGGCCTGCCCGATGCTCTGATGCCCGAGGCACACGCCAAGAATCGGGATGCGCCCGGCAAAGCGCTTGATGGTGTCCACAGACACCCCCGCCTCGCTGGGTGTGCACGGCCCCGGCGAAATCACGATCCTCTCGGGAGAAAGCGCCTCGATCTCCTGCAGCGTGATCCTGTCGTTCCGGTACACCCGCACATCCGCGCCCAGCTCACCCAGGTACTGGACCAGGTTGTAGGTGAACGAATCGTAATTATCGATCATCAGGAGCATAAGCAAGCGACCAGCTTAACCAACTGTTTAAATTCAAATTCTGCATGGCGGACAGGATGCGGGTGGCGCCGTGACGCCGGTCCCGTTTCCTTTTCGCCCGCGATCCCGGCAAGCAGGATAACGGTGCGCCTGTATCAATAAAAGCGCGATTGTACAGGAGAAACGGGACGCCCCGGCAGTCGCCGGATTCCAGGCGCCCGGCCTGCCTGACAAGGCCGGCACGGCAGTATGCCGATACGTCCGCGCGGGCGTTCATGGGACAGAAACGAAACCGCTGCCGGCCTGTGTTCCGGGTGATATACTCCGGGGCGCTTGCCAACTACCCCATCGAATACTGTCCACACCCCTGCAAGGAGAAACAATATGCAAAGCATGTATCGTCCGATGGCCTGGATCCTTTCCGCACTGCTGGCAATCCTGCCAATGGTGCCGGCACAGGCGGCAATGATCGGTACCGAGCGGATCGTCAACCCGACACAGGCCAGGCCGGCGGCAGACCGCTTGCAACGCATTCTCGATCAGGCTGCCGCGCGGCAGCAGCTGCAGGCCATGGGTGTCAATCCCGAGCATGTCAGGGAACGCATCAACAGCCTGAGCGATGCCGAACTGGCCCGCGTCAACCAGGGTATCGAAAACCTGAATGCCGGCGGTGACAGCATTCTCGGGATTCTGCTGGTTATCTTTATTATCTTCGTGATCACCGATGTCATCGGTGCGACCGACATCTTCCCGTTCATCCACCCGGTCAGGTAGCCCGGCAGTACACCGTTCACCAGGCGCCCGCCGCCTGGCGGGTGCCTTTTTCTGCGCGTTGTTGCTGTGCGCCTGCGCGACTCCCCCCCAGACACGGGCGCTGCTCACGGAACCGCTGCACGGACTGCCCCGGGCCGCCGAACTGACGAATGTGCCATTCTATCCGCAGGAACGCTACCAGTGCGGCCCGGCGGCCCTGGCCACGGTACTGCAGGCGCAATCAATCGATGTCACCCCGGAAGAACTGGTGAGTGCTGTCTATGTACCGGCACTGCACGGCAGCCTGACCGAGGAAATCACGGCGGCAGCACGCCGCTATGGCATGCTTGCCTACCCGCTTTCGCCATCGATTGCGGACCTGTTCCGGGAAATCGCGCACGGCCATCCCGTGCTGATATTCCAGAACCTCGGCACCGGCTGGTACCCCCTTTGGCACTTTGCGGTGGTCGTCGGCTACGATCTGACGAAGCATGAAGTCATATTGCGCTCGGGTGTGGAGCGGCGCCGGCGCACAACACTGGCGAACCTGGAACGCACCTGGTCCGCCGGCGGCTACTGGGCACGGGTTATCCTCCCTGCCGGCAATATTCCGGCCAGCGCCCGGCCGCTGCCGTACCTGCAGGCGGCGCACGATCTGGAGACTTCCGGGCAGGCGGCGGCTGCGCGCAGCGCCTACCAGGCCGCCACCCTGTATTGGCCGGACGAACACCGGACCTGGCTGGCGCTGGGTAACAGCGAGTACGCGGCGGCGGACTACACGGCGGCCGCGGCCGCCTTTCGGCAGGCGGTCTCACTGGCACCGGGGAACCCGCAGGGCTGGAACAACCTGGCGTATGCGTTGCTGCGCACGTCCTGCCCGGTCCAGGCCCGGATCGCCGCCGGGTGTGCGCGGCAACGGGCACCGGATGACCCGGATTATCAGGCAACGGTGGCGGAAATCGCGGCGCAGGCAGGGGGCAGGGATGCGCCGCATTGCGTCAGCGTGGATTGTGATCCTTCGGACTGAGGTGCAAGGCGGTTCGATCGGCGCGCGCCAGGCCGCGGCAGGCCATGGCAACGGCACGAAAGATGGCGCGGCCCTTGTTCATGGTCTCCTCCCATTCGTTGGCAGGCACCGAATCGGCCACGATACCGGCGCCGGCCTGGATGTGCAGGATACCGTCCTTGATCACCGCGGTACGGATGGCGATGGCGGTATCCATATTGCCCGACCATGACAGATAGCCCACTGCGCCGGCATACACACCGCGTTTTACCGGCTCCAGTTCATCGATAATTTCCATGGCGCGTATTTTCGGCGCCCCGCTGACGGTACCGGCCGGGAAGGTCGCGCGCAGCACATCGATGGCGCTCATGCCGGGACGGATTTTCCCGATCACGTTGGACACGATGTGCATGACATGCGAATAGCGCTCGATCAACATCTTTTCGGTCAGCTCGACACTGCCGGTCCGGCTGACACGTCCGGTATCATTGCGTCCCAGGTCGATGAGCATCAGATGCTCGGCCAGTTCCTTGGGATCAGCCAGCAGGTCGGCCTCCAGCGCCTTGTCTTCAGCCTCGTTGCGGCCGCGCGGCCGGGTGCCGGCGATGGGCCGAACGGTGATGATGCCATCCTCCAGGCGCACCAGAATCTCGGGCGATGAGCCGACCACATGAAAGTCCCCCAGGTCCAGGTAGAACATGTACGGCGAGGGATTCAGGTTGCGCAGGGCGCGATACAGGTCCAGCGGCGCGGCCCTGAACGGGATCGACATGCGCTGCGACAGCACCACCTGCATGGCGTCGCCCTCGACGATGTAGTCCTTGATGCGCGCGACGGCGGTTTCGAAGCCGGCACGGGTGAAGCCCGAAACAAAATCGGCTTCATTCACGGCTGTCGCGCCAGCGCGGCGTGCGCGGTAATCCGCCAGGCTGGCCTGCAGCCGTTTCTCCAGTTCTTCGAGACGCGCCTGGCCGCTGGCCCAGGCATCCTCCCGCGCCGGATCCACATGCACGATAAACTGCAGGGTGCCGGCAAGGTTGTCGAACACCAGCAGTTCGTCCGACACCATCAGCAGGATATCCGGGCAGCCGATCAGGTCGGGCTTGTCGAAGGTGGCCAGACGGGGCTCGATATAGCGCACCGTGTCGTAACCGAAATAACCGACCAGCCCGCCGGTAAAACGCGGTAGTCCCGGCAGCTCCGGTGCCCGGTAGCGCGCCTGGAAGGTCTCGATCCAGCCCAGCGGATCGCCCGTTGTGGCGGTCTCGGTGACCTCCCCGGCCTGCAGCACCGCAACATCGCTACCGGTGATACGCAGCACGGTGGAACACGGCAGTCCGATGATGGAATAACGCCCCCATTTCTCCCCGCCGTGTACGGATTCGAACAAATACGAATACGGCCCGCTGGCGAGCTTGAGATAAGTGCTCAGCGGCGTGTCGAGATCGGCAAGCACCTCGCGTGTCACGGGAATGCGGTTGTATCCCCGGCCCGCCAGGTCCTGGAAATCCTCAGGCGTCATGCCGTTCATCCTTGAGAGCGCCGGCCGTTACGCTACGCTGATCACTGCCGCAGGACGGCTTCCACCGGCGACTGCAGGGCGTGTGCGTCGATGGCTGTTGTATCCCGCAGGTGAAGCGCATTCAGGCTGCTTTCTCGAGCAGGGGATAAATGTCCGCCAGTGAATCGATAACGGCATCGGGATGCGCATCACGGATATCCTCGCCGTGGTTGTATCCGTAGCTCACGCAGACGATCTGGAACCCGGCGGCACGCGCCGCAGCCACATCATTGACGGAGTCTCCGATCATAAGCGACCGCTCCGGCTGGCAGCCGTAAAATTCCGCCGCGTGCAGCAGCGGCCCCGGATCCGGCTTCCTGGTCGGCAGGGTATCGCCGCAAATGACGAGTGAAAAATCACCGGACAAACCAAGATCCCGCAGCAACGGCTCGGTAAACCGGGCGGCCTTGTTGGTCACGCAGCCCAGCCGGTATCCCGCCGCTTCGAGCCTGTCCAGCCCTTCACGGACGCCGGGGTAGAGATGTGAACGTTGCGAGGTGTTCGCCGCATACAGCGCCTGGAACAGCGGGAAGGCGCGTTCAAAATCGGCCGCATCGGGCTCGCCATCCAGTGCCCCGACGAGCGCCCGGCGCACCAGTCGTTCAACCCCGTTGCCGACCCAGTCGCGCACCCGTGCCTCGCCCCGTGGCGGGCGCCCCAACTGTTCCAGCATGGCGTCCACGCACCATGCCAGGTCCGGCACACTGTCGACCAGCGTACCATCCACATCGATCAGGATCATTTCCGGTTTGCGGATACCCATGATGATCTTGACCCGATATCAGGCCGTGGCCCTGGCTATCTCGTCACGCATTGCGCTGATGGTTGCCTTGTAGTCGGCAGCACCGAATATGGCGGAACCGGCCACAAAGGTGTCTGCGCCGGCGGCCGCGATCTCGCCGATGTTGTCCACCTTGACGCCGCCGTCGATCTCCAGACGGATATTCCGGCCACTGGCGTCGATGATCCTGCGTGCCTCACGCAGTTTGTTCAGCGCTTCCGGGATAAAACTCTGCCCGCCGAAACCGGGATTGACGGACATCAGCAGTATCATGTCGACCTTGTCGATGACGTACTTCAGGTAATCCAGCGGCGTGGCCGGATTGAATACCAGCCCGGACTTGCAGCCTTCATCGTGCACCAGCGACAGGGAACGATCAATGTGTTCACTCGCTTCCGGATGGAAGGTGATATAGGTGGCACCGGCGCTGGCGAAATCCGGAATGATGCGGTCCACCGGCTTCACCATCAGATGCACATCGATATCCGCCGTCACCCCGTGCTTGCGCAACGCCTCGCACACCAGGGGGCCGATTGTCAGGTTGGGAACGTAATGGTTGTCCATCACATCGAAATGCACGATGTCGGCACCGGCATCCAGCACGTTGGTGACCTCCTCCCCAAGGCGGGCAAAATCCGCCGACAGGATGGATGGTGCGATCTTGTAATCCGCCATGTTGTTGTCCTCACTCAGTATTTCAACAGGTTCAGCCTGTATAAGGAAACGCGCACTTTACCCTAACAGGCGCGGATTTTCAGCCATGGCGCCGCCCCCGGTGTCACAATCGTCCGGCACCGGGTCGGGACGATCCCGCCAGGAAGCGTCCCGGCAGCCAAAATCAATTGTCTGATTTGATGTGTTTTTTCAATGGCACCGGGGAACCGTGCGCGCAACCGAGCGCTTCAAGTCAGCGTTGATCGGGATGGAACCGCATGCCGGTGTTGCAGCCGGGCCGCTGCACTTTTGTTTTACTGGCATGGAGTTATGCCGCATAGTGAAATACCGACTCACGCGAATACAGCGTCATGATGTTGATCAGCCGCATCCCTGAATGACGGTAAATGCATGCCATCGTGCCTGCTGCCTTGATATTCACGTACCGCCCGATAGACGGTGCTTGCCAAGCAGACCGTCAGGACTTATAAATAAATCACTGGGAGAGGTCGAAAACAGGTAATTCACAGGGCGGTGGACACTGCGATAACAAATTCACATCGGGATACAAATCATGGCAAACGATTTTCAACCACGCATCGGTGACTGGTACCAGACTACGAGTGGCGACAATTTTGAAATCGTCGCCCTCGATGATGACGAAGCGGCTATGGAAATCCAGTACTACGACGGCGCCGTCGAGGAAATCGATTTCGATTCCTGGAATGAAATGGAAGTCCAGCCGATCGAACCGCCGGAAGACTGGGCAGGTTCGTTCGATATTGATCGCGAGGATTACGGCGTCGATCTGGAACTGAACAACCCGAATGACAATATCAATCCACTGGATGACCTCGAATAACAGCAGCTGAAGCGCAGGAATTCCATCTCGAAGCGGACATCTCGCGTATACCCGAAATACGGGTTAGCGCCGCACAAACGTACGACTGCATGGCGCAGTCGCCGGAAGCACCAGTGATTTTCCCCGGCAGACCATCCCTGCCTCTGCGGCCTTCGCGCCCCTGAAGGACAGCATCGTTAAACCGGCAGACCCGTCCTTTCCCGGTCGCCAGGGAAGCGGCTCAATTTACGCCTCCTGTTGCCGATAACTCCTGTACAGGCAACGCAAGCCCGCTGTGGCAGGAGGAATTCCATGGTCATCGTCTACGATATGCCGTCCGGCAGGATTGAGTCGGAAAACGCCGGTGTGACGACCGTCAGGGAACATACCGGGATCCCGGAATACCAGCTGGCACTGCAACCGGTCGCCAGCGAACCGGAACGCAACCCGGCCACCCCCGCAGCCGTCGACGAATACATGAACCTCATCCGGGAACTGCTCAGGGACATGTAGGCTACTCGCCGATGTGCAGCAGCAGACCACGCTCACGGGCGCTGTTGAACGCCTTCAGAAACACCCCGGCACCGACCAGCAGATAGACCACGTTCAGACCGGCAGCCTGCAGCAGGAGGTCGCTGCGTACGGCATGTTCGATCATCACCGCGCGCATGCCTTCAAATACATGGCTGGACGGCAGCAGCCAGGCAACGGGCTGCAGCCAGTCCGGCAGTACGGCGATCGGGTAGTAAATCCCGCTCAGGGGAGCCAGTGCGAAAATGGACACCCAGGCAAGACTTTCCGCCCCCAGGCCGTAACGCAGTACCATGCCGGTCACCAGCAGGCCGACCGACCACCCCATCACCAGCAGGTTGACAAAGAAACCGAGTAGCGGCAGGCCGAGCCCGAAAATCGAATAGTCATACAGCGGAATCGCCAGCAGTGCCGCCCCGCCGACACCCACCACGGTCCGCAGCAGGCTGATCAGCAGCAAGGCGCTGACCAGCTCGCTGACGCGCAACGGACTGACGAACAGATAGCCCAGGTTGCGTGAGTATATTTCCTCGAAAAACGCCAGTGACACGCCCAGTTGTCCGCGAAACAGGACATCCCAGAGCAGCACCGCAGCCAGCAGCACCCCGGAAGCCTGGGCGACCCAGGTGCTGTTGGTCACGAAGAAGCGGGTGATAAAACCCCACAGGATCAGCTGCACGGTCGGCCAGTAAAACAGCTCCAGAATTCGCGGCCAGGAGCGCCGCACCAGGTAGACATAGCGCAAGACCATCGCATGGATGCGCCGCAGGGAATTCACGGCGCATCCCCCGCGGCATTGCCCGGCGCTGTCTTGCGGGCCATGTCGATGAATACATCCTCGAGGGTGCTGCGTTCATAGCGGCCCAGCAGGGCCGCCGGCGCGCCGCGATCGACTACCCTGCCGGCCCGCAGCATAATAATGTCGTCACACATGCGCTCGACTTCGGGCATATTGTGCGAGGCCATCAGCAGGGTGGCTCCGCTGCGCTGCTGATAGGCGCGCAATAGCCGGCGCATGATATCCGCCGAATCCGGATCGAGCGAGGCCGTCGGTTCATCCAGCAGCAACACGTCCGGCTCGTTCAGCAGGGCCTTTGCCAGCGCCACCCGGGTCTTCTGACCCGCGGATAGGGTGCCGTAGGTCCTGTCGAGAAACCGGCTGATATCCAGTTGCCCGGCCAGGGCCGCGAGCCGCCGCCGCAGCTGCTTCAGGCCGTACAGCCGTCCGTAGACGGTCAGGTTCTCGCGTACCGTAAGCCGCAGAGGCAGATCCACATAGGGCGAGGAGAAATTCATGCGGTGCAATACCCGATAGCGGTGCCGGCACATATCGGTCCCCAGCACCGACAAGCGCCCGCTGGTCGGCAGCAGCATGGACAGCAGCGTGGTCTTGCCAGCGCCATTGCCTCCCAGCAGGGCGCAGATGGTGCCGCGGCTGACCTCGAAACTCACCGCGTCGATCGCCAGCACGTCTGCATAGCGTTTGCTGAGGTCATACACCTCGATCACGCTGTCGTTCATCGCCTGTCGCTGCCCCATACAGCGGCCAGCAGCGAACCTGAAAGGTTATGCCAGATGCTGAACAGGGCACCCGGCAATGCCGCGGTGGCGGAGAAATACTTCACCGCCAGGGCGACCGCCAGTCCGGAATTCTGCATACCGACCTCGATGGCCAGCGTACGGGACTCGCGTTCGTCTCGTCCCAGCCAGCGTGCCAGGCAGTAACCGGCCAGCAGGCCAAACGCATTATGCGCCACGACGGTTACCGCGACCGCCGGTGCCAGCTGTCCCAGCTGTGCATGGTTGAGCGCCACGATAATGGCAATGATTATGACTATCGCGCCGACCGAGACCAGCGGGAAGTAATTGCGCACCACGACCAGCGGCCGGTGAAAATAATGATTCAGTATCACGCCCAGGGACACCGGCAGCAGGATTATCCTGACAATGCTGAGCAGCATGTCAAGCACCGGCACCGCTACGACCTTACCGGCGTACAGCAATGTCAACAGCGGTGTTGCAAACACCGCCAGCAGCGTTGAAGTCGCCGTCAGGGTAATCGACAGCGCCACATCCCCCCGCGCCAGATAGCAGATAACGTTCGATGCGGTCCCGCCGGGGCAGCTGCCGAGCAGTATCAACCCGACCGCCAGCTGTGGCGGCAGCCCGGCCGCCAGGGCGAGCAGCCAGCCGACCAGCGGCATCAGCAGGAACTGCATGGCGACCCCGATGGCGACCGTCACCGGCCGCCGCATCACCGTCATGAAATTCTCTCCCGTCAGGGTGATTCCCATTCCGAACATGACCAGACCCAGCAGCGGGACGATGGCCGATTGCAAGGGCGCGAACCAGCCCGGCTGCAGCCAGGCCAGCAGTGATCCCAGCAGGGCCCACAGCGGAAACAGGCGGGTTACGCGGCCGAGAGGCATGCGCCAGTCCTAGCCCTGCCGCAGTTCACCGGGGTGCAACATGCCCCCCGCGAGCGGAACCAGCCGGCCGTCCGGATCGCCTGACGGTACACCGGCAGTCACTCGGGAACCCCGGGTGATCCGCCCAGACCGTCAAGGCCGTATTGCCCGCACTTGCGTCCGGCCAGGCCGCAGGCGCGGGCCAGTACGGCGTCGATTCCCAGGCCATCCAGGCAGCCGCTGATCACACCGGCGTTGAACGTGTCACCCGCACCCAGGGTGTCCACGATCACGTCGGGGCTCATCGCGGGATGCCGCCAGAGCCTGCCCTGCCTGTCCAGTGCAACGGCACCCGCCGCACCCCGGGTGCAGAACAGGTCCGCGGACGAACCAGCGGCACGCACCGACTGCAGCAGGTCAACCGGATCCCGATAGCCCCGCTCTCTGGCATAGACACTCGAGAACATCAGAACCGCGGCATGCGCAAACAGGGCCTCGATGCCGTCGCGCGGCTTTTCGATCTCCACCGAACAGGGTGTCGCCGGACATGTCTTCCGGGCATGTTCCAGCATGCGCAGCGTTTCACCGATATTGCGGCCCTCGAAATGCAGCCAGTCCATCGGGCGGAGGTCAATCGTCCTGAAGCTGGCGAGTGCATACTCCGGCAGGTCCCGGAAATGGATGATGGTGCGCGAGCCGGTTTGCCTGCTCACCATAATGGATGACACCGGCATGCCGCCCTGCGCGGCAAAGCTGCAGGATGAGGTATCGATGCGGTAACGGGCCAGGTCATCGAGGACGAACCTGCCTTCCGCGTTGTCCACCAGCATCCCAGCCCAGCGACAGGCAACGCCCAGCTGACTCAGTACCGCCAGGGTATTGGTGGCGTTCCCGCCCCGTCGTGTATAGCGCCCGCGACAGCGAACCTCTTCATTTTCGCCGGGATAACTGTCGACAAGATGGATGATGTCGAGGGTTGCATTGCCGATGCCAAGGACCGCTGCCATGCAGGCAGACTACGTTGGCAGGCGGGATTGTCAACCATTGCGTCAAGCGCGTGGCGGGCAGGGGATGGAACGGCCTGCCCGCGGTATTCTCCGGGCGGCGACAAAAAACACAGGAGGCGTTTTCTAGTTCACGCGTACGACACGGAAGCCGATATTGTCCAGACGATTTTCCTGGTCATTCTTTGCGCGCTTGGCGCTGCGCAGGGAATCCAGCGGGCTGCTATAGGCGCCGCCCCTGACCACGCGCTGTGTGCAGAAGGTTTTCAGCCAGGCACTGCCGTCAACCGGTGCGGTTTCGTAGCTGTTATGGTAACAGTCCCCGACCCACTCCTGGACATTGCCGGCCGTATCATAGAGGCCGAAGTTGTTGGCCTCGAAACTGCCGACCGGTGCGGTCTGGCGGGCGTCCCACTCACTGCCGCAATTGAAACAGTTGGCAAACACCGCATCTGAATCAGTGTCCCACCAGTGAGGAGTTGACGTACCCGCACGGGCGGCAAACTCCCATTCGGCCTCGGTAGGCAGACGATAGGTATGTCCGGTCTGATCCGTCAGCCAGTCCGCGTAGGCACTGGCATCCGTCCAGGACACATTGATGACGGGACGCTTACCACGCCCCCAGTTCTCATCGGCGGGCAGGCGCCGCCCTGTCGCGCGCGCAAAACGGTCATACTCGGCGAATGTGACCTCGTATTTCCCGATGGCGAAACCCGCCAGATTGACCGCATGCTGCGGACCTTCATCGAAGTTCAGGGAGTTGCCGACACTGCCCATGCGGTAGCTCGCAGCGGGCAGCTCGACCAGCAGCGGTCCCTGTCCGCCGATCCCGAGGCTGTCCCTGAATACGCGGCCGCTTGTCACGGCCGGCGGTGTATCCACCGATGCCGCCGGTAGCGGGCGCTCCTCCGCTTCCAGCTGCGACGCTTGCTGTTCCACCACCGGTTCCGGCTGCACGGCGGCAACCGGCGGCAAGTCGCCGCTCACGGACGGTGGAACACCCACCGCCCCGCCATCCGTCCGCCCACCCGGCCGGAAATCAACGAACCCCGGCAGGCGTGTCCCGTTTTCGAATAAGAGCCAGCCGGCGCATGCGATCATGGCCAGCACGATACCCAGCCCGAGCATTCTGCCGGACCGGAGGAATGACGCAGTGCCGGTCCCGGGCGCATCCCCGGCAGGTCTCTCGGCGATGACCCCGGAATGCTCCGCAGCCGGCGACGCGCCCGCTGCCGCAGGGTTCACGCCGTCAGCACCCACACCCGGCAGAACCAGATTCAGCGGTTCGCCCAATGTCAGCCTGTTGTCAATCTGGACACGCAGGCTGTCACGCTCGCCGGCGATCCGGTCGCGTGCCGTCTCGGCCTCGGTGCGCAACTGTTCAGCTGTTTCGATTTCCTTCCTTGCCGCATCCAGTTGTATACGCAACTGAACCGGATCCTCAGTCCGCTGCCCGCCCCCGTCGGCGCCCATGAACCCGTGCACGGCCTCGGCTTCCTCACGCAAGGTGTCAAGCCTTTCCTGCATGCCGTTACGTTCATCCAGCGCGGCGTCACGTTCGTCGCTCAATTCCCGCACCCTTGCTTCAAGCGCTGCAATGACATCAGCGGACTGCCGGTTCTGCGCTTCTTCGGATGGCCAGCTATCCTCGTGCTGCGCCGCCGCCTGCCTTTCAAATGCGGTTATTTCGCTGCGTGTCTGCTCCAGTTCTTCCTGCAATGCCGCAATGCGTTTTTCATATTCGCCCTGCCCGGTCAGTTCATCCTGCAACCGGGCGCGCTCCTCTTCGCGCGCGGCCTCCCTCTCCTGCGCGATAATGACCGACTGTCTTGCCAGATTTTCCTCATGTTCACGGGCAATCGCCGCCAGCTGATCCTTCAGTTCCCGCTGCCGCGCAGCCATCTCCGCACGCTCCCCGGTGCGCGCCTGGCGCTCCGCGTGCAATTCATCGCGGATGTTGTTCAGGTCATTCCGGGCATCCGCACGTACCGCCTGCAGATCGGCTGCAGACTGCTCCAGCTTCTTGCGGAGTCGTTCAAGCTGCCCGGTGAGCTCCTTCTCGGTGCTGTTTTCACGTGGCTGGTCATCCTGCGCCTGATTAAACCGGTCCCGGATTTCCGCTTCCAGCAGGCTGTTGCGTTCGGTCTGCTGCTCAAGCTCGCGCTGCGCCTCCTCATAGCGTTCACGCAGCCTGTCCAGCTCCTCTTCAAGCACCTGGCCCGACTGCTCATTCCGGTCCAGGCGGGCCTGCAGTTCCTCAAGCTGCGAATCCTTTTCGCTGTTGTCCTGCGCCATCCCGGCCAGCTGCTGTCTTTGCGTCTCAACCTGTTCCTGCAATGCCCGCAGGCACTCGTCGCCGGCGTCCGTCTGTGCGGCGATCTGCTGATTGAGTGCATCGATATCCTGCTGCAGACGCTGCTCGTTCCCGCAGGCCGTCTCCAGTCTCTGCTGCAGGCCGTCGCGCTCGGCACCCAGCAACTCCAGCTCGCTGGCAAGCACGGATTTTTCCCCGTCCAGCCCGGCAATGCGGGCTTTCTCGGCTTCCAGCCGTTCTTCGGCTTCAACAGCCTGTTTCCGCAGCGCCTCCTCCAGCTGCGCCACTTCATCGGTACTGTGCTGCTGCAGCTGCCCGTGCTGTTCCCTCAACTCTTCGATGGTCTGCTCTGCCGCGTGCAATACCGCCTGCTGTTCTGCAAGCGCCTGTTCGACAGACTGCTTGTCGCCGGACAGGCCTTCCGCCCGATCTGTCTGCTCCTGCAGGCGGTCTTCGAGTTGCCGCTGCCCGTCCCGCAGCTGTTCCAGCTCCCGTTGCAGGGCCTGCGCAGCCTGCGCCGCGGACTCATGCTCCCCGGAAATCTCCGCCAGTCGCTGCCGATCCTGTTCGTGTGTCTGGGCAAGCTCCCGAATTTCCCGCTGCCCGGCCTCCAGTTCGCCGCGCAGGTTGTCGAGTTGCGCTTCCAGCCCGCCATTATTCTCCTGCAGCCGGTCTGCTCGCTGCCGCTCCCCGTCCAGTTCCTCTGCAAGCTTTCGGTACTGTCCCTGCAACGCGGAATGCTCTTCGGCCAGCCCGTCAGCGCGCAGGCGCTGTTTCTCCACCTCGCCCTGTACCGCCTGCTCGGCTGCCTGACGGTCCGTGCCGACGGCGTCCAGACTCTCCCGCAGCTGCGCTAGCTGCTTGCGTGATTCATCGAGTTCTTCCCGTAATTGCGCGATCAGGACCTGCTGCTCCCCCCGTTCCGCCTCTGCGGTCTGCTGCAGGCGTGCAGCGGCTTCCTCGGCATGTGCGACTTCAGCCTGCAGCCCCTCCAGCTGTTCCCGTGATCCGGCAAGCTCTTCCGCGAGCCTCTCGGCCCGCTCCTGCTGGCTGTCCCGGTCCAGCGCCTGATCCTGCAGTGACTGCTGTTCATGCCGCGCGGCCTCGACCTCGGACTGCAGCCCGATCAGCTGCTGCTGCGCCAGCTCGAGCTCGTTATCGAGCTTTGTGATCCGTTCCTCATGCTCTTGCTGCAGCGCTGTATACTGCTCGCGCAGCAGCTGCTTTTCGTCCGCATCTGATTTTGCGCGTGCAAACAGTTCCTCGAGCTTTTCGCCTGACTCGCCCAATTCGGCGCGGGCCAGTTCAAGTTGCTCGTGCAGAACGGCTTCTTCCTCCCGGAATTTGCACGCATCTGCGCTCAGCGACCGGTTTTCTTCCTGCAGCGCTTCCAGGTGCTGCGCCAGTTCCGCCGCCTGGCCGCCCGCCGCGGCACCGTCCGCTTCCGCCTCCGCGGCTGGAGCGATCACCGCAGCCGTTAACTTGCCCCTGCCGAAATCGATGATTTCCGCGCCCCCGTCAGCGGTGGCGTCGGGCTGCGGGGGCCGTTCTTCAAGGCCAGCCTGTTGCCGGTCGCCAGCCGATAGCGACGCGAGGCCTCCGCTGAGAACGTAGATATCGAAACCCCGGTGACTCAGGATAAACGCGGCCAGGTTGGCGTCACCCTCGTTGTCGCAGCAGACGACATATTTGGCGTTGAACACCAGTTCGGGCATCTCCCCGCGCAGATCCGCCAGCGGGATATTGACGCTATCCTCCAGCGCAGAAGCCTCGTATTCGTCCGGCGGCCGCACATCCAGCCACACGGCCCCGTCGTCGACCATGCGCACAGCCTCTTCATGGTTGATATACCTGACCAGCGGATTCTGCAGCAGTTCGATGAAATCGACTTTCGGCAAGCGCATCAGCAGGCCATCGGTCAGCATGGTTACGCTCGCATTGCGCGGCGTACCCGCGACCAGGGCCTCTTCCCCGAAACAATCACCTTCGGCAAGCTCCGCCAGCACGACCGAATCTTCCTCCAATGTCATCCTGTGCGTTACCACACAACGTCCCTTGCTGATGGTGTAGAAATACTCTCCCTCGTCTCCCTGGTTGATAACGATTTCGCCCGCGTTGAGCGGAAACGGCTCCAGCTTCATCAGGAGACGCTGAATCATTGCCGGCGGAATCCGTGCGAAGAATCCCGACTGCAGCATGCGCGTCATCCAGTCACTGTCGTCATCCGCCGTGATTTCTACCGCTTCCGGACTGTTGCCCTGATCCCAGTTCAGAAAGGCCTCCAGCAGGCTGGTGTCAATGCGGGCGATGACCACCTTTTTTCCCGCACGCGCGGACAGGGGCCGCGGTTGCTGGTTGGCGATCGGGTGACGGCTACCATCGGTTCCGGCCGCAATTTCGGTGGTGCTCTTATGGCCGTCGTCGATCAGATTTACCTTGCCCTCGAGCAGGTAGATGGACTGGTTGTCACGGTCGCCCTTGCGGAACAGGTAGCGGCCCGAGCGCACCTCCTCGACGACGATCTTGTCCGCCACTACCCTGAAACGGTCCGCCGAGAGCGCATTGAGGGGTACCAGTTCCTGAAGGATTCTTTTGTCGATGGTTTTCTTTGCTGCAAACATGATTACCCGTCTGTGTTCTGGCGAATTTGTCCGGCCCCGCAATACGATGGAAACCGCGGATCCTTTCCGCACCCCCCTTATCGGCTGGGTGCGCGTGATATTTAGAAACCGGGCGTCGTACCGACAGGTGGCAGTGGCGGCACTTTGATCCACGTCACAGCGGACCCACTGATTCGGGAAGACCCGGCCCGAGCGCGTGGCTGGAGACTGGGGCACTCCGGCAGGATATTGCTGCAATCCCGGAGACGGAATCTTCCTTATTATTCTTTTATTTCATACGCTTGCGATAGTATCCTGGGCCTTGCCGGGATATTGCCTGCCCCGCCGGACAGGCAGGCTGCGGCGCCGCGGATCATGAACGGAAAATCCGGGACCACCCGCCCGCACCGTTAAGAACGGATCCCGTGCATCGCTCAGCCGAGTGCTGTTTCATCCTTGACCGGGTCCCGCATGCCGGCGGGGCCGCAAGGTAACATGCACACCACGCTGCAGTAGTGCATGAAATGCCGTAAAAAAAGGCATTTTCCATCACCGAAAATACTTTAACAATTTTGCTGTTGTGCTATCTTACGCGTGCAGATTTTCACCATCATCTATAGAGGAGCAATATCGCATGGCTGTAAAAAGGAAAGTGACGACGAAGAAGAAGACAACCGCCAAGGTTGCAAAACGGCCAACCACCAAGTCTGAATCCCTGACCTTCATCGCAGAAAAGACAGGCCTGACAAAGCGGGAAGTCGGTGAAGTATTCGACGCCCTTGCCATGCTGATGAAACGTGACCTGAAACGGGGTCCGGGCGTCTACACCGTTCCCGGCCTGATGAAGGCCAAGGTCGTTCGCAAGCCGGCCACCAGGGCCCGCAAGGGTGTCAACCCGTTTACCGGCGAAGAAATGATGTTCAAGGCAAAGCCGGCACGCAACGTGGTCAAGGTACTACCGCTCAAGGGCCTGAAGGAAATGGTCTGATCAATCGGGAAACGGGGTCGCATGGCGGCCCCGTTTTTTTCAGCTCCTAAAAAAAGGCCCGACACGGGCCTTTATCTTGTCCGGTGTTTTTCAGGAATGCCTTATCAACAGTCTTTCACCGCAAAGGCGCAAGGAACGCGAAGGAAATTGGTATAAAAGTATTTGATCATCTTTGCGCACCTTGCGCCTTTGCGGTGCATAACGGAAAAAAGTTTATTTCAGCCCCTTGATTATACCGATCGTGTATAAACAGGCGGACCTGCAGGGAATCCGGCGCGATAGGCTGTTCGATTGTGACCTACGTACCGGCGTGTTCCAGTTTGGTCCGGATAAATTCCCGGTGTGGAACATGCAGCAGATTCGCCACGCGCCTGACGAGGTGCTCCTCATGATCATCAACGCGGCCATCCGCAAATGTGACCTCCCACAGCATGCTCACAATAGCAACCCGATCCTCGAGAGTGCATTCGCGATTGAGCATGCTGGTAAAGGGGTAAAGCGAGGTCGCCTGATCGATCTTTTCTTCGGCCGCGGCGGCAACCCGGCGGGCCTCAGCCGATGACAGGGCATGCTGCCTTTCAATTATCCGCAGGATAACATCCCGTTCAGCCTGATCGATATCATGGTCGGCTCGCGCAACTTCCATCAGCAGCACCGCCGTGGCCATTCGCAGGACCTCGCCCGGGCAGTCTTCTCCCGCATCCCGGTTATGCAGGCGCTGCCGCATGAACGTCTGGATCGCGGTAATCATCTAGTTCGAGTGCCTGCCGGTGGAGTAAATGCCATGGTCAAAGCCGTTAAAAAACTCGCCAATCAGCGGATGTTCAACCGGCTCGTTGCTGGCATCCGCCAGGAGGTTGCGTTCCGCCACATAGGTCTCATTGTCCGAGTCGTGAACGAGTACATGATACCAGGGCACATCCCTGGGCGGACGGGTCCTTGCTACATGCTCATACCATTCCTCACTGCCCTGGAACTCGGGATCCACGTCGACGATCACACCGCGGTAAGCAAACAACCTGTGACGGATGCATTGACCGATTGAAAATTTTGCCTGTTTCATAACCCGGGATACCCGAATGCCAATCTCCGATTCATTTGACCCTGCCCTGAATGACAAGTTCTCTGCGCCTCGTATAATTGAGGAATCCAACGTAACCTGTTGAGCGGCAACCACCCGCATGAATGACAAGCAGACAGTCCGACGGCACAAGGTCGTGAGCATGCAGTATTCCCTGAGCAACGCGGCCGGTGTCGTTGTACGCGAGGCGAGCGGTGCGCCGGTTAGCTATCTGCACGGGGTCGGGGGGCTGTTTGCGAGGCTGGAGCGGGAGCTGGAGGCCCATGCAGTCGGCGATATCGTCACCGTCAGGCTGCTGCCGGGCGATGCCTCTGGAAAACGCGATACCGACCTTGTTCGCGAAGTCCCGCTCGGCGATATTCCTCCGGGCGAGGGAATCGAGGCCGGCGGCACCATTGTCGGCACTGATGAGCATGGCGGTGAGGTTAATTTCAGGGTACCGGAAGTCAGGGACGATGTGGTCCTGCTGGATGGCAATCACCCGCTGGCCGGGCAGGCACTGGTTTTCGAGGTCGATGATGCGACAGAGGAAGAAATCCGCACACGCAAGGTGCTCGCCTGAGTGCTGGCGGGTTATGGGGACCGTCGCGAGAAACTGTCATGGCGAGAACAGAGAGACGCAAATATGAGCATAATAGCGGGCGCTATTTGACGAGGATTTGCGTGCCTATGGGCCGTCGTGGCACTTTCGCAGCAGGTTCAGCATTACCCGGACAGGCTTCTATTTAACCAGTCTGAAACGGGTGCCCTGATAGTTCAGGAGAATGCCGTCCGGAAGGATTTTTTCCAGCACCGCCCCGCTTTGCAAGGTATCGCCTTCACGGTATTTCTTCAGGTCGACCAGGATAAACCGCCGGCCCGGTTCATCGGCATAGACGTGTACATCAAGATGCGGCGGCGTAAACGTGCTGCGGAATTCAAGTGACATCTCGTCCCAATCCGGCACCCTGGACGTTGCCGCGTGGGAGCGGCCTGCCGGCGGCTGCCGGCCGCCGGGAGATGACCGGCCTGCGGCAGGTTGGGGGGACGATTGTCCGGCGAGCGGTACGGGCGGCGGCATATGGGGACGTGCTTCCGGCGGCACCTTTCGTCGCGCCGGAGCTGGCGTTTGCGGTGCAGCCCCAACGGTCTCCCGGGCCCGGGTTATTTCCGGGCCGGCGGCATTTCCTGAAATCCCTGATGTCGGCACTTCATCGGTCGCATCCCTGCCAAGCAGAAAGGCAAGCAATACGCCGTTTAATACAAGCAGTAACGCGATGGCCCCCGCCCAGCGATACTGACGTTCCCTGCGCCGTACGCCCCAGTGGGGTGCTTCCAGATCAGGCACTTCGCCTATGCTGCGTTCCTGATCAGCCTTTTTCAGTGCTTCCAGAATATAGGACATGGGGTATTTGCTCAGGTCGGCCCGGCGGACAACCGGGGTATTCCGTCCCGCCCTGATCCGGAATTGAGATGAATCAGGGTATGCCTGCCCACCACACCATCCGGGACCAGGCCCCGGGAGCGCTGGAATTCCTGGACATGCTCATACAGTACGTTGTCGAAGTGGTTCGGGTCTGCCACCGGAATTTTCACGCCCTGGATTTTCTCGATCTGCTCGCGTAGCCAGGCCACATCGGGATTACTTTGACCGGCGCGCAGGTAGACTCGCCCGCCCGGTGGTGACTGCAGCAACAGCGTAAATTCGCCATACCAGTAGCGTCCCACCTGCTCAATGGAAAAACGGTACAACTCGTGGCCGATGATCAGATCCGCTACGGAATCCTCCAGATGCCGAAGCACGACCGGCACCCGGCGACCGTCGTCGGTCTCCAGCCCGAGAATGGCCGGACGGTCAAACTGCCGCAGTGTATCCCAGGAGCCGCTTTCCTGCATGCACAGCAAACCGTAATCAGCCGCATACAGACAGAAATCAGGGTTGTCGCCGGACGGGGGTGCAACCGACCACAGGGCAAGCAATTCTACCCAGGCGGTACGTGTGTCCACGCCCTTAACTCCCGGCAACAATGCAGCCAACGACCGTTGTTGCGCGGGCTCGGCGGCGACACTTGCGGCTTTTTCCACGACGGCCGGAGGGGCCGCCGGTTGCGCCTGCCCGGTTTTTTTACCGGGGATGGCAGCTGCGGGAATATTATCCGGCACGGCCTGTGGCGGCACCTCACCGGCTCCTTCCCGCCAGGGCTGGTAAATCACGAGCGCATACAGGACCAGCAGCAGGGCGGCGGCGCCTGCTGCCGGCACCCAGCGCCTGCCGCCGGTCTCCCTGGCGGTGTCCAGCACTTCCCGCGCCGCCTTGCTAACGATCTTTTTATCGACCTGCGTCCTGCCCTCGACGAAGGCGCCCAGCAGCGCCCGGTCACACAACACGTTGATCAGGCGGGGAACCCCGCCGGACAAGCGGTGTATCCTGTTGACGGCGCCGCGGTTGAAGATATTCCTGGTGGTACCGCAGATGCGTAGCCGGTGCCTGATGTAGGCCCCGGTTTCCTCGCGGCTGAGTACACCCAGGTGATAACGCGCCGTGATCCGCTGCGACAGCTGACGCATCTCCTTACGCGCCAGTAGCGTGCGCAGTTCCGGCTGCCCGATCAGAATGATTCGCAGCAGTTTCTGCGTTGCCGTTTCCAGGTTGGTCAGCAGCCTGACCTGCTCCAGCACATCGGCGCCCAGATTCTGGGCCTCGTCAATAATCAGCACCGTGTGCCTGCCCCGGGCATAGGCGTCCAGCAGGTATCCGTTCAGGACATCCGTCAATGCCTTGATACTGGAGTGTTCCCCGGCGTGCGCGATACCCAGCTCATCGCAGACGGTGGCGATCAGCTCGGCCGCAGTCACCTTGGGATTGAAGACCAGGGCAAGATCGACATTCTCCGGCACCTGCTGCAGCAGGCAGCGGCAAATGGTTGTCTTGCCGGTGCCCACTTCACCGGTCAACTGTACGAAACCACCGCCCTCGTCCAGGCCGTACAACAGGTGTGCAAGCGCCTCCCGGTGGCGCGCGCTCATGTACAGGAATCGCGGATCCGGCGCAATGGAAAAGGGCTGGTCATTCAGATTGAAATGCTTTTTGTACATACCGTTTCGGGAGATCCTGCCAGATACACATGCTAGCCTTCAAGTTGCACACCGGGCATCACTGCCAGTAACAACAGCACTCAATGACTATATCCGGCGGCTGTCATACCTTTACTGACGGGGAACAAATCAAGCCAACGCCGTTTGCGTCTCCCCATTAGCAAGCGGTTTACAACACCACCACCGCTCCATCCCGCCCCTTCAAAAGGGGTGGGGACCGAGGTCGGAATGTCGGAATACATTCGTACTCTCCCTGGTAATCCTGATAACTGCAAACCAGCAGAGGATTGACCGTTTCCGCGGCCAACATTCCGATTTGGTCAATGAAGCCCGATCATACCCTCAATATATGGTCAGTTGCGATACAAATCCGGGTCATAACAACGCTTTCGTGCAACCCGCGGACAACTGGAGCTAAAGTGCATCAATGAATAGTCGACCCGGACCCGGACCCGGATCCGGATACCGGATACCGATGCCGATCACTATTCTGATTGAAGAGGGGTCGGGAGGGAGTGGCTGGCGATACAGCCGGCAAGACAATATCGTGAACCGGTCCTTCAGAAATCGCGGGCGACACCCGGTTCAGAATCCGTCGCCGGCGAGTGCAGCACCAGGTCCAATCCGTTCCAGCTTTCCAGATCCACAAATTCGCGCTTGCCGCTGATATCCTCAAGTACGACCCAACTGCGCCTGCCTGATGAATATACCAGTGCCCTCACCTGTATCAGCTGACCGGAAAGATTACTGTACCAGTATCCTGGTATCGGCTTCTGCTGCAAATACATCCCGCCTCCTCCGCCCGGGTCTGTGCCCGATGGCGCTGCTCTTGTTATCGGTTTCTCCAACACTGAACAACAGGTTGTTATCTGTTATCCAACCTGTGTATTGTTATAGCGAATGGGGGGGTGGCATTCAATGGTCCTAAAGTACTAACGGAAGAAACAACAGGTATATCAATCACCTGGCAACTGCCGGCCGCCCGGGCGAGAGGCGGCGATTTATTGACTACCCGGCTATGCAATCGCCGGGTGAATCGGTCATACTTTCGGCAAGCATACAAAAATCAAAAGGTATACATCATGCAGTGGCGCCGCTGACGGCACACGGGACACGGCAATGGCTATTCTGGTAATGCGACGCGTCCACGGGAGCGGTTTTTGCGGGGCCGTTTGCCTCCTGCTTCTGTGCTGTCTTCCTTGTCCGGCAAACGCGCAGGATTCACTGGTGCTCGCTGTACACCCCTACCTGCCATTTGACGAGCTGATGGAACGCTATACGCCACTGGCGGATTATCTGGGTAATCAGTTGGAGCGCACGGTTGAGGTCCGTATCGGCAGCAATTACGCGGACCACATGGGGTATATCGGCAGGGAAGAGGTCGATATCGCGTTTATGGGACCCGCCCTCTATGTTGATCTGGTCGATAAATACGGGGAGAAGCCCCTCCTTGCCCGTCTGGAGATTGACGGTAAACCGTTATTCCATGGCAAGATCATCACGCGGAAAGGCAGCCCGTTAACCCGTCTGGCGGACCTGCGGGGGAGAAGTTTTGCCTTTGGTGACCCGGAATCAACCATGAGTCATCTCGTGCCCCGCTTCATGCTGCTGCAGGCGGGCATTACCACGGATGATCTGGCTGAATACCGCTATCTCGGCAGTCACACGAATGTGGCACTGGGCGTACTCACCGGCGACTTCGACGCGGGCGCAGTGAAGGAAGAGGTCTTCTATCAATTCGAGCAGCAGGGCCTGCAGGCCCTGGCGACCACGCCTGCGTTTTCGGAACACGTCTTTGTCGCGCGCAGCACCCTGCCCCCCCAAACGGTGGCAGCGCTGCAGGAGGCTCTCTACCACCTCAAGGATACCCCGGAGGGTCGCGCCATACTCGCAGGGATCAAGGAAGGACTGTCGGGTCTGGTGCCCGCCCGGGACAGCGATTACGACAATCTGCGCGCAGTGCTGAATATCCTGCATCGCCACGGGATTCACTGATGCCACATCTCGGGTACAAGCGCAATTCCCTCATGCCCTGGCTGGGTCTTGCGCTGCTGCTTGGATTGCTGTCCATCGGCATGGTAGCGATGCTCGACCAGCAGCGTGAACGGCTGCAGGAGGACGCCTATGACCAGGCGCGCGACGACCTCAGCCTGATCAGTTCCTATGTGCACGAGGCATTGCAAAACGGCAACTACCAGGTGATCGACAGCCTGGTGCAGGAATGGGGGACGAAACAACGGGACGTTGACGAGATTTCTCTGAGCACCACAAACGGCCTCCTCCTGGGCTACTACCAGAGTCCAACCAGCCCCGTGGAGACCTACCGCATCAGCAGACAAATCCCCTATTCCTACAAGGGCATGGCCACCCTGGAACTGGTCAAGGACGTAGACTGGATCGCCGGGAGACTTGCCCGGCTGCGCATCCAGCTCTTTTCGGCCGTCGTGGTAATCGGGGCTGTGTTATGGGTCATTATCTGGCTCGCCGTCTACCGGCATTCCGAGGCCGTTGCCTTGCGTGAGCGCACCCGGGAACTGGACCAGGCTAATACGCGTCTGTCTGAAGAACTGGCACAACGTCAGCAAGCGCAGGCGGCCCTGCGCGATAGCGAAACACGTCTGCGCAGCATCCTGGATACCGCCGCCGAAGGCATTATCACGATTGACGAGCAGGGCCGTGTGCAATCGATCAACCGGGCGGCGGAGGAAATATTCGGATACTCCCCGGACGAGGTGATCGGTAACAACGTGCGTATGTTCATGCCCTCACCCGACAGGGAAGCGCACGACGAGTATATTTCGAACTACCTGCGCACCGGGGTCGGCAAGATCATCGGCCACGGCCGCGAGGTCACGGGATTGCGCAAGGACGGAAGCTCCGTGCCGCTGGATCTCTCGATCAGCGAGGTACGGTTGGGGAACGAGCGGATCTTCACAGGCGTGGTGCGTGACATCACCCGGCGCAAACAGGCCGAGGAGCAATTGCGCCGGAGCGAGGAACAGCTGCGCCTGACATTTGAGAATGCACCGGTCGGAATCGCCACTGTGTCGCCAGACGGCAGCCTGCTCAACGTCAACCCGGCCTTTTGCGACATCATGGGTTATTCAGAAGACGAGGCGCAGCATATGTCGGTGACGGATTTCACCCATCCGGATGACAAGGAGTTGACGCTCAAGCTGTATCAACAGATCTGGGAGGGCGAGGTCGGTATGCAGGAATACGAGAAACGCTGCATCCGGCAAGACGGTTTGGTCATCGACGTATGCGTCCATATCGGGGCAATCCGGCACACCGATGGCGCACCGCTGCTGTTCGTGGTCGAGTTCGAAGACATCACGGAACGCAAACGCGTAACACGGGAGTTGCAGCGCATGCGCAGCTACCTGCAAAACATCGTCAACTCCATGCCGTCGATCCTGGTCGGGGTGGACCCCGAATCCCGCATCACCGAATGGAACATCGGGGCCGAAAAGGCGACCGGGGTACTCGCCACCGATGCCATCGGGCGGGGATTTGCCGAGGTATTGCCGGAATACAGGTCCCAGATGGCGAACCTGCAGGCCGCTATGACACAACGGCAGCCGGTACGGGCGGACCGGCTGATCACCGAGACGAAGGGGCAGCCCCGCTATGCCGATGTGGTGGTCTATCCGCTGGCCACCAACGGCAGCCTGGGCGCGGTGATTCGCATCGATGACATCACCGACCGGGTGCGCCTGGAGGAGATGATGGTACAGACCGAGAAGATGATGTCGGTGGGGGGGCTCGCGGCCGGGATGGCGCACGAGATCAACAATCCCCTGAGCGGGGTGCTGCAGAGTTGCCAGAATATCCAGCGGCGGCTCTCTCCCGAACTGGCCGCCAACCGGCGGGCGGCGGAGTCCCTGGGTCTCGACATGTCAGAGCTGCAGAACTATCTGCGGGAACGCGGCATCCCGGAGTTCGTGGAGGGCATCCAGGAAGCGGCCACCCGGGCCAGCGGGATAGTGGCCGACATGCTGGCATTCAGCCGCAGAAGCGATGCTCCCATGAGACCCGCCCGGGTGGACGAAATGCTGGACAGGGTAGTCCGGCTGGCCACCAGCGACTACGATCTGAAGAAGAAGTATGATTTCAGGAAAATCGCGATCGTCAAGGACTACGATGCGCAGCTCGAGGAGGTTAACTGTGACCGCATGGAGATCGAACAGGTATTTCTCAATCTGATCAAGAACGCCGCACAGGCCATGTTCAAGGCCGGAACGCCACAGCCGCAAATCACGCTGCGCACCCGGCTGGATGCAAACCAGGCCCGCATCGAGGTGCAGGACAACGGCCCCGGTATGGACGATGAGACACAGCGTCGCATATTCGAACCCTTCTATACGACCAAGGGAGTGGATGAAGGCACCGGCCTCGGGCTGTCGGTCTCCTATTTCATCATAACGGAACAGCACAAGGGCAGCATTGCGGTCTTTTCATCGACCGGGGAAGGCTCCTGCTTTGTCGTCCGCTTGCCACTGGATGGAGAGAACAGGCATGACCCGGGAGACTCCCAGTATACTGATCGTGGATGACGAGCCATTCATTGTCCTTGGCCTGAAGACCTTCCTGGAAGACGAAGGCATGCTGGTCACGGGCGCCGGATCAGGAGAAGAGGCACTGGACAGGGTCCGGGCGGGAGGCCGGTTCGATGTCTGCATCCTGGACCAGCGCTTGCCCGGTATAAACGGCGACGTCACGCTGCGTGCACTGCACGGACTGTGCCCGGACCTGCGCTTCATCATCCACACCGGGGACGTCGGGTATGCCATCCCGAATGACTTCCACACCATGGGTATCGGCCCCGTATTTCTGTTCAAGAAGCCGCTGCTGGACATGCAGCCAATGGCCAGGGCGGTACGCACGCTGGTGCTGCACCAGGAAGTGCAGTAGCGAAAATGATGCGAACAAGACAACAATCAGCCTGTCGCAGGGCGCTGCCTGTCCCGCGGGGGAAACCTGCTAAGCGGGGGCGGCAGTGAGCACCATCGCGAGGATTCTCACCATCGAGGATGATCCCGCCATCCGCAACGGCATCGTGACCTACCTGGAGGACAGTGGTTTCGAGATGCTCGAGGCCGGGGACGGGATCGCGGGGCTCGAGCTTTTCCGCCGGGAACACCCGGACGCGGTACTCTGCGACCTGCGTCTGCCCGGGATGGACGGCCTGGATGTGCTGGCCACCATCATCGGTGAATCCCCTGACACCCCCGTCGTCGTCGTATCGGGTATCACCGTCGTCAGTGATGCCGTGCAGGCACTCCGGCTCGGTGCCTGGGACTACGTGACAAAACCGGTGCACGACATGGGAGTGCTGGAGAACACGCTGCACCGGGTCCTGGAACGGGTTGAACTGCTGCGCGAGAATCGCGAATACCGTGAACATCTGGAGGTGCTGAACCGCGACCTGAGCAGCAGCCTGCAGCAGTTGCGGGAGGATGCGGAAGCGGGCAGAAAGGTCCAGCGTCAGTTCCTGCCGGCAGCCCAGCAACGCTTCGGCAACTATGTCTTCAGCCAGCGGCTGTTTCCCTCCATGTACCTCAGCGGCGATTTCGTGGACTTTTTCCCCATTGACGCAAACCATGTCGGTTTCTACATTGCCGATGTCTCGGGACACGGGGCCGCCTCGGCGTTCGTCACCGTGATGCTGAAGACCCTGATCAGCCAGTACCGGGAAGCGCACTGGCAGGAAGGCGACGAAACCATTTATCACCCGGCGCGGGTCCTCCAGCGACTGAACCGCGACATACGCCGGCAGAACCTGGAAAAATTCGCCATCATATTCTATGGCGTGATCGATCGCTCGACAGACAGGATGGTATTCAGCGCCGGCGCACAGTTCCCCTACCCCATCATATGCAATGGCCGGAAGGCCCGCTTCCTGAAATACAAGAGTCGTCCGGTGGGCATGTTCGACGACTCCCGGTTTGTGGATCACAACCTCGACCTGCCCGGGGAGTTCGCGTTTTATCTGGTTTCCGATGGCCTCATGGATCTGCTACCGCAGGCCTCGCTGCAGGAAAAATTCGACGCATTGCTCGAGCATGTGACGGATGCAGATTCATCACTCGACGAATTCATCGGTGGATTCGGCCTGGATGAGTCGAAGGAGTACCCCGATGATATCACCGTCTTCAAAATCGAGCGGCATGATGCTCATGCATAGCGGCAGAATATTCCACGCCAGTCACGAAGGCGTTCACGTACTCCGGTTCGTCGGGGACATACGCTACACGTTAAGCCCGTCACTGGAGTCCTTCATTGACCAGCTATTCACCACCGGGAGGCCGCGCGGATTCGTTCTCGACCTGTGCAGGGCGGTGAATATCGACAGCACCAATCTCGGCCTAATGGCGGCAATTGCGGAGCAGATGCGCAAGACGCAGAACTCGCGTGTGACCATTATCTGCGACCAGGAGGATGTCAACGAACTGCTTGCCAGCATGGGATTCGACGAGGTCTTCGATATCGTCGGCTGCGAAATGGTCACTGCCACGGAAGACAGGGAGATCCCGCTGGCAACGCCTCAGGCTGCAGCCATCTCCCGCACCATTCTGAAGGCGCATCGAACCCTGATGGCGCTCAACGAGGGCAACCGGGAACTGTTCCGGGACGTGGTTGCACTGATGGAACAGGAAAACGGTGGGGAAGCTGTCGATTCCGACCGCTAGCCACACTTGGACTCGCCGCAGTTCAGGCAGGTCAGGCAACCATCCAGCTGGATCGCCGCCTTGGTATGGCACTTGGTGCAGAGCTGCGCACCTTCCGGGAAATCGCCGCAGTCGGCATCCGCGGCAACGGACGTGGCCGCTTCGAACTGGGCGCGCTTTTCGGCAAGCAGCCTGCGCTGGTGTTCATCCAGACCGTCGTCTTTCAGCAGGCCGATCATGCGCATATGGCACTCGATGGCATCGCCGATCTCGGCCACCAGCGATGGCATGTATTTGCCGCCTTTCTTGAAATAGCCGCCACGCGGATCGAATACCGAACGCATCTCTTCGACCAGGAAGGTCACGTCCCCACCCTTCCTGAAGACGGCTGAGATAATCCGCGTCAGTGCCACGATCCACTGAAAATGGTCCATGTTCTTCGAGTTGATGAAAATCTCGAAGGGGCGTCGCAGCTCGTTCGCGGTCCCGTGGTTGAGCACGATATCGTTGATGGTGACGTACAGGGCGTGCTCGGACAACGGCGTCTTTACCTTGTAGGTCGAGCCAATCAGCATTTCCGGACGTTCCAGCCGCTCGTGCAGCTGTACCACGTTGTCCTGCCGCACTTCGCCCGCCTGCTCCACGGTCTGCGCCGGCTTCTCGTGCCGCGCATCTCCCTTGCTGCCTACCCTGTAATCAATGATCTTCTTTTCAATGCGAATTGCCATGTTCCGCTCCAGTTGATCTGTTATCCCGCGACCGGGCCATTGCCTCAGAATTTTCCGTAGTAGCCTTCCTTCAGCGCATCGTAGAGGTTCGCGGCGGTGTGAGTCTCGCCGTCATACTCGACCTCCTCGTTACCCTTCAGACTGACCGTGGATCCATCGTCCAGCGTAAATTCGTAGACGGTGTTTTCCAGATCCTTTTCCTTTACCAGCACGCCCTGAAAGGCCTCGGGATTGAACCTGAACGTGGTACAGCCTTTCAGGCCCTGTTGATAGGCATACAGATAGATATCCTTGAATTCCTCGAAAGCATAGTCCGTCGGTACATTGGCCGTTTTTGAAATGGAGGAATCCACCCACTTCTGGGCCGCCGCCTGGATGTCAACATGCTGCTTCGGCGTGACATTGTCGGCGGCAATGAAATAATCGGGCAGTACATCGGCAGTCTCGCCCTCCATGCTGGCATCCGCCCGGGGATTGGCCAGTTCCCGGTAAGCCAGCAGCTCGAATGAATACACATCCACCTTTTCCTTGGTCTTCCTGCCCTCGCGAATGACGTTACGGAAATAGTGGTGCGCGAAGCTCGGTTCGATGCCGTTACTGGCGTTGTTCGCCAGCGACAGGGAAATGGTTCCGGTCGGCGCAATGGAACTGTGGTGCGTGAAACGTGCGCCGGATTCCTCCAGCTTCCGGGCCAGCTCGGGCTGCACTTCGGCAACACGCTGCATGTAGCGGCTGTAGCGGGCATGCAGCACCTTGCCCTTGACCGTATCGCCGGGCAGGTATCCGTCGCGGCGCATCTCGGGACGCTTGCGCAGCATTTCCTCGGTGACCTCGAAGTCCCTTTCCATGATGGGTGCCGGTCCCTTCTCCCTTGCCAGGTCCAGCGCCACCTGCCAGCCGGTCAGGGCCAGCTCGCGGCTGACACGCTCGGTAAAGTCCAGCGAGTCCTGCTCACCGTACTTCATGCGCAACATGGTCACGGTGGATCCCAGCCCCAGAAAGCCCATGCCGTGCCGGCGCTTGTCGATGATTTCATTGCGTTGCCCGCCCAGTGGCAGGCCGTTGATCTCGACAACGTTGTCAAGCATGCGGGTAAACACCGCCACGACCTTGCGGAATTCCTTCCAGTCGAACCCGGCCTTGTCCGTAAACGGGTTGCGCACGAATTTCGTCAGATTGACCGAGCCCAGCAGGCACGAACCATAGGGTGGCAACGGCTGCTCGCCACAGGGGTTGGTGGCGCGGATGTTCTCGCAAAACCAGTTGTTGTTCATCTCATTGACCTTGTCGATGAGAATGAAGCCGGGTTCGGCGAAATCATAGGTCGAACTCATGATCATGTCCCACAGGCGCTGCGCCGGAATGCTCCTGTAGACCTTGCATGCCACCAGCCCGGCGTTGTTGGTCACGTAATCGCCCCGGTAGGGCCACTCGCGCCAGATCACCTGCTCCGGGTCATTCAGGTCGACACAGCCGTCCAGTTCCTTGCGGTCGAGGGGAAATGCCAGCCGCCAGTCGGCATCGTTCCTGACGGCATCCATGAATTCCGTGGTGATCAGCAATGACAGGTTGAACTGCCGCAAGCGCCTGTCCTCGCGCTTGGCACGGATAAAATCCATCACGTCCGGATGCCCGACATCAAACGTCGCCATCTGCGCACCCCGACGCCCGCCGGCCGACGAGATGGTGAAACACATCTTGTCATAGATATCCATAAAAGACAGCGGACCGGAGGTATAGGCGCCGGCGCCGGAGACATAGGCACCCCTGGGACGCAGGGTCGAAAACTCGTAACCGATGCCGCAACCCGCCTTCAGCGTCAAGCCGGCCTCATGCACCTTCTCGAGGATATCGTTCATGGAATCACCGACCGTACCGGACACGGTACAGTTGATGGTGGACGTGGCCGGTTTGTGGTCCAGGGCGCCGGCGTTGGAGGTAATCCGCCCGGCCGGGATGGCACCGTGGCGCAACGCCCACAGAAACTCCCGGTACCAGGTCTCGCGCAGTTCAGGAGTTGCCTCGACATCGGCCAGGGCGCGCGCGATACGCTGGTAGGTACTGTCGATGGTGTCATCGACCGGCGACCCGTCCTTGGTCTTCAGACGGTACTTGCTCTCCCAGATGTCCTGCGAGGCGGCCTGCAGTGGAATCTCTGCAGCACTGGTGGATACGGCTTTCAAATGTGCAGTGGTGGTCATGCGTCCTGTCTACCTCCCCCTGAATTGTTCAACTTCTTGTTAGTTAAAGATCGTTCCTGCCTGTGCTCACGATCACCATCCACGCAGGCAATCCGGATTTGATGAAACACAACATGTTGTGTCAGGGCATGAAGATTATTCAGCCGGCGCCGGGCTGTCAAGTTGATTTTATACACACATAAAAAATAAGCGGGCGCAATACGTTATGCGCTTTTACAGGGAGAGGGAAATGTTTGTGGACAAACATCCGGCATAACAGTGAAACACTATATATTGTGGTTCTAATATTAGCCGGTGCATCAGTGCCCCTGATGGCTGTGCCCGGTGTCGCTGGCGGGGTGGGCATGATGCCCGTGTCCGAGCGGATTGGCAAGCAGCATGGTAATACCCAGCGCGATGACCAGTCCGCCGGCGCTCATGCGCAACCAGCGGTGTTGCAGCACGCGCCCCAGGGATTTGAAGGCCAGCCCCAGGGAGAGCAATACCGGCAGGGTTCCCAGGCCGAATGCCAGCATGCTACCGGCACCGCCCGCGGCACTGCCGCTGGCAAGCGCCAGTGCCAGCGCAGCGTAGACCATGCCGCACGGCAACCAGCCCCATACCAGGCCCAGAAAATACGCCTGGCCGGTGTTCCGGACGGGTATAAAACGACGGCCCAGCGGTTCAATATGCTCCCACAACCTGGCACCGGCGCGTTCCAGAAACAGCAGGGCGTGCCACCATCCGGCGAGGTACAGGCCGAACAGGATCATAATGACGGCGGCCAGTATACGGCCCACGGGATAGCCTTCCAGCCAGGGCCACTGTCCGGCCTGCCCGCCCAGCGCACCCGCGATCACACCCGCCAGCATATAGCTGCTGATACGGCCCGTGTTGTAGGCCAGCAATGCCGCGACAAATCGCCCACGGGAGGTCTGCAACTGCCCGCTGAGTCCCGACGTCAGGGCGCCCACGATGCCGCCGCACATGCCGATACAATGCACACCGCCAAGCAGCCCGACAAGGAATGCGGCCGTGAGGGATTCAGCGTTCATGACAGCAGGGGATTACCAGTAAACATCGCCACCGGAAGTACGCATTTTGCAGATGTGAACCGAATTAAAATCAACCGCAAGGACGCGAAGAGCGCACAGAATGTCATAATCCAGAGAGCACTTTTCAGTTTCCCGGAAATCAAAAGCAAGTGGTTGGCCTGTTAGCGGCAATCACCGACTATTCACCAGGTGCAGGTAATTCGTGCCTGCAATTCACTATTCCTGTTTCTCATGCAATGCCATGGCCATTATTATTTTCTTCGCGTTCTTTGCGTTTTTGCGGTAATTAACGGTTTTTGATCATTCCCCGGGCAGCGGCTTCAATATTACCTGACCCGCCGTCGGCACCGTCATGCTGCCCCACAGGCGCCAGTCATCGGCCTCCAGCTGTACATACCAGTGACCTTCAGCCGGTTTTGCCATGACGCCATGGTAGTCCCCCGACGCCGATTGCTCCAGCAGTACCACCTGATCATGGCCTGCCCGTGTGGGATGCAGCAGGGAAAACCGCAGCACCGCCGGTGGCCGGTAACCGGACGAGGCCAGTACCAGGCGTATCCGGTTATCCCGGGCATCGATGCTGAAGCGCGCCGCGAGCCGATGCCGGGCCGCGGCATGATCGCGTGCGAGATCGAGATTGATGGCCTTGCCGCGCTCGTAGTAGTCATCGACCACCAGCCCGTCACTGGTACTGACGGCAAGGTAAATGGTGACAATACCACCGACGACCGCCGTCAGCGGCAGGGCGATCAACAACCACACCCAGGGTTCACGGTACCAGGGCCTGACGGTAGTCATCATCGGTACTGCAGCAAGCCTAGCGCGGCCCCAGGAAACGGGCTTCTTCCCGGGTCTTGAGTTCGGGATCGTCTGTCGCGACCAGACTGAATATCACCTTGTTGCTGCGTTCCTGCAGGTCATCTTCCTCCACCCGCAGGCGCACCGGCAATTCCAGTACCTCGCCCGCCCCGACCCAGATCCGGTTGGTGTCGGTGTACAACTCGAGTTCGTGCAACCCCTCGACACTCAGCCTGTAGGCATGTCCCCTGTCATCCATATTGAGTATTTTCAGTATGTAGACATTCTCGATCAGGCCCTCGTCGGTTTCGCGAAACAATCGATTGCGGTCAC
>Ga0210096_1000104_pt1 | contig 38531 bp, 26 predicted proteins | sample China_Galinas_PW_4_FD_184864 | JGI IMG/M metagenome (GOLD analysis project Ga0210096, IMG submission 184864) | Wetland microbial communities from San Francisco Bay, California, USA, that impact long-term carbon sequestration - China_Galinas_PWA_D2... | ecosystem: Environmental > Aquatic > Marine...
TTGCTGCTCGCCGCCCTGGGTGTTTCACTGCTGCTGCCCGGCGAGTTTCTCCTCGTCCTTATTGTCTATTATACCACCACGCTGCTCTATTCCCTGAAGCTGAAAAATGTCGTGCTCGTGGATGTGCTGCTGCTCGCGGGGCTCTACACCGTGCGCATCATCGCGGGCGCGGCCGCGGTATCCATCATGCCCTCGTTCTGGCTGCTGGCGTTTGGCATGTTCATCTTTTTCAGCCTCGCCATGGTGAAACGCTATTCCGAGCTCCAGGCCGTGGTCAATGAGGGGGGCGAATCGATCCGGGGAAGGGGCTACCAGTCGTCGGACCTGGAGGCTCTCATCAGTTTCGGCGGCTCCAGCGGTTATATGGCGGTACTGGTGCTGGCGCTGTATATCAACAGCGATGCGGTGAGAGAGATGTATACGCATCCCGAAGTAATCTGGCTGTTATGTCCGCTGCTGCTTTACTGGGTGAGCCGTATGTGGCTGGTAACCCGCAGGGGTGAAATGCACGATGACCCGCTCGTCTACGCGATCAAGGACAGGATAAGCCGCCTCGTGCTGCTGGCCTGCGTCGTGATTCTGGCAGGCGCGCTTTAACTGTGAGTTTACGGTGCTGAAGGGATGGTAGAGCTGTCCACAGGCCGTCTGCATCGGGCGGAATACGTCATCGCCATGTCGGCGGCCGTATTCGTGGGGATGCTGGCGGCGGCCTCCTTTTTTGCAGGCGGTGATGCAGTGCTGGCGCATGTATCCGGCATCGGTTTGCCGGTCGTTGTCATGCTGCTGCTGCTTTCGTTGTTCAACTATTTTGTCCGTGCCTACCGCTGGCATGTCTTTTCCGAACATCTGCATGTGAACGTGCCGCTGACACGTACCATTCTGTATTATTTTTCGGGTTTTTCCATGACGACAACGCCGGGCAAGCTTGGCGAGGTGATGCGCTTGTGGTTCCTTGAGCGCTGTCACAACTATGATTACGCACGTGTCGGCCCCTTGTTCGTCTGTGACCGCCTGAGTGACATGAACGCGATGCTGGTGCTGATCCTGTTCGGCCTGACGGCCTTCTCGGACTATCTCTGGCTGTCCGCGGCCGCGGCCGCGGCAGTACTCCTGCTGACGCTGCTGTTTCTCAGGCCCTACACCCTGATCGCACTGCTCGGACAGCTTTATGTCTGGTCGGGCAGACGCTGGCCGCGCCTGTTCGCGAAGCTGCGGCGCACCCTGAGGCTGACCGCAACGCTGTTTTCGTGGCGTGTGTTCGGCGGCACGCTGCTGCTGGCAACCACCGGCTGGCTGGCCGAATGCGGGGCATTGTACCTGCTGCTGGCCGAGCTCGGTGCGGACGTCAGCTTTACCAACGCCATTTTCGTTTTTTCCTTTTCCATGGTGGTGGGAGCGCTGTCCATGCTGCCCGGCGGACTGGGCGGTGTCGAGGCCACCATGCTGGCCCTGCTGCTGGCCATCGGTGTCGAGATGGACGTGGCGATTGCCGCCACGGCCGTCATCCGCCTGACGACATTATGGTTTGCCGTGGCGATCGGCTTTCTCATGCTGCCTGTTACCATGAGAAAAGTGCGTGCCTGCGCGGCGCAGTGAAGCGCGGAACGGAAGGCATGAGCGACAGGGTTCAATGGGATCGCGTCAGGCTGAACGGCTGGGGTCGACTGATATGTCCTGAAGTGGACGCCAGTGCCGTGGGCTGCAGGGATCAGGCCGTTGCGGTGCTGCGGGAAGCGCAGCTGGAGGGCATCATCCCCCACGGCGGTGGTCGCAGCTACGGGGATGTGGCGCTGAACAGCCGCGGCCGGACGCTGTTGACAAGGTCATTCAGCAACAGCAGGACGTTCGATCCCGAAACCGGCATGCTTGTCTGCGATCCCGGCGTGACGTTCCACGAGTTGCTGCGGGAATACCTGCCCATGGGCTTTCTGGCGCCGGTGACGCCGGGCACCGGTTTTGTCACGATCGGCGGGGCCGTGGCCAACGACGTGCATGGCAAGAACCACGACATGGCGGGCAGTTTCGGCGATCATGTACTGTGGCTGGATCTGTTGCTGCCGGAAGGGGAAATACGCCGGGTATCGAGGGACCGGCATCCCGATCTGTTCGCCGCCACCATCGCGGGTGCGGGCCTGACCGGCGTGATTCTGACGGTGTGCTTCCGGATGCAGCGGGTTCCAGGCAATGCCGTGGCATTGCAGGAAGCGCGCATCCCCGATCTGGACCACTTTTTCGCCGCCTTTGAAAAGACGCGCGCGGTCGCCAGCTATTCGGTGGGCTGGATCGACGCGCTGGCGCAGGGTCGGCGTCTGGGACGGGGTATCCTTGAAACCGCGGAGCCGGCGGATACCCCGCTGGACGCAAGACCGCCCAGGCGGCTGCGTGTCCCGTTCGATTTTCCCGGCTATGTACTGAATTCCACCGGTATCCGCCTGTTCAATGAAGCGTATTACCGGCGGGTACCGGCCGCGGGACGGCAGCGCCGGATTCAGTTCGACAGGTTCCTCTACCCCCTGGATTCGCTCCTGGAGTGGAACCGCATCTACGGCAGGCGCGGATTTTACCAGTTTCAATGCGTCATACCCGACGCATCGGCACATGCGGGCATTCGCGTCCTGCTGGAGACGATTGCCCGCTCGGGCGCGGGGTCCTTCCTGGCCGTGCTGAAGACGCTGGGAGGGGAAGGCCAGGGCTATCTTTCCTTTCCCATGCGCGGTTACACCCTGGCGCTGGATTTCCCCAACAAAAGGGGAGTCCCCGAACTGCTGAACCGGCTGGAGCAACTGACGCTGGATTACGGCGGGCGTATCTACCTGGCAAAGGACAGCTGCCTGTCCGCGGCCGGTTTCGCGAGGATGTATCCGAAACTGGCCGACTTCCGCCGGGTGCTCGAGGCGGTGGACCCGCATCACCGGATGAATTCGGATCTGGCGCGCCGCCTGCAGATTCACGCCCCCGATCGTGGCAGGCATAATGCAGCACCGGATGAAGTATCCGCCGCCGCTGCCGAAAACATAGCAGGCCCGGGTGTATCGATCGACCCGGGTGAATCACCGGACCAACAAGGAAATCCAGTCCCCATGAACGAGAACAGGCATGCAGTCAACAAGCCCCCGCTGCTTGGTGTTGAAGCGGCAAAGGAACTCACGGTGGAACAGACCGCCGAGCTGTTCTGCGATCACCTGAACCCTGGCCAGTACCACTTCCTGAAGCTGCTGGGATTCAACAAGGTGGTGATCCGCTCCGCGGAGGGCATGTACTACACCGATCAGGACGGCAGAAAGATACTCGACTTTTTCGGCGGTTTCGGCTCGCTGGCACCCGGGCACAATCATCCGCGCATCCTGGCGGCCCGCCGGCGTTTTCAGGAGGAGAAGCGGCATGAAATCGCCATCGCCTTCATGTCGCAGTACGCCGCCGCCCTGGCGAAAAATCTGGCGGCGATCGCACCGGCCGATCTGGATATGGTGTTTCTCGGGTCCTCCGGCTCGGAAGCCGTGGAGGCCGCCCTGAAGCTGGCCGAACAGTTCCAGGGGCCGGAACGTGCCAGGATCGCGTATGCCGATCACTCCTTTCACGGCAAGACCCGGGGCGCCCTGTCGGTTACCGATTCCGAATTTTATCAATCGAGCTTCAAATTGCTGGATAACCGGGTGCGCGTGCCTTTCGGTGATATCGAGGCACTCGAGCAGCTGTTTCAGCAGGACAGGTCAGTCGGCATCCTGATCCTGGAAACGGTGCAGGGCGGGGCCGGTATCGTTACCGCAGCGCCCGGGTACTGGCAGGGCGTGCGCCGTCTTTGCGACAAGTACAATGTGCTGTGGATTGCCGATGAAGTGCAGTGCGGCGTCGGTCGCACGGGGCGCTTTTTCGCCTTTGAATACGCCGACGTCGTTCCCGATATCGTTACCCTGGCCAAATCGCTGGGCGGCGGGAAGACGGCCATGGGGGCCATGATCGCGCGGCGCCCCGTCTACATGAAGGCCTATGGCACACCGCAGACGGCACTGATCCACGGCCCGGCCACCTTTGGCGGTATCGGCGAAGCCTGTATTACGTCCATAGAAACCCTCAACCTGCTCTACGACGAGGGTCTGATCGAGAACTGCCACGAACAGGGTACCTATCTTCTGGAAAGGCTGAATGCCCTCCGGGAAAAGTACCCGAAACTCCTCAAGGAAATCAGGGGGCAGGGCCTGATGGTGGGGGTGGAGTTCCATGACTTCAGCCAGACCCTGCCGCTGGGCATGAAGCAGCTTGTTTCGGTCCTGGATGAGAAGCTCAAGGGCAGCCTGTGCGGCTTCGTGGGCAGCCTGCTGCTCAGGGAGCACGACATCCTGGTGGCGTTCACCGAATACAACCGCAACGTGATCCGCCTGGAACCGCCGCTGATCGTGACCCGTGCGGAGGTGGATCGCTTCGTGGATGCCTTCGAGGCGCTGCTGTCCTCGGGCGTCGCGAAGATCATCACCCGCTACGCCAGGAACTTCCTGAAAAAGGATTAGCCCTTTTTCAGGCGCGCGAGTCTCCAAACGCTTGCGCTGCCATCGCAGCCACGGGGCAGAGCAGCCTTTACGCTGGTCCCAGGCCCCGGCAAACCGTTTGGTTCTCTCCTGATTCCGCCGGGAATCCGGCAGGCGCAATGTAAGGTTTTCCTGATTCCTGTATTGAAATTCTTACAAATTTGACTGGATTCAGTATGTGAAGCATGTTTGCCAATTTCTTGGAATTATTGACGAACTGTTTTATGGGCACAAAATTAGCATGTCAATACAATGGCGCGAGTAACGGGAGTTTGACTGTGCCTTTGTTCGCCTGGATGCCTATGCGACTAACTTGCTGAATTGACAGCGATCAGGTTCCTGGAGCCTGTAATCGGTCAAGCGGCGTCCTTTGCTTGGTAATGGTATGCGGGTCTGCAAGGTCCGATTCAATCGGCCGGGTGAATTCAGGGCGCAGGTAAGGGACTGGTCAAACACTGCAGACGGAACTCGCTGTTCAATATCAATTACGGGAGGAGATTGAAATTGGGCAGGCTTGTTCACTCCTGGCGTAGGACCTTGCAAAAGGTCAAACAGCACCTGTCCTCGCCGCGGACCAGGCTTCTGGAACGCAAGCTGGCGGCTGCCCGGCACGAAAAGCAGGCCCTGCTGGCGGAAATCGCGGACGTCGAGACGGAACTTGACGGCATCAGGCGCCGGGACAGGGAACAGCTGCAGGCACTCGAGCAGCGTCTCGGCGATATAGAATCCGAACGTGAAGTCGCCCGGCGTCAGCTGCACACACTCGGGCACTCGCTGACCGAAGCGATCACCAGGCTGGAGAACACCCAAAGGCAGCTTGGCCAGCTGGATGCGAAGCTGGCGAAAGAGCGCCGTAAACATCAGGGCGACATGCAGGAAGCGCAGGACCGGGCCCGCCGGCAGGAGCGGCGCCTCAACTGGGCGTTCATGGTGGCCGGTTGTGCAGTTCTGCTGGGGGCCATGGCCGGTGTGACCGGGATCCGGGACACACAAAACAATGCCCGGGTGCTGGCGGATCTGGGCCGGGACATCAAGGACATCAAGGCCGCCATGCAACATCAGCTCGGCAGCATGCGCGAGACGCTGGAGGAGTACCGGCTGTCGCAACTCGATCAGGCGATGGCAGGACAGGCACCGGATCCACAACCCGGTCTGGCCGGCAAGCCGATGGAGCAGTCGGACAGACTACAGGCGGAAGCTGCAGCCAGCGAATCCACCTTCGGATTTCACCCCCACAACAAATACCGGACCCGATCCGAAACGCGGGCCTTCTTTACTGAAAATGCCAAGGACCCGGGCGTGATCACGCTGGACAGTGGCCTGCAGTACAAGGTGCTCAGCCACGGCAACGGCCGCTCACCGGGCCCGACAGACCGGGTGGTGTTCGATTATCGAACCTATCTCGCCAACGGTACCGAAATCTACAGCTCCTACCGCGAAGCGGAGCCGGTGGCATACCGCATCGATAAGGCGATACCCGGTCTGCAAGAGGCGTTACTGCACATGAACGAAGGTGCCCAGTGGGAACTGTATATCCCCCCAAGGCTGGCATACAGGGGTGTCAGGAAGCGCGGCATAGGGGACCGGGCTTTTGAACCGCTGATCTACATTGTCGAATTGAAATCCGTTATCGATGGAGATGATGCTGGCAACGAGAATTGAATATCGGTGGGGCAGCAGTGACTGCATTCGGGCTTTTGTATAAAAAACCGGGAATCAGCCATCAATGCTTCAATACAAACAGTGACGGGAGGAGAACACAATGTATAAGACTACAATAACAGGCAAACTCGCCAGCCTGCTTGGCTCACTGGGCATGCTGCTGAATACGTCTGCCATGGCGCAACCCTTGCCGGGAGGGACGCTGGATCCACTCACAATCCCGAAGTACGTTACCCCACTGGTTATCCCGCCGCTGATGCACAACGATGGTGCGGCCAACAGCTATGACATCGCCGTGCGCCAGTTCCGGCAGCAGATCCTGCCGGGTGGCGTATGGGCGGCACTATCGCCGGCCTGTGCCGCCGATCCCGGGTGCAACCTCCCAGCCACCACAGTGTGGAGCTACGGTCCGGACGCCGACCCGACACCCGCTGTCGCCCCGGACCCGACCTCGCAATTCAACTACCCGGCCTACACTATCAATACCGTCTCGGACACACCGGTGAACGTCAAATGGATCAACGAGCTGGTCGCCGATCCGGTTGCCTGTAAGAACTCCGCGACCCCGGCAACCGACCCGGCGTGCAACTACATCCCGCACCTGCTGCCGATCGACCAGACTTTGCACTGGGCCAATCCGCCGGCCGCGGGATGTCGGGACGGCTCGAACACCACCGACTGCGCCACCAACAACCCGGCGTTCTACACCGGCCCGGTGCCCATCGTCACCCACGTTCATGGCGCCCACGTGAACAGCGACAGCGACGGCTACCCCGAGGCTTGGTGGCTGCCTGCGGCCAACAATATCCCGCTGGGCTATGCCACCTCGGGGACCCTCTTCGACGATGCCAATGGTCAGGCCGGCGGCACCGGCTCCGGCTATGCCGACTTCGTCTACCGCAACGACCAGCCCGCCGCGACCCTGTGGTACCACGACCACTCCCTGGGCATGACCCGCTCCAACGTCTATGCCGGGCCGGCCGGCTTCTGGCTGGTGCGTGGCGGTCCCTACGATATGGTGACCAACGGCAAGAGCAAAACAGGAAAGCCGGCGGTACTGCCGGGGCCGGCGCCGGTGGCCGGCCAGACCGTTCTCCAGCTGAATGTTCCAACGGATCCGATTCGTCAGTCCATCCGGGAGATCCCCATCGCCATCCAAGATCGCTCCTTCAACGCCGACGGCTCCCTGTTTTACCCGGATAACCGTGCCTTCTTCGAGGGGCTCAACCAGCCCCCGACGGTGCCGTACCTTGACATCCCGTTCGTACCGGATTCGGACATTGCCCCGATCTGGAACCCGGAGGCGTTCTTCAATACGATGGTTGTTAACGGTACGACCTGGCCCTCCCTGGAGGTTGCCCCCGCCAAATACCGCTTCCGCCTCCTGAACGGCTGCAACTCCCGGTTCCTGAACCTCGCCCTGGTCTACCCGGAAGTGGGGAGCCCCAAGGGCAAGATGAAGGAGATCCCCTTCATCCAGATTGGCGCGGAACAGGGTTTCCTGCCCCAGGCGGTGGAGGTCCTCACCGGCTTCGCCACCCCCCTCCCCGGCGATGGGAGCCATCCCAAGCGCAAGGATCGTGTGCCCGCCTCCGATCCCCAGCAAGCCCTGCTCATGGGCCTGGCTGAGCGCGCGGATGTCATCGTGGACTTCAGTAAGCTTCCGGACGGGACTGTCGTGACCATGACCAACACCGCCCCGGACGCCCCATTCGGCGGCTTCCCGGATGTGCCGGCGGACCCGTCAACCACCGGCCAGGTGATGGAGTTCGTGGTCAACTCCGCCCTGCTCAAGCCCAGCGATTCGCTGACCACCTCACCGTACAGCCTGCAGATGCACGCCGAGCCCGCGCTCCCCGCCGGACAGGACGTCATCCGCCAGGTGTCGCTCAACGAGAATGAGTCCGAGACCCTGTGTGTCGACTTTGATATAGCGGGCAACCTCGTCGAAGTGCCCGGCAGCACGCCCCCCCTCTGCGCGGGCGGCGGCTTCCCAATGGGCCCCGAGTCTGCGCTGCTCGGCACGGTCGACCTGGGCAATCCGGCGCAGCCCGAAGGCATCCCCCTGAAGTGGACCGATACCACCGGTACGAGTACGCCGGTCAACGTGACCCTGCAGAGCGGTGCCGTAATACCGGTCAACGTCACCGAGAACCCGACGGTCGGCGACACCGAGGTGTGGGAGATCTACAACTTCACCGCGGATGCCCACCCGATCCACCTGCACCTGGTGCGGTTCGAGGTGCTGGGCCGTGCGCCGATCCCCGGCTTCGTGCCCGTGAATACGGTCCTCCAGCCCTGGGAGACCGGCTTCAAGGATACGGTCATCTCCTATCCCGGCGAGATCACCAGGGTGAAGGCCAAGTTCGACATCGTCGGTCTTTATGTCTGGCACTGCCACATCGTCGAGCACGAGGACAATGAGATGATGCGGCCCTACGTGGTGTCACCCAACTAGTAAGTTCAGCTGGCAAGCTGCAGCGGGCCGCCATTCGGCGGCCCGCTGTTCATGGAAGATCGTGCCGGTGACGGTGCTCACGGCATAACGGACAGGATACAGGGCAGGTATATGTGCGGTGCATCGCCGTGCTTATGTCAGGGTATGCTGCGCCTGTTTACAGTCGAATCGACTGCCCATAGCATTGCCTAGGCCAGGTTCTACAGGCGGCGACAATTCACAGGAGAAAAGTACTTCGAATGAAACACCTATATACAGCTGTCATCGGCATGACCCTGATCAGCGTTGGCGTTCAGGCGGGCGACAAGATTGAACTCGAAGACGACAACGCGCTCATCAATTACAGCCTCGGCTACCAGATCGGCGGTGATCTAAAACGCCAGCAGGTGGAAGTCAATCGCAAAGCCCTGCTGCAAGGAATCGAAGACGCGGTGGCTGGCAGTGAACCGGCCATGAGCAAGGCCGCCATGCGCTCCGCCCTGGTCGCGCTCAAGCGCAAGGTGATGGCGCAGCAGCACGCGATACAGGCCGCGGCGGCCAAGAAGAACCTCGCGGACGGCGAGGCCTTTCTGGCCGAGAATGCCAAGAAGGACGGCGTGGTGAGCCTGCCCGACGGGCTGCAGTACCGGGTGATCGAACCGGGTAAAGGTGCTCAGCCAAAAGCGGATGATACCGTGACAGTACACTACCGCGGTACCCTGATCGACGGCACCGAGTTCGACAGCTCCTACAGCCGCAAGCAGCCGGCAAGCTTCCGTGCCGACCGGGTGATCCCCGGCTGGCGCGAGGCCCTGCCGCTGATGAAGGAAGGCGCGAAGTGGGAGCTGTTCATCCCGGCCAGGCTGGCCTACGGCGAACGCAGCACCGGCAGGATCCCCCCCAACAGCACCCTGATCTTCAAGGTCGACTTGATTTCTATCGCCGAGAAGGAAAATTCAGGCGAGTGAATATCCCGCTTTAATGTCAGTTCTTGTACAACCTGCCATTCAGTAAGTTACGCCGTAGGACCGGGCTTGACAGATAGCGTTGAAAAACTCCTTTCAAGGTGCTCTCGTGAATTACTGTGAAAATACGATGTCGATATATCCCTCGTTGGAAGACGGACGGAATTCTATTCGATTGCCAACATCGATATCATTCTGCGTAAAGAATCCTTGATTTACCTCGATGGCGTATCGATAGGCTGTCGAAGGCGTATAAGGTTTGCTTGATAAGGGCTCCATGTCCAATATTTCAACTATTCTCAGTTCAGCGGAGATGAATGCAATCGATAAAGGGATCAGGGTTTCTTCCATCTGAAATCCGTTCGATACAGTGGCTCCGAAATCAAATAACATGCCACCATCCAGCGATGTTCTCCCGCTTAATCCCTTCAAAAATTTCTTTCCCCACGGTTCGCCCGTTGTCTCAAGCCGAAGAGTGACCGGTTCTTCTTTCCGGCTAATTGCGGACCCTGTTGCGACAGGCTTTTCCGCCGGCACCGAAGTGGATACAGAATCATTGCCGCATGCTGAGAGGATCAAGAGCAAGGTGAAGAGCGCAATGATGGCCGGTTTGTGTTTACTCATTATCCGCGTATTTCTGCCGGTATTTGAACGATCTGGTCCGCGTGTTCGTGCTTACCCCTGCAACTGCTGTAGTCCGGGTGCAGGTCCGCAGGACCGGAACCCGGGATAACGCAGAGCAATACCCGGATACCGCTGCGCGCCATCCGGGCTACGGTTTGTTTGGCATCAATGCATGGTTCAACGGCATGCGGCCGGGTGCGCCGCCTCCGGCTCGATGTTTTCTGCGCAGGCTAGGGGACTCGCGAGTCGATCGTCAGTTCGACCGGCGCCGCATCCCGGGTGGCGACCGGTGTGACCGTCCCCTGCAGGTCGCCGCTCTGGGGCATGGCGTTGCCGGATTTCGATATGCGTGCACCGACCGTCACCTGCTCGAATTTCGAGATAACCATGACGGGCGACATGGCCAGCGAGTCGTCCAGCGTCACGGTGACCGGCAGGTCCCTGACCTGTTTGCGCACGATGGCGAGCGGCATGCGCGGCCCGGATTCGGCGCGGGCGAAGATGAACACGGTATCCTCCGGGGCGGCCTGCGCGGCCAGTTCGGGACTGAGCGCGACGCTGACCTGGATGGCAGCGCCTGTCGCTTGTGCCGCGGGTGCGGCGGGCGCCGTGGCGGCAGCCGCCGTTTGCACGGTTTCCTCGACCGGCAGCCCCAGCTGACGCTGCACACTGGCGATCTGCTGGGCGATGATGCGGGCATCCTCGCCGGTCTTCGGGAGCAATTTCGCCGCATGCTGCCAGTACGCCAGTGCCTCGCTGTAGGCCCCCTGCTGGTTTTTCCAGTGTCCGGCCAGCCACAGGGCCTTGATATTGTCGGGATCGCCGGCCAGTGCCTTTTCCAGCACTGCGCCGGCCTCGTCGGTGAATCTGCCCTGTGCGGACATGGCCAGGGCATCGGCATAGTCCGCCAGCAGGTCCGGGGTTTCACCGCCCAGGCGCAGGATGTTGCGGTAGGCATCGAGCGCCTCGTCATAGCGTTTCAGGACGACGTAACTTCTGGCCAGCATGACCCAGCCCCTGAGATCGTCCGGCTGGGTCCGCAGCCGCTGTGCCAGTCCAGAGACCATTTCCTCGACGGATGGCTGGCCATTGGAACGGGTGCTCGCCTGGGGGGCGGGCGCGGACTGCATCTGCGCCAGCAGGGGAATGATTTCCCTGGTACCCAGCAGGTTGTAGAGTGCGATGGCAAGCAGCGGGATGGCCGCGATCAACAACAACGCGGCCCACTGACCGCCGCGAGCCGGCCTGGCGCCGGATGTCCCCCCGGTCCCGGAGAGGTCTTCGAGCAATTCACGCTCCAGGTCGCTGCGCGCCGTAAGGTACTGGTCCTCACTGAGGCGGCCCGTCCGCAGATCGGTTTCGAGATCGGCGATCTGTGAGCGGATGATCTCGGTGTTCAGCGCATCCGGGTCGACGCCGGGCCGGGCGGGCCGGGCACCGCGGAACAGTGCCGGCAGCAAGAACAGCAGCGCGATCATGACCATGACGGCGGCCAGGCTCCAGAAGACGGTCATGGTTTTTCTTCCTGATCCGCCGTTGTGTCGCGCAACAGCTTGTCCAGGCGCCGGCGTTCCTCGGGCGATATTTCGGATGCCGGCGTTTTCGACTGCCGGCGGACGCTGCGCAGCAGCAGCAGGGCGGCGATAATCATCAGCACGAAGGGGCCGAACCACAACAGGTAGGTGGAAGGCTTGAGCGGCGGCTTGTAGAGAACGAAATCACCGTAGCGGTTAACCAGGAAATCGATGACCTCCTGATCGCTCTTGCCCGCCTGCACCATTTCATAGACCTCGGCCCGCAGGTCGTGCGCCAGGTCGGCGTCCGAATCCGCCAGCGACTCGTTCTGGCAAACCAGGCAACGCAGTCCGGAGATCAGGTCCCTGAAATGCTGTTCCCCGGCGGGGTCGGCGAACTTGAAGCCTTCCAGCGTCGTGGTCGCCTGCAGCGCGCCGCTGGCGAGCAGCAGGGTGACGGCCAGTACCGCAATAAGGGTCCTGATCATGGGGCGGCCTGCAGTCTGGCGAGCAGGGGCAGGATCTCCTCGTTCAGGGATTCCTCGGTGAGGGGGCCGATGTGCTTGTGCCGGATGATGCCGTGCTTGTCGATGATAAAGGTCTCCGGCGCGCCGTAGACGCCCCAGTCGATGCCGACACGACCGGTGTCGTCGAAGGCATTCGCCACATAGGGATCACCCAGCTGGCGGAGCCATTGCTGCGCCGGCGCCCGTTCATCCTTGTAGTTCAGGCCGTAGATGCCGGTCTTGCCCTTTTCGGCCAGCACCAGCAGCATCTCGTGTTCCGCGCGGCAGGAAACGCACCAGGTGGCCCAGACGTTCAGGATCGACACCTTGCCCCTGAGGTCGGCATCGCTGATGCTGGCGTCGGGATCCTTCAGGCGCGTCAGCGTGAATGCCGGCATGGGTTTGCCCACCAGCGGCGAGGGCACGACCTTGGGATCGAGGCTCAGCCCCCGGTAGAGAAATACCGCCAGCACGATGAAGATGGCCAGCGGCGCCAGGTAACGCAGGTAGCGCGCCATCAGGAACCCTTTGCGGTGGCCAGCTTGCGCGGGGTACCGGCGGCAACCGGCTTGCGGCTCGGCAGCTTCATGCGATAACGGCGGTCGGTCGCCGCCAGCAGGCCCCCGATGGCGATGATGATGCCGCCCAGCCAGATCCAGCGGACGAAGGGCTTGTAATACAGCCGCAGGCTCCAGTCTCCGCCACCCAGGGCCTCACCCAGCGAGACGTAGATGTCGCGGGTGAAACCGGCATCGATGCCGGCCTCGGTCATGGGCTTGGTCTGTACCAGGTAGGTGCGTTTCTCCGGTTTCAGCAGGGCCACCTCGGCGCCGTCCCTGTAGACGTGGACGGTGCCCCGATCGGCACGATAGTTGGGGCCCTGCGTCGCCTCCACCCCGTCGAAGCGGAACTCGCGCCCCGCCAGCTCCAGTGTCTGGCCGGGCGACAGACGCACGTCCTTTTCGACGCCGAACTGGGTGACGAACGTGATGCCGATAATGAAGACCGCGACACCGAAGTGCGCGACCAGCATGCCGTAGTAGCTGCCGCTGCCGCGTGCACGGAAGTCCCGCAGGAAACCACTCAGGCCTCTGCGGTTCCTGAGCCGCTGGCGCAGGCTCTGGAACAGGCTGGTCACCAGCCAGACGGACAGCGCCCCGGCGAGCCCGGCCGGGAGCGAGACGCCGGTATGCAGGAGCGGCAGCGCCAGCAGGATGCCGGTACCGACACTCAGGATGAGCGCCAGGCGCAGTTGCCGGGCAAGGTCGCCGGGATCCTGCCGCTTCCAGCGCGCCAGGGGGCCCATGCCCATGAACAGCACCAGAAAGGGGGTGAAAATCACGAACATGGTGGTGAACCAGGGGAAGCCGACGGATATCTTGCCCCAGCCCAGGGCGTCGTAGACCAGCGGCGCCAGTGTTCCCAGCAGAATGAAGGCGGTGATGACGACCAGCAGCACGTTGTTGCACAGCAGCAGGGTCTCGCGCGAGAGCAGGTCGAACCGGCCGCCGCTGGATACGGCCGGCGCACGCCAGGCATACAGGGTCAGCGAGCCGCCGATGACGAGGCACAGGAAGATGAGTATGAACAGACCGCGGGCGGGATCGGAGGCGAAGGCGTGCACCGAGGTCAGCACGCCGGAGCGGACCAGGAAGGTGCCCAGCAGGCTGAGGGAGAAGGCGAGCAGGGCGAGCAGTACCGTCCAGCGCTTGAAGGCGCCGCGTTTCTCCGTGACGGCCAGCGAGTGCAGCAGCGCCGTACCCGCCAGCCAGGGCATGAAGGAGGCATTTTCCACCGGGTCCCAGAACCACCAGCCGCCCCAGCCCAGTTCATAGTAGGCCCACCAGCTGCCCAGGCAGATGCCGATGGTGAGAAACACCCAGGCCACCGTGGTCCAGGGGCGTGACCAGCGCGCCCAGGCCGCATCCAGCTTGCCGCCGACCAGTGCCGCGATGGCGAAGCTGAAAGCGACCGACATGCCGACGTAACCCATGTACAGCATGGGCGGGTGTACCGCCAGGCCGAAGTCCTGCAGCAGCGGGTTGAGATCACCGCCCTCCAGGGGGACCGGGAAGCGGCGCTCGAACGGATTCGAGGTGAACAGCAGAAAGGAAATGAATCCGATGGCCACCAGGCCCATCACCGCCAGCACCCGTGAGACGACCGTGATCGGCAGGTTGCGGCTGAGCCGTGATACGGCCACCGTCCAGCCGCTCAGGATCAACACCCACAGCAGCAGGGAGCCTTCGTGCGCCCCCCAGACGGCGGAGATCTTGTAGATGGTCGGCAGCCGGGTATTGCCGTGCGTGGCGACGTAGTGCACCGAAAAATCATTCGTCAGGAAGGCCTGCACCAGGCAGGCGAAGGAGAGGGCGACGAAAAAGAACTGGCCCCAGGCGGCGGGTCTTGCCAGGGCCATCCAGCCGGGCGTGTTGTTAAGGCTGCCGATCATGGGCAATGTTGAGAGCACCAGCGCCATGCACAGGGCCAGGATCAGCGCGAAATTGCCAAGCTCGGGGATCATGGCGCACCCCCCTTGTCGACGAGCGTGCTGACGCCGGCCTTGTGGGCGGCCTTCAGGGCGTCGGCGACTTCCGGCGGCATGTAGTTCTCGTCGTGCTTGGCCAGTACCTCGTCGGCGACGAACAGGCCGGCGTTCTGCAGTTTCCCGTGGGCGACGATGCCCTGTCCCTCCCGGAACAGGTCCGGGAGGATGCCGGTGTACTGTACCGTGATGGTTTCGGCATTGTCGGTAATGTCGAAATTCACGGTCAGGCCGTCCGCCTGGCGCCGGACGCTGCCGGTGGTGACCAGGCCGCCGACGCGGATCGGATGGCCGGTGGGCGCTTCGCCGGCCGCGACGGCGCTGGGGGTATAGAAAAACATCAGGTTTTCATTGAAGGCCTTGAGCGCAAAGCCGGCGGCGATGCCCACGCCGGCGACCATCAGGCCGATCAGGATCAGGCGTTTCCTGCGTTTGGGTGTCATGGGTTTCTCCTCGCGCGTCTTGCCGCGCGACCGATATCGGCCAGCAATTTCCTGCGTTGCCGGGCGGGCAGCACAACGTTGACCAGCAGGACAATCAGGGCGATGGCGTAGGACGACCACACGTAGACCGCATAACCGCCCATGCTCAGGAATTCATTCAGATTCATTGCGACTCCACAAGTTCCCTGACCCAGCCGGTATTGCGCTCGCGCCGGAGCACTTCACACCGGGCGCGCATCAGCACCACGAAGGCGTAGTACAGCTTGAAGGCCAGTGCCATCAGCAGCAGCGGAATCAGCATGCTGATATCGATGGACGGCTTGTCCAGCTTGGTCACGGTCGGCCCCTGGTGCAGGGTGTTCCACCATTCCACCGAGTAGTGGATGATGGGGATGTTGACCACGCCCACCAGTGCGAGTATCGCCACGGCGCGGGCGGCGGTGCGCTTGTCATCGACGGCGTTGTACAGGGCGATGACGCCGAGATACAGGAACAGCAGGATGAGTTCCGAGGTGAGGCGCGCATCCCATACCCACCACGTGCCCCACATCGGCTTGCCCCAGATGGAGCCGGTGACCAGCGCCAGAAAGGTGAAGGAGGCGCCGATCGGCGCGCTGCTGATCGCGATGACCTCGGCGAGTTTCATGCGCCAGATCAGCCCGATGGCACCGGCGCCGGCCATGACCACGTAGATGAACAGTGACATCCAGGCGGCGGGTACGTGGATGAACATGATGCGATAGCTGTCGCCCTGCTGGTAGTCCGGCGGCGCGACCACCAGCCCGTAATACAGACCGGCCAGGATCAGCGCTAGGCAGGCCGAGGCCAGCCAGGGGATGATGCGCCCGGCGATACTGTAGAAGTATTTCGGGGAGGCCAGCTTGTGAAAAAACCGCATCATGATTTATTCAATACCAGCTAATTGCAGAGGCAAGGAGAACACGGGGGTCATGCTTGTTTCCAGACAGTCATGATGTGTTTGTTATTGTTGTGTCTGTTCATCACTAACCCTCGTTGTTGCTCCCCCTTTTGGAATTGCCGGAGTTAAATTCAGCCCATCCATTCAATTTTCCATGAAGCACATACATGGAACGGACATGGGAATCATCTACAGTCGTATAAACACAGTGTCCCTTCTCCCTGCGGGAGAAGGGCAGGATGAGGGGGAGGAAATCAGGTAATTGTTTTGATTCGATCCCCTCTCCCCAACCCTCTCCCTGCGGGAGAGGGAGTTTGCGGGACAGTGATGACATTCAACTTCCCAATTATACAAATATTTCCTGACAATTAATTCCTGTTGTTCGGTGGTGAATATAATTTCCGGTCGTCAACTCAGACTGATGCGCAGGGCCGCGGACGTTGCCAGCGGTGCCAGGCTCAGCGCCAGTACCAGCAGGGCACTGATCAGCAGCAGGTGGGCGGTGATCGGCAGACCCGCGGCGGCCGTATCCACGGCATTGGCGGCGAATATCAGCAACGGAATGTACAAGGGTAACACGAGCAGGGACAGGATCATTCCCCCCTTGCGCAGTCCGACCGTCAGCGCGACGCCCACGGCGCCGATCAGGCTCAGTACGGGGGTACCCAGTGCCAGCGTGAGCAGCAGTGTCAGGATGCCCCTGCCCGGCAGGTCCAGCAGGACGCCCAGCAACGGCGCGACCACCAGCAGCGGCAGTCCGGTGATCAGCCAGTGGGCCAGTATCTTGGCCAGCACCAGCACGGAAACGGGGTGGGAACTCAACAGGAACTGTTCCAGGGTGCCGTCATCGAAGTCGGAGCGGAAGATACCGTCCAGCGACAGCAGGGCGGCCAGCAGGGCCGCCACCCAGATGATGCCCGGACCCGCAGTGCGCAGCAGGTCGGGGTTAGCACCGATACCCAGCGGAAACAGGCTGGTGACCAGGATGAAAAACAGCAGCGGGTTGATCATCTCCGCCCGGTGCCGGTATGCCAGGATCAGGTCGCGCCTGAGCAGCAGCGCGAAGGCGCGGGGGAGCGAATCGGACTTCATGCGGACAGGTTGATGGCGTGGACCGGGGTAGCGGTCAGGTTCACGGTGTGGTGCGAGGTCATTGCCAGCATCCCGCCGGCGGTGGTATGTGTCTCCAGCAGTTCCTCGATGAGACCGATGCCGTGGACATCGAGCGAGGTGAACGGTTCGTCCAGGATCCACAGGGGGGCGGCGACCACCAGCAGCCGCGCCAGCGCCAGGCGGCGCTGCTGTCCCGCCGACAGGTTGCGCGCCAGGGTGTCCTCGAAGCCGTACAGATCCACCCGCTCGAGCGCGGCCTCCAGCGTGATATCGCCGGGTTTTCCGAGTGCGCGTGCCATGGCCAGGTTTTCCAGCGGCGTCAGATCCAGCTTGATGCCGTCACGGTGGCCGACATAGGCCGTGTGCTCATGGTAGTCCGCACCCAGCCGGTTGATGTCGGTGCCGCCCCAGGTGACCTCTCCCGCATCCGGCAGCCGGATGCCGCACAGGATGCGCAGCAGCGAGGTCTTGCCGCTGCCGTTGCGCCCCTCCAGCAACAGGGCCTGGCCCGCCTCGAGACGGAATGCCAGCCCGCTGAACAGGGTGCGGTCATCGCGGATGCACTCCAGCCCATGGGCTTCTAGCGCCGCGTGGTTGTTTGCGGTATGGGTCACTGCCAGCGGGATGTCGGTTGAATCGGTATGGTTGTTATGCAATGCCTTGATACAAGGCGATTAATCATACTACCTGCGGGCAGTCAGCCCAATAGTTGTCTTGACTGCCGGGGATGGTGCACCTGTCGTGTATTAGCATTTGTAGTCCAGTAGGGTGCAATAGCAAAGCGTATTGCACCGCATGATCGACCTCATAGGGCGGATTACGACATTCGCCTAATCCGCCCTGCATTCTGTTCCTGGTAAATTAATAGTGTCGCAGGCGCGGGTTCTCGCCGCGAAATGACGGTATTACATTAATAAAGGGCCGGACACCGCTGCCGGTGTCCGGCCCCGCTGTTGCTATGCCTGTTACGGCCTAGTAGTTGCCGTCACAGATGCTGCCGTCGCCTTCCGGGCCTTCCGCAATGCCGTTGCCGCAGCAGTAGCGGTTGGCGGGTTTGCCGCCGGTCACGCCCGCGCAGTCATTGGCGCAGCTGGTGCAGTCCTCGCCGGACTCGCAGATACCGTCGTTGTCGCAGGCACCGGTCGAGCAGGCGGGGTCATTGGTGCAGTCCGGATCGTCGCAATCGGTGAGGCCGTCCGCGTCATTGTCCAGACCGTCGTCACAGATTTCGGCCGGAGTGCCGGCATCCTGGCAGGAACCGCTGTGCGGACTGCCGACCCACTGGCAGTTCGGGTCATTGGTGCAGTCGCCCTTGCTGGCATAGCTGGAGCAGGCCGTCGGTGATGTGACTTCGATGGTCACCGTCGCCGTATTGGATTGGGCGGTGTGGTTGTCCACGGCATGGTAGGTGAAACTGTCGCTACCGGTGAAGCCGGGATTCGGCGTGTAGGTGAACGAACCGTCGGTGTTCAGGACGGCGTTGCCGTTACCGGCGCTGGAGTCCTGCACGGCGGTGAGGGTGTCCCCGGCATCCGGATCGACGTCGTTGCTCAGCACGCCAGGAGCAGGGACGTTCAGGTCCGAATCCTGCGGCACAGAGTAGCTGTCGTCGTTTGCGGTCGGATGGGTGTTGGCGCCCGGGACGCCCCAGTTCACGGAGGTCATAATCACCGGCGGTACCATCTTGTAGTCGCCGTTGATCTCCATGACGCCGGCGATCGGCTGGCCGTTGCTCTTGACCACGTCGGCGTTGGTCCAGGCTGCCAGCATGTTATTGCCTTCCTGGCCGAGGAAGGCATTCTGCTCTTCGTTTGCCCGTTCCAGGAACTGCATGTACTCCCAGCTGGTGCCCTGGTAGAGCAGCTGGATGTGGGCATGATGAGCGGTGGCAGAACCGCTGCTGCCATAGGCCGGGTTGTATGCTGTCGGTGGATTCAGGGCAACGTAATCCCAGTACTCGTAGGCACCGCCCGGACCCGGATTGCCGTATTGTGTATCCGGCACCGGCAGCGCGTTGCGCTTCTGCGCCGTGTCGTAGCTCATCTGGTACGGCGGGATGCGGTTGTCGCTGGATACGGAGTTGTTCAGCGCGAAGTGGAAGCTATCCACGTGGCTGCCGGGAGCCATCGCCGCCAATTCACCCAGATCCACATCTACATCACCGGTGATTCGGTCGAAGGTGACCGGTGTAGCGGGGTCCCACCCCAAACCAATCAGGGCGGCAGCCCAGTCCTGGGTCATGGCGTAGTGCGCCTCGTAGATCTTCGTGTTGGTGCCGCTCAGGTCGAGGATAGTCTCGACCGTGTTATCCACCTGGCCATCATGGTCGAGGTCGACCGTCAGTGAGCCGTAGTCACCATAGACGTCGATAGTCTGGTCACTGGCATCACGCCACTCGATGCGCAGCCACATACGGCGGCCTTCGGGGTAACCGGTGATCAGCTTGTGACCGGTCAGATTGGTAACCTTGATATAGTCGCCAGCAGGGAGACCGGCGGGATCGGTAACGACCTCCAGCGAAGCGGCCTCGTTGAGGTGCTTGACCGCCCGGTCCGCACCCAGGTCCATCGCCAGCAGCTGGGTACTGCTCAGGTCGCCCCCCAGGCGCAGGGTACCGGCGCCGTCCTGGTACTGTGCCATACTGGCGAACCAGTAGTTGCCGCCGGTGTGATCGTGACGCGGCAGGTCGGGGCGCAGCGGCGCGCCATTCTTGTTGCAGCCCGGGAACGGGCCGCCGGTGTCGGTGCCGACCGGACGCATGTGACAACTCTGACAGCTGAAATAACGGTCGGTGCCGTCGGCGTAGTTACCCCCGGTACCGGCCTGGATCGCGGCATTGTAGGTGACCGCCAGCGAGCCGTCCGGGTTCTGTAGGTCAGTCGGCAGGGTGCCGAAGTCGGAGACCAGCGTGTTCCACAGCGGGCTCGACTTGTATTCGCTGAAGGTGCGCTCAACGATACCGTAGGCATACGGCGGGTTGTTGAATGCGGCCCTGGCCGGATTCACTTCCGGTGCGAGTTCCGGAATACCGTGTGCCACGACCGCAGGTGCGCCGACCTGGGTGCCATTGTTGGGTGCCAGGTCGCCGACCACCGGGTTGGACACGTCATGGCAGGTGCCGCAGAAGTCGGGGTCGCGGTGCCAGGCCGACTGCTGGAACTGGTGGCGCGCCGCGGCGTCACTGAACGGGCCCAGCTTCTCGTTGGTGTTGCCCCACAGCGAGAGCATGCCGGAGCCGTAATAACCTTCGCCCGCTGTCTGGCAGGTACCCGAATTGTCATCGGCCTGGTTAAGATCGTCCGAGCAGTTGGCGATGAACGGCGAGTTCATGACGCCCTGAAGCAACCCGCCGGTGTCCGGGTTGATGCCGGTGTCGTCCGTGTTGGTCGAGGCGTGGCAGGTGTCGCAGTCGATGCCGTTGTCGTCACTCGCCGCCAGGCCGGAGCCGTCGGTCGGGGTGGAACGCCCGCCGTACCAGCCACCGGCACTGTGACAGCGGATGCAGAGATCGCCGGCGCCGTCGAAGTCCTGCTCGACGATGCCCAGCGTGGCCCAGAACACCGGGTCACGGCCGGCGTTGCCCATGGCGGCGCCGCGCCAGCCGGTGGCGGGCTCGGCGCCTGGATCCAGGTTGTTATAGCCCGCGTGGCAGTTGTCGCACTTGTCCGGCGATTCGAAGTTGCCAACCTCGTTGGGCTGGGTTCCGGGCATCTGCACTTCATTGGGTACGAAATCCCGGGCCTGGGCAATCACCCCTGTCAGCATCATTGCCACGCACAACAAGGAGCTGATGGATACTTTCATGGTTAATTCCTCCGCACTGATTTGTTATCGAGCGCCATCGCCGGCTGATGGGTTCATTGCGGCAACCGGCTGGCTAGTCCTTCAGGAGAAGCAGTTTTCGTGCCGTCTGGATTGTTTCTAAATCTATCAGGCGCTTAGCAACTGGCCTGTGGATAAAAACAGTGGCATTACTGACAATTTGTCAGTAATGAAGGCGTCATTCTGGCATGCTGACAGGGTAGGAGAGGGGAAGCAAACCGGCCGTTACCGGCAAGGCCGGTCGATCCGGGACTAGCTGTCCGCCGGTTTCGCGGCTTTCGGTTGCGTTGGTTTGGCGTGCTGCTCCAGCGCCGCCTTGATGGCGGTTTCGAAAGCATTCAGGGGCTGTGCACCGATGATGACGCGCCCCGAGATTTCGGTGCGCGCGGTTTTGCCGACGATGAAGCTCGGGGTGCCGGTCAGGTGCACGGCATTCGCCGCTTTCGCCTCCCTGTCGATCTCGGCCAGGTGGCTGTCGCCATTCAGGCAGGTCTCGAAGGCCGCCACGTCCAGTGACAGGTCGCCGGCGTAACCCGGCAGGAATTTCACATCCAGCTTCTTCGGGTTCTCAAACAGCTTGGTCCGCATCTCCCAGAACTTGCCCTGGTCGCCGGCGCACAGGGCGGCCTGCGCGGCCTTGCGGGCGTGCGGGTGGAAACTCAGGGGCAGGTTGTACGCCACCCAGCGCACCTTGCCCGTATCGATGTATTTCTCCTTCAGGGTCGGGAACGTCGTCTTGATGAAGCGCAGGCAGAAGGGGCATTGGTAGTCGGTGAATTCCACCACGGTGACGGGTGCTTCCGGGCTCCCCATGGACGGCTGGCCTTTAATCGCTACCTTTGCCGTGGTCGGTTTTGCGGCCCGTTTTGCCTGGCTACTGCCCTGTTTTTCGATCTTCTCCAGCAGGGAGCGGATGGCCTTCAATTCGATGAGGATGGCATCCGCCTGGCCGCTGGATATCCCCGCGGGTGCCGCCGCCTCCTGGGGCGAGGCGATTGTTGACATCAGCATGGCGGTGGCGCAGGCGATCGCAGGAATGATCTTGCCGGTGGCGCGAGCCGGTTTGCGGACCCCGTTCCGGGTGAGGTAATTTTTCATTGCGCTGTGAAACTCCCTGGTTATTGTTTGGGCGCGATTGTGATGACTGCCGGCGCGCGCATATTCAATATACCGTTGCAATGACCGCGCTGGCAATGATTCGGGGGAGGCGCCCTGATCACGGCCCGCGGTAATGACATTTTCCCGGTAAACAGGCTATACATGAAGGAGCCTGTCGGAATCAGGTATCATCAACCGGGCAGGGGGCAAAAAAAAAGGGGCGGTGGGAGCCCCTTTTGAAGCGGGCCGGAAACTGACTACGTATTCCCTGACCCGAAACCGGTTTGCCGCATTGCGGTGTGCGCGAAACGCGGCTGAATGACGAATGACGCAAATAACAGCAATTGCCGTGCCAGGATCGACAGAAAAATAATCGAAATCATTACAAGGGGTTAGTTGACTTGATGCAGGTCAATATCTGACAAAATTGTCAGATGTAAAATATGACATATACTGAAACACTGACAATTAGTCATAAAATAACAAAATCAGGACCGGTTTCAGACAAGACCGGTTCAAGAAGGGGGTAAGGGCATGAGCATGAGCACGATCGATCTGCAGTCCCTGGTCAATACACACGAGAATCCCTTTGTCATTATCGACAAGGATTACCGGATTGTCGCTGTCAACAGCGCCTATGAAGAGGCCTATAGCGTTTCTGGCAAAGATGTGATCGGCAAGACCTGCCATGCGATCAGTCATGGCAACGATCGGCCCTGTCACGAGTATGGCGAGATCTGTCCGCACCAGCACGTCCTGGAAAAGCGGGACAACTTCCGCTGTGTCCATGTTCACCAGGGCGATGACGGGTTGTTGAAGCAGGTGCTTGTCAAGGCCTATTTCCTGAAGGACAACAACGGTGAGTATTACGTGGCCGAGAACATCGAGTCCCTCGAGACGGAATATGACGCGACACACGAAAAGCCCCAGATGGTGGGCAATTCTCCGGCGTTTCTGCGGGTGCTCGATCTGTTGCAACTGGCCTCAAACAGTGATGCGCCGGTGCTGCTGGAGGGAGAGACGGGTACCGGCAAGGAACTGGCTGCGCGCTTCGTGCACGATCACTCCGAACGGCGGGACAAGCCCTTTCTGACGCTCGACTGCACCGTGCTGACGGAGTCCCTGTTCGAGGCCGAGGTATTCGGCTACGAGCGTGGCGCCTTCACCGGCAGCGTCGGCGAGAAGGAGGGGCTGTTCGAGGTCGCCCAGGGCGGGACGCTGTTCCTCGACGAAATCGGGGAAATGTCCCCCGCCCTGCAGGCCAAGCTCCTGCGGGTGCTGGAGACGGGTGAATTCCGTCGGGTCGGCGGGCGCAAGACACTGCATACCGACGCCCGCATCATCTGTGCGACCAATCGCCATCTGGGCCATGCCATTGCCGAGCAGCATTTCAGGCAGGACCTGTATTACCGTGTGGCGTGCCTGAGTATCCATATGCCCAGCCTGCGGGAACGCCTGGAGGACATTCCCTTGCTGGCCGAGGCACTGCTGCAGCGCATCGGCGGGAAAAAGGGCAGGCGCTACATTATCACCGGTGATGCGCTTTCCGAACTGGCTGATTATTCCTACCCGGGCAATATCCGCGAGCTGCGCAACATCCTGGATGCCGTGATCGCCCACGGCACCGGCAATACGATTAAAGCGCCGGAGGTCGCCGCCGCCATCGATCGCTACCGGCGACACCGAACCACGTCAGGGCCAACGTCCGGGAATAAAAATCATCAGGACGCTGCAGCGGTACCCACCGCGCAGGCCGATAACCTCAAGTCCATCGAGGAGCACCACGTCAGGCAGCTGCTCCAGAAACATGCCGGCAACCGGCGCCTGGTCGCGAAGGCGCTGGGGGTCAGTGAACGCACCGTCTATCGCAAGCTGAAACAATACCATCTGAATGGCGATGCCGGCTGCTAGATTGTCAGGCTGTCATGTCAGGATTGTCCCGGCTGTCACCATGAAGTGAGTGGGTGATTTATCGCCGTCTGTTTGATTTCAGTCTCTTGCCTGCCCCGCGGGCATTGGCACGGAAACTGCTTGCCTGATTACCCTACCAGCGGATTGCTGCTGTTTTCACTGCGCAACGGCCTGACCAGCGTTGTTCGTGAAACCGGCAAGCCGTTATCCCCGTGAGGCAGAGGGGTTGAAGGGGTGCGGTGACGATAACAACACGATGATCCGGTATCAACCGGTGTCAACGGGGGCAGATGTGAAAACAAAAACGGGTTTCCAGATTCTGCAGGCGGTCCTGATCATGCTGGCCATGGTCTGCGGCATGCTGCTGCTGCCGGGCAATGAGGTGCACAGCGGGACGGATTGCACCACGCAAGACGAATCGGATACCTGCAAGTGACCGGCGAACTGTTTTTTTTGTGGGAGCGGCGCCTCGCCGCGACGGAGTGGGCCAGGCGGCTAGCCGTTGTTTATCGCGCCGGGGGCGGCGCTCCCACAGGGTATCTGCGAAGGGGCGGCGCTCCCAACCGGGTGTTGATGCATCAAGGCATGGACGGACAGCCTGTCTGAACTGTCTGCCATTCCGTCATGACATGACATGACAGTGGCGTCATGTTACGGGAAATTCACCGTTTGTTAACATACTTATCAACGCATCGAAACAGCCGGTTGGGGGGGCGGGCAGAGTTGGCCCACATCTTGCTGCAGTTAAAGGCCAGTACGGCCAAATACTATTACTATATACCCGAATAATAGGGGGGAAGTTCCAATGAAAAACTTCATGCGTTCCATTACCGCCTGTCTGCTGGTCGCAGGGCTCGCGCTTGCGGTGCCGGTTATGCTGACTGTGCCGGATGACGTCTACGCCGCCCCGGGTGGCGGCGGCAGCGGCAAGGAGAAAGGCAGCAACAAGTGCGGCAACGGCGTCGACGACGACGGCGATACCTTTATCGACTGTCTGGACAGCGACTGCGACGGTACCAACCACAACGGCGACCCGTACTCCTGCGAGTACGCCACCGAGCTGTCGTGTAACGACGGTTGGGACAATGATGGCGACGGCCTAACTGACGGCGCCGATCCCGACTGCCAGAACACAACGACTACTTCGACGTCAACCACGTCCACCACGTCCACGTCCACGACATCCACGACGACGACGACAGGGGTAGTAACGACGTCGACAAGCTCGACCACGACCACCTCGACCGTGTTCGTTGCCAACCTGGAAATCTGCGATAACGGCCTGGATGATGACGGCGACGGCGACATCGACTGCAACGACTATGCCGACTGCGTGCAGGCGGTGAACTGCAATACCGGCGGCCAGAACGCCTTCAACATCCTGATGAACTACGAGCTGGGCATGCACTGCACCGGCTTCGAGTTCGCCTACTGCTGCGTGCTGCCGCCCTACAACTCCATCCTCGCCCAGGTGGTGAAGAGCGACAAGGGTGATAACGACGACTGGCCGCGGCTGCTGGAGGCGGATCATAACGTCGGTCTCGACTTCCTCGGCCGCCCGACGGTGCTGCGCGACCATGAGCTGGATGCCAACGGCAACTTCAAGAAGTACATGCTGCGCTACTGGCACGATGCCCAGCCGCGCAACCAGGATCCCAACGGCAAGCCCCAGAGCACGAGCCTGATCAGCGTCGTGGAGGGCAACTCCCTGCTGATGTGGAACACGGTCTTCGATTCCGCGGCCGTGGATGCCGGCAACCACCTGGTGGAAACGGACGGCACCGAAGATGCCAGCGCAGACTGTACTTCGCCTACCGGTGCGTACCGAGGTACGACTACCTGTGACGGGACCAAGGGCGTGTTCATCGGCGACGGTACCTACGGCCAGGCCGAGGACAACTACGCCAATGCGTGGCTGAACCACTTCTATATCTACGAGGATCTGGAGGGTTCCAACGGCAGCGGCACCAGTGCGGAGATCAGCAAGATCCGCCTGGGTCTGCCCAATGCCCACATCCCGTTCTCGACGGTCCTGCCGGACAACAGCGGCCCGGCCTTCCATCCCCTGGGACCGGGCGCCGTGGCGGGTCTGAACAACGTCCTGACCTTCTCCGGCGACACGGGTACCGTGGTGTTCACCCAGATGAAGGTGCTGGAGAACCTGCCGGTGATGCTCACCTCGCCGCGGATTTGGGAGGCCCTGGGCCTGCCCCTGACGCCGTTCGAGGACACCATCGACTTCTTCGGTGATCCCGGACTGGTGGACGAGGACTCCATCCGGCCCTACGTGGCCATGAAGGCCCAGTTGCACGAGGCCGACTGCGTGGGAACCGACTGCACCCCGGGTGATGCGGTCCTCGACGACGGCCATCCGGTGATCGGTTTCGGCACCGCGCCCATCGACATCCCCAACTGCGAGCGCTGCCACTCCGACTTCTCGGGTGTCAACGCGGCACAGAGCGCCACGCGCAACCCGGGTGTGATGGCGAACGTGCAGCTGGAGATCAACTTCTGGAACGCCTACTACGGTATTGCGGGTGCGGATTCCGACTGGTACTCGCGCCTGAAGGGGGCGGCTATCTCGATCGTCCAGATCCATGATCAAGAGCACGGCACCCATTTCATGGACGACTACCCGGGCACCGGTTTCGGCATCCCGCAGAACTACCGCCTCGGCCACGAGTCGGTGGTTTGCCAGCGCTGCCATGGCGACAACGTCATCGCGGTGGTCAAGGGGGGCTTGTGCGGCCCGAACAGTGGATCGGTATCCGACCCGTGTGATGAGGACACCCTGATCCCGCCGCTCACCGAGGCCATCCACCAGAACCACCGCAGCATCAGTGAGGGCGGCGACATCGACTTCGTCGACAGCCAGGGACGTGACGGCGGCTGCCAGGGCTGCCACCCGGCGCACCGCAGCGACGGCTCGCTGGCCAGCTATCCCATTACCGAGGACGGCTCCAACGGCTTCGCGGGGGCGGACAACCGCGATGCGGCCGGTGGCTGCTTCGTGGGCCGCGATGTCCACTCCAACGCCATGAAGGACGTCGACGGCGTCGAGACGCCGGAGCACCTGAACCCGGTGGGCCAGTGGCTGGCGACCAACGTCTTCGAGGATGCCTCACCCAACGGCGCCTCGGGCAAGGGCATCTGGTGCACCAACTGCCACCAGCAGTTCAGCCAGGAGATGTGGAGGGCGGAGAACTGCGCTGACCTGATCCACGCCGGTGTAGGTGACTCCGATGACTGCACTACTAACGTGCGGAATCCCGCCGGTGGCACCCTCAGCGACGTGATCAGCGCCGTCAACAGCGCCCTGGGTACCAGTTACACCCAGCAGCAGGTGGAAGACTGGCTCGATCCGCAGGATCCCGCCGCCGGTAACCGGAGCTCAGACCAGACCCACGCTGTCTGGAATTCGGACCCGGGGCTGTGTGACTATGTCGCCTCGCTCGCCGGTGCCCAGCCGCTCAACCCGGCCCAGGATCCCAACGTGGCGGTGGTCGAGGTGCTGATCGGCGGCTCGCTGGGCGGTGGCGGAAGCTGCTCCAACGCGGGCGACGCCAATGCCTATTTCGTGCCCGTGGACTGCGGCTTCGTGACGTTCGACATCTGCGGCTCGACGGACACCGACGGCGACTTCAATGTGAATCTCGTCGGCAATAGCGAGCCGGATGCGGGTCCGTTCGGCGGCGCCTTCTGCACCACGCCGGATTGCGTGGGCTCGGCACAGGCGACACTGGGCTCCTGTACACTGGCCGCCGGTGACAAGTGTGCCGTGCCGGTGCCGTTCTCGGCGGCGACCGATGCCCGCGACCACTGGCTGGCGGGCGGCGAGCCGCACTGCGCGGACTGCCATGCACCGCCGTACACGGAGCAGAGCGGCAATATCACCTTCTACCCGCCGTTCAACTACCCGCGCAAGGCGTCCCTGAACCGTTACACCCGCGGTCACCAGGACATCACCTGCCAGGGCTGCCACGAGTCCATCCACGGGCTGTATCCGGTGACGCCGCCGGGGATGTACGGGCCATTGGCGACGGACACCACCTCCTACGCCCAGGCGGCGAGCCACAATGCCGACGGCAGCCACGGGCCGCTGAAGTGCGGTACCTGTCACGCAGTCCTGGCCAACGGTGTCGCCGCGAACGTCGACGGGAATGGCCAGGGCACTCCGCTGACATACGACGGCACGCCGCTCGACAGCGACTTCGATGCCGCGGTGTCCTGGATGCACACCTACACCGACGAGGCGGACCCGCGTGACTCGATCTGCCTGCGTTGCCACGTGGACAACCGGGCGTTTATCGATTCCGAAAACGGCAAGTGGACCACCCACGCCCGCAGCGGTCGCGTCTCACGCGATACCATGGACAAGGCGGAGATCCTCCAGGTTGGCTGGGTGTCGGGTGACCCGTTACATGAGACGCCGGAGACCACCGTGTGCACGAGCTGCCACGGCAACCGCGTCAACACCCTGGAGCGCAAGGGCTGCACGGATCGGTGGAAGGAGCACCTGATCGAGGGCCGGGCCAACGCAGAGGTGTGGACGTACGTGACCGACAACCACGTCAGCGGCCAGCCGGCAGCGGACGGCACGTCCTGCGGCTGGTAGTTGTAACCCGGCACCTGGCCTGTATGAGCAGGTGCCCGTAACGATGATGGAGGGGAGGGCAACCTTCCCTCCATTTTTTTGCCTACAAGGATGTAGGTACATCCCGGAGCGCATGGATGCGCGAGAGGGATGCGCGTCCATGGATGGATGTACGGCCGCTCTTGCACATCCGTGTGCTTCGCGGCACTCGGACATCCCTGTCCATCGTCGCCGGGAGGCAGGGAGAAGGTGAGACCGCGAAGCGGTCGAGAGGCTGGCCTGGGCCATGCCGGAAGCGATGCACGTCCAGGGAGGGACGCGCGTCCAGGGATGGATGTAGATCGCGTAGGGCGCAATACGCTTCGCTATCGCACCCAGCATTGCGCCCTCTCCCTCCGGGAGAGGGTTGGGGAGAGGGGATCAAAACAAGCCAACTGCCTGATTTTGTACCCCCTCATCCTGTCCTTCTCCCGGAAGGAGAAGGGACGCCTTGTTTATACAGCAAAGGCGAATCGTGGCACCGGCGCAATACGGCTTACGCCTGTTGCGCCCTACATGACTCTATATCGCAGGTGCGTCACGAAGCGAAGGGAGAGTGCCGCAAGAGCGGCATGCAGTCACGGACAAAAATTGAACTTCGGGGTTCTGTTGTGGTACTAACAGTCTTGCATCATAAAAAACAATCGATGCAATCAGCCGGACGGCCAAGCCGATTCCAATAACAAGGATCATTATCCATGCCAAGACTTCTCACTGTTTCCATCCCGCTGGTCTGCGCCCTGCTCGGCATGCTACCAATTGCACCGGGCGTCGCGCAGGAAGCCGAACCGGCCGGCGCGCAGGTCGGGACCCAGATCATCACCCGCACGCCGCCCACCGACATCATCGCCCGGGTCGGCGACCAGCCCATCACCTTCAACCAGATCGAGATCATGCTGAACAGCTCCGGCGTGATCGGCATGAACATCCCCCCGCCGGGAACGCCGGAGCGCAACCGGGTCCGGATCGAACTGTTGGACAAGATCGTCAGCGCCAACCTGCTCTATCTCGATGCCCTGGACAAGGGTGTGGACAAGAACGCCGTCTATCAGCACGAGGTGGAACAGTTCATCGAGTCCACGCTGGTCATGATGTACCGGCAGAAGGCCCTGATCGGCGATCTCCCGGTCTCCGATGAGGAAATCATGAATTACTACGACAACAACATCGTCAAGGGGACGCCGTTCACCAAGGACCTGGGCATGGCCATCGAGGCCAAGCTGCGCGATCGGAAGAACCAGACCCGCCTGGCGGATCTGCGTGAGCGACTCAGGGAAGGCATCAGCGTCTCCATCGACGCGGCGCAACTCGACCCGGCGCAGGACGGCGAGCGGGACAGCGACACGGTTGTCGCCAGGGTCGATCAGGCACCGATCACCTGGGGCGAGGTCAGGACTACCCTGGTTACCCCGAAGGACGCCGGTACTGTGGAGAGCCGCACAGCGGCGCTAAATGATGCCATCGACCGGCGCATCATGCTGCAGAAGGCCCGGGCGGCGGGGCTGGAAGATGACCCGGTCGTCCAGGCGCGGGTCAACGAGTTCAGGAAGGTCCGCCTGATCAGCATGTACCGGGAGCGGCTGGTCGGGGAGATGGAACCGAGCGATGACAAGATCCGCGCCTGGTTCAAGGAACACCGCGACCGGATCACCATCCCCGAGGCGCGCAAGATACAGATGGTGGTGATGGCGGCGAAGGAGGACGCCGCGAAGGTCAAGCAGCAGATCGAGTCGGGAGAGATCACCATCTACGAGGCGGCGAAGGATTATTCCATCGACCCGAACGCCAGGAAGACCCTGGGCGAAATGGGCTGGGTCGAACACGGCACCGGCTTTCCCGAACTGGACGAGCTGACGTTCTCCCTGCCCCTGAATAGCATCGGCGGGCCGGTGGAATCACCCGCCGGCTGGCACCTGATCAAGGTGCTGGAAATCCGGGCGGCGGCGAATACCGATATCTCGGAGAAAGACACCTGGCGCAAGACCCGGCGCATGATGATCAAGGAACGCCTGAACGAGTACACTGCCGACCTGCGGAAAAACCATTACAAGGTCGAGGTCTACAACGACGTGCTGAACCGGCTGCTGGCGGAGGAGATGGGGCAGACGCCGGCCCAGCCACCGACTGCGGGACAGGCAGCGGATCAGCCGGCTGCAGGGCAGACCCCGGATCAGCCGGTGGCCCCGTCGGAGAAGCAGGGGGCTTCCTGAAACAAACAGTCAAACCGGCGGGGCAGGAGTACCGCCCCCCCGGGAAAGGATGAATAAACCCGGTAGGAGCGCCGCCCCCGGCGCGATGGGGGCGTGGCTTAGCACCCGGCTTTATCGCGGCGAGGCGCCGCTCCCACAGGGGGAGCTGGATGGATCGCAGTAGCGCCGCTCCCACGGAAGATGAATAAAGCCGGTGGGAGCGCCGTCCCCGACTCGATAGCAACCTATAATGAAAAGATGGAGGAAAAATGACCAAGCTGTTCCGGAGTTTCAGGCAGTGCCGGGTTCTGGCATTCCTCCTGTTTCTGCCCTGTGCCGTCCAGGCCGAAACCGGCAAGCCGCCCGGCAAGGAGAATGACCCACCCCGCGATTATCTGATTTTGATCAACTACGAACTGGGCATGCATTGCACGGGATTCGACTTTGCCTACTGCTGCCTGCTGCCGCCCTACAATTCCATCCTCGCCCAGGTGGTGAAGACCGGCAGGAACGGCGGGAAGCCGGTCCTGCTGGGGGCCGATCCGGAGGACCCGGAGGTGCTGGTGGACGGCGACAAGCGCTACAAGCTTTACTATACCCACGAAGATCCCTATGGTGTACCCAATACCTACTCGGCGCAAAAGAAGCTGGTCTACTGGGGGGTCGACTACGGGGATAACAGGAAGCTGAAGCTGCCCGATGTCTATTTCAGCAATCTCTATCTCTACCAGGACCTCGAGGGAAGCAACCCGGAAAACACCAGCGCCGACGCAAAAAAACTCCACGTCGGCATTGACACGAAGATCGGCTTCAACGAGGGACCGACGGGCCAGCACGTGGGCAGGGGCTTCCTGCGCTACTCCGGCGACACGGGGACCGTGGTCTTCACCGATTCCCCGGTCATGGAAAACGTGCCCGTCAAGCTCACCAATCCCGGCATCTGGGAGGCCCTCGGCCTGCCACTGACGCCTTTCAACGACCTGTTCACCGCGATCACCCACGTGGAAGAACCCATGGTGCAGCCCTTCATGAAGTCCGTGGTGACCCTGGTGGACCCCGAAACGCGGGAGCCGGTGATCGACTCCTCCGGCCGGCCCGTGCGCTTCTTCGGGGTCAATCCCATCGACGTGCCCAACTGCGCCCGCTGCCATTCCAACGAAACGGCCAACGGCAAGCAATACACGAAATACAGGGAGGAGTATGACTTCTGGCGCAATGTCCGCCGCTCCAGCGAGTGGTATGCCCAGCTGAAGGGCGCCGCCGTCTCCATCCTCGAGATCCACGATGACCGGCACGGCACGAATTTTCTGGCCAACTGGCCGGCCGGCGGCAACAACTTTCTGCGCCTGGGGCGGGGTGCCGTCATGTGCCAGGACTGCCATGCGGACAATGTCATCGGCCGGCTGATTTCCAAAAAGGGCGCCGAGCTGGACCCGCGGGACGTCCAGAAGGGCCACCCCGATCTGCCGGATGCCGAACATGTGATTTCCCCCCTGACCGAGGCCATCCACAAGAGCCATCAGCGCAACAAGCCGCTGCCGGACTCCCTCGGTTTCGCCGGCGGCTGCCAGGGCTGCCATCCCTCGCACCGCAGCGACCTGAGCATGGACGAATTTCCGCTCACCGAGGACGGACGGAACTTCTTCGCCAGCGGGGATATCCGGGACGGAAAGGGCGGGTGTTTCAGCGGGCGGGACGTGCATGCCAATGCCGGGCGCAACAAGGACGGTGCCGAGACCGCCAGCCACCTCAATCCGGTAGGCGAGTACCTGCTATCCGAGGTGATGCTGGTCAAGGGTGAGGACAAGGGACTGTACTGCACCAACTGCCACAACATGCTCTCGCGCGAGCTGTACAAGGCGGACCATCTGACCGATGCCGTCAACCAGAACGGCACCACGCTGCGCAACCAGCCGCTGGAGAAGATCGCCGCCGACGTGGGCGTCGGGGTCGGGGAACTGAAACAGGACTATATCAATCCCAAGAGCCCGATGAAGGGCAAGGATACCACCAGCGGCGTGTACCGCACCTGGGATCGCAGCGGCCAGACCATCGCGCCGATCGCGCGTATCAAGGTGGATGAGAAGGGCAAGCCGGTACTGACGCCGCCGGACGAGGACGGCGACCGCTCGGTCATGATCGTGGATACGGATCCCGACGGGACGCAAGGTGTGGCGGTGCCCTATGACGCCGCGACCCATGGCCGGGACTACTGGCTCGCGCCGGGCGAGCCGCACTGCGCCGATTGCCACCAGCCGCCGTTCGTCGAGAGCATGGGGGGCGGCGCCTTCCCCATCGACCAGCCAGGCAAGTATGCCCTGATGCGCTATTCCAAGGGCCATGCGGCAATCACCTGCCAGGGCTGTCACGAGTCGATTCACGGGCTGTATCCGGTGAATCCGGCGGTCGACGTCTCAACCCATCAGCAGGCGGCGTTGCTGAATCCCGACGGTTCGCATGGTCCGGTCAAATGCGCGGCCTGTCATGCCGTGAACGAATACGGTGTGCCGACGCAATACCCGGATATCATCAAGCGGGACGGTCCCTACTGGGCGGACTATGGAAAGGCCGTGGAGCTGGCGCACCGTTTGCGGTAGCGGCATCGCGTTCGGGTTGATCGCGGCGAGGCGCCGCTCCCACATGGGGCACCGCTCCCATGGACGGATGAATCAACTTGGTGGGAGCGCCGCCCCCGGCGCAATGGCGGTGATGGTGTAACGATGGTTTGCATGCCATCAAAAACAATAAAGACAGGAGCACGAATGAAAAAGCTTTGTCTGGCATTACTCATGATGTTGCCTTCCATGGCGGCGCTGACGGCGCATGCCGAGGGTAAAATCATAACGAAACAACAAGACGAAAACCTGGATAACAGTCCCTGGATCCCGATTGCAGAAGGTGAACCCGTCCTCAACATGCAGGATGTCCCCCTGGACCTCATGTACCGGGATCCGGAAAAGTATCTGGGTGCGGTGTTCGAGGACCGGTTCAAGTTCTTCCATATCTACCGCGACAAGGAGGATGTGGACCCGGCCCTCAGCAAACAGACGATTGTGGGCGAGACCCATTTCACGGCCCGGCCGGTACAGCAGTCCGTCTATGTGATCCGGATACGGATCACGCCCGAACAGGACGCATGGATCCTTGATAAGGGCATCCGTCGCCAGGACGTCGTCAAGGCCAGGGTGCGCTTCGCCGGCCTCGCACCCAGCGGGACACTGGCCTTTGACCTGCTGGAGATCGAGGAAACCGTCCGGTCGTGGCGCCTGCGCCGCACGGGTGATTAACAGGCGATGCCAAACGCAACACGAAACGCCTCGTCGCTATCCCGGTCGTTCCGGTCGGCTGCCCTGATCCTGGCGGCCGTGTTCTGTTGCGGACCGGCGGCATCGATGGCCGCCGCGGCGGAAGCCGAACGCACCATTGACTTTACCCTGCAGGATCTGGACGGCAAGACACACACGCTCTCCGAATACCGGGGCAAGTGGGTGGTGGTCAATTTCTGGGCGACGACCTGCCCCCCGTGCATCAGTGAAATGCCGGAATTGTCGGCCTTTCATGACCGGCACAAGGACCACGACGCCGTGGTGCTGGGGCTGAATTTCGAAGACATCCGGGAGAGCTGGATGCGGCGCTTCCTGGACAGCGTGCATGTGACCTACCCGATCCTGCCCTGGGGCACCTCGCCGGCCACGCCCTTCGGACCGATCATTGCTTTACCGACGACCTTTATCGTGTCCCCGGACGGTACCTCGGTCGCTCACTATACCGGCCAGATCACGGCAGCCGACATCGAGGCCTACATCGAGGAGGAGAGCGGCGCCAGCCGGACAGAACAACCTGCCAGGGAGCCCAAGGCGCAAGTCCCATAGGGGGAGGACAGTGACATGTCAACCAATGTAAAGAGGCTGTTCGCGAACAGCGTTTTCCTGGTACTTGTCCTGGCGCTTGCAGTACCTGCCAGTGTTTCCGCCAAACAATATGTGTTGAATATCACCGACGCGGCCTGGCCGGCGGAGTCAACTTACGGGGCCGATACCCTGCTGGCGGATGATAATTTTTTTCCCGCCATAAGCGGTCAGGGTATTGCGCTGGGATTCGATTTCCCCTTCTACTGCAATACCTATGACGAGGTTTATATCGATGCCAACGGTTTCGTCACCCTGGGCTCGACGGCCATAGCCCCGCCGGGCGACGCCGTTCCGGTCGATACCGGAAATGGCTGGGACGATACCGACAATTTCCCGTTTCCCCTGGAGGACGATGTCAGTAACAACCAGGAATTCTACCCCCTCCCGATGATCGCCGCCTTCTGGTCGGATATAACGACCATGTATGGCGCAGGCGGTGGAGTGGAGGGTAACGGCCAGATCTGGTGGCGGCTGGATGATACTTCGACGCCCAAACGGTTGATCGTGACCTGGGAGGATGTCTTTCACTACAGGAAAGGGAGTGTCAGCGATCCCAACACCACCGGCAACAACATCCAGCTGATCCTCTACGAGGACGGGCGCATCCAGTTCAATTACGGTGACATGGGCTGGAGCGGGTATAATGTCTATCTCAACAGGGATGCGACCATCGGCATCTATTCCGCCGACCACTCGGGCGGCCCCTGTGACGAGGGCTCGCTCCCGTTCATGGAATTTTCTCCGTTTGATGACAGTGTGGCCGGCAAGCAGCTGCTTTACCTGCCCGACGGGGATTTCGATAATATTTCCGAGGACGGTGACGGTTCGGGTGTGGCGGGGGATGCCTTGTGTACGGAATTGTCCGACCCGCCGGCGGCGCCGTATGGAGACGGGGTTTGTATAGCGGGTGGTTTTATTGGAACGGCTTGTTTGTATGATGAGGAATGCGATACCACCTCAGGTGCAGGTGATGGTATCTGTGATTTGTGCGGCGATCGCTGCGTCTCCTGCGACGACAACTGCCCGGCCGTGTCCAACCCCGACCAGCGGGACACGGAATTCGATGGCATGGGGGATGCCTGTGATCCCGATGATGACAACGACGGGATCCCGGACGGGAGCGACGCCTATCCCCTCGACACGGACAACGACGGGTTCGACAATGATATCGACCCGGATGACGACAACGACGGGATACCGGATGTGAGCGATACCTATCCGCTCGACACGGACAACGATGGTGAGGACAACGACGTGGACGATGACGATGACGGTGACAGCATCCTGGACGTGAATGACCCCCTGCCGCTGGTCTACAATTACGCGGACGGCGACCTGGATGCCTCCGGGACCGTGGACGCCGCGGATGTCCTGCTTGCCGAGCAGATTACCCTGGGGCTGTTGACCGCCACCACATTGCATCTCCAGCATGGAGACGTGCGACCTGCGGGTGCGCCGGATGGCATGATCGATCTCAGCGATACCCTGATGATAGTGAAAGAGGCGCTAACCCCGGGTTCTTTATAGGTCCGTTTGCATAGAGATACAGGATTTTTTCAGGTAAACGAGGAGTATCAGCATGTATCACAAACCCATCATCCCGATTCTGCTGGGCATACTTGCCGCATCACCGGTACTGGCGCAGGAAGACGCCGAAGCGCCGGCGAACCCCTGTACGGTAGAGCCGGTTTTCCATTGCGTCGAGTCCATGGATGACGGGGGCGCCATCGCCCATTTTGGCTACCGGATGTCATGTCCTGAAAGTGACGAACCCATCGAGGATAGGGATGTCCCGATCGGCGATGACAATTACTTCGCTCCCGGGCCAATCGACCGGGGACAACCCACGGTGTTTACACCGGGGGAACACGCCGATGAGTTTGAATCCCAGTACCTGGCAGAGGAAGTAAAGAAAGGATCCGGCTGGACCGTGCTGAAGATCGGAATCAATGTGGATTTCACAAAGACGAAAGATGCCTCCCTGGATTGTGAAAACCTGCCTTATTAAATAACCTGCAGGAGCGGCGCCCCGCCGCTCCTGCAACAGCACTGTCGGTGAATATGCGGGAGCACCGTCCCCACAGTTCGTTATATACTCCTGTATAACAAAAAATTTCCCGTTATGCTGATTAGCTCCCAGGAAAACGTTTTCCGATATTGAGGCGGTTTGTGAGTATATGGTGACCTGGAGCATCAGCGAGCGTGGCGTGCGTATTGCAGCAATATTGTTGCTTTTCGCAGCGGTGTGCTGGGCTTTCTATATCCACCTGCCCACACTGAACGACGGCTATCTCAACGCCGGCGATGACCACGTACATGTGGCATTCGCCAATGAGCTGGCCCGGATCTGGCAGGGCGAAGGGCATTTCCTTGGCTGGAGCCGGCTTTACGCAGCCGGCTCTCCCATCTTCATGCTTCGGCCACCCGGGTTTTACGCGGTTACTGCGGCAACCCATTTTTTAACGGGACTGACAGTAGAAGAAGCCCTGAAGCTGGTCGTACTTTTTGGTTTCAGCCTCTATCCGGTCTCGGTTTTTCTGGGCGCCAGATTGCTGGGGATGGGGTTGGGGGCATCGCTGGGTGCCGCACTGCTTTCGCCGCTGGCCATCAGCCTGTGGGGCCACTCCATCGATGCCTACCAGTTTCTGGGTGTTTATAAACAGGAGCTGGCGATTCTGCTGTTCCCCCTGGCCGTGGGTTCGTTATGGCGGTTGCTGAAAACGGGTGAATATGGACTGTTATTCGCGATTGTATTTCCGTGCATGTTCATCACCCACCCTTATATCGCGTACTGTTTCACTTTGCTCGCACCCTGCATGTTGCTGTCGCTGGCCACGCTGGAGCCTGACTGGAACTGGAAGGCAACGTTTGTCCGTACATTGCTCTGGAGTATTCCTGCGTTGTGCCTGGTGGGAATCTGGCTGATCCCCTTTGCCACATCTCCCGAGGCGCAGGTATTCGATCCGTTTCTGAGTCGACGGAATTATTTCGACGTCATCGTGTCCACGACTGCGGAGACCCTGCGCCAGTTATTTCTGGGCGGTATCTTCGATACGACCCGGTATTCGGGGCCGTTCGGGGGGAGCGAATGGATTGTCGACGCGGAATGGGGATGGATACGGAATGACCAGGTCTGGCGCTTCCCGGTAATCACCGCTTTTGCCGTGCTTGGCTGGATAGTGGTGCTGGTCCGTTGCAACTCGCCGCTGCGCGCTTTCCTGGGCCTGTCGTTTCTTCTTTCCCTGGTGCTGTTTATGGGGCCCGATGATTTCCCGCTGATCGACTATATACCTTTTGCGAAGCAGTTTCAGAATATCCATGGCATCTTCATGCTTGACTGGGCGGCGTTCATGCTGGGTGGGTTTTCGATCAGCTGGCTGTTCCGGAAGGCGGCGGCGATTCGACTGAAATCACTGCGAACCTCCCTGGTCGCCCTGGTGACGCTATGTGTCGCCGGGGCCCTTGCGAGTGGTTACGTGGAAAGAACCGTTGCCGCCAAGCGGCTCATTGATGTCATACGTATTTATACGGATAACGGCAGGCTTGCAATGAAGCCGGGAATATTCCGGGAGTGGGCGGAATTCCAGTCCGTGCTCGATCAACTGGAGGTGGGTGAGGCAGGTAATGTGATGGGGGATCCCCAGCAGCATCAGGATTCCGTGCTCTACAACCTGTTGCCGTTGATGTCGGACCGCCAGGTCTTTATTTGCGGTTTC
>Ga0210096_1000105_pt1 | contig 38425 bp, 43 predicted proteins | sample China_Galinas_PW_4_FD_184864 | JGI IMG/M metagenome (GOLD analysis project Ga0210096, IMG submission 184864) | Wetland microbial communities from San Francisco Bay, California, USA, that impact long-term carbon sequestration - China_Galinas_PWA_D2... | ecosystem: Environmental > Aquatic > Marine...
GGCTTGGTTGGTCTACTTCAACGGGTGACCCAGGCCAGCGTCCGGGTGGACGGCCGGCAGGTCGGCGCCATCGAGCGGGGCCTGCTGGTGCTGGTAGGGGTCCAGAAAGACGACACCGAGGCGCGGGCCGAGCGCCTTCTCGACCGTTTGCTCGGCTACCGTGTCTTTCCCGACGCGCAGGACCGCATGAACCTCAGCCTACGGGATGTCGAAGGCGGCCTGCTTCTGGTGCCCCAGTTCACCCTCGCCGCGGACACCCGAAAGGGCGCCCGCGCAAGCTTCTCCGGCGCGGCCCCGCCCGAGCAGGGAGAGCGTCTGTTCGAGCATCTGGTCGCCCGAGCCCGAATCGTCCATGCCAGGGTCGAAACTGGGCTCTTTGCCGCCGATATGCAGGTGAGCCTGGTCAACGACGGACCCGTCACCTTTTGGCTTCAGTCCTGAGAGGGCGGCGGGCCGCTCTCGAGGCCATCGACTTCAGGAAAGAGGGTTGTCCAGGGCCAGAACACGATAACTTGATGGCACGGCGACGCCCACCCGCCGCGTCAATTGCCTGGCTCCAGGGACCCGCTGAGAGTCAATTGCGGGAAGGGGATCTCCCATCCGTAGGCGGTACAGGCGTCCACGCACCAGCGTTGGATGGCCCGGCGCAGGCGGTTGTAAAGCTCTCCCATCTCGCCCCTGAAATCGGCAATCACCACCAAGTCCAGGGACGAGCTGTTGGCTTGGGCGAACTCCACCTTAAGGTTGAGGAGCTGATCGGCGTAGCCCTCCTCGTTGACCCTTCGGGTCAGATAGTCGCCGAGGGCGGCCGGGATGCTGGTGGTGGCGTCTTTCTGGAGCTTGTAGCTGATACCCAGGGTCTCCTTGATTCGGAAATTGGTCGCCAGGTTGCGGGGGGAGGCCGCCAGGAAGGCGCCGGTCTGGTAGGTCACCTCCGCCCCTCCGCGCCCGACCAGGCGCACCAGCTCCGGGGAGATGCCGGTGACTTTGCCGCGCACGCCGTCACTGAGGATCACCCAGTCGTCCTTGCGGCATGGGAACCAGGGCTCGTCCGGCTTGCAGGGCCTGGACTTCAGATCCACCAGGTCGTCGATATGCACCCTCTGAGACAGCTCGGCCGTCGGATTGGTCAGGGTGCAGTAGACATTGATTTGCCTGACCAGCCAGGGCAGTGCGTCCATGAAGATTCGCTCGCCCTCGCGCACCGAGCCGATGTTGAGAAAGATCTGGATCTGGTGCCAATAGCGAGGCAGGGTCTGGCGCAGGGTCCAGCCGACGCCGAGCAGCAGCAGGAGGCCGAGACTGAACAGGACCCAGTCCTCCACCAGGTAGAAGACAGTCATGGGGCCGAGGATCAGCAGCAGCAAGGTGACGATGCGATGGATCAGCTCGACCAGACGGATGCGAAAGCTGCGATGCTGTCTGCGAAAGCCGGGTAGATAGCGATGCAGGGCCGAATGACTCAGGCGGGCCAGCAGAGCGACGGCCAGTACCACTGCCAGCGCTTCGGTGAGGTAGAGTCCCCGTTTCTGGAAGAAGGACTTCAGATAGCTCTGGGAGGCCTGGGCGATGGAGGTCTCCGAGGCGGTGAGCTTATCCAGCTGGAGCTGTGCCGATTGCAGCTCGCTCTGCATGAAGGTGAGCTGCTTCTGCCACGTCTCGGCACTGGTGCTCAGGGACTGCTTCAGGGCCTTGTCCTCGCTCTGCTCGCGCAGCCGGTCGACGTTGGCAATCGCTTGCTCGATGATCGGTACCCGCGCCTCGTAATAGGCGATCTTCTCCTTGAGGTCGGATTTTTTGCGCACATGGGCGGTCATGTCCTTGAGCTCGTCGATCGCGGGCTTGAGCAGGCCCAACAGCTCGTCCTGGAGCTTGAACGTCTGCTGCGGCTCCGTCCGAAAGCCGGACATGTCGACCCCGGCGGCGATGTTCTCGAAGTTTCGGGTCGTGGCGATGAGATCCGCCTCGCGCTTGGCCAGCTCCTGACCCAGGCCCTGTTTTTCGGACTCCGATTGCGCCGCCTTCATCTGTTTGCCCAGAGTGGCAATGTCGGCCTTCAGCTGGGCGCGCAGGCTTACTAGCCCGGCGAGCGTGCCGAGGGTCTGCGTCTTGACGGGGGGGGCAACCGCCGCCGCCTCGCCCTGGCCGAAGACGGGCAGTGGCGCAAGCGCGATCAAGAGAAGGAGCATCGAGGGAATACGAGGGTGGATCAGCTGCATGTCAGGTGAGGTCCGGGGCCGGAGAAACGGCGCGCTGCCTATAATAATGGAGTGAGGCATCGACGAGGAGGGGCCATGAACCCAATTGCGGGCGTTACCATGGCGACGATCGCCGTCCTGCTCCGAGGGCGGCTGTACACGCCGCGCCCCGGCTGCGGGTCTGGTCGAGGACGCGATCGACGCCCAACAGGAGCGTCATGACGCCAGAGTACAGGCACGCCGGCAACGGCGCGAGGACCGCCAAGATGCCCGGGAGGCACGACGCGCGTGCCTGGGCAAGGGTCCGGAGTGCCATGTTGAGGTTCACCAGCAACGATTTGAGGCGGGGAGGGAGCGCGTGCAGGAGCGTCTGGACTGAGTCTCGGCCCGCGCGCGGGCCTCAGCCCTTGAGCTTGAGCAAGTGCTCGCGGTAGTGACGAAGCTCCGCGATCGAATCCCTGATATCATCCAATGCCCGGTGAGTGGACTCCTTGGTGAAGCCGTCGGCGACCTTGGGGGCCCAACGGCGCGCCAGCTCCTTGAGCGTGCTTACGTCGAGGTTGCGGTAATGGAAGTAGGCCTCGAGCCTGGGCATGCAACGTGCGAGGAAGCGTCGATCCTGGCAGATGCTGTTCCCGCACATGGGGGAGACGCCGGCGGGTACATGGTTCTCGAGAAACTCCAGGGTCTCGTGCTCGGCCTGGGGCTCGCTCCACCGGCTTGAGCGCACCCGCTCGATGAGGCCCGACTCGCCATGCTGACGTGTGTTCCACTCGTCCATGGCCTGCAGCGCCGTCTCAGGCTGGTGCAGCGCAATGGCCGGGCCTTCGTCGACGATCTCCAGGCCGGAGTCGGTGACGATGGTGGCGATCTCGATGATCGCGTCGGTCTGTGGGTCGAGTCCTGTCATTTCGAGGTCGATCCAGATCAGATTGCCGGCGTCTTTGGCCATGACGAGATCTCCGGGTTGATCCAGGACGTGGAGGAAGGGCATTCTAGCCTGCATTTCCTGCCAAATGAACGGACTCGGAGCTATTCCAACTATCTGAACCTGAAAGACAAGCTCGAGCGGCGCAGACAATCGCCTTTGCCCGCTCATTGGCAAAGCTGCCTACCGCCCCAAGCTTGCAGGCGTTGCACGCCCGCGGCCCGGTCGTCGGGCCGAGGTCTCTCACATCCTGGTCGATGAACATACTCAGCTATTCATTCCTAACGGCCCTCGGGCTCGGTCTGCTCCTGCAGTATTGGCTGCTGGGACGCCACCAACGCCATGTGGCCGCTCACCGGTCGCAGGTGCCACCGGCCTTTGCGGCCAGCGTGCCGCCTGAGGCCCATTTCAAGGCGGCCGATTATACCCTGGCGAAGATCCGCATGGTCCGGGTCGGCCTTGTTTTCGAGGCGTTGGTTCTGCTCGGTTGGACCTTGGGTGGTGGTCTCGCGCTGGTCGATGGCCTCTGGCAACAAGCGGGTCTGGCGCCTCTGTGGGTGGGTGTCGCTCTGGTGATCTCCGTCTTCGTGGTCAGCGCGCTGCTGGATGTGCCTTTGAGCCTCTGGTCCGTCTTCGTGCTCGAGTCAAGATTCGGCTTCAACCGCACCACGCCCGGACGCTATCTCGTCGACCTGTTGTTGCAGCTCTTGTTGATGCTGGTGTTGGGCGTGCCCCTGGTGTGGGCCCTGTTGTGGATCATGGGCGAGCTGGGGCCACTGTGGTGGACTGCCGCCTGGGGTCTGTGGATGGCCTTCACACTCCTGGTAACCTGGGCCTATCCGACCCTCATCGCTCCCTTGTTCAACCGATTCACGCCGCTGAGAGACCGGCCTTTGCGTGAGCGCATCGAGGGGCTGCTCGGGCGCTGCGGATTTCGTAGCGGCGGGGTCTTCGTCATGGACGGCTCCCGGCGCTCCAGCCACGGCAACGCCTATTTCTCGGGCCTGGGCACCAAGAAGCAGATCGTGTTCTTCGATACCCTGCTCGACACCTTGGAGCCCGACGAGGTCGAGGCGGTGCTGGCCCACGAGCTGGGCCATTTCCGCTATCGCCACCTGCTCAAGCGGTTGGCGAGCATGGGGCTGCTGAGCCTTGCCGGGCTCGCCCTGCTCGGCTGGCTCGCCGAGCAGCCCTGGTTCTATCCGGGGCTGGGCGTGACTCGGGAGAGCGATGCGCTGGCGTTGGTGCTCTTTCTGCTCGTCTCTCCCGTCGTGCTCCAGTTCTTCACTCCGCTGGGCTCGCTGTTGTCACGCCGCCACGAGCTGCAGGCTGACACCTATGCCGCTGCGCAGACCCGTGCGGAGTGGCTGATCAGCGCGCTGGTCAAGCTCTACCGAGACAATGCCAGCACCCTGACCCCGGATCCCTTGTACTCCGCATTTCATGATAGTCACCCGCCCGCGCCGGTCCGGGTGGCCCATTTGTCGGCGGTCATGCGCCGGCGTCCGAACTAATCGGGAGACATCCAGCCCATGCACGCCAAGATTCTCGTCGTCGCCTTTATCGCCGGCCTCTCCAATGCGGTCTGGGCCGAGCAGCCGGACCCGAGCGCCGGCCAATCTTTGGTGGACCGCTATTGTCAGACCTGCCATCACGGCGAGGTCTACACGCGAAGTGATCGAAGGATCCAGAACCTTGGCCAGCTGCGCAACCAGGTGTCGCGCTGCGAGCAGAATCTGGGACTGAAGTGGTTCGAGACGGATATCGACGATGTCACGGCATACCTGAATCAGGCCTTCTACCAGTTCTGACGGGCCCGTGGCTCGGCGCAAGCTGACCCGGCGCCAGATTGATCGTATTCGCGATATTCAGGAGCAGCGCCGTCGTCGTCTGTCCACGAGGGCGGAGCAGGCCCTGACAGATCACAGGGAGGAGCCCGCTTTGTGGGGGCGGGTCATCGCGTGCCACGGGGCCAACCTTGCAGTGGAGGATCGCGAAGGGGGGCTGCACCTTTGCCTGTTTCGACAGAACCTCGGCCACGCGGTCTGCGGCGACCGTGTGGTCTGGCAGAGCATGGGCAGAGGAAGCGGGGTGGTCACGGCCCTGTTGGAGCGATCCAGCGTCCTGTCTCGGCCCGATTACAGTGGCCGCAACAAGCCTTTGGTGGCCAACATCACTCAGTTGGTCGTGATCATCGCCCCCGAGCCTTCGCCGAGCGAATATCTGATCGACCAGTATCTGGTGGCGGCGGAGGGCTCGGGGATCGGGGCCCTGATCGCTGCCAACAAGATGGATCTGTTGGACGAGGCGGGGCGTGGGTCGTTCCTCCGGCGCCTAGGGCTCTACCAGCGCATCGGCTATCCGGTGGTCGGCATCAGTGCCAAGCGCGAGCATGGTCTGGAGCCGCTCAGCCCGCGGCTGTGCCGCAACACCAGCATCCTGGTTGGTCAGAGCGGGACCGGGAAGTCTTCTCTGGTCAAGGCCTTGCTGCCCGACCTGGATATCCATATCGGCCGCCTCTCGAAGACGACCGGGCTGGGGCGCCACACCACCTCGGCGGCAACCTTGTATCGACTCGCTTCCGGTGGCGAGCTGATCGATTCGCCGGGGGTGCGCAGCTTCCTTCCACCCGAGCTGAGCCCTGCCGAGATGGAGCGGGGCTTCCGGGAGTTCGCCCCTTTTCTGGGCAAGTGCAGGTTCACCAACTGCTCCCACGACCAGGAGCCGGAGTGCGCCCTGAAAGAGGCGGTGCGCCATAGGCAAATCCATCCCAGACGACTAGAGAGTTTCCGGCACATGGTCGCCGCGGCCTCATATCGGCGCTAGACGGTGTGCCCGCAGTGCACAGGCGGCAGTCATCCGACCGCCGTTGCATCCGCAGCGACGCCGCGATCGGATGCAAGAGACTTGCATCACGACCGAAAATCCATGAGCGACCGGTATCCAAGCATCCAAGTCTTTATCGAGAGACCATGAGCTACTGGCTGATGAAGTCCGAGCCCGAGGCATTCGGCATCGACGATCTCAAGAGCCGCCCCGACCAGACCGAGCCCTGGGACGGGGTCCGCAACTATCAAGCTCGAAACATGATCCGTGATCGGATGAAGCCCGGCGACCTGGCCTTCTTCTACCATTCCAACTGCGCGGAGCCCGGAATCGTCGGCATCATGAAGGTGGTCAAGGAGGGGTATCCCGACCCGACCGCCTTGGATCCGGACGCCAAGTACTGTGATCCCAAGAGCGACCCCGACAACCCCCGCTGGTACCTGGTCGAGGTGCGCTATGTGCGCCACCTCACCCGCCCCTTGTCCCTGCGTGAGCTCAAGGAGCACGCCGACCACCTCGTGGGCTTTCCGCTGCTGCGCAAGGGCAACCGCCTCTCGATCATGCCGGTCACCAAGGAGCAATGGGAGTACATTCTGGATCTCGAATGACCCCGTGACCTTTGAACCTAGGAACCGCAGTTGACCGCTTCGTGTGGCTAGCAAGTGATTGGTTTGCAGATGGATTTGAAGAAACTCGAGACTCGCTTGTCGGGTGAGGGCCGCTACGACCACCAGGGCACGCACGGCGCGGCGCCTGGCTGCGTTACAACTCGTTGGAATAGATGAGCTATTCCGCCTCGTTGTGCCTTGCCAGGCACCACGCCGCACGCACCCTGGCGGCCGTCCAACTGCGGTTTCTAGGTTGAACGATGACCAGATCACAGTTCCGGCAAGGCGACCTTGCTCCTGACTGCTTCCCTGCATTATCTATGGTGTGAAGCGAGCAACCATCGCTGCGTGAGTTTGCCGGAGCCCGACGGACGCGGGCTTACCATCAGCAGGGCAACGGCTGACATCGAGAATATTTCCCTGGTGACGAGTCCTACGATTCGCTAGGCTTTGTCCCGGAGGACGAATCTCCGGAAACGGTAAATCGCGCTGCGGTGGAGGGGGTGTCCTGCCTTCAGCGCAGGTCAACCATGGGCGAAGTGAAAGAAAATGGAGACATGCTGATGGAAATCCTAGATTTCTTCCGTTTCTTCGGTCACCGGGACAAGCCGCAAGAGCGCAGGCGGCTGGCCCGTCAACGTCCTCCGAAAGGGACCACAGCACTGATCGTCGACGACTCCAAGACGGTGGTGGTCTCCCTCCGCCGCATGCTTGCCCAGGCGGGCTACAGCACCCTGGAAGCCTATGATGCGGAGTCGGCGATGCGCATCGCGCGAGAGAAGCTGCCGGATCTTATCTTCATGGACGTGGTGCTGCCGGGTATGAACGGCTTCCAGGCCACGCGATTGCTGAGCCGGGCGGAGCACACCCGGCATATCCCCATCGTGGTGATGAGTGGCAACCCGAGTGCCACCGAGCAGTTCTGGGTCCTGAGAATCGGTGCCTCCGAGTTCATGACCAAGCCGTTTACTCGCCAGGACGTCTTCCAGCGGGTGGAGAAGCTGCTTCAGCTGGAAGGAGTTGCCTGATCGGGCGCCATCGGCGTCGGGGCGAGTCCGCTAGCAGTCGGTGTCTGGGGCTGCACCGGTCTCCCGAGGATTGGCTCTCAGACCAGTATCCGGATCGAGGCGCCACCCAAAGGCCAGGCCCGCCCGATGCTCACGCTGCCCTCATACAGCCGGACTATCTCGTCCACCACGCTGAGGCCTATCCCGTGGCCGGGGCGGTGCTGGTCGGCACGCCGGCCACGCTGCAGAACCAGGCCGACCTGCTCGTCGGCGATCCCTTCCCCGTCGTCGTCAACCGAAAGCGCCAGCAGGGTGCGACCACCGCCGTGGGCACGTGGGCCAGCCACCACGTTGACTCGCCCCTCGCAGTATTTGAACGCGTTGTCCAACAGGTTGCCTAGGATCTCCATCAGGTCCCCTTCGTCACCCTGGAAGCGGGTCCCTTCGGCCACCTGCATCCGACAGTCGACTCCCTTGTCCCGATACACCTTTGCCATGGTGCGAACCAGCTTCCGGACCACGGGCTGGACCTCCACCGAGCCGACTGTTCCCATCGCACCGGAGGCGGAGGCCCGCTGAAGCTGGTGCTGCACTATGTCGTCCATGCGCGCCACTTGCTCGGTGACCGTCTCGCTCATGGGGCCGGACGGGTGCTCGCCAACTCCGCCACGCAGGATCGCGAGCGGTGTCTTGAGGCTGTGCGCCAGGTCGGCCAAGCTGTTTCGGTAACGTTGCTGATTGGCGCGGCTGCGCTCGATCAGTGCATTCAGATTGCGTGTGAGGCCCTGGAGCTCTTTCGGGTAATTGCCCCGGACTCTGTCTTCATCTCCGGACTCGATACGCCGCAGCGCCGAGGCGACCCGTCGCAACGGGGAGAGTCCCCACCTCAGCACCAGTCCCTGCACCATCAGCAGGACCAGGGTCGCGCCGCCAAGCCAGAGCCAAAGGGTCCGCCGAAAGCTGGCGACCTCGCCCAGCAGTGGGCCCATGCTCTCGGCGACCGCAAAGGTGTAGGCCAGCCCCCGACCCTTGTCGTCCTCCCAGATCACCCCATAGCTCACCGAGAGGAGCTTGCCTCCCTCCCAGGCCAGGGGGGTGAAACGCCAGACGCCTGGCTCCGAGGGGGCGATCGGGTCCAGCGACAGGCCCAGCAGAGACGGCGAGTGCCAGTCCAAGTTGCCGTCGTCACCGCGCACTCGGGCGTAAAGACCGGAGCTGGGATTGGAGAAGCGAGGGTCGGGGAGCACGTCGGGCATGACCAGGGCCCCGGACGCGTCCTCGTCGGCGGCCGCCAGCAGGCCGTATACTTGGCCTTTCAGTCGCTCCTTCATCCCGGCCTCGGCGCTGTCGCGGAAGGCCTCGTCCAGGGCGGTCCCGGTCAGACCGAAGAAGGCGACCAGCACCACCAGGGCTGCGAGGTTGATCCGGGCGTGCAGGGAGAGCATCGGGTCGGCGGTGGGGCAAGGCGCCTTGCCTTGGGGTCAGCCGGTCCGGGTCTCAGGCGTGAAAACGGTAGCCTCGGCCCCGCAGGGTCTGGATCGGCTTGTAACGACCTTCTGGATCCAGCTTGCGCCTGAGACGTCCGACAAAGACCTCCAGTACGTTGCTGTCGCGATCATAGTCCTGCTCGTAGAGGTGCTCGGTGAGTTCGGTCTTGGAGACCACCTGGCCGGCGCGCAACATCAGGTACTCGAGCACCCGATACTCGAAGGCGGTGAGCTCGATACTGCGCCCGTCCACCTGCACCTCCTGGGCAGCGGTGTTCAGCGAGACCGGCCCCAGATGGATCTCCGGGGCAGCCCAGCCGTTGGCCCGGCGCACCAGGGCGTTGACCCGTGCCAGCAGCTCCTCGCTGTGGAAGGGCTTGACCAGATAGTCGTCGGCCCCGGCGTCCAGCCCCTCCACCTTGTCCTGCCAGAGTCCACGGGCGGTGAGGATGAGGACGGGGAACTTGTGTCCCTCGGCCCGCAGCCTGCGTATCACCTCAACCCCGGAGATCCCCGGCAGGCCGAGGTCGACGATGCCGACATCGATGGGATACTCGCGGCCCAGGTAGAGGCCCTCCTCGCCGTCGGCCGCGCTGTCCACGGCGAAGCCTCGCTCGCCGAGCTGGCGAGCCAGCTGTTCTCTCAGCAGAGTCTCGTCTTCGATCACCAGGGCCCGCATTCACCTGCTCCCATCGATCAGTTTCTATCGAGAAACCGGCCGGTGTCAGCGTCGATGCGAAATCGACGCACCCTCCCTCGATCCGTGATCACGCGGATCTGGTGCACCAGCGTCCCTTCCTTCTCGAGGGTTTTGGCCGAAAGCACGCGCGCGCCAATTCGCTCGCGCACGCGCGATATCGCCCAATCCAGGGACCGTGCGGAGCGCCCGCTCCTGTCCCTGTCGGCATGGCCGGCCCTCCGTCGACGCAGCTCCTGCAGGCGCGGGAAAGGCTCGGCGCCAGCCGTTGCGGCCACCACCGTGCCAAGTCCTGCCAGCAGAAGCCTGATCATCCGTCTGCGGTTCATCTTGCCGTCCACAGATCTCGCCGTTGCGGTCCACCTGCCGTGCCGCATCCGGTACCTCGGAGGTCACCGATAGGGCGTCTTGGAGGCGTGCACATCGACCTTCACTTCGACCCACTTGCCCGGATCTTCGTTGGTTCGGGTCCAGAAGGTCCTGCCATCATATTCGTATTTTACACGGTAGCCGACCAGCTCCCGCTGATTCTCGAAGTGGTCCACTCGATCGCAGCGGCGCTCGACCACGTAGCTGCTGCTCGGCGGGTAGCGAGACGAGGCGTAGGCGTCACGCCCCACGGAGCTTCCCAGCAGGGCCCCACCGGCGGTGGCCCAGTCGCGCCCGCTGCCAGAGCCGATCTGGTGGCCGAGCACGCCACCGATGATGGCCCCGGCAATGGCGGGTGTGTGGCTCCGATAGCCGGAATTTGGTCTGCCGCGAACGGGCACCCGCTCGTCCCAGCACTGCTCTTCGGGCCGGTTCACCCGCACGGTCTCGAACACCGGCTCCACCTTGAGGACCCGGCCCCGGGTGTAGAAGCCGCCACTGGAGTCGGCGCTGGCCGCACCGGCAGCCAGCACAGTCGACAGACCAAGGATGGCGGCAGTCATCTTTTTGTTCATCGCTCAGCACCTCTTGCCGTATGCAGGGCCTCTCCCTGCAGTCTGAGTTCAGATTACCCGGGATGCCCTGAACGTGAACTGAACGGAAGCCCCGCTCAACCCATACGGACCGCCTCCTCGTCGCCGAGCCCGAGCATCTGTCGTCCGAGCTTCAGGGCCTGCTGCGCGAAGGGCTCTATGTCATTCCAGCGGTCATCGTCATCCAGCGCCTCGGACATGGCGCTATTGACCACCCTCAATCCGTGGGATCCCCCGGCGCCCGGGTCGCGGTTGCGCTCGGAGCAGACATAGAGGTCCGGTCGGCTCTTGCCCGAGGCCACGAAGGCCATAATGAACCGGTACTCTCGGTTATCGCCGCTCTCGACGTCGCCTAGCAGGCTGACCGAATAGCGGCCGAGCCGATAGCGTCTCTTGGGAATTGCCGTGCGGATGACCGGGAAATCGCGCATGCTGTGACCTCGCGCAGGTGGATTGGGACCCTCGCGCGGCAAGGGCCCGGATTTTTCATGAAGGAACGGCAGAGACGCAGAGGACGCTGAGAAAACAATAGGTCGCGGGACATCGAGAACAGCTGGTTTTGGATGCGCCGAAGTCGTCCAGATTCTGGAGCTGCCATCATTGTCAATACTCTGCATTCTCTGTGCGGTGCATTTTTCGGGCTATGTTCAAGGGATATCGAGGCGGGTCCGTCGGGACTCAAGCAGTTGGCTTGAAACCGGCTCGGTCAAGCCCCAGACTGAGCCCAGTCGCACCCGAGACGGAAAAGCCATTGCAGAGAGCGCTGATCATTCTGGGCTTGGCCCTGCTGGTCGCCGGACTGCTGTGGCCATGGCTGGCAAGGCTGCCGCTCGGCCGCCTGCCGGGCGATATCGTGATCGAGCGGGAGGGCTTTCGCCTGTTCTTTCCGATCACCAGCATGGTGCTGGTCAGTCTGGTGCTCTCCCTGGTGTTGTGGCTGTTCCGTCGCTGAGCTCGCTTCCCGGTCGATCGATCCCAGAGGTCATTCCATGCCCTATTTCGTTTATCGCATTACCCTACCCAAGACCCTCGAGCACATTGAGACCTTCGCCGACTTCAAGCAGGCCCGAAACCTCGCCCGGGCACGCCGAGCCGAGCTGGCCCCGGACAGCCCATCCACCGTACGCATGATCTTTGCCAAGGAGCAGGCAGAGGCCGAGAAATTGCTGCTGGCGCCGCGCGACGAGCGGGTGATCGGGGAGGACTGAGCCAGCGGCTCAGTCTTCTGCGAGTGTCAGGCGGGCCCGCAGTCCCGCACCGCTGGTGTAGCCGGTTTCGACGAAGGCGATCCGGCCGGCCCCGTCGACCACGAAGCTGGTCGGCACGCCGCTCACGCCCCAGCGACTGGCCAGTATCCCCAGATCGTCGACGAGCACGGGAAAGCTCAGCCCCTCCTCGGCCATTCGGGCGGCCACATCGCCGTTGCCGCCGGATTGCATGGCGACGGTGACCACCGGGTGCTCCTCGGCTATGGCGTCGATGCTTCCTTGCTGTAAGCGGCACACCGGGCACCAGGTCGCCCAGAAATGGACCAGGACCGTTCGGCCTCGCATCGCCGTGAGATCGAAAGGCCTGCCGTCGAGCAGTTGGCCGGTCAGCTCGGGTGCCGCGCCTTGGGCGAGGTCCCGGGTCTGCCACAGGTGGACGACGAACATCAGGGCCAGGAGCACCAGCAGCTGGACGCCCCATCTGAGCAGGCTGCGCCTCTTGCCCAAGGGCGGGGCGCTGCGATCACTCCTCTTGAGCATCTTGGTAGTAGTAGTCGAACTTCTTGTGTAGATCGCTGGTGAACGACCAGGCCTCGCTGTAAGAGAGGGCGCTCTCCTTGGGGATGATCACCTTGATGTAGAGGCCGTCGGGGTCCCGTTGCCTGAGGGCCGAGAGGCGCTTCTCCAGTGACTCGCGCGAGACTGTCTTGAACACCGCCTGGGTCGGCTCCTTGTACTCGATCAGCGGCTGCCCCTGGACCTTGGAGTAGCGGACCTCCACTACGTATTTGCCGAGGGCGGTGCGCGCGGGCTTGACCAGCTTGTCGTACTGGATCTTCAGATCGTCGAAGGTGATCTGCAGATCCGCCAGGCGTTTGTCTCTCGCCAAGATGATCGAGCGGGCCTCGGCCAGCTCCCGGCGCTGCTCGGCCGATGCCTGCCCCAGCTGCGCGACCTGCTGCTCGGATGCCCGGTGTCGTGCCTCCAGATTGCTGTAGTCCTTGCGCAGGGTGGTCAGGGTCGAGCCCTGGCTGGAGACCTGGTCCCGAAACTGTTGGGACTCGCCGGTGAGACGGTCGACCCGGTTGCTCAAGCTGTCGCGCTCGCTGCTCAGCTGGTTGATCTGTGCCAGCTGCTGCTGGGTTTGGGCGTCCAGACTGTTGCGCTCCTCCTCGCTGCGCATCAGGCGCATGCGCAGCATCGACAGCTCGTTCTCGGCAGCGATCAGACGCAAGGCCAGGCTCTCCTTCTCCTCGCCCGTGGTGCGGGCCAGCTCCGCGGCCGTGCGCTCGGCCTCCATGGTGGCCCGAAGCTGCCGGACCAGCTCCATGTTTCGCATCAGCAGCACCACCATTGCGATCAAGAAGATCATGACGATCACCGTCATGATGTCCGTGAACGACGGCCAAAAGCTCTCGTTGTTCTGGGCGTCCTGACGATTCAGCCGCAGGTCGATGAAGCCCTCGCCGGCGTTCATGTGTCTTCGTCAGGCAGCCGGAAGCCGTGCTTGAGCAGGATCTTGATCTTGCCCAGATCGTCGGAGACACCCTGGATACCGTCCCGATAGAGGTCCAGTGTGGACGCCAGGCGCACCTCGACCAGCTCTAGGGCCTTCTGGGATTTCTCCATCTGCTTGACCAGTCCCTGCAGAGAGCGGATCAGCCCGGAGAACTCATAGAGCACGCTGTCGGTCTGGATCTGGAACCTGGGAACCAGGTGGGTCAGGGTTACCTGCTCGATGCCACTGATCAGGTTGGTCTGGACATCCGTCAGCTTGAGATAGAAATAACCGAAGTAGACATAGCAGACGATTGCGGTGATGGTGGTCGAGAGGGCAGTGGACATGCCGTGGACCACCAACCCCATGCCGCCGACGTCCACCGCGGACTCCAACAGATCGGAGGCTCCCAGCAGGGCAATGGACAGGGACACGATCGTCCCGAACACCCCGCTCAGAATGAGAATGTTATTGATGAACTTGGGAAAGCTGTTACGGGTGCTTTCGGATGCCACCAGCGTTGCTGCCAGCGCACCCTGGTTGATCGGCGTATTGGACTCGTGCAGTCTCTGCATGGTGCGGTAGCGGCCTGCAATCAAGGTGCGCGACCCGACCCCATCCAGGGGCTCGTGGGATCGGTTCTCCAGATTGGAGGCGAAGCGCAGAACCGCGGACTCCTCCCGGCTGTACACCAGGAAGGTGCCGATCGTTTTCAGCAGTCCCAGGGCGAACAGGGCAACGATGGACCCGTTGATCAGCAGACCGGTGAGAGTAAGCTGGTTCCGGAAGTAGACGTCGTTGATGAAGTCGAGCTTCCATACGAGCAGGCCTACCACCAGGGCGGCCAGAAGGACCATCCGGACAAGTATGTTGCGACTGAAGTGGCGGCGAAGGAAGATGGTGTCCAAGACCCGCTCCTCGATCGAATGGTCCGTCGGGTTGTGGGGTGGCCAGCGAAGCCGAAGCTGTCTACACGTCGGGGCGTCCGGCTCGATACGGGGCCCGGCCTGCCTCGGTACCCGGCGCAACGGGATTTCGCGACCGTCCTCCCAGCCCGAGGAATAAACTTGCCAAAGCTTATCACATCCCATGTCTCTCAAGATCCGGGGGTTGTCACGGATGCCACGGGGGCCGATCAGCGTCGCCATCTCCTGACCGTATTCAGTGCCGCCCTGGATGCGGTGGGGGGCCGGCACCTGGTTGCCGAGCACCTGGCGTCCGTGGCCGCACCCCAACAGGCCATCCTGATCGCTGTCGGCAAGGCGGCGGGCGCCATGGCCCAGGGGGCCCTGGACGCCTGGGGCCCGGCCATCCAAGGCGGCCTGGTGATCAGCAAGCCGGGCCACCTGGACTGCTTCGCCCTCGCTTCCCAGGGTCTGGACAGCATCGAGGGTAGTCACCCGGTGCCCGGTCCCGGTAGCCTGCGGGCCGGCGAGCGCCTGCTCGGCCTGCTCGGCGGCTTGCCACGGGGCGCCGAGATCCTGTTTCTCATCTCCGGCGGGGCCTCCAGCCTGGTCGAGGTGCCGGCCGGCGGGCTAGGATTGGAGGAGCTGGCGAGGGCCAATCGCTGGCTGCTCGGCAGCGGTCTCGACATAGGGCGAATGAACCGTGTCCGTAAGGCGCTGTCGCGTATCAAGGCGGGAGGACTGCTGGGCTGGTTGGGTGGTCGGAAAGCTCGCGTCCTCTTGATCTCCGATGTGCCCGGAGACGACCCCGCGGTGATCGGCTCCGGGCTGCTGGTGCCGGATCCGGCGCTGTCTGCCGTGGCCGGACTGGATCTGCCGCCCTGGCTGGCGCAGGCGGTTCGCGTAGGCCTTGCCGAGCGGGCCGGCAGGCCCCGGCCCGAGGCACCGCCCCTGCGCATCCTCGCCGGGCTCGACCATGCCAAGCAGGCGGCCGCCGAGGCGGGGCGCCAAATCGGCTATACGGTCCAGATCCACAGCGAATTCCTGGACGGGGAGGCGGGCGAGACCGGGCAGCGTCTGGCAGGAGTCCTCGCCTCCTCCGAGCCGGGCCTGCACCTCTGGGGCGGCGAGACCACGGTCCGGCTGCCCCCGGATCCCGGCCGGGGCGGACGCAACCAGCATCTGGCCCTGGCCGCTGCCCTGGAGATCCGGGGTCGGGACGACCTATTGCTGCTTGCCGCCGGCACCGACGGCACCGACGGTCCTACCGAGGACGCGGGAGCCCTGGTGGACGGGGCGACCCTGGATCGAGCCGCCGTCGAGGGTCTGGACGGCGAAGGCTGTCTCGCCCGGGCCGATGCAGGCACCCTGCTGGAGGCGGCCGGTGACCTGATCCGCACTGGACCGACCGGGACCAACGTGATGGATCTGGTACTGGGGCTGCGCCTGGGATGACCGACGATCTCTTCTCCCGTGCGCTGGAGGCCCTGCAGGCCTCCGATCCGGACCGCAAGGTGGAGCTGACCCAACGGCAGGCGACGGACTGGCAGGCGGGGCGGCTCGAGCTGGATGTTCCACCGAATCTCCCGGAACTCACTCGGCCGGGACGGCCGAGTCGTCCTGTTCTGGTGCCGCCCCGCAGGCTCACCAAGCGCGGAATGGGCAGTCTCCGGGGGCGCCAGGCCCTGCTGCATGCGGTGGCGCACATCGAGTTCAATGCCATCGACCTGGCGCTGGACGCGGCCTTTCGGTTTCGAGACATGCCGAAGGCCTTCTACGACGATTGGGTCCAGGTGGCCCTGGAGGAGGCCGGCCACTTTCTGCTGGTGAGGAGGCGCCTGCGTCGACTCGGCTGCGACTATGGCGATTTCCCTGCCCACGACGGCCTCTGGTCCCTCGCTCTGGAGACCGCCCGGGATCCCTTGCTGCGCATGGCCCTGGTGCCCCGTGTGATGGAGGCCCGAGGGCTGGACGTCACCCCGGGGATGATCGAGCGGTTTCGCGAAGCCGGTGATCCGGAGACGGTCGATGTCCTCGGCGCGATCCTGCGCGACGAGGTGGGACATGTGCGGGCGGGCAGCCGCTGGCTCCGATTTCTGTGTGAGCGGCGGAGCCTGGACCCGGAGACCACCTATTTCGACCTATTGGAGCGGCACCTGCCCGGTACTGTCCGTCACCCGCTGCACTGCGAGGCCCGGCGCCAGGCCGGCTTCAGCGAGTCCGAGCTGATCCGTCTGGAATTGCTATGCGAGCGTTCCTGAGTCTGGCCCTGTTCCCGTTTCTTCTGGTTGGGTCCGCCCTCTGGTCCGAGGGCCAGGAGACATCCGCCGCCCTTCTGGTCTATTGCGTCCAAGGGCCGGGGGGCGGAGCCCTGCGTCAGTGGCATGCCGGTGTAGATCTAGAACGACCGGGAGAGCAGGGAGCTGGCGGATCTTCGCGAGTCTTCTTCCGTCAACCCGCAGCTGTTCGAGCTGCCGGAGAGGCATGAGCGGCTCACCCTACCCGGATCGGAATAGCATCCACCCCTTCGGAGCCAGCCTCGCGCAAAGGCCCCAAGCAACAAGGAGAATCGCTTCGTTGGGATGTACCCGTCGCACACGGGTTTTCGGGAGGAGCGGCACACCGATGTGCCGTTTCCGCCACCCGGCGGTTGGCGACCACCCTGGGGGCTGTTGTATGCTTCCGCCTCCATGGTGATCAGGAGTACCAACACCGGGGACGCCAAGTCCCTGCGCATCTTTCGGCATCGGGTCTGTGAAGGTCCGGGCTATCTCGGCGACTTCCTGGAGGCCCGCAGCGTGCCCTATGAGCTGGTGTGCATCGACCAGGGGGTAGAGGTCCCCATGGACCTGGACGGCGTGCCAGGGCTGATCTTCATGGGGGCGGCCGGCAGCGTCAACGACCCCCTGGAATGGATCGCGTGTGAGCTGGAGCTGATCCGCCGGGCGGTCGAGCGGGATGTTCCGGTCATGGGCGTCTGTTTCGGAGGACAGCTGATGGCCAAGGCCCTGGGTGGCGCGGTGTCGCGCGGGCCGCATGGGATGGAGATCGGCTGGCACCCGGTAGAGCGGGTCAATCCGGAGGCCGACCTGGACTGGCTGGACGGCCTGCCCCGCCAGATGCCGACATTCCAGTGGCACGCCGATGCCTTCACCCCACCGCCGCAGGCACTACCCCTCCTCAGGAGCCGCTGCTTCGGCAATCAGGCCTTTGCCGTCGGGCCCCATCTGGCCATGCAGTTCCATCTGGAGATGACCGAACGCATGATCCAGGGCTGGATCCGACTCTATGGCAGCGATATCCAGGCGAATCCGACCTGTATCCAGGAGACCGACGAGCTGGTGCGGGGGTTGGACGAGCGGCTCGCCCGGCTGCATCGGGTCGCCGATGCCATCTATGGCGCCTGGCTGCGCCGGGCGGGACTGCACGGGGGAGGGCTCGAATGAATACCCAGTCGAGCGCCTGGATGATCACCTATTGCCCGGCCGCGCAGACCTTTCTCATGGGGCGGCCCGCCCGGCACATGCACAAGCCGGGGCTGTGGAATTTCTTCGGCGGGCATGTGGACAAGACCGAGCTGCTGGCTCGGGAGCCGTGACGCTTAGGCTGCAGCCGGCGCCGCCTGCTGGATCTCGCCGGCCACCTCGCTGGCGAATTTGTCGAAGTTCTTGTGGAACATGTGCGCCAGCCTGCGCGCCTGCTCGTCGTAGGCCTGGCCGTCCTTCCAGGTGCTCCGCGGCTTGAGAATCTCGGTCGGCACGCCCGGACAGGTCTCGGGCACATCAAAGCCGAACACCGGATCATGCCTGGTGGGCAGCTTGTCCAGCTTGCCATCCAGCGCTGCATTGACCAGGGCCCGCGTATGGGGGATGGCGATGCGCTCTCCTTCACCGTAGGGTCCGCCGCTCCAGCCGGTGTTGATCAGCCAGACCTTGGAGCCGTGACTCTGGATACGATCGCCCAGCAACTGGGCATAGCGCTGAGGATGCAGCGGCATGAAGGGCGCGCCATAGCAGGCGCTGAACACGGGTGACGGCTCGTTGACCCCCTTCTCCGTGCCCGCGACCCGGGCCGTATAGCCGGAGATGAAGTGATACATGGCCTGCTCGGGGCTGAGGCGGGCGACGGGCGGCAGCACCCCGAAGGCATCGCAGGTGAGGAAGATGATGTTCTCCGGGTGGCCGCCGCGGCCTTCCAGGGTGGCGTTCGGGATGGCGGAGATGTGGTAGGCCCCGCGGGTGTTCTCGGTCAGCGAGTCGTCGTCGAGGTCGAGGCGTCGGTTGTCCGCATTGACCGTCACATTCTCCAGCACTGTCCCGAATCGATGGGTGGTGCTATGGATCTCCGGCTCGTTCTCGGCCGAGAGATGGATCATCTTCGCATAGCAGCCCCCCTCGAAGTTGAAGACGCCGTTGTCGCTCCAGCCGTGCTCGTCGTCACCGATGAGGATGCGCGAGGCGTCTGCCGACAGTGTGGTCTTGCCCGTGCCGCTGAGCCCGAAGAAGAGGGCCGTCTTGCCGTTGGCTCCGATATTGGCCGAGCAGTGCATGGGCAGCACGCCCTTGCCCGGAAGCAGGTAGTTCATCACCGAGAAGATGGATTTCTTGATCTCGCCCGCGTAGCTGGTGCCCCCGATCAGCACCAGGCGCTTGGCGAAGTTGACCAGGATAAAGGTCTCGCTGCGAGTGTGGTCCACGCTGGGGATGGCGTGGAAGCGCGGGGAGTCGATGACGGTGAATTCCGGCACATGTTGGGTCAGCTCATCGTCTTTGCCCTGAATGAACAGGTTTCGGGCGAACAGACTGTGCCAGGCGTACTCGGAGATGATGCGAACGGGCATGCGGTAGTTCGGGTCCGCGCCCGCGAAGCAGTCCTGCACATAGATCTCCTTCATCTGCAGGTAGGATGCCATGCGCTGGTGCAGGATGTCGAAATCATGCTCCGAAATGGGCTTGTTGATGGTCCCCCACCAGATCTGGTCCTTGCTCCCATCCTCCTCCACGATGAATTTGTCGTTGGCCGAGCGCCCGGTATGATGTCCCGTGCGCACCACCAGCGGTCCCATGTGCGAGACGATGGCCTCCCGTCGGCGGATGGCCTGCTCGTAGAGTTCGGGCGTGGCGAGATTCCAGAAGATCTCGCTCAGGTTGTAGAGGCCGTGGTTCTCGAGGCCATGGATGCCGTGGCTGCAGCCGATGTCACGCATGACAAGCTCCTTCAGGACGATATGCGGATCCTGCAAGCAGCATCCGCCCGGGTCAAGGGTTGGTCAGCCAGGCGGAGGGCTCGTCTTGTCCGCCGGACCTTACTATACCAGGCCCGCCGAGCCGGCTGACCAACGGGATGCGGCGCACCAAGGAGGTGCGCCGACGCGCGGGTCGCTTGGCGGTCGCACGCATGGCGGGCGGGGGATGCAGCTGGGACGAGCCATAGGGTGTTCGTGTGCAAGATGCGGGCCGACCCGCTCCGGTCACATGGGTACTCGGATCGGAGCAGCGGTGCAGATTCGACGCTCGGCCTGCCGAATCCGGCATTGGAAACCAATGGTGCCCCAGACACGACTCGAACGTGTGACCTTCCCCTTAGGAGGGGGATGCTCTATCCATCTGAGCTACTGGGGCAAGGTACGGATCGGGGAAATGGAATGGTGGAGCCGAGGGGGGTCGAACCCCTGACCTTCGCATTGCGAACGCGACGCTCTCCCAACTGAGCTACGGCCCCGCTTGACCCGCGCATTGTATCACCGAATCCGCGTCGCCCCGCAAGGTTGAAGCGGCTGCGGGCGGCAACCATAATCCTAAGAAACGGCAGTTGACCGCTTCGTGTACCTGGCAAGTCATGGGATTGCCGACAGCTTTGGAAGCCTATGAGACTCTCCTGCTTGGTGAGGGCCGCTACGACCACCAGGGCACGCACGGCGCGTCGTCTCGCCACGTTACAACTCGTTGGAATTGAGCGACTGTTCCTCCTCGTTGTGCCTTGCCAGACACCACGCCGCAGGCACCCTGGCGGCCGTCCAACTGCCGCTTCTTAGGATAATCGCCTGACCGTTTTGTAGCTCCACATCCGATGCTCGATACCAGACACCTGCTTCTGCCCACTCGCTTTCCGCCCTTGTGCCGGGACCGCCTTCGGGTGTTGCAGGTGAATCTCGGCTATGTGTGCAACCAGTCGTGCCTGCACTGCCATGTAGGGGCCGGGCCCAGGCGCACGGAGGTGATGGATGGCGGTACCGCTGCCCGCGTCCTGGATTTCGCGCTTCGGGCCGAGGTGGAGAGCCTGGACCTCACGGGTGGGGCTCCTGAGTTCAATCCGTGCTTTCGCTGGCTGGTGGGCGATGCGAGCGCGGCGGGGCTGAAGCTGATCGATCGCTGCAACCTCACGGTGCTCCTGGAGCCGGGGCAGGCCGGGCTGGTCGAGTTCCTGGCGGCCCACCGGGTGGAGATAGTGGCCTCTCTGCCCTGCTACCTGGAGGAGAACGTGGATGCCCAGCGGGGCAGAGGCGTATTTCGCGCCAGCATCCGGGCCTTGCGGGCCCTCAATGATCTCGGTTACGGAGGGGACGGCGGCCCGGCGTTGAGCCTGGTTTACAACCCCCAGGGGCCATACCTGCCGCCGCCCCAGGGACCCTTGGAGGCGGATTACCGACGCTTCCTGTGGGAGTCTCACGGGGTCCGGTTCACGCGCCTGCTGACCTTGGCCAATATGCCGATCCGGCGTTTCGGCAGCATCCTGCGCTCGCGTGGTGCCCTCGACGACTATCTGGACCTGCTGCGCTCGGCCCACAGGACCGAGAACCTGGATGCGGTGATGTGCCGAAGCCTGCTGAGCGTGGACTGGCGCGGCCGGGTCTACGACTGCGACTTCAATCAGATGCTGGACCTGCCCCTGGAGAACGGCGGCGAGCCGTTGCATATTCGCTCCCTTTCGCCGGACCGGCTCCGCGGCCGGCCTATTCGGGTGGCTGAGCACTGTTACGGCTGCACCGCGGGCCAGGGAAGCAGCTGTGGCGGAGCGTTGAGCGAGTGATCCTATCGCTCATCATTCCGACCCTTGACGAGGGGGCAATCATCCGCACCCTGCTCGAGTCGCTCCAGCCCCTGCGGGCGTCTGGTCACCAGGTGATCCTAGTCGACGGCGGCAGCGGCGACGACACCCTGGGCCAGGCCCGAGGTCTGGTGGACCTGGCCCTCACGGCGCCGGCGGGGCGTGCCAGTCAGATGAACATCGGGGCCGAGGCCGCGGCGGGCGAGGTGCTGTGGTTCGTCCATGCCGATAGCCTGTTGCCCTCGGGGGCGGCCCAGACCTTGCTCGACGGCCTGGCGCGTCGCCAACGGTTGTGGGGGCGATTTGATGTCAGCTTGGATGCCCGGGGCTTGCTGTTCCGACTCACCGAGGTGCTGATCAGCTGGCGCTCGCGCCTCACAGGGATCGCAACCGGGGACCAGGGCCTGTTCGTTCGTCGCGGCGCCTTTTTCGAGGTTGGCGGTTTTCCGCCTCTTCCCTTGATGGAGGATGTGGCGCTGAGCCGGCACCTCAAGCGCCTGGGTCGGCCTCTGGCCCTGCGCCTGCGTATCCGCACTTCGGCCCGGCGCTGGGAGCAGCGGGGACCGCTTCGGACCATCCTGCTGATGTGGCGTCTGCGCCTCGCGTTCTTTCTCGGTGCGGACCCCACAAAGCTCGCAGAATCGTACGTCCGTTGCTCTTCCCCGACGCAAGAATCCTGATCTTCGTCAAGACCCCGTTGGTGGGAGGGGTCAAGACCCGATTGATCCCCGTGCTCGGTGCCGAGGGTGCCGCTGCCCTCCATCGTCGCCTTGTCGCCCGCACCCTGACGATGACGCTCTCCGCCGCCCTCTGCCCGGTCCAGTGCTGGTATTGGCCGAGCCTGGACGACCCGGTCTTCGACCCCTGGAAAGACCACCCGGGGATCTCTTTCCATCGTCAGCCGGAAGGCGATCTTGGCGACCGCATGCTTGCGGCTGCCTCCCGAGCCTTGGGAGACGCCGTTGCAGCGGTGCTGATCGGCGCGGACTGTCCCCTGTTGGGGGCCGAGCACCTGGAGCAGGCTTTGCACATGCTCGACCAGCGCGATGCCGCGCTCGGCCCCGCCGAAGACGGCGGTTATATCCTGCTGGGCCTAAGGCGCGCCGAGCCTGCCGTGTTTCGGGGCGTCGACTGGGGCACCCATCGGGTGCTCGAGCAGACCCGTGCGAGGCTGAGGGCGCTGGGCTGGGAGTGGGAGGAGCTGCCTGTCCTGCGGGACCTGGATCGTCCGGAGGATCTATCGATGTAGGATCAGCTCCAGCACCATCTTGCTTCCAAAGTAGGCGAGCATCAGAAAGGCGAAGCCCATGAGGGTCCCTCGGATAGCGGTGCGTCCTCGCCAACCGAAGCGAAACCGGCCCCATAGCAGGGCGGCGAACACCAGCCAGGAGAGCACCGAGAGCAGGGTCTTGTGCACCAGGTGCTGGGCGAACATGTCCTCCAGGAAGGCAAAGCCGCTCACCAGGGCCAGGCTCAGCAGAAAGAAGCCGACCCCGATCAGCTCGAACAGCAGAGCCTCCATGGTTTGCAGCGGCGGCAGCGCTCGCACGAAGCCTCCCGGGTGGCGCCCGTGCAGATGATGGTCCTGGATCGCCAGCAATATGGCCTGGACGCTCGCCAGGGTGAGCAGGCTGTAGGCGAACAGCGAGACCAGCACGTGTATGCCCAGGGCCCAGTCCGCCGGCTCTCCCAGCAGATGGTGGGTGCTGAAGCGCAGCTCGAGCATCACTGCGATGGCTGCCATCGGGAGGAGCACCAAGCCCAGGTTCTCCACCGGCTTGGTGAGGGAGGACACGAGCAGGATCAGCACCGCACTCCAGGACACCAAAGAGGCGGCGGTGAAGAAGCCCAGGTTGATCCCCATGGGCGTGAGCACGCCGTGATAGAGGATGAAACCGTGCAGCAGGCTGCCCACCAGGCCGACGGCGATGCCGACGAGCCGCGGCGGCCGCCAAGACTCGCGGGCGGCAAACAGTCGCGCGCCTATGGCGAAGGTCGCAGTGGCGTAGCAAGCCGCGACGATCAGGGACAGGAGGTTCGTATTCATGGCAGCGGGGAATACTCGCACAGCCCTGGTTGCAGGGGAAGGGTGAGTCGGTCGCGGTGAGCGCCCGTCACTCTATATAATGCGAGGCTCAACGATGGACGATTAATCCGGGCAGCAGCCATGTTTGACAGCTTGAGCCAGAGACTCGGCCGGGTCCTCGACAACCTTCGCGGCCAGGCCAGACTCACCGAGGACAATATCCGGGACACCATGCGCGAGGTGCGCATGGCGCTGCTGGAGGCCGACGTCGCCCTGCCGGTGGTGCGCGAGCTGATCGACCATGTGCGCGAGAAGGCCATGGGCGAGGCGGTGCTCAAGAGCCTCACCCCCGGCCAGGTGCTGATCAAGGTGGTGAACGACGAGCTGGTCCGCGTCATGGGCGAGGCCAACGAGTCGCTCAACCTCGCCGCCCAGCCCCCGGCGGTGATCCTCATGGCCGGCCTGCAGGGCTCGGGCAAGACCACCACCGTGGCCAAGCTGGCCCGCTGGCTGATCGAGCGCCAGCGTAAGTCCGTAATGGTGGTCAGCTGCGACGTCTACCGTCCCGCCGCCATCGACCAGCTGCGCACGCTCGCCGGCGAGGTTGGTGCCGACTTCTATCCCAGCAGTCCGGATCAGGAGCCGCTGGCCATCGCGCGCTCGGCCCTGTCCCAGGCCCGCAAGCAGTTCGTCGACGTGCTCATCGTGGACACCGCGGGGCGCCTGCATATCGACGAGGCCATGATGGCCGAGATCAAGCGGGTGCACGCCGAGATCTCCCCGGTGGAGACCCTGTTCGTGGTCGACAGCATGACCGGCCAGGATGCCGCCAACACCGCGCGGGCCTTCAACGAGGCCCTGGCCCTGACCGGGGTCATACTCACCAAAGCGGACGGCGATGCGCGGGGCGGTGCGGCCCTGTCCGTGCGACAGATCACCGGCAAGCCGATCAAGTTCATCGGCGTCGGCGAGCGCACCACCGCGTTGGAGCCCTTCCATCCCGACCGGGTGGCCTCGCGCATCCTGGGCATGGGCGATGTGCTCTCCCTGGTCGAGGAGGTGCAGCGCAAGGTCGATCATGAGAAGGCCCAGCAGCTGGCGGCCAAGCTGCAAAAGGGCAAGGGATTCGATCTGGAGGATTTTCGCGAGCAGATGCTGCAGATGAAGCAGCTGGGCGGTATGTCGGGGCTCATGGACAAGCTGCCCGGGATGGGCCAGGTCCCTGACCAGGTGAAGCAGCAGGTCAACGACAAAGAGGTGGGCAAGCTGATCGCTATGATCGACTCCATGACCCCCCAGGAGCGACGCTTCCCGGCAATCATCAAGGGCTCGCGCAAACGGCGCATCGCCCAGGGCTCCGGGACGCAGATCCAGGACATCAACCGTCTGCTCAAGCAGTTCACCCAGATGCAGAAGGTGATGAAGAAGATGAAGGGCGGCGGGCTACGCAAGATGATGCAGGCGATGCAGGGCCGGATGCCCCCCGGCATGCCCTTCTGAAACCGGGCTTCACATTTTCCCGATTTTGCGTACAATACGCGGTTCACTTTCGGCGGCTCCGTCCGGCGGGCCGCGGGTTGTGCCAGCACTCAGTCAAGGGTAGCCAATGGTAACCATTCGTCTCTCGCGGACCGGCGCCAAGAAGCGTCCGTTCTATCACATCGTGGTGGCAGACAGTCGTAGCCCCAACGGCGGTCGCAACATCGAGCGTGTCGGCTTCTTCAACCCGGTAGCGACCGGCGGCGAGGAAGAGCTGCGCGTCGACCTGGACCGCCTGGACCATTGGGTGGCCAGGGGAGCCCAGGTCAGCGAGCGGGTGTCCGATCTGGTCAAGGCGCACCGTAAGCAGGCGTCGGCCTAGACGTCCGCCCGCCGCGAGTCGCCGGGGTCAGGACTCAGCGGAGGCCTCGCGTGGCCCGGCAGTGGCCTTCGATTTTGGCCGACGACGGTAGCCGGAGCGATCCGGTGATCGTCGGTAAGATTTCCGCGGTGTTCGGGTTACAGGGGTGGGTCAAGGTCTTCTCCTACACCTCCCCGCCCGCGAACATCCTGGAATTCCGGCCCTGGTATCTGCTCAGCGACGGGCGCTGGCAGTCGAGCGCCCTGTCTGCGGGTCAGCCCCACGGTAAGGGGCTGGTTGCCCAGATCGAAGGCTGCGCGGACCGTGATCAGGCCGCTGCCTGGGTCGGGTCGGAGATCGCAATACGTCGGGATCAGCTTCCTGAGCCTGAGCCGGACGACTACTACTGGACCGACCTGGAAGGTCTGCAGGTGCGCACCCGGGAGGGTGTCGACCTGGGTCGACTCGACCACCTGTTCGAGACGGGGGCCAACGACGTCATGGTGGTGGTGGGCGATCGGGAGCGGCTCATCCCCTATCTGTGGGGATCGGTAGTCCGCTCGGTCGACCTTCAGGTCCGGCTGATGGTGGTGGACTGGGACCCGGAATTCTGAGGCCGTGCGTTTCGATGTCCTCACCCTGTTCCCGGAGATGTTTCGGGCGCTGAGCGACCAAGGCATTACCCGACGGGCCTTAGAGCGCGGGCTCGCCGAGCTGCACTGCTGGAACCCGCGGGACTACACCCAGGACGTGCATCGTAGCGTGGACGATCGCCCCTACGGCGGCGGCCCCGGGATGCTGATGAAGGTCGAGCCGCTGAGTGCGGCCATCCGGGTGGCCAAGGCGGCCGCCGCGCCTGGCACCCGGGTGCTGTATCTCAGCCCCCAGGGACGGCGTCTGGATCAGGTGTCCGTGAAGGCGTTGGCGCACCGCCCGGGTCTGATCCTGCTGGCGGGGCGTTACGAAGGCATAGACGAGCGCTTGGTCGAGCGCTGGGTGGACGAAGAGTGGTCCATCGGGGACTATGTCTTGAGCGGCGGGGAGCTGCCGGCCATGGTGCTGATGGATGCGGTGATCCGGTTGCTGCCGGGCGCGCTGGGCCACGGCGACTCGGCCGAGCAGGACTCCCACACGGACGGATTGCTCGATTGTCCCCACTACACCCGACCCGAGGTGATCGAGGACTTGGCGGTCCCTTCGGTGCTGCTCAGCGGCGACCACGCTGCGATCCGCCGCTGGCGGCTGCAGCAGGCGTTGGGGCGCACCTGGGAGCGACGCCCGGAGCTGCTCAAGGCTCGAAGCTTGAGCGGCGAAGAGAAACTTCTTCTAGACGAGTACATCCGGGCGCGGCAGACGCCGGGAGACGACAGGAGCGAACGACGATGAGCAACATCATCCAGGAAATCGAGGCCGAGCAGCTCAAGGGCGATGTCCCGGCGTTCGGTCCGGGTGACACCGTGGTGGTCAGCATCCGCGTGAAGGAAGGCGAGCGCGAGCGCTTGCAGGCCTTCGAAGGCGTGGTGATCGCCAAGAAGAATCGGGGGCTCAACTCCTCGTTCACGGTGCGCAAGCTGTCCCACGGCGAGGGCGTGGAGCGGGTGTTCCAGACCCACAGCCCGAGCATCGCCGAGATCAAGGTCGCCCGTCGCGGAGACGTGCGCCGCGCCAAGCTCTACTACTTGCGCGGACGTACGGGCAAGGCCGCCAGGATCAAAGAGAAGATCTGAGCCCGGACGTTCCTAGAGCTATGCCCAGACAGCCGACCGTCCGGCCGAGTGCCGGGCGGTCTTTTCGTGTGCGTGGATCCCGTCAATTCGCGGGACCGCACGGGATACCTCGCCGTCGAGCTTGGTCGATTTCTGTCAAAGAACGCGCCCTGTTGCTTGTCTCTTCGCCCGTCTTCGGCATTGCGCCGGTAGGTGCATAGTGCTGCTATTGCGGCAATCGCCTCCGATCGACTCCTCTATGAAACTCGCCAACTCACTCGATGCCTGGAACAGCACCGCCTTCGATCAGGTGCTGAAGGACGAGATCGAAGGGCTGGAGATTCACCTGCTCCCTCTCCACCAGTCCATGGTCCACGGGTCCCATCTCGCGGGCGACGACTTCACGGTCACGATTCTCACATGTGCCGAGTCGGACCACTGCATCCGGGTCAAGCTGGGCGTCTTCTTCCGAAGCGTGATTGCCGGCTGCAGCTGTGCGGATGATCCCACCCCTGTCGATGAGAGCGCAGAGTATGGCGAGCTGTGGTGCGAGATCGACAAGCGCACGGCGAAAGCGGTGGTGACGCCCGTGGCCGACTGAGGTGACCCCTGCGGCGGGTCGGAGCACAAACGGATGTCCTCTTTCATCCGCCCTCTTGCCCCGTATGCCGGCTGCTGACTCTCTGATAGCACGGCAATGAAGGGTCGTCGGAGGTGCACTTCCGGCCGGGAGGGGGAGGTGCCCCGGCATGGCCCCTCCTCCATGGGCTACACTGAGCCCGGCGATACAGACACCGCCCCGACCCCCTCGGGACGAGATATAAACCATGAAATGGCTACTGGTCTCAGACCTGCATTACACCTTGAAGCAGCTCGACTGGCTCAATGCCGTGGCCGACCAGTTCGATGCCGTGGTCATCGCCGGGGACATGCTCGACATCTCCTCGACCGTACCAGTCACCGCCCAGATCGTCGTCGCTCTCAAGTATCTGCGCCTGCTCGGCGAGCGTACCCGGTTGCTGGTCTGCTCGGGAAACCATGATCTCAATGCTCTGAGTGCTGCCGGGGAGAAGACCGCGGGCTGGATGCAGCGGGTGCGCCACCTGGGCGTGCCCTGCGACAACAATCGGGTGGACCTGGACGCCGCCACCGTCACCATCTGCCCATGGTGGGACGGGCCGGTCGCCTGCGGGCAGATCGGCGAGCAGCTGGCCAGGGATGCCGCTCGGCGTGGCGAGCGCTGGGTCTGGGTCTACCATGCGCCGCCCGGGCAATCCCCCGTCAGCTGGGCCGGCAAGCGCTATTTCGGCGACGCCAATTTGCTGGAGTGGATCGCGCGATACCAGCCGGACATGGTCCTCACCGGGCACATCCATCAGGCGCCCTTCAAGGCGGATGGCTCCTGGGTGGATCGAATCGGTGACACCTGGGTGTTCAATCCGGGGCGCCAGATCGGACCGGTCCCCACCCAGGTGATCATAGATACGGACAAGGGCGAGGCGATCTGGCTGTCGCTGGCCGGTGCCGAGCGGGTCGCCCTGGACGAGCCCTTGCAGCGGCCTGTCGAGGAGCTGGCCTAGTACTGCTGCGCGTAAGTATCGACACCACCAGCCGATACTGACGCGCAGCAGCACTAGATGTTCGGCTCGTACTCGCGGTCGGAGCCCGGCGTCACCGTCTGGTCCTCCGGGTGGTCGTGCACCAGACTGGCGAGAACCTCGTCCACCATCCCCAGGTGTCCCTGGTGGTCCTCGAACTGCTCCTTCAGATCTGCGAGGTAAGTGGTGACCTGGCGAAGACGGCGCGCCACCAGCCTCGCCACGCCGAGGGTGAGCTCCGGTCTAGCCGCGAGGAACGCGTCCCCGTCTTCGATCACGTGCAGGCGGGCCTTGTCCACGGCCCGCACCGTCGCCACGTGCGGGGTGCCCAGTAACACCGTGATCTCGCCAAAGAAGGCACCGGGCTGGGAGACCAGGTTGAGGTGCAGGTCCTCCTTGAGCACCTCCACAGTCCCGTCGATGAGGATGTACAGGCGCTTGTCGGAGCCGCCTTCGGAGACTATGGCCTCGCCGGGCTCGAATGTCTTCTGAGGCAGGTCGGCGCAATGGATGAGGATGTCGGACATCTCGGCTCCTGGGATCGACAGTCTCGGCGAGTCGGCGACCAGGACGAGCGTCGCACGATCCGCGAACGGGTTGCCTCATTCTGGCCCAGCGGTGAGGCTTGTGGCTAGCGCCTAGCGCCTCGCGCTGAGCCAAAGCTCGCTCGGACCGTCCGCCCCGGGACATCTGATCGGCCTGCGGCAAGACCATAGTCGGGTCTTGCATCTTGACAAATAAAATCAACAGGTTACGATATTACTTGCTCTCATCGGCCGGGTGGACCGACCGACCCTACCGGCCGATCGAGAGATCTCCTGATGTTCACCGTACTGATCGCCCTGGCCGCCGCCTTCGCACTGCCGCCGCTACGCCGGTCCCTGGTGTCAGGATGGCGAAAAGGCTCGGCCGCCATCAAAACGCCGCAATACGGAGCCCGGTGATCCGGACGAGTGATCCGGATTAGGGGCGTCGTGACGACCTTGCCAAGCAAGACGCCAAGATGGGTGTTTGGGCGGTCGAGCCTTGACCTGAGTCCCGGACGCGCTAGTCTTCCTCGAAGACCAATCCCACGGGAATTCGACGTGATGCCTATACCCGAAACCTGCGAGCTGATCGGTGTCCCCATGTATTTGGAGAGCTGGATCGTCGCCAAGATCCCCAAGTTCGTCCCCTCCATCCTAAGCCGCTGGCAACGCAATGGAGTATCTCTGCCCGAGCGATTCTTTCTGCTGCTCTGCCCCGTCGCCGAGATCAATAGTCATGGTGGACTCCCGGACCGCGTACAGCTCCTGACGGACGCACGCTTGAGCTGCAAACATTTCACCGGCTGCCACCGTCCATATTTTGCGGCCCTTTTCTTCGGTGAAACGGCCGAGCCAGGGTGCCAAGCTGTGCTCGAGCGACTTGCGTGGTCCGAGGCCTACCAAGTCCAGCTGGATCCGGAAGCCATCCGACTCAACTTCTTCGGTGCCACGGAAGACCTCGATGAGCAAGACCTTCCGGCCCCCAAGCGTCCCCAACGCTCTGTTCAGGAGCTGCTGGCCACGGGTGAATTGCTGGAAATACTGGCTTGATGGGTCCTCCGTCGGATTCGAGGGAGCAGGGAGATGGGAACGGAAGAGACGATCTCTGTCACAGTGGACGACCGCGAGGGACGCGGCGCCGTGCTCGACTGTCTGCGCCGATCCGCCTGCTTTGACGTGCAGGTCTGCCGCCTGGCCTTGGGTGATTATCGGGTCGACGACCGGTTTCTGTTCGAGCGCAAGACCTTGCCCGACCTGGTCGGGTCGATCGAGTCCGGGCGGCTGTTCTCGCAAGGGCTGAGGCTGGCGGAAGTGGAGGGATTAAGACCGGCCCTGATACTGGAAGGCACTCTCAGGGATCTGGAGGGCTGCAAGATGACCGTCGAGTCCATCCAGGGCGCGTTGATCACGGTATCCCTATTCCTCGGCCTGCCGGTCTTGCGTACCCGCTCCCCCGAGGAGACGACTCGAACATTTCTTTTCGCTGCCCGGCAGGGGAGAGCGGTCGCCCGAAACGCTCTGCCTCGGCACGGCAGCCGACCCAAGGGTAAGCGCGGGGTTCAGAGCTATCTGCTCCAGGGCCTTCCGGGAGTGGGGCCCGAGAGGGCTGCGCGACTGCTGGAGCGGTTCGGCACCGTAAGCCAGGTGTTTGCGGCCGACGAGGCGGAGCTCGAGGCGGTCGAGGGGATAGGCTGCGCGACTGCGCAGCGTATTCTGTGGGCGGTTAGGGAGTCCTCAACCTAGAAACGGCAGTTGACCGCTTCGTGCACCTGGCGAATCATGGGCTTGCCAACAGTTTTGGAAGCCTATGAGGCTCACCTTCTGGGTGAGGGCCGCTACGGCCGCTACGGCCGCCGTTTCTAGGTTCAAAGGCCTATGTCGTCGATCTGACTGGCCCATCGTGCCATGCCTTCATCCGCTCGTGGCCGTCGCGCGCCTCGTAGAGAGTTCGAAGGTCTGGCGATCGGTCTCCTTTCCCGCGGGTCCATAGACCACGGCCTTGACGGGCCGTGAAACCTCGCCGAGCTTGGTCTTGCGCTGGACCCCCGGTAGGCGGCCTATGACCTTTTCGTACAGCTGTATCCCGTGGTAGCCGTGGACGACGCACTGATCGAAGATCTTCTCAACCACGTCTCCACGTGATCATTTCCCATGTAAGGGCTATAGTGTATCGGCTCGAGCGACATTCCCTGCGTGGAGAAAAGGTATGAATTTCAGTTGGATAGGCTCCCTGATTGTCCTGGCCGCGGACATCTATGCGATTGTCATGATCGTGCAGAGCTCGGCGAAGCCAGTGGAGAAGCTCATCTGGGCCCTGGTGGTCCTCTTGCTGCCCCTGATAGGCCTCATCGTCTGGTACTTTGCCGGACCGGGCAGAAAGCCGTTTTGATCCCAGCGAGCGCGCTTGCTTTGGTCGCGGTGCTGGTGGCGGGCATGTCGCTGTACAGCGTCATATCTCCGCCCGGGATACTGGCATTCGCCAGGCGCTTCATGGTGAGCCCCGGCATCTGGGCCGCCACCGCCATTCGCCTGCTGCTTGCGGCCCTGCTTTGGCTGAGCGCGCCCGTTTGCCGCACGCCCCTGGTTTTCGAGGTGCTGGCCGTGGTCGCGCTGGGGGCGGCGCTTGCTCTGCCGGTACTGGGGAGCGCGCGGATGCTCGGCCTTCTTGACAGGTTGGCCTCATGGCCCGCCCTGGTCGTGCGTATCCAGGGTCTCGTCGGCGTCGGCTTCGGCCTCTTCCTGCTCTGGTCGCTATGGCCCGCGCTGTCGGCGTGAGGGATAGGGCGGGTGTCTATTCTTTGCCGATGAGCTGGCCCCTGCTCCGTTCTTCAGCCCTGTTGTGAAGCACAACGCGGGTCGATCGCGTCTTGCCCGGCCGGCAGCAAAGACGGGCCCCGGACAGGGTTGGGTGGCCATCCCCAATACTCCGAAGATTCGGCCCAGACGACAGCGAGCTGGAGTCGGTCGAGGGGATAGATCGCGCGACCGCACGGCTGAGCCGCTGGTCTGGATATTTACGGGTATCGATATGGGCACCAGGCCCAGGATGATGGGTGAGTTCTTGCCCCTCCAAGCGGCCATAGAACCGGCCATCAATGGGAGCGAGAATCGCCTTGAAGCGCCATAAATAGACTTTTGCTGACTGGGAACTGCACCCACAACCGCATGAAGCTCGAATTCGACACATGCGGCCCCTGTCCCGACTTTGTATATCCTAGGCGAAATGCCGATAATGAGTCGTCAGCCATCGCGATGGGTGAAGTGAAGATGAGCGCGGTACTCGACCCGCCCCGACACCGGTTCAGTCGGGCCCAATACGAGCTCATGGTGGAATCCGGCATCTTCGGCCCGGAGGACCGTCTGGAGCTGCTGGAAGGGGAGATCATCGACATGGCGCCTCAGAAGAGCAGGCATGCAACCGCGGTGACATTGCTGACCGATGCCCTCAAGCCGGTGTTCGCAACCGACCACACGGTCAGGGCCCAACTCCCCTTCAGCCTTAACAACCACTCCCAACCCGAGCCGGACATCGCCGTCGTCCCCGGCGCTCCGCGTGACTATCGGGACGCCCACCCCACCCGGGCTTTGCTCATCGTCGAGGTCGCCGACACCACCCTCGCTTACGACCGCGGCCGCAAACTCGCCGCCTACGCCCGGGCCGGCATCCCCGAATTCTGGATACTGGACCTCAATGGGGAAACCCTGGAGATATGCAGCCGGCCCGAACAGGGCGGTTACGCCCAGCGACAGGTCCTGGCACGGGGTGAACAGGTGATTCCCGGCGCCGGCAACGGGGCAGCGGTGACGGTGGAAGCGCTCTTGCCCTAAAGTCGGAGCGGCCTATCGGGGCACCCACGCTAGGACAGGGGAGCCGAAAATGCGGGGTATCCCGATAGTCGGGCGGCCGCCAGGCAAAACGCATCAACCCACCGCGGCCCCCCGCTCACCCCGCTCACCACGATCAGCCCTCGAAGGCCTGGAATCCGCTCGGTCACGGGAGCTTGTCGAGCACGCCGATGTCATGGCTGAGCTGGACCAGTGGGGCAGCTGAGGCGAATCGCCTGGACGGCCCCGGCCCGCTTCGACCTCCAGCGGCTGCGAGCCCGGACGGAACGCTACAGTCTCGGCAAGGCTCCCGCCCAGGCCCGGCGGATACGCAACGCCATCGAATCGCTGCCGGATAGCCCGAGGCTGGGTCGCGTCATCCAGCTCCCGGACGGGGGAGCGGAAGAGCTCCGCGAGCTTGTCGTCCCATCTCATGCAATCCGTTACGTCGTCGAGCCGCAGCGGATCGTCATCATCCGGCTCTGGCCCGGCAGGGGATCTACACGAAATCCGGACGCTTGAGCGGCCGCCACAGACAGCAGGGCATTGCCTTTCGACCGACTTCGTCCTGGTTTGCATGGCTGTCATCGGAGCACGCGGAGCACGGCCTCAGTCCCCAATTTGTAGCATGCTACGAAGCGAGAACTGGTGACCCCACCTAGGACCCCCACCTCGCAGACAACTCCGCCCCCTTGAATCGGAGTTATTTTCTCTTCCGGTTCGCTTTGCGCCCCGCGCGTCGTTGTTTGCGCTTCTTCTTGCGCCTGGCGGTGCTTTCCGCGTCACTGCGGGTGCGAGGCAGCCCTCCTGCTCCGGGCATTTCCGGTAGTGACGCGGGGCTGGCGACCAGGGAGGCGTTATGTTTCACCATGAACTCGTGCATCTGCGCCTCGTCGGTCATGTCGTAACCGGCCTGCTGGCCTGCCATCACGAAGGACTTGGCGATTCCGAAATTGGCGGGGTCGCACATGCGCTCGCTGTAGCCGGGCTCCAGCTTGTCGAGCGTCCGCAGCAGCTCGTCGGCACGAGGGAGTCGGTGCTCACGCTTCAGAAACCGGGTGAACGCTCTTTTCTCGGGGATGATGGTGTCGGCTGCCGCCGGGTCTCTCAGCGAGATCTGACGCGGGAAGATCTCGCCGAGGATCTCCGCCAGGTCTGCGGAAGTCATCTCCGACAGGCCAACACCGAGATGATCGAAGCCGTTGCGGACGAGGTGGAGAGCCCAGCCCCCTCCATTTTGCTTGGGCGGGAGGAGGGCCTCCGCTTCGGGGGATGCACGGAACTCATCCAGTATGTCCTCGCAGTAGCGCACGACCAAGTCGTTGATAGACTCGTCGCCGTCCTCGGCAGCTTCGTTGTAACGTCGGTCGAGTGCTGCGAGATCGATAGCCATGGTCGGGTTTTGGATAGTGGACTCGATGTCTTCGCAGGTTAGCGCCTCGTCAGAGTCCTAGGCAATGGAGCTGTGACGGCCCCGAGCGGTGATGGGCCCCAGGCCGCAATCCGGGGGAGGCTCGGCACGCCTCGTTTCCGTCTGCCCCGGTTTCGGCCGGGGTGCTGCCGGACGGCCTCATCGGGGACCCGCCGCGAGCCCCGGATCTTCAACAACGCCGACCCCTTGATCAGCAAATGCTCGCCACTCTCCACCGACGTGGCTTGTTAGAGCGACGTTTTCCTGCGCGAAATGGCTACTCTAACCCGAAAAATTGGCGTTTACGGTCACCGGTTTTGCACATATTCAATAGGATAGCGCGGTCCGACCGTGGCTGTTTGGGTGGACCCTGGAAGCTGGGTCCGGCGCACCCCGGCCAGGCACGAGAGGCCTGCGCTGTGGTATCTATTCATGACGGGGATACGATGACCCTGCATCGTACAGGACAGAAGGTCAAAGTCCGACCGTACTGTACCGATGCCCCCGAGATGGGGCAGTCGCCGTGGGGCCGGGAGAGTCGGAATTACCGGCGCAGCATCACGCCGTCGAGCGTGGCCCTCGCGGTGCACGATCACGACCGGTGCGGCCGGGCCGCGGGTGAGGTGCTCGCCGGAGCCAGGGGCCTCAACCTGAGCCAGCTAGAAGCGGGGAAGGCGGCACGCTACCCGCGTGACTGCAGAGCATCTTCCAGCGTCACCACTTGCGCGGGTAGGGAGTCAAGAAGAACAACGGAACCATCGCATGAACCAACAAGCCCTTTCCGCGCTCATCTGGTCCGTTGCGGATCTCCTGCGCGGGGACTACAAGCAATCCGAGTACGGCCGGGTCATACTCCCTTTTACCGTGCTGCGCCGCCTGGATTGCGTGCTGGCCAAGACCAAGGAAGCCGTGCTCCGGGAGAAAGCCGCCAAGGAGGCCCAGGGGATCAACCCAGAGCCCTTCCTGCTGCGCAAAGCCAAGCTGCGCTTCGTCAACACCTCGCCCCTGGACATGAAGAAGCTTATGGGCGACCAGGACCATCTGAAGAAGAACCTCAACGACTACATCCGGGCCTTCTCCCCCGCATTCCGGGACATCTTCGAGCGCTTCGACTTTCAGGCTCAGGTCGAGCGCCTGGCCAAGGCTAACCTGCTCTACCTGGTCACCGAGAAGTTCACCGGTCTCGATCTCAGCCCCCGGTCGGTGGACAACCACCAGATGGGCCTGGTGTTCGAAGAGCTGATCCGCAAGTTCGCGGAGATCAGCAACGAGACCGCCGGGGAGCACTTCACCCCGCGCGAGGTCATCCGCCTGATGGTCAACCTGATCTTCATCGAGGATGACGAGGTGCTCACGCCCGGTAACGCGATCGTGCGCACCATCTACGACCCCACCGCCGGTACCGGGGGCATGCTCTCCGTGGCCGGCGAGTACCTGCTGGATCACAACCCCAATGCCCGCCTGACCATGTACGGCCAGGAGCTCAACGACGAGTCCTACGCCATCTGCAAGGCCGACATGCTCATCAAGGGCCAGGATGTCACCAACATCGTGGCGGGCAACACCCTGTCCGACGATGGCCACCAGGCCCCGAAGTTCGACTACATGCTGTCAAATCCCCCCTTCGGCGTGGAGTGGAAGAAGGTCCAGGCAGCGGTTCGGCGCGAGCACGAGCAACGGGGCTACGACGGGCGCTTCGGCCCGGGTCTGCCCCGCATCTCGGACGGCTCGCTGCTGTTCCTGCTGCACCTCATCTCGAAGATGCGCCCCGCCCAGAAGGGCGGCAGCCGCTTCGGCATCGTGCTCAACGGATCGCCCCTGTTCACCGGCGGCGCCGGCAGCGGGGAATCAGAGATCCGCCACTACGTGCTGGAAAACGACCTGCTGGAGGCCATCGTCGGCCTGCCGACCGACATGTTCTACAACACCGGCATCAGCACCTACGTGTGGATCATTTTCAACCGCAAGCCCGTGCACCGCAAGGACAAGGTGCAGCTGATCGACGCCTCGAGCTTCTGGCAGAAGATGCGCAAGAGCCTGGGCAGCAAGCGCAAGGAGCTGTCCGCCGAGCACATCGCCGAGATCACCCGCCTGTTCGGCGACTTCACCGAGGCACGTCTGGCCACCGTGCTCGACTCCGACGGCAAGGAGATCGCCCGCGAGATCCTGCGACCCGGCATCCGCAAGCCCAGGGCGCCCAAGGGCGGTCGGGTGAAGATCGCGCCCCTGTCCCGGATCTTCCCCAACGAGAGCTTCGGCTACCGGACCATCACCGTCGAGCGCCCCCAGCGAGACGAGACCGGCAATGGCGTCCTCGGCACCCGTGGCAAACAGAAGGGGCAGCTCCAGCCAGACTCAAGCCTGCGTGACACCGAGAACGTTCCGCTGGCCGAAGACGTACAGGCCTACTTCGAGCGCGAGGTGCTGCCCCACGCCCCGGATACCTGGATCGACCCCGACAAGACCAAGGTCGGCTACGAGATCCCCTTCAACCGGCACTTCTACGTGTTCGAGCCGCCGCGACCCCTGGAGGAGATCGACGCCGACCTGGCCGCCTGTACCGATCGCATCAAGGCGATGATCGAGGGGCTGACGGCATGATGAATCGATGTCTAGCTATAAAAATTTTCTATTTTATGTATGGCGCATCAATGGGTAGAGTTAGAAGTAACAACACCCGCCAAGGCTATGCTCTTCGGAGTATCCTCAAACCGGCGGGTTGCTTTTTTGGGGGGCGGCATGAGGTATAACAAGGCCCCCACGACCACCGCACAGCAGATCCAGAAGCTGAAAGATCGCGGTATGCAGATACCGGATGCCGACAGCGCTGGCTTCTATCTCACCCATATCGGATATTACCGCCTCCGCGGTTACTGGATTCCCTTCGAGAATTCCCAAGTTGCGGCGGGTGACCAAGCCTTCGTAGCGGGCACCTCCTTCGATAGCGTCTTGAACCTCTACACATTCGACCGAGAACTGCGTCTTCTGATCATCGACGCCATCGAGCGGATCGAGGTATCCGTCCGCAACCAATGGGTAGACGCATTGGCGCAACGGGACGGAGCACACGCCTATCTGAATTCCAGCCTTTTCCAGGGTTCTCGCCAGTACGGACGCAGCCTCGCTGAACTTGCGGGTGAGTACGAGCGCAGCAAAGAATATTTCATCAAACACTATAAAGCGAAATACAACGAGCCCGACATGCCACCCATTTGGGCAGCGGTGGCGATCATGACCCTGGGGCAATTTTCGCACTGGCTCTCCAACCTCAACGGGAAGGCCATCAAATCACGGATCGCCAAGCTCTATGGACTCGATGAGAGCGCATTGACCTCCTTCCTCCACCACCTTACGGTTATCCGGAATATCTGTGCTCACCACGGGCGTCTATGGAATAGGGAGTTGACGGTGACGATGGAACTGCCGCGCAGGAAGCCGCCGGGGATGGCGCGTAACATTGAGCACGGACCCGATCCCAATCAGCCGCCCCGCCAGCTCTACAACACCCTGGTCATGTTGGCTTATCTGATGGACGTCATCAGCCCGGGACACCACTGGAAGCACCGCCTGAAATGCCTTGTGGATCGTCGTGAGATTGATACCCAGCACATGGGGTTTCCGCTCGACTTCGCGGAGCGTCCCATCTGGGTGCCGGTATGGAACGACGTTTGACCATTGGGGGGTTGGGGGTATGAGCTTTCCGCGTTATGCCAATTACAAGGACTCTGGGGTGGAGTGGTTGGGAGAGGTGCCGGAGCATTGGGAAGTGAAGCGGCTGGGCCAGATCGGGAGGCTGTCGAAAGGGAACGGTGGCTCCAAACAGGACGAGGTTGCGACGGGGATTCCTTGCGTTCGCTACGGCGATCTTTACACGACTCACGGCTACTTCATCAAACAAAGCCGTCCTGCGTTGCCCCTGAGTCGGCAGCAGATTACACGCCAATCGAGTACGGGGACATTCTCTTTGCGGCGCCTGGAGAGACGCTCGACGAGATAGTGTCCGAGCCGAAACCCCGAAATCTCGCTGGAAAACCATTCAAGAATCATGGGCAATAGGCCGCGTAGCTGCGCGCCCGGGGTCGGAATGGCGTCATCGGCAGGCGTGCAGTGGGTCCAATACT
>Ga0210096_1000106_pt1 | contig 38013 bp, 47 predicted proteins | sample China_Galinas_PW_4_FD_184864 | JGI IMG/M metagenome (GOLD analysis project Ga0210096, IMG submission 184864) | Wetland microbial communities from San Francisco Bay, California, USA, that impact long-term carbon sequestration - China_Galinas_PWA_D2... | ecosystem: Environmental > Aquatic > Marine...
GGTGGCCGCGGGCGGGAAGTCCGATGGCCGTCCCCGGGGAGAGCCGATGGTCGTCGACGCCACCGCGAAGCGCGGCCCGTCCGGTTGAAACGTGAACATGAGTGGAGGTCAAAGGTGAAGACCTCCTAATCGGGGCGCCCGGATTTGAACCGGGGACCTCACCGACCCGAACGGTGCGCGCTACCAGGCTGCGCCACGCCCCGAAGGAGGCGATTATCTCAGAGCGGCGCGGCGGGGGCGGTCCCGCGGAGCCGCTACGCGGCGGCGCCGAGGCGGAGGTCGGTGGGGGCGAGGCGGGGGTAGTCCTCGAGGCGCACGGGGGCTGCGAGCATCGTGCGGCGGTCGCCGGCCTCGCCCAGCGGCACGGGCCAGAGGCCTTCGTTGCGGCACTCGGTGGCCTGCTCGCGCAAGTCGGCGGGCGGCTGGGCGAGCGAGACGAAGGCGCCATCGGGGCTGTGCAGCAGCAGGTGGGCGCCGCGCAGGGTGCGCAGACGTGCGCCGCCCTCCTCCTCGTCGCCGGCTTCGAGGCGGTTGGCGATCTCGACGCGGACGCGGCGCAGGCCGGGGGAGATCTCCTCGACCCAGGCTTCGACCGTGGCGTGCAGGGGCTCCCAGCTCCAGACGATCGATCCGGCGGGGCCGCCCCGCTCGCGCAGCTCGGCCGTGCGGCTGCCGGCGGCGCGCAGCTCGGCTGCGCGGTCGGGCAGCGCGGCGAGCGTCACCTCATGCTCCTCCAGCTCCTCGCCGCCGCCGTAGCGGCGGCCGGCGGCGATCACGCTCCCCACCGGGTTGCCGCCGGCGTCGCGGACCTCGCGCCGGATCGCCTGGCTGAAGCGCGCGGTGACCTCGATCGCCGGCTCGGCGCCCTCGACCAGGCACTCGGCGCGCAGCTGCGCTCGCCCGTCGGGCCATGTGCGGGGCGGCGCCTCGCCCCGCGCGAAGAACCGGCGGCGCCACTCGCTGCTCATCTGGACGGGCCCTGTACCCATCTCGCGTCAAATGAAACACATGGGGATGGACGGGATCACGGGTTCGACGCGATTGACTCCGCAGCTTGCGGGTAAAGGGCGAGCGAACGCCCGGCCCGCGGCCAGAACGGAGGAACCATGGAGGCAGCAGCGACCGCCCCGAGCAAGGGGATCTTCGACAGCGCCAACCTGCAGCAGCGCGAGCGGATCGTCGCCCTGCTGCAGCAGGCCTACTGGATGGAGATCGAGACCGTGATGAGCTACCTCGCCGCCTCGGTCAACCTCGACGGCGTGCGCGCGCAGGAGATCAAGGAGTCGCTCTCCGACGAGATCGAAGAGGAGCTCGGGCACGCCAAGCAGTTCGCTGAGCGGATCAAGGAGCTGTACGGCGTCGTCCCGGGCTCGCAGCAGTTCGCCGCCGCGCAGGGCTTCCTGCAGCCGCCGGAGGAGCAGACCGACATCGTGCACGTGATCCGCGGCGTGATCCACGCCGAGACCGGTGCGATCGAGCACTACACGAAGATCGTCGAGGAGACCGACGGCATCGACCCGGTCACCCAGGACATGACGATCGCGATCCTCCGCGACGAGCAGGGGCACCGCCGCCTCTTCGAGGGCTTCCTGCGCGAGTACGAGTTCGAGGGGCTCGCCTGAGCCTACGGTGAGTCAGCCGCCGACCTGGGCGCCGACCCAGGGCGTTGCCAGCGAGAGCGTCGCCAGGGCGACGAGCAGGCCGGCGAGCAGCGCGGCGATCAGCAGGCCGGCCCGCATCCCGGAGCCGGCCAGCGCCGCCTCGCGGCCGCCGGCGCGGCGCCAGTCGGGCATCGCCAGGCGTGGCAGCTCGAGCAGGTGGCCGAGCACGTGGACGGCCATCAGCACGAACCAGGCGACGAAGCTCGCCTCGTGCAGGAAGACGACCGCGTCGTTCTTCGGGCCTTCGACCAGCAGCCAGAGCCCGGTGGCGAAGAGGGCCAGCGTGGTCGCGACGACGCCCGGGGCGAGCAGCCGCATCGCCGCCGGCGGCGGGCCCTTGCGCCGGTACGGCGGGTTGCCGGAGTAGTAGCGGGCGAAGCGGTAGCCGGTGCTCGCCAGCTTCAGCAGCACCGGCGGCAGCAGCAGCACGCCGATGAAGATGTGCGGCCCGACCAGCGGGCCGATGAAGGGAATCGTCGCCCCCTCGGCCGCCAGCAGCACGAGCAGCAGCGCCGCCGCGCCGCCCGTCAGGCGGGCGTTGCCGGCGACGCCGCCCCCTGCCGCGGGCCGCACGGCGCGCATCGCGGGGAGTGCCTGCTCGGTCTGCATCGCCGGCACCCTTCCGGCCGCGGCTCACCGCCGCCTAAGCGGGCGGTGAGAGATCTCTCACCGGCGTCTCAGCGCCGGTCTAGCCGCGGCGGCGAGCGTTGTGGACATGCGAAGGAGCGAGGGTTCCAGGCGCTTCGTGTCCCCGGCGGTGGCGCTGCTGCCGTTGCGCCTCTTCCTCGGCGTCACCTTCGTCTACGCCGGCGTCCAGAAGCTCGGCGACCCGGGCTTCCTGCACGCGGGCGCGCCAACCTACATAGGAACGCAGCTCGAAGGCTTCGCCGGCGGCACGCCGGCCCGCCGCCGGCGCCGCTCGAACCGCGCCGCGTGCTGGAAGCCGACGGCAAGATCTACGCGCTGCCGAGCTGAGCAAGCCGAGTCCGAAGTAGCATCGAGCGCATGAGGCTCCTGGTGGTCGAGGACGAGGCGGCGATCGCCGACTTCCTCGAGCGCGGCCTGGCGGCCGAGGGCTACGAGGTGACCGTGGCCGCAGACGGGCTCGAGGGGGAGCGTCTGGCGCTCGCGGACGGCTTCGACCTGGTGGTGCTCGACCGCATGCTGCCTGGCCGCGAGGGGATCGAGGTGCTCGGCGCGATCCGCGACGCGAAGCCGGCCCTGCCGGTGATCGTGCTGACCGCCAAGGGCGAGGTCGCCGACCGGGTCGAGGGGCTCGACCGCGGCGCTACGGACTACGTGACCAAGCCCTTCGCCTTCCCCGAGCTGCTGGCGCGGGTGCGGGCGCGGTTGCGCCAGCCGGGCGGCGAGGCGCCGACCGTGCTGGAGGCGGCCGGCATGCGGCTCGACCTGCTGGCCCGCCGGGTCGAGCGCGACGGCGCCTCGGTGCGGCTGCCCGAGCGCGAGGCCGAGCTGCTCGCCTACCTGATGCGCCGCCCCGGCCAGGTCTGCACGCGGGCGGAGATCCTCGCCGCGGTCTGGCGCTACGACCACGACCCCGGCACGAACATCGTCCAGGTCTACATCGGCTACCTGCGCCGCCGCCTCGGCCGGCTCGGCGTCCCGGCGCCGATCGAGACGGTGCGCGCCGCCGGCTACCGCCTGGTGGACACGTGAGGCAGATCTGGTCGCGGCTCGGGTTGCGCGCCCGCCTGGCGCTGGCGATCGGCGCGATCATCGTCACCGCCTTCCTCGCGGCCCTCGTCGCGGTGCGGGTCGAGCTGCGCGACGAGCAGGGCGCGGTGCAGCGCGACGCGCAGGCGGAGGTCGAGCGCACGGTGCTGGTCGCGGGGGGGATCGCGCTCGCCGGCGCGCTGTTCGCCGGCTACCTGGTCGCCGCCGCCTTCGAGCAGCGCTTCAGCCGGCTCGACGAGGCCTTCCTGCGGCAGCGGCGTTTCGTCGCCGACGCCTCACACGAGCTGCGCACGCCGCTGACCGCGATCCGTGGCCAGCTGGAAGTGCTCGCCAGGCAGGAGCGGCCGGACGCCGAGGAGGTGCGGAGGGTCGAGCGGCTCGCGCTGACCGAGACGGCGCGGATCGAGCGCCTGGTCGACGACATGCTGGTGCTGGCGCGGCTCGAAGAGGACGCCCGGCTGCGGCCGGAGCCGATCGCGCTGCCGGACTTCCTCGCGCAGGCGGCCGAGGGGTCGCCGGGCGGGGTCGAGCTGGCCGAGCCTCCCCGCGGCACGCTGCGCGGCGACCCCGAGGCGTTGACCCAGGTGCTGCGCAACCTCGTCGGCAACGCCCGCCGCCACGCCGGGCGGGACGGGCGCGTCGCGCTGAGCGTGTCGGCGCACGGCTCGCGCCTGACGATCCGCGTCGACGACGACGGGCCGGGCATCCCGCCCGCCGAGCGCGAGCGCGTCTTCGACCGCTTCCACCGCAGCGAGGCGGCGCGCGACCGGCGCTCGGGCGGCGCCGGCCTGGGGCTGGCGATCGCGCGCGAGATCGTCGAGCTGCACGGCGGCCGCATCTGGGCCGAGCGCTCGCCGCTCGGCGGCGCCCGCGTCGCCTTCGAGCTGCGCGGATTCACCCCGAGCACGTAGCGCCGTAGAGGTCGTGCAGCGGCTCGCTCATCCGCGCTTTCCCTATTCCCGATTGGAAAGTCGGGTATGCATCAGGGCATGGACGTGAAGCGCCCCCTGCGGGCAGCCGACGGATTCCAGCAGCGCCACGCGGCGCTGGCGGTGCCGGTCGCCGTGCTGAAGAAGTTCAGCGAGGACCAGGGCCCCAACCTCGCCGGGCTGATCGCCTTCCGCGCCTTCTTCTCGCTCTTCCCGCTGCTGCTGCTGCTGACCACCGTGCTCGGCTACGTGCTCGCCGGCGATCCGGACCTGCGCCAGGAAGCGGTCGACTCGATCCTCACCCAGTTCCCGGTGATCGGCGAACAGATCGACGTCGGCTCGCTGGAAGGCAGCGGCGTCGCCCTGGCGATCGGCGCCGCCGGCTCGCTCTGGGCCGGCTTCGGCGTCGTGATCGCGACCGAGCACGCGCTCGACCGCGTCTGGGCGGTCCCCTTCCGCGACCGGCCCGACTTCCTCACCTCGCGCCTGCGGGCGCTCGTGCTGCTGGCGGTGCTCGGCACGCTGACGCTGGTCTCGACGGTCGCCTCCGGCCTGGTCGGCGGCGGCGCCGACCTGCTCGGCCCGCTCGGCGGCATCGCGATCTCGGTCGGCGTCAACCTGCTCGTCTTCGGCGCCGCGTTCACGCTGCTCGGGACGCGTGAGGCGTCCTTCTCCAGGCTGCTGCCGGGGGTCGTGCTCGCGGCGCTCTGCTGGTCGGGGCTGCAGCTGGTCGGCGGCTGGTTCGTCTCGCACGAGGTGCGCAACGCGGCCCCCGCCTACGGCACCTTCGCCCTGGTGCTCGGCCTGCTCGTCTGGATCAACCTCGGCGCGGTGCTGACCGTGCTCAGCGCCGAGCTCAACGTCGTCCGGGAGCGGGGCCTGTGGCCGCGCAGCCTGCTCGGCGCGGGGCGCGAGGAGGACGAACGGGTGATGCGGGCGCTCGCCAAGGCCCAGGCGCGCGAGGACTCGCAGCGGATCAGCGTCGACTTCGATCGCCGGTAGGCGCGCGTGCAGATCGGCTTCGCCGCCGTCTGCTTCGCCTTCCTGGTGGCCCGTCCGCTGGCTGTAGTTCCTGACCACGTTGTTCATCCGGGCCTCCTTGGAGGCTGGGGGTGTCTACCCACCCAGTACCAAGGAGAAGACCCGGATGAAGATTCACGCTAATTCCCCCTTCGGTCCGAAGGGGGGACTCACGGTGGTCAGGTCGCCTGCACACCCGCCGAAGCAGACGTCGTCGCCGCTCTGCTGCGCTACTGACGTCCGCGATGGACATTTGAGCGTCCGGCGGTTACTGTCTTTTTAGTAAATGCGCGCGAGCACAGCTACTGGAGGCTGAGCAATAGACTGGATCGCGATAGTGGTGGCGGCGCTCGCGGCGCTGTTCGTGCTGCTCCTGGTCGCGATCATGGCGATGCGCGAGCGCCGTGCGCGGCAGCGCTTCCAGATCCTCGCCGACATCGCCGCGATCTCCGACGCGGGCGCCCCGCTCGAGGAGACCTTCGACGCGATCTGCGCGATTCTCGTGCCGCAGGTCGCCGACTTCTGCATGATCGACGTGATCGACGAGAGCCGCGTGCCGCATCGCGCCGCCGTGCGCGTCGCGCCGGGCGGCGGGCCGGAGCTCGAGCGGGGTCTCGCCGAACGGAGCCCCTCGACGCCGCCGCGCATGGTCGCCGGCGACGACGCCTCACTGGCGCCGCGCTTCTACGAGGGGCTGAGCGAGTACGACCTCCGCGGGCTCTCCCGCGACGAGGAGGACCTCGAGTTCCTGCGCGGTCTCGGCATGCGCTCGGCGATCACCGTCGCGTTGCAGGCGCGCGGCGAGGTGACCGGCGCGCTCACCCTCGCGGTCGCCTGGTCGGGCCGCCGCTACCGCCGCGAGGACGCCCGCTTCGCCCATCTGCTCGCCGGCCGCATCGCCCTGACGCTCGACAACGCCGGCCTCTTCGCCGACCTCGAGCGGGCCGAGCGGGCGCGCTCGCAGATCGCCGAGACGCTGCAGCGCGGCCTGCTGCCGTCGCCGCTGCCGCACATCCCGGGCTGGTCGGTGGCGGCGATGTACCGGCCGGCGGGGGCGGAGAACGAAGTCGGCGGCGACTTCTACGACCTGTTCCGCGTGCCCGGCGGCTGGTTGCTGGCGATCGGCGACGTCACCGGGCGCGGCGCCCATGCCGCCTCGGTCACCGCGGTCGCCCGCTACACCCTGCGCACCGCCGCCGTCCTCACCGACGATCCGCTGGCCGCCCTGGCCGCGCTCAACCGGACCCTGCTGGCGCGCGGCGACTCGGCGCTTTGCAGCCTCGCCGCGATGACGCTCAGCGAGGACCCGGCGGAGCCGGTCCGGCTCGCCGTCGCCGGCCACCCGCCGCCGCTGCTCGTCGACGGCGACGAGGTCAGCGAGGTCGCGGCGGCCGATCCGGTGCTCGGCGCCTTCCCGGACGCCGAGTGGCGCCTCTCGCGAGTCGAGGTCCGGCCGGGCCAGCAGATCGTCCTCGTCACCGACGGGATCACCGAGGCGCAGGGACCGCAGGGCCGCTTCGGCGAGGCGCGCCTGCGCGCCCAGCTCAGCGGCGCCGCCAACCCGGCGCTCGCCGTGCGGCGGCTCGAGGGCTCGCTGCACTCGTTCACCGAGGGAAGGCTCGAGGACGACGTGGCGATGCTCGCCGTCGCGCGCTCCCCGCGCGAGCCCGGGGCCGTCGCGAGCGGCATGCTCGCCGGCCGCAGGTCTCCCGCCGCCCATGCCGAGATGAATTGATGCCGCCATCCCAGCTGGCCCTGGTCAGGCGCCTGTACGAGTGCTTCAACCGGCGCGATGCGGCCTGCATCGTCGAGCTCTGCGACGCGGCGATGGAGTTCTTCCCCGTCGTCACCGCGGAAGCGGTCGGCCGCGACGCCCCCTATCGGGGAGAGGCCGGCCTGCGCGACTACCTGGCCGACATCGGCGGGGTCTGGGAAGAGCTGCAGATCTCCCCGGCTGAGGTCGAGGCGCGCGGCGAGCGCCTGCTGGTCCGCGGCCGCGTCTACGCCCGCAGCCGCGAGCTCGGCATCCGCGACCTGCCGGTGGCCTGGATCTGGCAGCTGCGCGACGGCCGCTTCGTCCGCGGCGAGGTCTTCCCCGACCCGGAGGACGCCGCCGAGCGCTTCGCCCGCATGGCCTGAGCATGGCTCGCGTTGGGTGTCGTCGGCTCCTCCGGCGCGCGGCGAGGGGCGCGGCCGGCCGCTACGAGGAGACGGACTCGCGCAGCTCGTCGAGCGCGTCCTCGCGCCGCTCGTGCATCGAGATCTGCGATTCGACCCCGGTGATCTGGAGCAGCCGCCGCACCTGGTGGTTGTGCGAGCAGAGCACCAGCCGCCCTCGGCCCTCGCCGCCGGCGTCGCGGTCGAGCCGCTGCCACGAGCGCACGATCAGGGCGATCCCGGTCGAGTCGATGAACTCGCACTCGCAGAGGTCGATCAGCACCGAGGCGGTCGGCTCGGCGAGCGCCTCGTCGAGCTCGCGCTCGAGCTGCGGGGCGGTGTTCATGTCGAGCTCGCCGCTGACGAAGATGGCGCGGAGGCCTCCGTCGAGCCGGTCCGCTTTCACTTCGAATGGGGCGGGATTCACGGCGCTGATCCTACAACAGGGGATTAGAGTGAAAGCAACGATGCCGGCGCGGGTTTGGCGGCTGTCGGCCGGGGTAGCCGAGCGCATCGATGCCCGGAGGTTATTTTCGGGCGCCGCGGGGAACTAGTGCCCCAGCGGAAGGGGTTCATGCCAGAGCGCTCGATCACCACCGACAGGCCCAAGGGGTTCCAGATGACGCTTCCGGCGAAAGCCGAGAACGTCGCCGTAGTGCGGCATGCTCTCGCCGGGCTCGCGGAGGAGATCGGGATGAACGAGCCGGGGCTAGCCGACCTGAAGACGGTGGTCACCGAGGCCTGCATGAACGTCGCCGTCCACGCCTACGAGGGGGGCCCGGGGCCGATGGTGGTCGAGGCGCAGCCGGACGGGGACGGCCTCACGGTCACCGTGCGCGACGAGGGCGTCGGCATCCAGCCGCAGGCCGACGTCGAGCGCGGCAGCCTGCGGCTCGGGCTCTCGCTGATCGCCGCGCTCTCGACCAGCTTCGCGATCTCTGGCGGCGTCGGCGTCGGCACCGAGGTGAAGATGCGGCTGCCGCTGCACGGCGGCGCCGCCGGCAGCGTCGACGGCGATCCAGTGAAGATGCGGGCGGACCTGCGGGACACGACCGAGCTGGTCACCGACCGCCCGGAGCTGCTGGCGCCGGTGCTCGCCCGCATGGTCGGCGCCCTGGCCGCCCGCCGCGACCTCTCCGTCGACCGTGTCTCCGACGCCGTCCTGGTCACCGACGCGATCGCCGACGCGGCGCCCTCTCGCTTCGCCGACGGCCGGGTGAGGCTCGGGCTCGAGGACCGCGGCGAGGGGATCGCCCTGCGCATCGGGCCGATGGACGCCGGCGCCTCCGCCGAGGTCCGCCGCGAGCTCGAAGTGCCCGACGTCGGCGGCTCGCTGGAGGCCCTCGCCGACGAGCTCGCGGTCGAGGCCGACGACGGCGAGTACCTCGTCATCCGCTTTGCTGCTGCTCCCTGATCTGCTCGCGGATCCGCGCTAGCGCCCGGCGCAGGATGCGCGAGACGTGCATCTGCGAGTGGCCGATACGCTCGGCGATCTGCGACTGCGTCATGTCCTCGGCGAAGCGCAGGCGCAGCACCAGGCGCTCGCGGTCGTCGAGGTAGGGGAGGGCGGCGTCGAGCGCGATCCGCCCCTCGACCAGCTCGAAGGCCTCGTCCTCCTCGCCGATCCACTCGGTCGGCGGCGAGTCCTCGGCGTCCTCGGCGCCGGCCGGACGATCGAGCGACAGCGGTCGCCGGTTGTGGTTGGCCTCCATCACCTCGAGCACGTCGGTCTGCTCGACCCCGATCCGCTCGGCGATCTCGCCCACCGAGGGCGAGCGCTGCAGCTGCTTGGTCAGCTCGGTGATCGCCTTGTCGACGTCCGCCATCCGGTCGTGCAGGCCGCGTGGCACGCGCACGGTCCAGACCCGGTCGCGGAAGTGGCGTTTGAGCTCGCCGAGGATCGTCGGCGAGGCGAAGGCGGTGAAGGGGATGCCGCGCTCGGGGTCGAAGCGGTCGACCGCATTCAGCAGGCCGAGGTTGGCCACCTGGAGCAGGTCGTCGAAGGACTCGCTGGCGCCGCGGTAGCGGAGCGCCAGCCGCTTGGCGAAGTCGAGGTGGCGGCGCACCAGCTCTTCCCGGGTCGCCGGGTCACGCTCGCGGGCGAATCGCCGCCACAGCTCGGATTCCTTCTCTATCGAGTAGTCGTTCGGCGAGTTCATGTCCTACCCGGCAGCCGGAGATTCAATCCGGTTAGGCTCCAGGATGACTTCAATCAAGCACAAGGAGACGCAATGGCATTCACGGTTCCCGACCTTCCGTACGACTACGACGCGCTCGAGCCCCACATCGACGAGGAGACGATGCGCGTGCACCACGACAAGCACCACCAGGCCTACGTCGATAAAGCGAACGAAGCCCTGGAGGGGACCGAGTGGGCCGACCGCGAGGTCGAGGACGTGCTGCGCAACCTCTCCAGCCTGCCCGGCGACAAGCAGGGCCCGGTGCGCAACAACGGCGGCGGCCACTTCAACCACTCGCTCTTCTGGCAGATGCTCAGCCCCGACGGCGGCGGCGCCCCGAGCGGCGAGCTGGCGAGCGCGATCGACGAGACCTTCGGCTCCTTCGACTCGTTCAAGGGCGAGTTCAAGAAAGCCGGCCTCGGCCGCTTCGGCTCCGGCTGGGCCTGGCTGGTCAAGGACAGCTCCGGCCTCGCCGTGATCTCGACCCCGAACCAGGACTCGCCGGTGCTCGACGGCAGCATCCCGCTGCTCGGCTGCGACGTCTGGGAGCACGCCTACTACCTCAAGTACCAGAACAAGCGGCCGGACTACATCGACGCGTTTTGGAACGTCGTGAATTGGGAGTTCGTCGCCCAGCGCCTCTCGGAAGCGGGCTAGGGACTAGACAGCGGCAGGACGCGCGGCCTCTGGGAGGTCGCGCGTTTCCGCGCCCTCCTTGGGGGGGATCTGACTGATCGCGTTCTCCGCCAGGGCGGTGATCGTGAGGCTGGGGTTGACGCCGACGTTGGCCGGGATCGCGGCGCCGTCGCAGACCATCAGGTTCTCGTAGCCGAAGACCCGCTGGCGGGCGTCGACGACGCCGTCCTCGGGGCCGTGGCCGATCGTCGCGCCGCCGAGGATGTGGGCGGTGGTCGGCACGTTCAGCGTCGCCTCCATGATCGAGCTCTGGGCGATCCCGCCGGTGCGCTCGGCGAACCATTCCGCCGCCTGGTTGGCTACCGGGATGAAGGTCGGGTTGGGCCGCTCGGGGTCCTGCTCGGTCTGCAGCCGCACCTCGCCGTTGCGCTTCAGCCGCGGCCGCAGGGCGATCGCGTTGTCCAGCGTCTGCATGACCAGCAGGATGATCGTGCGGTGGGAGGTGCCGAACGGCCAGAGGATCCTGGCGAAGCGGACCGGGTGGCGGAGGATCTGGCCGATCAGCTTCAGCGGCCGCGTGACCCGCGTCCCGTCGCCGACCAGCAGCGTGTTCAGCGTGCTCATCGAGTCGCCCGCCTCGCCGTAGGTGACGGTCTCGATGTGGGTGTGCGGGTCGGGGTAGATGCTCGAGGTGATCGCGACTCGCCGGCTTAGGTCTTCGGGGTAGTCGGACGGCACGCGCACGGAGAGCAGGCTCTCGCTGTTGGTCCGCACCAGCTCGCCGAGGCGCGGCGAGATCCGCGGCAGCGCGCCGCCGAGGCGGCAGCGCTGCAGCAGCTTGTTGGTGCCGAGCGCCCCGGCGGCGACGATCACGCCGCGCGCCTTCAGCGTGCGCCTGCGGCGGCCGCGCAGCATGCCCGAGCGCTCGCTGGCCACCGCGTAGCCGTCGCTGCCGTCGGCGGCGCCGAGCGGCCGGATCTCGGTCACCGTGCGCTCGGCCTGCACCTCGACGCCGCGCTGCTCGGCCAGCCAGAGGTAGTTCTTGACCAGCGTGTTCTTCGCCCCGTGCGGGCAGCCGACCATGCAGCGGCCGCACTGCATGCAGCCGGTGCGCTCCGGGCCGGCGCCTTCGAAGTAGGGGTCGGCGACCGTCTCGCCCGGGTTGTCGAGGTAGATGCCGACCGGGGTCTTGCGGTAGGTGTCGCCGACGCCGAGCTCCTCGCCGAGCTCGCGCAGCAGCTGGTCGGCCGGGTCGTCGCGGTCGTGGACGGTGACGCCGAGCATCCGCTGTGCGGTCTCGTAGTGCGGCGCCAGCCGCGCCTGCCAGTGCTCGAGGTCGGCCCACTGCGGGTCTTCGAAGAACTTGGCGGGGGGGACATAGAGCGTGTTCGCGTAGCCGAGGCTGCCGCCGCCGACGCCGCAGCCGCTGACCACGGCGACGTCGCGGAACAGGCTCAGCCTGAAGATCCCCTTCATCCCGATCCGCGGCGCCCAGAAGTAGCGCCGGCTGTCCCAGGTCGAGCTCGGGAAGTCGTCGTCGGAGAACCGCTTGCCGCACTCCAGCACGGCGACGTCATAGCCCTTTTCGGCCAGGCGCAGAGCGGAGACGCTGCCGCCGAAGCCGGACCCGACGACGATCCAGTCGTAGTCGTAGGTCAAGGGCGGGCTGTCTTTCGGCCTAGGCCTCGCCCGGCTCGAGGGGGCGGAAGTCGGAGGTCCTGGCGCCGCAGACGGGGCAGAACCAGTCGCTTGGGATGTCCTCGAACGGCGTCCCCGGCGGGATGCCCCCGTCGGGATCGCCCACCGCCGGGTCGTAGATGAAGCCGCAGCTTTCGCAGATCCACTGCGTCGTCTCGGTGGTCGTCGCGCTCATGCCCGAAGCTTAGAAGAATGGCCTAATCGTCGAAGCTGACCGCGACCGGCTGGCGCTCGGCTTTGTCCTCGATCTCGAAGTACTCGCGCGCCGTGAAGCCGCCCTGGTTGGCGATCACCGAAGCGGGGAACTGCTGGATCGTCGTGTTGTAGGACTGCACGTTGGAGTTGTAGATCCGCCGCGAGGCCTGGATTTCGTCCTCCAGCTCGGAGAGGTTGCGGCTCAGCTGCTGGAAGTTCTCGGTCGCGCGCAGCGTCGGGTAGTTCTCGGCGACGGCGCGCAGGTCGGTCAGCGCCGCGGTCAGCTTCTGCTCGGCCTTCGCGGTGTCCTCGACGCTCTGCGCCGACATCGCCTCGGCGCGCGCTTTCGTCGTCTTCTCGAAGGTCTCGCTCTCGTGCGCCGCGTAGCCCTTGACCGTCTCGACCAGGTTGGGCACCAGGTCGTGGCGCCGTTTGAGCTGTACGTCGATCCCGCTCCACGACTCGTCGACCCGGTTGCGCGAGGCGATGATCGAGTTGCGCTTGCCGATGTAGTAGAAGCCGCCGATCAGGACGATGGCGACGATCACGCCGATCACGATCCACATGTGGATCATCCTACCCGCATAGCATGGCGCTGTGGGCGCGAAGCGGGAAGCGGGCGAGTGGGCCGGGATCGTGCGGCGCTATGGGGAGCGCAACGGGCTGACGTACGAGCCGGTCGGCGGGATCAACCCGAAAGACGCGCCGGTTGCGTTGTGCGTGGGGGGCTCGAACCGGCTGACCGGGCAGCTGGTCGAGGGCTTCTGGGGCTCGTGCTGCGACGCCGACGAAGTCGAGGCCGGCGGCCTGTTCGGCAAGGCGACACTGCCGACCGCGCTGCTGGCGAAGGCCCACATGCCCGACCTGGCCGAGGTGATCCCCGCCTTCAACGTCGAGTCGGTCGAGGGGCACGAGCACGTCACGCGGCGCTTCGCCCGCCGGGTCGAGTTCGAGTCGATCGAGTTCAACCGCCGCTTCACCGCGACCGTGCCCAGCGAGTACGACCCGGTGAAGCTGCGCGAGCTGTTCAGCCCCGGCTTCCTCGCCTGGGCGACGACGATGACCGGCGAGGTCGACTTCGGCATAAACGACCGCCAGCTCTGGTTCCTCTGGCATCTGCGCGAGCGCAGCGAGGGGGAGCTGAAGGCGGCGCTGGAGAACGCCGGGCAGCTGTTCCGGCGGTTGCAGGGCGAGATGGACGAGAGCGGCCTGCACACGTATCCGCCCGGGCCGTGGCACGCGGGCCTGGCGGAGTTTCCGAAGGATTGAGGTTTCGGCGCGCGGGTCCTGTCGCGCCACCCGCGCGAGGAGCGGTTAGGTCTGTGGGTAGTCGGGGTCGCCTGGGAGGACCACGCGGTGTTGGTCTCGGGTGCCTATGACTTTCGGCAGGATCGGGTCGACGCGCTTTCCGCGGTGGGCTTCGATGGCTTCCGAGGCCGTTCGGTAGGGGAGCAGGGATTTGAGTTGCTGGACGGTGGGGAAGGCCAGGTTGAGCTCGCCGGCGTGCTGGGCGTCCAGCGCTGCTTTCGGTTCGAACCATCCGGCGTCGGTGGTCTCGACCCCGTCCGGTTCGGGCGGGGAGTGGGCGGGGGCTAGGGCGAGGAAGAACCAGGCGTCGAAGCGGCGCGAGACGACCTCGGGCGTGATCCAGCGCGAGAACAGGATCAGCTCCTCGTCGGGCGGCAGGGCGATCCCGGCCTCCTCCTCCAGCTCCCGCACCGCGCAGACCCGGCGCCCGCCCTCGCCCTCGCCGTCCTCGGGGTCCACGCCGCCGCCGGGGAAGACCCAGACCCCCGGCATGAACTTCGCCTCCTCCGATCGCTTCAGCAACAGCACCTCCAGCGCCCGGTCCCCGTGCTTCCCCCCGCGCCTCAGCAGCACCACGGAAGCCGAAGGCCGCGGCGTGGCGGGCTCACCCAGGTTCGGCGCCTCCGCCGGCCCTTTGCGTCTCTCCTCGCCCATCGACCAACCCTAGACGTAGTGTCCCGAGTCAGGACCAGCCGCCGTGGTCGAGCTTCGTTCCGCATAGCGGCACGAAGCTCGACCACGTAACCGAGGGCGCGACGACAGCTTCGCTCACGTCCCTGCTACGAGTGGGAGCCGGGTCCGTCACATGCGCCTCCGCCACTTTCCCACCGTATCTCGCGCGGGCCAGGACCCGCGCGCCTACGCGGCTTGGGCCAGCGCGGGATACGCCGACGCAACCGCCGCTTCGATCGACTCGGCGACGATCGCGAGGAGGCGGCGCAGCTCGTCTTCGGAGATCGAGAGCGGCGGCATGAGGATGACGACGTCGCCGAGCGGGCGGATGATCGCGCCGCGCCGCCGCGCCTCCAGGGTGACGCGGTGGCCGAGGCGCAGTTCGGGGTCGTGCTCGCCGAGGTCGATCCCGGTCATCGTGCCGCGGCGGCGCACCTCGCTCACCGCGGGCATCGCCGCAAGCGGCTCGAGCAGCTCGCCGAGCAGCTCGATCTTCGGCCCCAGGCGCTCCAGCGTGCGCTCGGCCTCGAACGCCTCGAGGCTGGCCAGCGCGGCGGCGCAGCCGAGCGGGTTGCCGGTGTAGGTGTGGCCGTGGAAGAAGGTGCGCTGCTCGGCCGGCGCGCCGAGGAAGCCTTCGTATATCCACTCCGTCGCCAGCGTCGCCGCGAGCGGCAGGTAGCCGCCGGTGAGTCCCTTGGCGAGGCACATAAGGTCGGGCGCGACGCCCTCCTGCTCGCAGGCGAACATCGTTCCCGTGCGGCCGAAGCCGGTCGCCACCTCGTCGCAGATCAAGAGCACGCCGAAGCGGTCGCAGAGCTCGCGCGCCTCGCGCAGGAAGCCGGGCGGGTGGACCAGCATGCCGGCGGCGCCCTGGACCAGCGGCTCGACGATCAGCGCCGCGACCTCTTCCTCGTGGCAGCAGAGGACGCGCTCGAGGTCGGCCGCGTCGCCGGGCTCGGCCGCGTGGGCGGGAAAGAGCAGCGGCCGGTAGGTCGAGTGGAAGACGTCGATGCCGCCGACCGAGACCGAGCCGATCGTGTCGCCGTGGTAGGCCTCGCGCATGTGCACGAACGAGGTGCGGCGCTGGTGCTGGCCGCCGCGCTGCTGCTGGAACTGGAAGGCCATCTTCAGCGCGATCTCGACCGCGGTCGCGCCGGCTTCCGAGTAGAAGACGCGGGTCAGTCCGGGCGGCGCGATCGCGACCAGCTTCGCCGCCAGCTCGGCGGCGCCCGGGTGGGCGAGCCCGAGCATCGTCGAGTGGGCGACCCGGTCGAGCTGCTCGCGCACCGCCGCGTCGATGCCGGGGTGGCGATGCCCGTGGACGTTGCACCACAGCGAGGAGACGCCGTCGATGTAGCGGCGGCCGTCGCTGTCGATCAGCTGCGCCCCCTCGGCCCGCTCGATCATCGGCGGCTCTTCCCCGACCCAGCCCTGCTGCTGGGTGAACGGGTGCCACAGATGGTCGCGATCGAGCTGAGCGTGGTCCACCGACATCGCCGCGACCGAATCTAGAGCGGCCTCCGGCCGGAAACCGCGCCGCGGAGTTGCGCAGATTGCGGCAAGGCGGACGCAGCGTGATATGTGTCACACGACAACTATTGTGCTTGAGAAATAGTTGCTCTACTGCAAGCATCGTCGGTATGCAAGCGAGCGAGATCGCGGCGATCGCCGACAAAGCCGCTGTCAGCGCGGAGACGCGGGACACCGCGGCGCGGCTCAGCGCCCTGATGCGGCACGTCTTCCTCTACGACCGCGGCAACCAGCTGCGGGTGATCGAGCAGTGCGGGCTCTCGATGACGCAGTGCAAGGCGCTGCTCGAGCTGGGCGGGCTGGGCGAGCAGAACGAGCCGACGCAGGTGAGCGACCTCGCCGAGACCTTCGGCGTCTCCGTGCCCTCGATGAGCCGCGCGGTCGACGCCCTGGTCGGCGAAGAGCTGGCCACCCGGGTCGAGGACCCCGAGGACCGGCGGGTGCGCCGCGTCGCGATCACCGAGAAGGGCAAGCAGCTGGTCGACACGCTGCTCGTCGTCCGCCAGGCGGGCCTGGAGGCCTTCGCCGAGAGCCTCAGCGCCGCGCAGCGCCGCAAGCTCGACGCCGCGATCGAGTCGCTGATGGACCGGGAGGACATCGCCGAGACCTACGAGCACCTGAAGGGAGTCGAGCCTTGACCCGTTACCGCCACCTGATCACCGACGAGAACCGCAAGTGGTGGACGCTCGGGGCGATGTGCTTCGCGCTGTTCATGATCATGCTCGACAACACGGTCGTGAACGTCGCCCTGCCCTCGATCCAGCGCGACCTCGGGGCGACGATCTCCGGGCTCGAGTGGACGATCAACGGCTACACGCTGTCGTTCGCGGTGCTGCTGGCGACCGGCGGGCGGCTCGGCGACATCTTCGGCCGCCGCCGCATGTTCCTCACCGGCGTCGTGATCTTCGCCCTCTCCTCGGCGACCGCCGGCCTCGCCCAGGGGCCGACCGACCTGGTGCTCAGCCGCGTCGTGCAGGGCGTCGGCGCGGCGCTGATGATGCCGGGCACGCTCTCGATCATCACCGACGCCTTCCCCGCCCACGAGCGCGGCAAGGCGATGGGCACCTGGGCCGGCGTCTCGGCGCTGGCGCTCGCGGTCGGCCCGGTGCTCGGCGGCTTCCTCACCGAGCACGTCAGCTGGCGCGCGATCTTCTACCTCAACATCCCGGTAGCGATCGGCGCCGTCACGGCGACCGTCTTCGCCGTGCGCGAGTCGCGCGACACCTCCGTCGGCCGCCAGGTCGACTACCTCGGCGTGGCGACGCTGACCGGCGCGCTTACCGCCCTGGTGCTCGCCCTGGTCGAGGGCAACAGCTGGGGCTGGGGCTCGCCGGCGATCGCCGCCCTGCTGGTCGGGGCGGTGCTCGGCGCGGCCGCCTTCGTCGCGGTCGAGCTCCGCGTCGCGGCGCCGATGGTCGAGTTCCGCTTCTTCAACGACCGCAACTTCCTCGGCGCGGTGGTCGTGGCGCTGATCATCACCTTCGCGATGATGGGCGTCTTCTTCTTCCTCGCCCTCTACATGCAGGACATCCTCCGCTACTCGCCGCTCGAGGCGGGGGTGCGCTTCCTGCCCTCGACCCTGATGATCGTCGGCGTCGCGCCGGTCGCCGGCCGGCTCGCCGACCGCTTCGGCCCGCGCTGGCTGATCGTCGCCGGGCTCTCGATCCTCACCGCCTCGCTGTGGACCTTCACCCACATCGCGGTCGACTCGACCTACCTCGACCTGCTGCCCGGCTTCATGCTGCTCGGCATCGGGATCGCGCTGACGATGTCGCCGATGACCAGCGCGGCGATGAACGCGGTCTCGGTGCAGAAAGCCGGCATCGCCTCCGGCGTGCTCTCGATGTTCCGCATGGTCGGCGGCAGCCTCGGCGTCGCCGTCACCGGCGCGATCTTCCAGGCCTCGGTCGGCGGCGCGACCTTCGAGACGGCGGCCCCGCAGCAGTTCGTCGAAGGGCTGAGCAACGCGATGTGGGTCTCGGCGTCCGTGACCGTGCTCGGCGCGCTGATCGCCGCCGCCGCGATCAACGCGCGGCCGAAGAGCGTCGGGGTCGGCGTCGCCGAGGCCGAGGCGAGCCCCGGCGGCGAGGAGCTGGCGGGCGTCGCTACCTGATCGGGAGCGTGGTAGAGGTTTGTGCCGCTATGCGACCCAAACCTCTACCACGGTTGGCGGGGGAGCGTTTCGACTTCGACCCTGCCCAGGGTTGAGATCGTCTCCAGGTTCGAGCGCTCGACCTGGGACGGTTCGTCGGGCCAGGGGGTTAGCACGATCCTGGCCACCTCCAGGCCCGCGGCGCGGGCGGCCTCGAGGGTCAGCAGCGTGTGGTTGATCGTGCCGAGGCCGGGCGAGGCGGCGACGACGAGCGGCAGGCCGAGGTCGGCGGCGAAGTCGCGCACCAGATACGGCGTGGTTCCTTTTTCGCCCTCAGCGACCGAAAGGAACCCCGCGAGGGGGACGAGCAGCCCGCCGACGCCCTCGCAGACCAGCGCGTCCGCGCCGGCCGCCGCGGCCCGCGCCGCCTCCAGCAGCCGCTCGCGCGAGATCTCCTCGCCCGCCAGCTCCGCCGCCAGGTGCGGCGACATCGGCGGCCCGTAGCGGTAGGGCGCGACCTCGTCATCGCTCTGCGAGCTCCCCGCCGCCTCCCGCAGCACCACGTGATCCGGCCGACGGGCCGATTTGTCGAGCCGGGCTGGACTTATCGGCCCGTCGGCGGTGGGGTAGTCGTCGAGGCCGGTGACGGCGGGCTTGAAGACGGCCACCCGCTTGCCTTCGTCCTCGAGCTTGCGGGCGATCGTCGCGGCGACGACGGTCTTGCCGACGTCGGTCCCGGTCCCCGTTACGAACACACCAGACCTGCCGTCGGAGACGGGCCCCGTATGACCTGTTTCCACCGGCACCTCTAGGCAGCAAGGGGGACGGTGGGGACGAGGCCCAGCTCGCGCGCCGCCTCGCCGGCCAGGCGGGCGGCCTCGCGGAGCTCGGTCTCCTCGTGGGTCGCCATCGCGCTGAAGCGGATGCGCGAGGAGCCGGGGGGGACGGTTGGCGGGCGGATGCCCTGGGCGAAGACGCCGCGCTCGAGCAGGCGCTCGCAGAGCGCCATCGTCGGTCCGGCCTCGCCGAGCTCGAGCGGCACGATCTGGCTCGCGCCGCCGCCTGCGTCGAGGCCCTGGGCGCGCAGGCCCTCGCGCAGCGCCGCCGCGTTGGCGCGCAGCCGCTCCACCCGCGCCGGCTCGGCTTCCAGCAGCTCCAGCGAGGCGAGCGCCGCCGCGACCGCCGGCGGCGGCAGCGCGGTCGAGAAGACGAACGAGCGCGCCGTGTTGAGCAGGTACTCGCGCAGCTCGGCGCTCGCGCAGGCGTAGGCGCCGTAGGCGCCGAGCGCCTTGCCCAGGGTGCCGACGACGACGTCGACCTCGCCGCCCAGCCCCGCCGCGGCGACCGAGCCGCGCCCGCCCGGGCCGAGCGCCCCGGTCGCGTGCGCCTCGTCGACCATCAGCCGGCAGCCGTGCTCGCGCGCCAGCCGCGCGAGGTCGCCGAGCGGCGCCGTGTCGCCGTCCATCGAGAAGACGCCGTCGCTGACGATCAGCGCGCCGCGCCCGCCCGCCCGGCGCAGCCCCCAGTCCAGGTGCTCGGCGTCGCCGTGCCGGTAGACGAAGGTCTCCGCCCGCGCCAGCCGGCAGCCGTCGACGATGCTGGCGTGGTTGAGCTCGTCGGAGAAGACGACGCTGCCGCGCCCCGCCAGCGCCGCGATCGTCCCCACGTTCGCCAGGTAGCCGGAGCCGAAAAGCAGCGCCGACTCGTAGCCCTTGAAGGCGGCGAGCCGCTGCTCGAGCCGCCGGTGCGGCGTCATGTTGCCCGAGATCAGCCGCGAGGCGCCGGCGCCGGCGCCCCACTCGAGCGCCGCCGCGGCCGCCGCCTCGCGCACCCGCGGGTGGCCGGCGAGGCCGAGGTAGTCGTTCGAGCAGAGCAGCAGCACGGGCCGCCCGTCGAGCAGCACGCGCGGCCCCTGGGCGCCTTCGACCAGCCGCAGCCGGCGGTGGAGCCCGCTCTCGCGGAGCTCCTCCAGCCTGCTTTCGATGTCCGTCATCGCGAAAGGGACATGCCGGCCGCCCCCGGACGCGGAAGCACGGGCGGGAGACTTCCGGTGGTCATGAGCCCGCCCGTGCGGGAGCAGAGGAGGCGGCCGTTGATGTCGGGTAGGGCGGGGGCTTCTTCGTCTTCTTGATCACCCGCAGCTGGGTCGACGGGTCCCAGAAGCTCGCTTCGTCCTGCCGGTCGACCAGCTCGTCGATCGGCGTCCGCGGGGTCTCGCCCTCGAGCCGGCCGGAGCGGTTGTCGGGCCGCGGGTTGGCGCCGTTGTCGGGCTGTCGCGCGACGTTCAGGCCGAGCTGCTCGAACATCGCCCGGTCCTCCTCGGGCTCGGCGCCGAGCGTGGTCAGGAAGTTGCCCATCATCACGCCGTTCAGCCCCGCCTTGACCGCCAGCGGCTGCAGCTCGCCGAGGTTCTCGACCCGGCCGCCGCAGAGCCGGAAGAGCGCGCCGGGGATGATCAGGCGGAAGATCGCGACCCACTTGACGACCTCCCAGGGGTCCATCAGCGGCCGCTCGCCGAACTTCGTTCCGGCGCGCGGGTTGAGCAGGTTGATCGGCACCGAGGTCGGCTCCAGCCCGGCCAGCTCGAAGGCCATCTCGACCCGCTGGCGTGGCGACTCGCCGAGGTTGAGGATGCCGCCGACGCAGGTCTCCAGGCCGGCGTCCTTGACCGCGTCGATCGTCCGCAGCCGGCCCTCGTAGCGGACCGTGGTCGAGACCTCCGGGTAGTAGGAGCGCGAGGACTCGACGTTGTGGTGGACGCGCTGGATGCCCGCCTCGCGCAGGCGCTTGGCGCGCTCGGCAGACATGTGACCGATCGAGGCGCAGCGCTTCAGGTTCGTGTGCTCGGCGACCAGCTTCGCGCCCTCGACGATCTTCTCGAAGTCGCGTTTGGAGAGCCCCTGGCCCTGCGTGACCATGCAGAAGCGGTGCGCGCCCGCCGCCTCGGCCGCCTTCGCGTGGTCGAGGATCTGCTCCGGCTCCATCATCGCGTGCATCGGCGTGTCCGCCTCGGCGTAGCGCGACTGGGCGCAGAAGCCGCAGTCCTCGGCGCAGCCGCCCGACTTGGCGTTGACCAGCGAGCACATGTCGGTCGAGTCGCCGAAGTTCTCCCGCCGCACGGCCCAGGCGCGCTCGACCAGCTCTCCGATCTGCTCGTGGTCGCTCAGCTCGCCGAGCGCCAGCGCCTCCTCGAAATCGATCAGGGGCTCCATTCGGCCGCAAGGCTAGGAAGCGGCCCGGACGTTGGGCACGGCTTCTCCCGGCGCATTCGCTATTTGTCTCGCTATGCGCGACAAACAGCGAACGGGCTCGGTGAGGCGGCGACGGCTGGCGCTCGCGGCGCTGGTCGGCTTCGCCGCCGGCGCCTTCGCGCTGGGCGCCTCGCTCGGCGACGGGGCGCCGCCGCGGCCCCCGGTGGCGAGCACGCTCGGCGCCTCGAGGCTCGCCGGGCAGCGGATCGTGCTCGGCTTCTCCGGCGCCAAACCGCCGCCGCGGGTCAGGCGGATGATCCGCCGCGGCGAAGCGGCGGGTGCGATTCTCTTCGCCGACAACCTGCCGAGCCGCGCCACCGGGCGCCGGCTGATCCGCCGCCTGCAGGCGATCGCGCGGCCGCCCGGTCTGCGCGACCCGCTGCTCGTGATGACCGACCAGGAGGGCGGCCTGGTCAAGCGGATCGGCGGCGCGCCCACGGCGTCGGCCCGCGCGATGGGCGCCCGCGGGGCGGCCTTCAGCCGCGCCCAGGGCCGCCGCGCCGCCGCCAACCTGCGCAACCTGGGCGTCAACGTCGACCTCGCGCCGGTGCTCGACGTCGCCCGGCCCGGCGGCGCGATCGCCGCAGCGGATCGCGGCTTCGGCGCCAGCGCGGCGCGGGTCGCCGCGACCGCCGTCCCCTTCGCGGCCGCGCTGCAGGCGGGCGGGGTCGCGGCGACCGGCAAGCACTTCCCCGGCCTCGGCTACGCCCGCGCCAGCACCGACGACGCGGCGCAGCGCATCCGCCTCTCCAGGCGCGCCCTGCGCCGGATCGACGAGGCGCCCTACCGGAGCTTCGTCGCCGCCGGTGGCGACCTGGTGATGCTCAGCACCGCGATCTACCCCGCCTTCTCCAACCGCCCCGCCGCCTTCGCGCCGGCGATCGCGACCGGCGAGCTGCGCCGCCGCCTCGGCTTCGACGGCGTCTCGATCACCGACGCCCTCGACACCGTCTCCGTCCACGCCTTCGGCGAGACCCCGAAGGCCGCACGTGCCGCCGCCGCGGCCGGCGCCGACCTGCTCCTCTACACCGACCCCGCCGAAGCCGCCAAGGCCCATCGGACCCTCGTCAAAGGTCTCAGATCCGGCCTCCTCCCCAGAAGCTCCTTCGAAGACTCGGTCAGCCGCGTCCTGCGCCTACGTCACCGATTGGGACGGTCAGCTGACAAGGCCCCGTGAGGGGCGATTCCGGTAGGGGTGAAACGTCTTGTACTTTTTTGTCGAGCGCTGCGGGCGACAGCGTCGACCCCAAACCTTCAAAGAAGTTAAGTGGAACCCCTACCGGAATCGCCCCCCGCGACCCCTACCTCTGGTCCCCCCGCCGGCGCCCCCGCCACCCTGACCGAGTCTCTCCCCGCCCGCTTCGCCTCGTACATCGCGTTGTCGGCCGCCGAGAGCACCGCGTCGTAGCCCATCGCCCGCGGGCCGAAGGTCGCGATCCCGATGCTCGCGGTGATCGTCGGCGCCGCCTCGCCCGGCAGGGTGTGCATGCGGATCGCCCCGGCGATCGCATCCGCCACCTCCTCGGCCTCGTCGAGGTCGCAGCGCGGCAGTACGATCGCGAACTCGTCGCCGCCCAGCCGCGCGACGACGTCGGTGGCGCGCATCCGCCCGCGCAGCACGCCGGCGATGTCGGCGATCACCCGGTCGCCGGCCGGGTGGCCGAGCGTGTCGTTGACCTGCTTGAAGTTGTCGAGATCGAGCATCAGCACGGCGCCCACCGTGTCCTCGCGGCGGCTGCGCGCCAGCTCGGCGCGCAGGTCTTCGCCGAAGCGGCGGCGGTTCTTCAGCCCGGTCAGCGGGTCCTGGCTCGCCTGCAGCTGCAGCTCCTGGATCCTCTCGTTGCGGCTCCAGACCAGGACCAGGGCGCCGAGCAGCGCCGCCAGGGCGACGCCGACTATCGCGATCAGCACGGGCAGGCCGACCCCCGGCCGGTTCGTGTCGCGCACGACCAGCGTCCAGGCGCGGTCGGCGACCCGCAGCCGCGCGCTCGCCGCTTCGCCGCGATCGAACGCCTGTCCGGCGACCGTTCGGCCGCGCTCGAGCAGCTGGATCTCGTCGTCGGCCTCCAGCGCCGTCGTCGCCGCCGCGGCCAGGTCGGAGACGCGGAAGGAGCCGAGGGCGAAGCCGACCAGCGCGGCGCGGCGCTGGGCCACGGTTTCCGTCGGCGCGCCGTCGCGGTAGACCGGCCGGAAGACGTTGATCCCGGAGCCCCCGAGCGGCAGGTGGACCACCGGCGTCGCCGAGGCGGCGCCGCTGTCGCGGGCGTCGAGCAGGCGTCCGGCGCGAACCGGATCGGAGCCGATGTCGTAGCCGAACGGCGTGGTCACGTCGTGGCGGAGCCTGGTCGCCGCGTAGGCGAGCGGGAAGTAGCGCCGCCGCCGCCCCTCGCGGCGCAGGACGCCGAGCCCGGCGCGGGCGACGATCGGGAAGCCCTGACGGCGTTCGAAGCGCCGCCGTTCGGGGGCGCGCACCAGGGGGACGAAGGCGGTCGCGGAGAGCGCGCCGTTGTCGAGCAGCGAGCGGGCGATGATCTCGAAGTCGTGGCGGCTGAGCCTTCCCTCCGCTTCGTAGAAGGCGGCGGCGCTGGCCAGCTGCCCGACCGAGAGCGCCGCCAGGGCTTCGGCCTGGCGCGCCGAGCGCGTCGCCTCGGCGCGCTGCCGCTGTTCGAAGTTGGCGCCTTCGCGGTCGCGCACGACCAGCGCCATCGCCACCGAACCGACCGCGATGGCGACGACGACGGCGTATCCCAGCCAGAAGCGGAGTCGCATGCTCCTGTTGTCGGCCGGCTCGGCGGGAGTCATTACCCGGCGGGAACGCTCGCGAGCGACTCCCAGAGGTAGAGCGAGGCGAGGCTGCGGTGCGGACGCCAAGCCTCGCCGATCTCCAGCACCCGGCGCGGCGGCGGCATCTCCGCCAGCCCGTACTCGATCTGCACCGCCTTGCGGATGCCGAGGTCGCCGCCGGAGAGCACGTCGGGCCGTTCGAGGTGGAAGAGCAGGAACATCTCCGCCGTCCAGCGGCCGAGCCCCCGCACGGCGACGATCTCCGCGATCACCTCCTCGTCGGAGAGCTCACCCAGCCGCTCGAGCTCGAGCTCGCCGTCGAGCACGTGGCCGGCGAGGTCGCGCACGTACTCGACCTTGCGGCCGGAGAGCCCGCAGGCGCGCAGCTCCTGCTCGCTCGCCGCGAGCAGCCGCTCGGGCGAGGGCGTGGCGCCGCCGAACAGCTCCAGCACGCGGCGGTGGATCGTCCGCGCCGCCTTGGTCGAGAGCTGCTGGCCGACGATCGCCCGCAGCAGCGCCCCGTAGGCGCCGGCCGGACGCTCCTCGCTGCGCCGCCGCAGCCGCGTCTGGAGGTCGATCTCGCCGATCCGCTCGATCAGCGCCGCCATCGCCGGGTCGGCGGCGGCCAGCGCGCCTCGCGCCGCCGCGCCCCGGCTGCCGCTCACCGGCCCTTCCAGCGGGGTTGGCGCTTCGCGGCGAAGGCCTCGATGCCCTCGCGCAGGTCCTCGGAGGCGAAGCAAGCCTCGCGCAGGGCGACCAGGCCGCTCTCCTGCTGCTCGCTCAGCTTCGGGTTCTCGTTGAGCGTCTCGATCGCCTGCTTGTTGCCGCGCATCGAGAGCGGCGCGTTGGCGGCGATCTGCTCGGCGAGGGCGACGGAGGCAGACTCGAAGGACGCGGCGTCGACCACCTCGTGCACCAGGCCGATCCGCTCGGCCCGCTCGCCTTCTAAGTTGCGCCCCGTGAGGAAGAGCTCCTTGGTCCGCGCCAGCCCGATCGTGTCGAGGAACTTGCGCAGGCCGGTGTGGCCGTAGACGAGCCCGAGCTTGGCCGGCGGCATGCCGAGCTTCGCGCCGCTCGCGCAGATCCTCAGGTCGCAGGTGACCGCCAGCTCCAGGCCGCCGCCGAGGCAGTGGCCGTTGATCGCCGCGACGGTCGGCCAGGGGTGCGCGGCGAGCGCCTCCATCGCGTCGTGGAAGGGGTGGGCGACGAGCGCCTCGGCATCGCGCTCGAACGTCTCGCCGGGGATCGAGGCGAGGTCGTAGCCGGCCGAGAAGGCGGGCGGCGCGCCGGTGATCATCACGCAGCGCGTCTCGATCCCGCGGCTCAGGCGCGGCAGCGTCTCGGTCAGCGCGTCGAGGATCTCGTGGTCGAGGGCGTTGCGCCGCTCCGGGTTGGAGATGCGGATGCGGACCACGGCCTCGGCCGGAGAGTCGAGGATCAGCTTGCCGGAGGCGAGCTGCTCGTCCAAGCTGCTACTCCAGCACGACGAGGACGTCGCCTTCGCTCACCGACTGGCCCTCCTCGCAGCGGATCTCCTTCACCGTGCCGTCGTCCTCGGCCTCGACCGGGATCTCCATCTTCATCGACTCGAGGATGACGACGGTGTCGCCGTCCTCGACCGGGTCGCCGACCGCGACCTCGACTTTCCAGACGTTCCCCGTGATGTGAGCCTCGATGTCCGCCATGAGTTCGGGAGAATATCCCGGCGTGACGGCGGATTTACGGAAACCAGGTGCCTGAGGCCGCGGCGGGCGGCTCCCTCGCCGTGATCGTCGCCGCGCGCAACGAGGCCGACCGGGTGGGGGAGACCGCGGCGGCGCTGCGGACGAGCTTCCCGGGGGCGGCGCTGTGGGTCGCCGACGACGCCTCGACCGACGGCACCGCCGAGGTCGCGATGGCGGCGGGCGCCCAGGTGGTCAGCCGCGGCAGGCCGCACGGCAAGGGGGCCAACGTCAGCGCCGCGGCCGAGGCGGCGCTGAGCGCCGCGCCGCCGCCGCGGCTCGTCCTGCTCTGCGACGGCGACCTCGCCGGCTCGGCGGCGGCGCTGACGCCGCTGGTCGCGGCGGTCGAGCGCGGCGAGTGCGACCTCGCCGTCGCCGCCTTCAGCCGCCGCGTCGGCGGCGGCTTCGGGATCGCGCTCGGCTTTGCCCGCTGGGCGATCCGCCGCCGCTGCGGCCTCGAGACCGCGGCGCCGATCTCCGGCCAGCGGGCGCTGCGGGTCGAGGCCCTGCGCGCGACCCTGCCCTTCGCCCGCGGCTACGGGATGGAGGTCGGGATGACGATCGACGCCGTGCGCGCCGGCCACCGCCTGCGCGAGTACGAGCTCGACCTCTCCCACCGCGCCGGCGGCCGCTCGCTCGCCGGCTTCGTCCACCGCGCCCGCCAGCTGCTCGACTTCGCCCGCGTGTACGTTGCCCGCCGGGAGCCGCGCCGCGCGAACCGATCATGATCCTCGCGATCGACCAGGGGACCACCGGGACGACCTGCCTCGTCTTCGACGGCGCGGGGCGGATCGCCGGGCGCGCCTACTCGGAGTTCGAGCAGCGCTTCCCGCGTCCGGGCTGGGTCGAGCACGACGCGAGCGAGATCTGGGAGGTGACGCGGCGAGTCGCCGGCGAGGCGATCGCCGCCGCCGGCATCGAGGGCGCCGAGCTCGACGCGATCGGGATCGCCAACCAGCGCGAGACCGTCGTCGCCTGGGACCCGGCGAGCGGCGAGCCGCTGCACCCGGCGCTCGTCTGGCAGGACCGCCGCACGGCGGCGCGCTGCGAGGAGCTGCGCGAGGCGGGGCACGAGGCGCTGGTCCGCGAGCGCACCGGCCTCGTCCTCGATCCCTACTTCTCCGGCACCAAGATCGAGTGGCTGCTGCGCAACGCCGAGCTGCCGCCGGGCGCCGTCTTCGGCACGATCGACTCCTGGCTGCTGTTCAAGCTGACCGGCCGCCACGCGACCGACTACACCAACGCCTCGCGCACGCTGCTCTTCGACATCCACCGGCTCGCCTGGGACCCGGAGCTCTGCGAGGCGCTCGGCGTCGATCCGGCGCAGCTGCCCGAGCCGCTGCCCTCGGCGCACGTCTACGGGACGACGAGCGAGTTCGGCGGCGAGGCGCCGGTCGCGGGGGTCGCCGGCGACCAGCAGGCGGCGCTCTTCGGCCAGGCCTGCCAGGCGCCCGGCAGCGCCAAGAACACCTACGGCACCGGCAGCTTCGTCCTCCTGCACGCAGGCGGCGAGCCGCCGGCGCCGGCCGAGGGGCTGCTCGCCACGGTCGCCTGCGGGACCGACGAGCGCCCCGCCTACGCGCTGGAGGCCGCGATCTTCGTCACCGGCGCCGCCGTGCAGTGGCTGCGGGACGGGCTCGGGATCGTCGCCGAGGCGGCGCAGAGCGAGGCGCTCGCCGCCTCGCTGCCGGGCAACGAGGGGGTCTACTTCGTCCCCGCGCTGACCGGGCTCGGCTCGCCGCACTGGGACCCCTACGCGCGCGGCACGATCGTCGGCCTCACCCGCGGCAGCGGCCGCGCCCACCTGGCGCGCGCGGCGCTCGAGGCGATCGCCTACCAGACGGTCGACGCGGTGCGCGCCGAGGAGGCCGCCGCGGGCCTGCGGCTCGACGAGCTGAAGGCGGACGGCGGCGCCGTGGCGAACCGCTGGCTGATGCAGTTCCAGGCCGATGTGCTCGGCGTCCCGGTCGTCGTCCCCGAGGTCGCCGAGACGACGGCGCTCGGCGCCGCCTACCTGGCCGGGATCGCGACCGGCCGCTGGAGCGCCGCCGAGGTCGCGGAGATGTGGCGCGAGGCGGCGCGCTACGAGCCCCGCATGGGCGAGGACGAGCGCGAGTCGCTGCTCGGCGAGTGGCGCCGCGCCCTCGACCGTTCGCGCGGCTGGGCCGTCTGACCAGGTCCGGCTCCGGGAGCGTGGTCGAGGTTTGTTCCGCATAGCGACTCAAACCTCGACCACGCTCTGGGAGGGGCCGCGTAACCGCTGCGCGGGCAGGGGGTAGGCACGGGCGACGGCCGCGCGCCGTCCCCCGCACATGTCAGACATGAAGCCACAGGTCTATAGGGACGGCCGTCCGGCGTCCTACTTCGACCAGTTCCACGCGGCCGCGCTGAAGGGCGCCGGCTGGACCTACACCTTCGTCCGCGTCCTGGTCACCCTGCCGACCCTGCTGATCTACCGGGTGCGCGTGATCGGCCGCGAGAACGTGCCGAAGGACGGCCCGCTGATCCTCGCGCCCAATCACTTCAGCCAGATGGACCACTTCTTCGTCGGCCTCTACCTGCGGCGCAAGATCCGCTTCATGGCCAAATCGCAGATGTTCGGCCCGCCCGTGCTCACCTACATCTACAAGCACGGCGGGGTGATCCCGGTGCGGCGCGGCCACCACGACGAGAAGGCGTTCGAAACGGCGTTCGAGGTGCTCGACCAGGGGGAGATGCTGCTGATCTACGCCGAGGGCGGCCGCTCGCGCAGCGGCGAGCTGGGTGAGCCGAAACCCGGCGTCGGCCGGCTGGCGCTCGAATCCGGCGCCCCCGTCGTCCCGGTCGCGATCCACGGCTCGGCCAAGGTGCGCCGCTGGAAGCGGCTGCGCTTCCCCAAGGTCACCGTGCAGTACGGCGAGCCGCTCAGCTTCCCGCTCGAGGAGCGGGCGAGCCGCGAGCGCCAGCAGGAGGTCGCGGGCGAGGTCTTCGGCCGCGTGCGGGAGATGTACCGCGCGCTCGCTACTCGTAGCGCTCGCCGAGCTTCTCGTAGAAGCCCGGATCGTGCCCCGGCGTGACGATCGCGCCCGGGTACTCGCGCCGGAACAGCCGCAGCTCCTGGATCGAGCGCCGGTAGTTGTGCTCGTCGAAGGGGCGCGGGGCGAGCGGCGCCGTGGCGTCGAGCTGCGCCTCGGTGTAGACGGCGTCGCCGCCGATCACGAAGTCGCGCTCGGCCAGGTGGGCGATCACCGACATGTGGCCGGCGCTGTGGCCGGGGGTGTAGGCGAGCCGCAGCGAGCCGTCGCCGAACAGGTCGAAGCAGCGGGCGAAGCTGGCGTAGGAGTCGACCCCGCCGCGGTCGAAGTCGACCGTCCGGTAGTCGAAGGCGTAGTCGAAGTGGGCGCGGCGGTAGCCGTTGGCCAGCGGTTTCGGCCCGACGGTCGCGGCCTTCCACTCGACCTCGCTGACGACGAAGGTCGAGTTGGGGAACTCGGAGATCGCCGAGCTGTGGTCGAGGTGCAGGTGGGTCATCACGACGATCGGGATCTCGCCCGGCTCGAGCTCGCGGGCGCGCAGCTGCGCCGGCACGTCTTCGCCCGGCTGCAGCGCCGGCTTGCCGAAGCGGGCGCCGAGCCCGCCGAAGTTCTCCTTGCCGTCGGCGGCGATCGACGGATGCAGGCCGGTGTCGACGAGGATCGCGCCGGCGCTCGGGTGGCGGATCAGGAAGGCCGGGCAGGGCACGACGGTCGGCGGTTGGCCGCTGAGCAGGGCGCGCAGCAGCTTCAGCGTCTCCAGGCGCCCGCCGGGCCGCTCCATCATCGGCAGCGGCCAGGTGACGTGGCCGGCGACGAGCGGTTCGACGCGGACCGAGGCGCCGGCGGTCCCGCCGGCGAGCGGCTCGTGCAGGGGCTTGGCTTCGACGTGGACCTTCATCGGCGAGGTCACCTTACCCCGAACCTCGCCCGTCGCTGTCGACCTTTCCCGGGCTGCAACGCCGGAGAAGTCGGATGCGCTGGCAAAGTCTAGGCTGTCCGCGGTGACGACTCGCGATTCGCGCATCTTCAGGGACGGCCTGCTGGAGGGGCAGGTCTGCCTCGTCTCCGGCGCCGGCAGCGGCCTCGGCCGCGAGACCGCGCTCGAGCTGGTGCGGCTCGGCGCCGCGGTCGTCGGTTGCGGCCGGCGCGAGGAGCCGCTCGCCGAGACCGCGGCGCTCGCCGCCGGGCTCGCCGGCTCCTTCGAGCGCGAAACGATGGACATCCGCGAGGAGGAGGCGGTCGAGCGGCTCTTCGACCGGCTGCTCGAGCGCCACGGGCGGCTCGACGTGCTGGTCAACAACGCCGGCGGCCAGTTCCTCAGCCCGGCCGAGGCGATCACGCCGAAGGGCTTTCACACCGTGATCGAGCTGAACGTGCAGGGGACCTGGTTGATGACGCACGCGGCGGCGACCAAGGCCTTCATCCCGCAGGGCGGCGGCAAGGTGCTGAGCGTCACCCTCTCGCCGCACAACGGGATGCCGGGGATGGTCCACTCGGGCGCCGCCCGTGCCGCGGTCGAGAACATGATGCGCACGCTGGCGGTCGAGTGGGCGCGCTTCGGGATCAAGACCTGCGCGCTGGCCGCCGGCCAGTTCGCCACCGAGACCCTGCTGACCAAGTACCCGCAGGTCGTCGTCGACAACCTCGAGCGCTCGATCCCGATCGGCCGCGCCGGGCGCGCCGAGGAGATGGCCTGGCTCGTCGCCTACCTCGCCTCGCCGGCCGGCGACTTCTTCTCCGGCACGACGATCACGATCGACGGCGCCCGCGACAACTGGGCGGGACCGTGGCCGCCGGACGCGATCGCCCACGAGGGTGAGCCGGTAGCGGAGGAACGCCGCTGACGTCGGAGGCGCCGCCAGGCGGCGTCCTCGGTCGCTCGCGTGCAGGGCACGCCGCTCCCTGTGTCCTTGCCTGCTGACCCCTCCGACTCGTCAGCGCGGTTCGAGGATCACCAGCGGGATCTCGCGCCCCTTGCTGCGCGCCTGGTAGCCCTCGTAACCCCGGTAGGAGGCCACGGCCTTGGCCCAGAGGCGTTCGCGCTCCTCCGGCGCCGCCACCCGCGCGTGGACCGGCAGGCGCCGGGAGCCGACCTGAACTTCGGTATCCGGGTTGGCGAGGAGGTTGTGGAACCAGGCCGGGTGCTTGGGGTAGCCGCCTTTGGAGGCGACCAGGACGAGGTTCTCGCCATCGCGCACGTAGAGCAGCGGCGACGTGCGCTTGGCGCCGCTCTTCGCCCCCACATGGTCGAGCAGCAGCACGCGGATCGGCGAGCCGGGCAGGCTGTGCCCGACCCGCCCACCAGTCGCCCGGTAGACGAACGTGTGCAGGCGCATCCCCCGCCACAGCAGCGGCCAAGTGCGGTCAGCGAGATCGAGGTAGCTCATGTGCCTTGGGGCCTGAATCGATCCTGAGGGCGCGAAAACCAAGCAGGTCGGGGGATGCAGGGAGGCTGGTGAGGGGAGCGCACAGTCAGTGCGTGACCCGAACCAGCCTCCCGAAGACCCCGAGATGCGCCCGTTTGCAGCGTCCTCAGCTCAGGTGTACATGCCTCCGAACATGCCGCCGGTGACGTTCAGAACTTGCCCGTGGACGTAGTTCGCGAGCGGCGAGGCGAGGAAGAGCACCGGGGCCGAGGCCTCCTGCGGGGTGGCAGGCCGGCCGAGCGGGATGATCGCCGAGGCCATCGCCCGCATCTGCTCGGGGATGCCGAGCTCGATCTTCTCGCCGCCCGGCGCGGTCATCTCGCCGCCCTCCTCTTTGGCGGCCGTGAGGCGCGTTTCGACGAAGCCGAAGGCGACCGCGTTGACGTTGATCTTGAACTGGCCCCACTCCTTGGCCAGCGTTTTGGTCAGGCCGACGACGCCCATCTTCGCGGCCGAGTAGTTGACCTGGCCGGCGTTGCCCATCGTCCCCGAGGTCGAGGAGACGTTGACCAGCTTGCGGAAGACCTCCTCGTCTTCGCCTTTCTCGGCCTTGGCGGCCTCGCGCCAGTGCGGCGCCAGGGCGCGGGCGACGCGGAAGGGGACGACCGTGTGGATGTCGAGCATCGCCTGGAACTGCTCGTCGGTCATCCGGTGGGCGACGCCGTCCCAGGTGTAGCCGGCGTTGTTTACGCAGATGTCGATCGCGCCGAAGGCGTCGACGCCGGCCTTGACCAGCTCGTCGGCGGCGCCCTCCTTGGTCAGGTCGCCGCCGAAGACGGCCGTCTCGCCGTCGATCTCGCCCGCCGCCTGCTCGGCGACGTCGGCGTCGAGGTCGTTGATCAGAACCTTGGCGCCCTCGCCTGCGAACAGCTCCGCGGTGGCGCGGCCGATCCCCCGAGCCGAGCCGGTGACGATCGCCGCTTTCCCATCAAGAAGTCCCATCGGTCTTGCGCTCTCCTTATAGGTCGTGAAGTCGGCCGCGGAGGCTACAAGGAACGGCCTCGCTTGGCTGACCGGCCAATCGGAACGCGGGTGTCCTGACAGATCGCTGAAATTGCCGTTGTTGCTTCAAATGAGTGTCATCATGTCGCCCGAACAGCGGCGCCGATGAGGCTCGGTCGCGCAGATTGCGGATTTTTGCGCCGGCCTCACTTGGCAAGCGCGACGATGTCTGATAGACAACAGGCTGCGTGCGAAGAGGGGTCGTCCGCAAAGAGCGTGCCCCGGCTGCTTCACCTCCCATGAGCGGCCGGGGCACCCCATTTCCGGGGGTGAGATCCGTCAGTCGCCCGCTTGGTTTCCGCGGGCGGCGATCGCGCCCAGATCCTGCGGTCGCAGCAGCGCCAACAGGGCGCCGCCATCGACGATCGCCAGCCCGCCCTTGCGCAGCTTCGCCCTGGCGCCGGTCAGCCGGGCGATCTCGTTCGAGAAGTCGGGCTCGTGGCCGACCAGCATCGCTTCGCCGCGACCGGCGGCGAGCTCGAGCGCGTCGAAGGCCCCGCCGGCCAGCGCCTCGCTGACCTCGGCCGGGATACCCAGCGCCTCGCAGGCCAGCTCGGCGGTTTCCGAGGCGCGCAGCTTGGGGCTGGTCAGGCAGGCTTCGACCGGCGCCCCGAGCGCCGCCAGCGCCCGTCCGGCGGCTTCGGACTGCCGCTTGCCCTCGGCGGTCAGGCGCCGCTTCGCGTCCTCGCCGTTGCTCCGCTCCGCGACGCCGTGTCGCAGCAGGTAGATCACGCGCCGAATCCTAGTTGGGCGCCGGTCCGTAGGCAGGCGCGGCCCTCCTGCGGTGGATTTCGGATGCGGCTCGGCACGGGGCGACCGGCATCGCCTCGCAGCTGCGCGCCGAGATCTCTGCCTTGCGGTTTCGGCAGCTCGCCGGCGCGAGGCGCGGCCTCAGGGCCCGCCGCCCGCCCCGACGAACTCACGCAGGGCGGACTTGCCGCCTTCGAGCAGCGGCTCGCCGTGGGCGAAGAGCAGGTGCTCGAAGTCCTCGTCGAGCAGGGCGGCGCAGTGCTCACGGACCGTGCGCTTGACGCCCTCGGCGTCGTCGCCGATCAGGTTGTCGGGGACGAAGCCGAGCCCGCCGTAGCTGATCACGCTGTCGGCGAAGAGCAGCGCGCCGGCGCCCGCCTCGATTCGCAGCACCGTGTCCTCGGGGCAGATCGAGCCCATCTCCAGGGCGACCACGTCGGGCGCGATCCGCTCGCCGAAGGCGAAGCCGGTCACCTCCGGGCCGCCGTCGGCGAACTCGTGCAGGCCGGCCTCGTGGCAGAGGATCGGACAGCCGAACCGCTCCGCGATCGCCGGCGCGTCGCGCAGGTGGTGGCGGTTGGAGAGCACGACACGCTGCACGTCGCGGCCCTCGAACCACTCGATGCCCTCTGCCGGCAGTAGCGGGTCGATCGCCGTCCCCGAGCCGGCGACGAAGTGGCAGCCGACCTCCATCCCGATGTTCGGGTGCTCTGCCTTCCAGTGGAACACCCCGTCGAAGATCTCCTCCATCGTGCCCAGGGTAGCGGCAGCGCCCGCCTCCTACCATCGAAGGCATGCCCCTCGCGCTCGCCGACATGCCCCTCGCGCTCGGCCGCCACCTGCTCTTCCGCGAAGCCTCCCGCGGCGGCTGGATCGCGATCGTCGCCGTGGTCGCGATCATCCTCCTGATCCGCTTCTGGCCCCTCATCGTCGCCTGGATCGAGCGCAGGTGGCGATCGCGATGAGCGACGTGGAGGTCCTATGCGCCGCCTACGAGGCGTTCAACGCCCGCGACGTCGATTCCGCCCTCGCCCTGATGCACCCGGACGTCGACTGGCCAAACGCCTGGGAGGGGGGCCGCGTCACCGGCCGCGATGCCGTAGCCGCCTACTGGCGCCGCCAGTTCGAGCAGATCTCCAGCACCGTCACCCCGGAGCGCTTCGACCCCGGCCCCGAGGGCACGATCGACGTCACCGTCCACCAGGTCATCCGCGATGCCCGGTCTGGCGAGGCCCAGTCCAGCACCCATGTCCTTCACCGTTGGCGCCTGGAGGACGGCCTCGCGGTGCGGATGGACGTGCCGGAGGGAGAGTAGGCGCGGCTACCGTCTCGAAGCCGGGGTCAGGGCGGAGGACATCAACGCGATCTTCCTTGGCGCGATGGTCCGGATCGTGTCCGCCTCGCGCATCGGACAGCAAGGGCGCCAGTTGCCAAGTTTCCCCCACCCCAGTAGGGACAATGCAGCAACTGACGCCTACAGCCCGATCAGTTTGCCGAGGATCTCCTTCATGATCGGCGAGCGTGGCACGGCCGGGCACGCGGGATCATCCGGGGGCAAGGAGTCGCTGCAAATGAGCTTGTTCGGGGAGGAGGGCGACGACCGCGATTGAGCGCCGGTGGTCCGGCTGATGTGTCCAGATTGTGTCCGCCGCCGCGACGGCTCGCGCTCAGCGGCGGCGCTCGGGGTTGCCGCGCTCCCACCAGTCGATCGCCTCGCCGCGCTCCTGCATCTCTTCGAGCGTTCGGGCGACGATGCCGGCCCTGCTGCCGGTGATGTTGCCGCAGAGCTTCCATAGCTCCCGCGCCGCCTTCTTGTAGCGATGGATCAGCTCGTCCAGCTCGAAGGCATCCAGCTCGCCCGCGTCGTAGCGCGCGAAGCCATCGCGCACCCGCTCCAAGAGGTCAGCGAGTCGCGCCTCGTGATAGCCGACGATCAGCGCCACATCGGCCCGACGTTCTGCCTTCGAGGGTTTCGCGGGATCGGCGGTCACGCCGAATCGACGCTATCGCAGCCAAGGCCGGGACCTCAACAAAGACGAAACCCCGGCGGTTTGGCCTGCCCCCCCCGAGAGAGGCTGCACAGGGACCGTTCCGGGGCCTTCCCGCCCAGAGTAGCGCGCTGGCACTTGCCTGAACCGCCGGAATCTTGACTGCGAAGCCGGCTCGTGGACCGCACCGGCTGCGTCTTACGCGTAGCTGCCGTCTCGAAGCTGAGCGATCAGAGCGAGCACATCGTCGACGCGGTCTTCATCGATGCGGTCGGCCGGGCTCTGTCCCTCCAGTAGCCAGTGGGGAGAGAAGAGCCACAGCCTGGCCTCGTTGGGCGGGTAGAACTCGGTCACCTCCGCAAGCGCCTGCCTGGCTGATCTATCCAAGCTCATCGAAGAACGACGACACGACTTCGACCTCCTCCACTCGTCGTTCCTCGGTTCGCACGCCGAGCTGGTGTTTCTTGAGAAGCTCGCAGAGTTGCTCCCCGTCGATCAGGTCGATCGGCGGGGCGCCGTCGCGGGTCGCCTCGCCCCTCGCTTCCCGGGTGAACGCGCCGGTCGTGATGAGCAATCCCTTATCCCCCCGGCCGGCCATCGCGCCGCGGAAATCCCTGACCTTATCGGGCCCGACGGTCCCCTTATAGCGCTTGCACTGGAAGAAGACCGGGAAGCTCACCAGTGAGAGGCGGTACACCCCGACGCCGTCGATACCCCCGTCACCGCTTCGTCCCGTCACCGTCGTGTTGATGAAGCCCGCGGCTCGAAGGAGGCGCTGGGCGAGTCGCTCGAATCCAGTTGCCGACATCACGAGCATTTGCTCAAGCAGATTCTCTTTCCAATCTTCGGTGTCGGCGGCAGTTTCCTCGTCGGCCTCGCTGTCGGTACTTTCGCTCGCCGCCTGTTGTCGCTTCCTACGGCGCTCGGCTCTACGTTTCGTTTTGTACTCACGCCACAGTGGCTCGATCGCGTCCTCGGAGAGTTCCCGACCCAGGGAGGTGGTCTCCCAAACTCCACGAGAGGTATTCGCAAGCGTCCCCATGCCCTTCAGATACGTCCGCGCCCAGGCGAGGCGGTACTCCAGCTCGCTCCTCGGGCCTTCGTTGTGCAGGACGGCGAGCTGCTCGTCCGAGAAGTTCTCTCGTTCGATAACCCTCTCGTTTATCTCATCGAGCCGTGCTGAGTGGCCGAGCTCGCGGACGGCGCAAAGGGCGGGCCAGAGCTGCTCGTTGTAGCGCGGGATCGTCGGAGCTTCGCCTGCCATTGTGATCGCCACGCTAGCAGCGGCGATCCTACGGCTGCCGTTCTACAAGCCCATTGCTCTCCCGCATCTTCTTCGTCAGCCTGAGCGTGGCGCGGGAGGACACGTGCGGTCACTTGCAGCGGGTGGATGGAGAGCGAGAGGTCGAGCCCGTCCGAGCCGTGCCACTAGAAACCGCTGGGGTCCGATATATGTTTGCGGCTGAATGGGTGTCTACAGCGAATACCTAGACCGACAGATGGACTTCGAGGCGCTGGCCGCCGAGCGGAAGGCGCAGCTGGCGAGAATTGCCGAAATCCGCTCGAGAGACGTCCTGGTCTACGCCGCCGATCTCAATGCGGCCAATGCTCCGGTTGGCGTGCAGTACGACGACCTCCTGCCCATCAATGACCAGCTTGCCAACCTTGACGGAGAGCGAGTCGATCTAATTCTCGAGACGGGCGGCGGTTCCGGCGAGGTGGCGGAGGACATCGTTGACCTGCTGCACGACAAGTACGAGGAAGTTGGGGTCATTGTGCCTGGCACGGCGAAGAGCGCAGGCACGTTGATGGTCATGGCCGGGAACGAAATCCTCATGGAGCCCGCGTCCTCGCTGGGTCCGATTGATGCCCAAATCCAGTGGCAGGGGAAGGTCTTTTCAGCTGACGCTTTGCTTGAGGGTATTGAATCAATCAAGGAGGAGGTTGAAAAGACCGGTAAACTCAACAAAGCCTTTATCCCCATTCTGCAGGGAATTTCACCGGGCGAGCTCCAGAGCGCCGAGAACGCTCTTGAGTTTGCACGAAAGCTGGTAACCGAATGGCTTGTTCGCTACAAGTTCCGAAATTGGGACAAGCACGCCTCTACGGGCAAAGAGGTCACCGAAAAGGAGCGCAAAGCGCGAGCGCGCGAAGTCGCAAAGAAACTGTGCGACCACAAGAGCTGGCTGACGCATGGACGCTCGATCAAGCTCCCCCATCTTGAAGAGATGAGGCTCAAGATCACGAACTACCAGGAGGAGTATCCGGACCTCGCTGATGCGGTGCGTCGCTACCACACGCTTCTACGGATGACCTTCGAATCAAACATCTACAAGGTCTTCGAGACGCCGAAGTCGCAGATCTATCGGGCACGGCAGGAGCAGGGCGTAAAGGGGGCACCTATGCCGCCAGGTCAGCTAGCCTCTGCGGCAATCGGCTATCCTTGTGACAATTGCGGCGAGCAACTAACGCTGCAAGCAAACTTCGCCGATGGGGTACCAATAGAACCTGGAGCGATCCCCTTCCCAGCAGATAATATGCTCAAATGTCCTCAATGCAATGCGGAGAACGATGTCACCGAGGCGCGTAGACAAGTCGAGGCTCAGGCTGGCCGGCCGATCATCGCGCAGGAGGCGTAGATATGTCAGTTGCTCCTGAGAAAGCGGATCACGGACGCTTTCAGATCGTCTTCAAGCACCTGGAAGAGCTAGTAGACGAAGAGGCGTCGAATGCGGACGGGCTCGACGAGACCCGCCGGGCGAGCGAATCCATCGACGAACTTCGACGACTCTCGGCCGAATTCGCCGAGCCACCCACCATTTCGTATACCTCCACCTAGCTGAGCTTTTCGCGCTCCAAGCTGTCCGCGAGCTTGCCTAGCTCGCCCATCGAGGAGTCGAGGGCGGCGGCGATTTTCTTGAGGGTGTCCCAGGTGGGGTTGGCTTGGCCGCGCTCGATCAGGGAGAGGGTGGCCGTCGTGATGTCGGCGGCGCGGGCCACGGTCTCTTGGGTCGCACCGCGCTTCTTGCGGAGCTGGCGGACAGCCTCGCCGAGGGCGGGTTGAGGTCGCTCTGAGCGCCGCATTGGCTGCACGTTGCCAGAAGCAGCAGCGTTAAATTGGTCTGCGTACAAAGTTCTACAAACTTGTATACAAGACCTGCTAGGCTTCGCCGGACATACTACTCCGGACACTAAACGTCCGACGCAGCTGGTAGGTTCGGCATGTGAAGTCGAGGGACGCCAGGCGCCTGCCGCAAGCCGCCCAGGAGGAGCTTCGACTCCGAGCGGTGGGGCTGGTCGAGGA
>Ga0210096_1000107_pt1 | contig 38010 bp, 63 predicted proteins | sample China_Galinas_PW_4_FD_184864 | JGI IMG/M metagenome (GOLD analysis project Ga0210096, IMG submission 184864) | Wetland microbial communities from San Francisco Bay, California, USA, that impact long-term carbon sequestration - China_Galinas_PWA_D2... | ecosystem: Environmental > Aquatic > Marine...
CATCTCGTGCGGTTGCTGGAATACGGCCGGGATGCTCTGTTTTTGTGTTGCTTCGTAGTACATACGGTCTATGTCTTCGGGCTTAAGGTTAGACCCCATATCCTGACCGAAATGCGTGTACAAGGCATAGCGTTGAGCGTCGAGACTGTGGTCATGCTCCTTAACGGGCTTGTCCTCACCTTTCTCGGATGCTTTAACATCCCATACGTAAGTCCCATACTCTCGTATGGCGTTCTTGCAAGAGCCGCATATCTTATAGGTTCCATTAGCTAATAGTTGAGACTGAAATCGTATACCATTGATAACGTCATTGTTGGCATCGCACACCTGATCGACTCCCTGTTTGTACAATTCAGCTTTAAAGCTTGCGGCCGAAGGGTCAATGTAGATTGCCTGTACGTTGTAGCCTCTAACGAAGTTGATGAGATCTTCGGCATACTCGGTATCTGTCTTTTGTCGATTGTGCTTGCGTGAATCGTAATAGTATTCACGTTCAAGCCAAATGTTGGGGTATTGGTTTGGATCGTATCCAATGAGAGCGAATACGGAAGGGTTGGCGGTTCCATAGTCCACGCCGCAAATATAATATTGCCCTCTTTTAGAGGGAAAAGGGATGACATGTTCGTCATCGTTAAAGAAGTCGTATACGGTTCCTTCGGCTAGTACCCACTCGCCTTCAATAAATCGTTTGTACCATAGCCCTTGATATTCGTTTTTGAGAGCATTGATATAGTCCTGTCCGAGACTTGGGTTGTCCTCAATGCGAAACTTCCATGTAGCTAGGTCAATGTTAGGGTTATCTAGGAACTCGGTTTTTAGCCAGTGAAAAGGAGAGTCGGGGTTTGTGGTTCCGAAGAGTCTAGCTCCCTGAACGGATAGACGGGATAGGAGCATCTTTACAAAGCCGTGAGGGATAAGGGCAAGCTCATCGACGTAGGCCATTGCAAGGGTTGCCCCTTGAATACGACGTTGCGCCCTCTCATCGTTAGCACCGACTAGGTACACTATACGGTCAAATATGACCATTTGAGTAGCTTTGGGGGTAGGAATAGGGAAGCCGAGCAATCCGCAAAGCTCAGCTACCACGTTACGTTGTATAGAGTCTCTTGTCGGCCCGACTACCATGCAATGGCCGGGTGGCCCTGACCGCAACTCCTTAATAAAACGCAAAATAGAAACAAAAGACTTGCCACTACGAACACTACCCTCCCAAATGTTAATACGGCGGTTAGACTCATGATAAGACCTTATTTGTTTATCACTCAGCGGAAGCGTCATCGACATGCGGCTCAAACTCCAAAAATTTAGCGTCGTGATATCTTTGTTTCATATCAGCAAGCGGAGCTTTTAGTTCTTCCATTAACTCCTCTACTGTTTCACTGACTACGGGTACAAGCACTTTGCAAGTGATCCATACTTTAGTCGTCTTCTTTTCCTTTTCCATCTAATAACCCATGTTGTTCTAGTAGTTTTTCGTACCTCATGACCCTTTCCATCAATTCCATATTGATATCGAATTGGTCGATCTTGGCTTTAGCTGTCTCGTGGCTTGTCTGTCCGATCTCGTGCTTGTACTTTTCAAGTCTCTTTTGCCTGTCGAGTTTCTCTTCCTCTTGCTCTTTTAAATGGTCTTTAACGTCGCCGAGGTATTTAGGTATAAAGGTTTGGATGGCCCACGAGTTATTACATTCAAAGGCATTTTTAAGGATCTTATGGCCTAGTATTTCCTTGGCCTGCTCATGGTAAGCCTGTAATATTTCTTTATTCCCGTCTTTTAACGACTTCCACCAACCATAAGAATACCCTTTACTTCGAGTCCATTCGCATAAATGGTATATGTCCGGATGCTTTACAAATTCGACTAGCTCTTCCCCGAGCTTCTTTAACATTGCCGGCGTATACTGCTTGGGCGCACCGAGTTTTTTAGGTTCCTTTTTCTTCTTATTCAAAACTCAAACCTCAGTTGTAACGATATCTCGTCAGCCATAGCGTGACGTTTGTTCCATAAATCGCCCCGGAGGTCTTCGCACTTCTCTTGTAGTGCCTGCCGACAACGCCTAATACTTTCTAGGCTTCCATAGTTGCCGGCTTTGATTCTATTGACAAACTCCCGAGCGGTCATTGTATCGAGATCATTAGGCTCTAACTCTTCAAGCAATAGTCCAATGAGAAGGTTATCATTGTCCCTTGTGTCCGGGACTGTCTTTAGTTTCTCCCGGACTTGGTGCTTTATAGTAAAAAAGCCCATAAAAAAATTACTCGCTCTTTTCCATACCATAGCGAAAAGCACCTTCATACTCCAAGTGTGTACGGCTGGCGCATCCGGTTAGCACTGTCATGCCTAGTAGTGCTAATGTTGTTGCTAAAACTAAACTTTTCATTTTAATGTCCTTCTGTTATCCATTCCCACCAACTCTTAACGAGCCACTCTTCGAGACCTTTAGGCATTGGTGTTACCGTGGTTAAACTGCTCACTTTTTTTTACTGACTTTCTTTTTGGTTTTTTTCCCGAGCTTTTTTATTAGCTCTTTATCTTCTTTGGCTTCTTCTTTAAACATCTTAATGTCGCCTTTGAGATGCTTTTTCACCATTTTTGCTTTATCCTTCATGTTTCCTCACTGGATTGGTAAAGGGGTTCTTCTGAAACGATTAGATCTAGTCGGTCAAGTATGGCACTACATTCGAGATGAGAGCCGAAAAAGGCCGGGACTTTGACGTGGTTTTTGCACTCTACTTGAATAAACCAATCTCTATCATCGTGTGACTCGTGTCTCATGATACAGGCCGAAACAAAGTCATCAAACTTCACGACCCGTTGACCTATTCTAACTAGAGCTATTGCCATCTACTTACTTGCCTCCGCTATAATTGCCACTACTGCGATAACAAATAGGATGAGTAGTATTAGCACACCCATTGCCAACCCAATGAGCAATGGAGCAAATACCGCCCACCATGATAAAGCCGATGCACCGGTCAGCTTAATGATTAGGAGTACAATGAAAACGAGGGTTAAAAGTCCGCAATTCACTTTTTCTTGTCTCCGTTAGCTTTTTTTCTAAGGTTTGGATACTTGGCGTAAACAGCTCGTTTGATTCCAGAGGGATTTGGAGAATTGTGAGCGAGCTTGAGCGCACTTTTAGCCCGCTTCTCGGTGTTAATTGGATAAGACCCCGCCGGCGCCCCGCCTTTTTTCCCAGCCATATCTTTTTGAGGAACTTTCTTATACTCCCCAACGTTAGACCCTCCGGCTTTCTTTCGCATTTGAGATGCTTTTTTGGGGGTAACTTTCTTCCCCTTGGAAATTGACACTGATTTTTTCGGCACGGTTTCCCCCTTCTAATCTTGATTGGTTTCTCATGAAGCGGTTACGCCGAAGGTTCTTTTTGATCTCCGGGAAGTCAAAGTCAATAATTTGCTCCTTTGCTTTCCATAACCTCTTGTAAAACTGCATTTCGGTCATCCCGAAAGATCGCCAGAATTGGCGTAAAAAGAACGATGTCTCGCATCTTGACCACCGTGTTAGAAGCGTTGCAAAGTTTTGCACGTCACTCGGAAGTATAGTTTTTTTCTTCGCCATCCACGCTCACCGTTATTTCATATGGGATTTCAAGCTCTTGGTTAAGAGCCTTCACCCCGGCTTTAATCGGGATGCCCTGTTTAAGGTTCATTAGGTCTATCTGGGACAAATGCACCGTGATAGACTTCTTTAGCTTTATATCTGCCTGCATCACACATCTCACTTTTTCTTAGTCCTCTTCTTAGGATTGCTTTGTTTCTTTTTGTCTGGCAACTTTTTTCCTTTCGGAGTTTTTTTTTCGAACTCTTTCGCTAAGGATGGACTAACCGTATACATGAAACGGCGTTGTGCTTCTGACTCAAACGGCATGATATACCTCTTGTTATAACATCTTTTTACTATAAAACCTATATTTATAGAAAGGGTTTTGCAAGTCTTTCGGGTGCATACTCTTTAAGGAAATTTGTACACCATTCAATTTTATCGTAAAGTCTTGTGCCACAGGGTTGTGATCTTACCCACAATTCCAGATTTTCAATTCTATTGTCTGCTTTATTTCCGTTTATATGGTGTACTTGCTCGTAAGTCTTTAAAGGTCTTTTTAAATGTTCAGACATGACTAAAATATGCTGTTGAATATACCCACTTTTTTGTGCATTTGGGTGATCTGGACATAAAACTCTTATATATCCCTGCTCGGTAATATGCCATCCACCTTTCCAGTTTTGATGTTTTTTACCTTTTCGCTTAACACTTTCACATCTTCTCAAACATCCGCAACTTTTGGTTTTTCCTCTAACAAGTGATGCTGTTATAACGTTAGTTGTATTTCCACAATCACAAACACATTTCCAATATTTTTTTGTTCCCCCTTTTACTTTTTGACTGTAAGCCCATTCTAATACTTTAAGTTTACCGAATTTTTTACCCGTGAGATCGTACCACTTCATCTATTTCACTTGCCTTTCTTACCGTATGTATCTTTATTGGAAAAAGAGCTTCTACCTGTTCTCTTTTCAGTTTTCCCATTGGCAAATCTTTGCCTTTGGATTCAATAAATAATACATTTTCTTTGGTAAAAATACAATAGTCAACTACATGCTTTCTAGCTCCCGGAATATCAAAAGGAACCTGTCTTATAAAAAAAAGTATATCTCCTATTTTCTTGAGAAGATTTAGTCTGTCATAGCACGCACGCTCTAACTTGCTAGGAAATTTTATTTCATCTCTCTCACATTTTTTCGCACCATATTTATGTTTTAGTTTCATTGGTCTTTGTACATCTCCAAGTTGCGTTTAAATTGCTCCACAAAAACGTCATGGCTCATGGCAAATGATAGCTCCCGATCTATTCTTTTGACGACTATACAACGTTGATGCTCTTCATAGCTACCCGGCGGGTAATGGTGCTTATGCTTCTCCCAAAAGCTCTTGTTTGTCGAGGCTTGCGGAGGTAATGGCTCAAGACGCTTACCAAGGAAATCAAGGATCAAGGCTCCCGTGTTCTTGGGGTGTAAGCCTTCCTCAAGTTTCTGCTGATAGAACAAGATAGCTTTTCGTATAGCATCTATAGAGTAGTTTCTAACCACGTTTACGGCTGTTACTGGGTTAACCCTCTGGTCATCCTCGCTAACAGGTGGAACGCTCACCAAGAGGCTGAAAGCTCGTTTCTGATCGGCATTAAGGTCGGTATAATCGTTCTTAAGCTTACCTCTCATTGGCGGGAGGTATTCGACATATCCCATTTCATTCATTTTAGAAAGAGCATCTCCCCCGTCAGGGCATATATGCTTTTTAGAAGATGGTTTAGGAGATGTTTTAGGATATGGTATTGGTTTGCCCGTTTGGTCACCTCCATTGCCCGTTTGGTCACCTCCATTGCCCAAATGGGCAGTCGTAAAAATTTCTTCATTTTCAAAGGCATACCAAATCGTTTTGTCGAATCCGCACTTGTTGTAATTACCCTTTTTCAATACTCCTAGTTTTTCTAACTTGTCGGTTATTTTTCTTACCTGTTTTTCACTAAAATAAGGAAACCAAGCCGCTATCTCCTTTCGGGTCTGATAGCACCAAGTGCGACCGTCCTTGAAATTCCTTCCGAGCCTCTTGTTGTGATTAATCCAAGATTGAAAGTGGGCTATGATGATGGCTTCATGGACGCCATACATTGCGGCGAATACGGTATTAAATGCGTGATTTTCTGCTTGAGACATAGGTAACTCGTTCATTGTCTCACCTCCACCTCTACAACGAAACCGGCTTCGATAAGAATGTCGAGTATTCTATCTATTTCCTCTTTGGATTCTTTACATGTGTAGTATAGCTCTTTTCTTGTGTAGAGTTGTTTTGCGCATAAGCTTTCATACATCCCGTAAACATCGAGTCCAAAGTCTCTTGGCAAAATGGGGACGCTAGCATCTCGAACAAAAAGCCGAGTATGCTTCTCTTGAATTGTTTCTTTTGGCGTGTTATGGTATTCTGTGTTCATAGGTTATCTGCTCCTTCAAGTTGATAATCTGACATTATCGTATCCTTGGTAAAGGGTTATGATATTCAACATGGTGAGTAACGCTCACCGTCGCTTGGCCTTATGGCCGTTACCGAGAGAAACCGCCGAGTCGCCAAACTACAGGGTTTCTCCCATTCTGCGAATGGGGGGCTTTTGCCCTCCGAATCAAATGACTATAGAACCCTTTCCTTTATAAGTCCACCTTTGGACAATTGGAAAGTCTCATTTGATCCCCCATCTCTGAGTGTTCGACAAAGTCTTCCGGGTATAAAGCTTCCATTCGGGATACTTTACCACCGGTGACTCTCTCTATTTTCTTAGCCCATTCTACGCCTACTCTTTTATGACCATTGATAACTTGAGTAGCATAGTTATAGCTCGTTCCTAATGAATCGGCGAAATCTTTGATTCTGATTCCGTTCGATTTAATATAGTCTTTTAATAACATGTGGCGATCCTCCGGATAATTGCCTTACTTTACCTGATCGGTAATAGATTTTCCAGTATTCTTTCTGAGGTATCTGATCTTTTTTACCTATCGGGTAACTTTTTCTATTGCTATAAATGTCTACCCATGTTACCTTATAGGTACAAAATGCAACAAGGAGACACAAATGTCAAACGCATATTGGAGCCAGTGGAGTAGCACCGAATTAGATTCAATACACGGTATCGAACCCGATGACTACCGTGATGATGAGCTAGACCCATCCGATTACATGGATGACGAAGATCATGAAGATGAGCATGATGAACCCCTATCTTTAGAGTCGCTTGGCATGAGCTGGCGAGACTTTATGTAAACTGAAACCCTAATCAAGTAAACACAAGAGGATTTGTATATGTCACACCAAACACAAGAAGTTGTAGCCTACGAAGATAACACCCTAGACTTGACCACTCAACCCAAGTCTCAATGGACACAGGCTCAATATGAGATCGTAAAGCGTACGATTGCCCCTGATCTCAATGAAGATGAACTCATGATCTTCTCACACATTTGCCATAGAGTAAGACTTGATCCATTTGCCAGGCAAATATATGCGATCAAAAGAGGTGGTAAAATGTGCATCCAAACCGGTATTGATGGATTCCGTCTTGTTGCCGAGCGTACCGGGAAATATGCTCCGGGTAATGATACCGAGTTTCTCTATGATGATAAGAATCGTCTAGTGGGTGCGAAGGTCTACGTTAAGAAACTTACACCTGACGGAACTTGGCACAATATCAGTGCTACGGCTTTCCTTAGTGAGTACAACCCCAATCAAGGTCTATGGCGCAAGATGCCACACGTCATGATTGAGAAGTGCGCCGAGGCTCGTGCATTACGTAGGGCTTTCCCGGCTGATCTAAGCGGTCTTTATAGCGAGGATGAAATGGATCAAGCCGATTCGAAAAATCAACCCCCATTACCCCAAAAGGTCGAAGAGCCTCGCATTCCAGAGGAAAAGGCTAAGGAGATAGACGCATGGATTAACGGACGAGATGACATCCGTAAAGCCATATTGAATCTATGCAAGGTCAATACTGTCTATGAGATCAAGGAAAGTCAGCTTGAAGCGTGCCGAAACTATGTAGCAAAAAGGAAGGGAACCAATGAAAACACAGCTCAAAAGCAATTGCCTGCTCCTACTGCGTAATGTAGGGGCTTTTAGGGAAATTGTGATGGTTGGGACTGTTCCGATCGTTCTTATGCCGGGCGACTGGTACTTGCTGGACAAGAACGGAGAACATATCCCAAACCGTACGGAAATATCGTACAACTCATTAACAGTAAAAATCAAGGAATGCCATGAAGGTAGAAGTAGAAATCTGCACGATCGAGAAATCAGTGCTTATTGGCATGGTGAAAAGGCTAATAACCATATTCGCCATCGAAAACACAGTCATCACGCCGGAAGACAATTACATCAAAAGCTCATTGTCCGAGGAATTGACAAACTTAGAGAATCTTGGCCTTGTAAGCTATTACAATTTCTCTTCGCTAATAGACGTGGAAAGTGCAATACAAAAACAAATTGAACATAAAGGAGAATAATATGTCATTACCCGAACAAAATACACCCGAATGGCTTGAATGGAGAAAAGACAAGATCGGGGCTAGCGACCTTCCTATCATTATGGAAGTATCCCCCTACTCCACTCCTTTACAACTATGGAAACGTAAGCTCGGATTCTTAGGAGAACAACAACAACACGCTGGGATGAGGTGGGGTCATGAGAATGAGTCAGCCGTAAGGGAGCGTATGCAAATTAGGTACGGCGTACGCATAGAGCCGGAGACTTGCGTAAGTAAAGATCTTGAGTGGGCTATTGCCTCCTTAGACGGAATTGATGAGGAAGGGGTGATCTATGAGATTAAGTCTTGTAACGCCGATGACCATGAGATTGCAAGAAGTGGTAATATTCCCGAGAAGTATATCCCTCAAGTGGAGTGGCAATTGTTTTGTAAGGGAGCAAAGCTTTGTCGGTACGTAAGCTCTCATAAGGACGAGGATATCGTTGTTGAATGGCGGTCAGACCCCCTTTACCTTACAAGAATGATCGACAAAGCCACCGAATTTAAGCGTTGCCTTGATGAGTATGAAGAGCCGGCGTTAAGCGATAGGGATCATATGCACATGGACGACCCCGAGTTTGGAGAAGCCGCAATCGGTTGGATGAACGCTAAGCAAAACCTCGAGGAAGCCAAAAAACAAGAAGCTTACTGGAAACAACAACTCATTGATTTAACCGATGATTCAAATTGTGAGGGATTCGGTGTACGATTGACAAGGGTGAACCAGCGAGGTAACATTGATTGGGATAAAGTCTGTGAAGTTCATCAAATAAATAAAAGTGACCTAGAGGAGTTTAGGAAACCACAAATTGGATTCTGGAAGGTCTCAGCCATTAAACCAGAGTGACAAAAACCTTTCCTTTGCTATAGTATACTTGCGCTATATGGCAAAACATGAACCAAGGAGGAAGCAATGCAAACCTGCAATAAATGCTTTAAAGAATTGCCTCTTACCGAGTTCCACAAACACCCCGGGTTTCCTCTCGGGGTGCGTAAGACTTGTAAAGCTTGCGCCTGTGCCAACTCTAAAAAATGGTATGAGGAAAATAGAGAACATCATCTCGAAGTCTGTAAAGAATGGCAGAAAAACAACCGACCTAAAATCTTAGAAAATAAGAGAAAGGCTAGGGCGGAACGCAAAAAGCGAATGGAAATTGAATACACAAAAACACACTCTGACAGGATCAAAGCCAGACAACGACTCGGGTATCTTCTATATACCGGTGAAGTTAAAAAGCTTGACCACTGTCAGGTATGCGGATGTCATAGTGAGGAGATCGAAGGCCATCACTATGACTACAAAAAACCCGGCGAAGTAATCTGGGTATGCAAATCATGTCACGGGTGGATACACCGCAAGTACCGAATCCACGAAGTGGAAAAAGAACTTGCAACGGCATGATTCACGGGGGCTATTTTTTAGCCCCCTTTTTTGTTTCTAAAGCATCATGTGCGATTTTGTCTGTTTTTTCAACTCTTTCCTTGTCATCATTATCGACTTTACAACAACAACAACAAAAGATCCTAAGTACTCTCGGACACCAACTCGAACAATTTGAATTACATGTTATGTTCAATCCTACGTTTGGACTTCCCATCCTCTCCCTCCTCCGGACTATCCGGGGTAATATCCTTATCAATACCGGTGAGATGCTCGATCATTGGTTCAACAATCGTTTCCTCAAACTCGTTGTCATCCTCTTGCCCTGTCATCTTGTTAATGAGGGAGTATCCCCCTGACAAAAAGAAAGCCAACACCAAGCCGATGCCTGTAATCTTCATAAATAGCTTTTTATCCATAATTACCTCTATATACTTTTTTCTTGTGTATACTCAAAAAAACATTTTGGTGGTAATATAATTACCTGCCGGGTAAGATGTTAATACACTTATCCACACACCTATCGGAGGAATATGAAAAAGTTACTAGCCATCACAACCCTTTTTGTAGGACTCACCGCAATGGTAAACGCTGAACCTGCTACGCCTATATGGGAGGAAACGGATCAGCATTTTATCTATTATCGTGGTCTTTGTGCGGAGGGGAGTATTTCGAGTCTCGATAATCTGATTGATAATATAGACTATTACGCCGATCAACCCTATCGAGTTAGAGAATTATGCGAACAGGCGAAGCAACATATTGTGAATGCTCGCAACGCCATAAGTGGCGTAGATATTAACTAAGCAAGTTGCTGAAATATATCAAAGTTCCAGATAGTCCGGCGGCTGTATCCATAGCAACAAGAGATCTTGCGCCGCCGTCTATTAATCCCATAAGTTCGGCATAATTTTGATTGTTGACTCCATTGATAATCAATTGAACAGTTGAAGCGGGCAACGTTAGGTTTTCGCTGAAAATTGTTCCAATGTATTCTGAACTTGCAAAACCAAACTTAATCGGGATGCCTCCCACCTGCATATTTCCGGTTCCTGTATGGGCTGACCAAATTAGATCGAATGTCACAATTAAAAGAGGCCCTATTCGCATGTAAACACCGTGTTGTCTTGTATAGGTTCCCACCCCTGCGGCTGTAGATCCTTGTATTACTGGTGTCCAGTTGTTTGCACTTGGAGCAACGTAATTATTAACCCCTAATGTGATAGATCCTGCACCATTTGTAATAGCGATTAAGTCGGCGGCTGTAAGGGTTGCAAAGCTTGGCTCTCCGTTTGCTGTATGTCCAATAGGCAATTGACCATCAATATTAGGTTTCACTAATTTTGCACGTTGTGCATTAGATGCCCCCGCAAACGAAATAGCTTGTTGTGTAGCGTCGCCTTTTATATCTACGTTACCGCTTGCGTTAGCTCCGATTGCTCCGCCTGTATCTCCTGTAAGCGTTAAGATGCCTTTTTGAGTAGTGCTACCCTTAAGAGATACCATTCCGGAAGTTCCGTCCACATCGAATTGATTAGTATTGTAGCTATTCATTCCAATTGCGACCCTGTCCGCCGGCGTTGGCGTGACGGCTTTACCTTGTTGTACCTCTATATTGTAGGCGTTAATAGCTCGAGAATGGGTTTCAATTGGTACGTCATGATTTGCAACGGCGGCTCCTGAGACGGTGACAATCCCGGCGGCTGTGGGTACAACTGGGTTCACTCCCGGAGCTGTAATTGATTGAACGGTGAACGAGTCAACCGCTCCTCCTCCTCCCGGAAGTGAAAAGACAAGTTTATGATTAATCGGATCAGACAATATGTCGATCTGTCCCGATGTCCCCTCTAATTGAATATTTCCCGTTCCATCCGTTGAAACTTTTGTACCTGCTGTATCGGACAGTGTCACGGTAGGGCCTGCACCCCCGGAGCCAATCTTTACCCAAATAGCTTGACCTGCGACAAAGTTTACAAGCTTCCAAAAGTCCCCTTCGGTTCCGCTTGATGGGCTGGCAGTTATGCGCCATTCCGTCCATAAAGGATACTTTGTATCATTAACCGTTGGCTCTCTGTTTCCTTCAACACAAGGAACATTACTTAACCTATCATCTGTGTAGGCTAGTGGGTTTCTATTGCTACTTGGTGTTCCAAATCTCATTAGCTATTCCTTAATCCATAAAGACGGAATGTTCCCGCTGTTATATTTCCCGCTGACATCAATAACCTATATGAGTTTCCTCCAGTTGATCCGCCGTTTCCTCCAAATATTCCCATTGCGGCCGCCGAAGCTGTATTGTTCCAAAACGAACAAGTACCAGACACATAAGGAAAGTTACCAATATTAGCCATGAAGATTTTCACTTCTCCATGACCTAGCCTTGTAGAAACATCGGCATCAAGAGGGCCAGTTAAAACCCAATGTGCTGTTGAGTTTGTATTTGCCCATGTTGTGCTATTGAAAGATGCATAGTTGCATCCTGCTGAATAACCGGTGGTTATCCATGAGCTTCCATCATCGTTTGACATCTCCATCGTCAGGTAAGAACCGTCAGTCGCTGGCCTAACTCCTTCAAACGTAATCATGTAAACATCAAAATTAGGGATACTTGAAAATTCAATATTTGCTGAAGCACTTGCAGATTGCGAATCAATAAACACAAGGGCATCAGTTTGGAAGGTGGGTAAGGCTCCGGCTCCATTACTTTTTAGTGACTGGCCGTCCGACCCAAGACTTACAACCGATTGGTGCGCCCCGGTTCCAGTAGTGCCGCCGCAAATAACTGCATAGGCTGTCGCTGAGCTTCTACCTGTTCCCCCGTCTACAACTGCAAGATCTGTGATCCCTGTGATAGAACCACCCGTAATCGCTACATTGTTGGCCGCCTGCGTTGCTATTGTCCCTAAACCTAGATTACTTCGTGCTGTGGCGGCATCATTCAGGTCTGAAAGATCATTAGCCACCTTTAAAAAGCTTGTATCTGAAAACCCAGAGTCTTTAATTAGCTTGCCAGTTGTTCCGTCAAATGCCGCAAAATTGTCGTCAACTGCCGACGCTGGCCCGACAACATCTCCGGTAAAAGCCTCCGGCGAGCTTACTTGTGACCAAATACCCATAATTACCTCATCCGAATAAATTTAAGACAATATCGCCTGTGCCGGCTCCGGTAACTTGCTCGATCTGCAATTGCGTGTTTGCGGAAAAAACAATACCTGTTGATCTCTGCTGTCCATAAGACGAGACCCCCTCACCTACGTTAACCGTTGCGTTTGCTGGAACCCGGATATCGTCTTCGGTTGACCCATCCGAAATTAAAACATCTACATCAGAGGTGTTAATAATTGCGGCCTTTGATACTGCAAAATCAATGACCGCCCCTAGATTTTGAGGCGTTCCCGTAAGGGAAGCTGAATCAAATGTCCTTAATGCTCTTTTTAGCTTAGCCATTCATTCCTCCTTAAATAGATACTACTCGGTAAAGAACGCTAATGACTAATTGAGCGTCATCAGAGGCGTTACCTGTAAAGTTATTTCCTAGGTTATCAAGTACCAAGGCTTGGTTTTCTCCGGATGCCGCCGCAACGATTGCATCGATAGCGGGTTCCGCATTATTGTAAGTATCAGCGGCTTGGTCAATAAATCCTGTACACTCAACGTTTTGGCTAACTTGAACGCCGGAAGCGTCAGTGTATTTGATTCCTAGGTTATCGCCTGATTCTGCTAGTACCTCAGATCCCGCAACAAGCTTTAAGGATGCGCCTAAAAATCTAAGAACATTACCAGCTCCGGGAGCGGCAACAAGTTCAATCTGAGTAGTTGCAAGAGCTTTAATCTCTGTAGCTGATAACGTTACCTCTACATACTGTGGTAGGTTTTCATTAACGCTAAAGGCTAGCTGTCCGGCAGTTCCTGCCACGTCCACACTAGAGCTACCAACAAGACTTATGTTTCCGGATACTGGGGCAATAGCTCCTCCGGTATCTCCTGTTAATGTGGCGACTGCTCCGGTATCTGATCCAAGAAGTTGCCAATTTGCTGTAGCGGCGATGACGCTTGTTAATTGATATGAAGCGTTATTTGCTTTGTCGATCCAAAGAGTACCAATTTTGTATCTTCGGTCATTTGCTGTTGGCGCACGCTGTGCGACAATGTTTTTAGGTCTTTCGGATGGTACAACCCCTTGGTATACACCCGGGTCTAGTCCGTCTCTATCATTACTCATCGGAAACCTCCTACGATGGTTACTAGATTACTTTTTGCTTTATAGTAATCGTATCAAATTACTTTTTTTTCTTCTTGCTCTTTCGCCTTTTCTGCTCTTGTTTTAACACCTGTAAAAAGATTCCCATTTCTTCCCTTGTCATCCTTTCCAAATGCTTATCAAGCTGACTTTTGAGCTTCCCTTCAATCTTACTAGCCATTAGAGAAACTCCTTTGTGATTTCTTTCTGTAGACGTTTCATAGTGGCCGGATTTTTTAGCTTAATCTTATCTTCTATGTAGTCGATCATATCGGCGACAAAATCATCGTCAACCTGCCTCAAAGTTGGCATTATCTTACGTAGCTCACTAGCCTTTGATAATTTTCGTCCTTTCTTTCGCATTTCCTCAAAAGGTTCAAAAAGCTCAGAAACCAAAAATGTTCGGTCTGCCTCGGAAATCTGCTTTTCTTCTAACGTGTAATCCTCTGGGCCTACTTTTTCATAGGGGAATTTATCCGGGTTTTTACGTATCTCCTTAGAGAAAGTTGCACCAATTGAAGGGTCTTTCTGGTTAAACCATAGACCGAATTTGTTTTCCCCTTCGGTAACTGGTCTAGCCTCTCCACTTACCATCTTGTCAAACGTCTTCTTATCTACGTTGTCATAAGTGTAAACGGCTCCCGGCTCATTGCTTCCCTTTTTAGGTGCAAATATAACCCTCATCTTTTCCGTGTCAGCGTCGTAAAAAGCACCTCGTACATTAGAAGATTTTAAGGCTCCTGATAATGACTTAGGTTTTTTGTCGAGTTGTTTTCCTTCGCCTGTTGCTGGGGTTCTCTCTTTAAATAGCTCTATGTATTGAGCCATTCGGGGGTCTTCTGACTCTATTTGTCTAGCCCTTTCCTCGGTTTTCTCTGGTGAAACTTCCGGTTGCTCCGCCACCGTTTCGACGGACTCCTCTTCCTTGACGGCCCCTTTCTTTTGCCGGGCATATTCAAAAGCCTCGCTGATAATTTCTTCTGCTGGACGTTTGTATTGCCTTTCTAGATCTTTAATAAACTGTGGGCCGTATAGTTGCCTTATGGCCTTGAATTGGTCAAACCCTTCCACTTGATCGGCAATACCATCAATGATTGTTGATACGCCAATCTTTTTGAAAATATCATAAGATGCTTTTATGTCTCTTTCGGGTGCGGCTTGTACGGGCGGCTCTTCTGCAACTGGTGTCACATCGGCTTCAATTACTTCTCCGCCTACTGGTGTAGGCCCTTCCGGCTCTGTCGGTTCCGTCGGTGGTTGCTCCCCTTCTTCTTGTGGTGGTGCTTCCTGTCCCGGCTTTAATGCGTTTAAAATGCTATTGAGTTGACTAAGCGAGAACCCTACCGCTGTACCTTTTGCGGCGGCCTGTGCCATATTCCTTACAAAGTCATAAAATGTAACATCCGATCCACTAGCGACCTGTTCTTCGTACTTTTTAACTAAGTCATCATAAGCGGCCGACCCCCCTACCGCTCCCGATATAGCCCCCATTGGGCCGCCTGTGGCATAGCCTATCGCCGCCCCGGCTCCCGTGCTAAGTAAATGCTTTGGATCTAATGTCTGTGTTAAGACATCTTGACGCTTAGCTTTTTTAGATGCTTTTTCTTGCCTTTGTGTTTCTACAAGCCTACCGGGTTCATCGGTAAATGGACGGCTCATTTGCTCTTCTCTAGGAGCGGCTTTTCTTTTGCTACCTCCGGCCCCTTGTCCCGTCTGCTTGAGAAACTGGAGTACCTCATCAGCGGTGTACCCCATCGCAAACGCCTTCTTAATCCTATCTCCCATGCCGGGAACATTTTTGATTAAGAATTTGAGGATCTCATCCGGCTTGTAACCGGCAATCGTTGCGTCTGCAAATGGTGAACTCATTCGGCAATCCTTGGAAATTCTTTTCTCATGTCGAAGCCACCCTCAAAGAAAATTTCATAAAGAGATGGTTTTACCCTTTCTTGCATAAAAGGAATTTCAGAGCTTTGCTCTTCGTTGAAGGTCTTACCAAGTTCCTTCATTTTCGTTTGAGTATCTTTTAATACTGTTTCAAAGTCTTCCTCGGTTAGACCTTTCTTTCTCACAAGTCTATCTCTCAAAAGCAAAAGAGAGTCTGTAGGCTTGATATTTTCGGCAATATCATCAGATAGCTTTGATAGATATTTAGATTGCTCCTCTGGCGTTCTAAGAGGCTTTCTAGGCATCTGATCGGGACGCATAGGTAAATCTCTTTGGTGGGCTTTCTCTGTCTTATTAACGACATTTTGAAGACCACTAGACATAGGACGGACAATTGATTGAGATTCTGTCCGAGTGAAACCTTGTTGCATAAGCATAGACATGAGCTTTTCCCTGTCTTGCCTAAAGTTTCCATACTTTTTTAGGTGATCTTGCGCCCATTCTCTAGCTGTATTTAAACGTCTCTGTACGTCTCCGGCAAATAGTCCCGGTCTCGTTAGCTTTTGTCCCGTTGCAAAGCTTTCTCTCATGTTATTATAGTCCTTACGGGCAAGGTTCCATAACTGCTGATCTGTAAGCTTCGGTGACTTTTCTTGATATTTCTTAAAGAGTTCATACCCTTTTTGCACTTCGTAAGGGTCTAAGTCAGCGGCTCCGACTCCCGACTCTACCGCTATCTTTTCACGGATAAAGTCAAGTTGCTCGTTTTCAAGCCCTCTTTCTTCTCTAAATTGCTCGGTACGTGCTTGCTTAGCCTTCGTTAGAGATTCCCAATTTTTGAAACGTCTGTCTTCCTCGTCTTGAACACCTTTACGGATCTCATCTGTAGAAGCTCCACCAAGTGCCATTTTCCTAGCAAAATCCTGTCTTTCCTTACGACTCATTGGTCTGTAAGCCGGGATATCTTCTTGTAGCCCGGGGACTTTTTGCATCTGAGGGGCAAGCTCTGGTCGATTGGTTTCGCTAATTCCAGCTTGTGGGGGCCTTTGTGCTGGCACTTGTTCCGAAACTGATATATCTTCCACGACCCTTTCTTGCGGCGATCCCGTCCTATCAATTAGCTGGGAAGTCTCATCAAAATCTAACGATCCACCGGGTGCGCCCCCTTGACCGTCTTCACCGTAATCTTTTGCATATTCAAGAGATTGTTTTTGTTTAAGTAGTCCGGGTAATAGCTCTTGTAAAACCTGCATACCCCCCGGGATACCGGCAAAACCTTTAGCCGATTCTCGAATGATCTCACCGTATGACATGTTTTCAAGGTCGAGTCCTGACAAAGCATCCAATCCGGAAAGCATACGTTTACGGTCTGCTACTTGGGTCATGCCCTGACCGACTCCGCTTCCGACCGATTTTCCTATTTGCCCGCCGGGATCAAAACGAGGTAGAATCTGTACCATAATTTTCTCCTTAACCTAAAAAGTATGACGTGGCCGCTTTTCCTGCCCCTTCGCCTGCTCCCTCTAAAAAACCACCAACTAGTCCGTACGACCCCGGATCGTAGAGGTTTTCTATTCCTGTTTGGAAGCCTTGACCTGTCAGACCCTGCAATTGCTGTAATGCTTGATTTTTTAGCCCTGCTCTTAAAGCACCTAGCTGGGTAGACAACTCTTTTCCTGCACGGCCTAAAGTCTGTTGGAAAGCCGAAGAGTCTTGCGCTCCCCCTGTCCCCATTCCTGCGAATCTTTCCGATATACCCGGGATAACTTCTTGCTCAAACTGTTGCTTAATTGGTGCTTCAAAAGCCGCAAAAGCTTCGGGGTCTCCTGATAAAATCTGTTGGAGATACTCAAGACCTGAACCCATCGGCATACCTAAACCACCTAAAAGCTGTTGTTGAAACGCTTGTTGTTCTGGGCTAAAGCGGTTCGCCTGCTTCATTTCTGGGCTGTGTCCGAAGAGCCAATCCATGATGTCGAAAGCCATAATTTTCTCCTTTCCTTTACTATATAGTACCCTAGTTTTGTATGTATTCCAAGACTATATAGCAATTAGTGTAAGCCGTATAATTCGCCGCCGTTGTCACATTTACATTGGTAGCGTCAACATTCAATTCTATTCCGTTTGCTAATGTTCCCGGATCTACATAAGGTATAGGTATAGCGGAAGTTATGGTCGATGCTCCGGGATCTGTAGCCGTTCCATAAATCCTTGTAAATACCGTATTTTGCGTGGTTGATATACCGTGAGCCACGCTTTTAGTTGCGGCATTTGGTAGCGCACCAAAATCAATTACCTTGCGATATACATACCTTTCTTTGTTAGCGTCTCCCTGGGTAAACCATTTTTGCCCTGAAACAAGCTCAACTGTGTTGTATTGTCCGATCTCTTTATCGTTTAGAGCATCAACGACGTTTCGCATGTAGTCGGTTAAAATGAGATTTGCTTCTTTTGGGTCTTCCGGGATGATAAGATCATTTGGAATGTAGGATTGAATTGAATTAGAAGGTAAAAAGCTCATCTTACGAGTCTTCCTCCTTTTTCATGCCAAATGATAATAGCGTTAAGCTGGAACTCACTATCGTGAATCTCTTTTGATACAAGTTGAGCGTCGCTTAAACCTACCTCATATTGGAAGAACTGCGCTTCAAGAGGACAATATAGTCTGTGCCACACCTTGTTTTCGTTTTGCATCGAAGCCTCTTCCGGGAGAATAGTTGTCTCAATACCCCAATTGAAAAAGGTGTCTCCACCCTTTGGATTTATGCGATCCTCGTTATTGTAATCGGCATAGATTGGAACATCTACTTGACCACTGCTAGTTTTATCCACTAGGAAGTCTAAGTAACCAAGTTGGCTCTTTCGCCCTTGATTAAGCATATTGAACTTTTTAGATCGTATTCTAAATCCTGTAACACGGGTAATCTCTCCACCCTGTACGTATGTTCCTGCCGCAAGTACAACGTCGCTAAATATTGAGTCAAGGTTTTCAGCCTCACCGCCTGCCGGTGTACCTGTAAAGCCAGAACTATCTAGATCACAAGTAAAGGTGTTACCCTCTGTTAAAACTGTTGCTGTGCGGTTGTTAAATGCTGTTGCTCCGGTCACTGCGCTAAACTGTACAAGATCACCTACTTGAAGGGTGTTACCTGCACTTGTTACCGTAGTCGTCGTACCCTTTGTGATACTTGTAATCGCTGTACGGCTTTTCTGTTGTAGCTGAAATGTGTTAGTTGTCTTGTTTACAACCTGATATCTATACCCATTTAAAACGCTTGCTGTCCCTACGATTCCGTTGATCTCTACGATTTCGCCATTTTCTAGGTTATGATTCGGGCTTGTTATCGTTGGAGGTGTGCCGGTTGCAATAGCCGTAATAGTTAGGCTTTTTTGATTAGCTACTATTGAGTTTAGGATCGAAATATAACCTTGCTGGTTCCCTCCGACAATTAAAGGAAACTGGCTTTGCGTCCTTCCCGAACTCCATGCCTTTTTGTATTCCTGCCATGTAATACCCGAAAGGTCACTCCACCTAAGATCACTTGTCCTCTGATAATTTCCCAATGCGGTAAAATGATCGTTGAAGAAGCCCCATGTATTATTATCGTAGTTGTAAAGCAAGATACGGTTTGGGTAGGTGGGATTTTCTGCGGCGGCTGGAAAAGTCCAATAGACTACTTGCTCAAAAAAATTACGGATTCCCTGTACTCTGCGTACCCCGCTATTTCCATTATGGATTTTAAATACCTCGTCCCGGATAGGGTCATCTATTCTACGAACGTTGTTTCCATCGCAAGATACGATCCCTTTGTCTCCAACTGCAAGGACACCGTCGTCGAATCTGACGACCGAAAAGCGAGATTCAGCACCAAGCTCAATGTTAATCCTTTCCCAAACAAACGGTAAGATTTCATTTCCAGTATAGCGGAGTTTCCACGTACTGCGCTCAAAAAACACGATGAGAACGTCTCGGATAAATCCTGCACTGATAATATGCTCATTAGTCGGCGCATCGACGAAACCTCCTCGACCTTGTACATCGTCAACCCATCCACCGGTTGCGCTAGCTGTGATTACCGTTGGGTCTCCATTCTGGCTAAATCTAGCCCTATTTGGCTTTTGTACTGTAGCAACTGCCCCGGTATTAGCTGTAGACTCATAAGTGTTAAGAGCGACAAGCCTACCTCTATAGGGTACAATGATCTTGGCGGTCACCATAAATTGGCCGCCCGTGCTTTTTAACGCTGGTATAAAAGGTGTAGCGTTCCATGTTGCACCATTGTAGTAACGAATAGGATCGGAGGTATTTACTAGACCACCGCTATATCCATTAGTCGCCCAAAACAATTTGTTTTGATTAGCATCGAACCAATAATTTGTAGTCCAAAAAAAGTCAGTGTCTCCACCTGTCCATGAAGTCGGTGTCGTGCTGGCCAGCTCTCCAAAAGTTCCCCCCGAAAAGGCATAGGCGTAACGGGTATCAAAGAAGATTGTGTCTTCTGCGTTAATGGCGTTTAACTCTCTCTGAAATATCCCCATTACCGGCTCGGTGGGGAAATAGCAAAAATCTACATTGACGGTTAGTCCCCCGGCTATGGGAGCGGCAAAAGTAATTGTGATATCTCCCGAAAAATAGTCTATTGTGCCACCCGTTGCGTTTAATGCGTTTGTGGCTGTCGTGCTTAACGTTCCGTCTTCGGATGAGTCATCTAAGATTGTTTCGCTACCGCCCCCCGGGTCAATTGTAATTTCAAAGCTCCCGGGTTCAATCTCTGAGTTTGTCTCAAGGGTCAGAGTGGTAAAAATGCTCGTTCCGCCGTTATCATAAGTGGCAGAGGCGACCGTGTTACTCAATGCCTGACTGGTCAAGCATCGTTTCAGTCTGCCTAAAAACTCCGGAGCTAACCGACGTTTCACTACCCCACGCCATGCGTAAGCATTATCAAGGTCAATATAAGCATCGTTAGGAGTGACATATGCTTGTTTGTCTCTCACTAACCCGCTTTCTTGATAGGCTATTGTCGTAGGCTGGTACTTTGGCATTACTGAACCCTCCAACATACGATAGACGCACCGGTCATCGCTGAGACTGTAGTATTATTTTGGTTCACAAATTCGATCTCAATGAAGGTTGAGTCGATGCGCAAATTATAGTTATTTGTGTTCTGTGGTTTTCCGATCAAAGGATTAGAGCTGTTATCGAATCCATTAGCCACCCACATATATTTGTTTGTTGGGTTACCTGCTGAATCCACTACTTGATTGGTAAAAGCAAACCTATATCGACACTTTCCACTACTTAAACGCCTTGTATTTGCTGTATCAAGGTTAAAGCTGTTGTTAACTGTAAAATTATAGGTTCCTGCGCCTGTATTACTATTAGGCGAGAGATCACTAATATTTACGGCAAATACGGGGTGCATCCCGATGAAAAGCTCACCGTCACGAGTAAGTTGATTGACTGCCCCGTTGTTCTGTTCCCTTCCGTAAAGTTCGGTATCTGTCCCGTCCTCAAGAGCGAACATCACATATTCGTTTTCTCCAGTTTCCGGAGAGTCGTTATCTGGGTCACTTCCCTGACTAACAAAGGTGACCTTTTTGTGTTTCCCCTTATCGGATGAGGCATTAAAGGCGACATGATCTTCACTAAAGACCGTGTTAAGCTGTCCGAAATTTATCAAGAGGTCGCCTTGAGAATCGGACATGTCATCCGTAGGCTGGGGAATGGCTGGATTAAATGTCATAATTTCCTCACGCTACTGTAAAAATTTGTACCTGTATCACCTTAGTGATAAGCTGGCTTGCTGTACTTAGGCCATTAATGTTTTTTGTCATCAATCTAAATTGCCCAGTTTGGACAGCGTCTCCGTAACTCCCAAACTTGTAAGGGGTAGTCGAGGTAAATAATGACTGCTCAAAAACGGGCGATCCCGGGATTCCATAAAATGCTCCGATTACCCAAAAATATTTGTCTGTGCTTATGTTGTTTTCAAAAACAACAATCCAATCATCCCTAACATTACGGCCGTTAAATAATGGATTAGGTATCGTTATTTCACTTACATTATATTTAAGCTCTTCTCCATTTGGGTTCTTTAAAATGTTTCCGTCGATGTCAAAAATGACATAAGCTTCTAATCGTAAAGACGGAGATAATCGACCGTTTTTTGTCCATCTGTAGACGGTTCCGTCGTTCTCTTCTCTTCCGTATAACTCGGGTATACCTGCATTGTCCTTCGTGTAAATCGAAAAAACATTCGCTGAGGTTGTCGGATCTCCTGATTGTTCCGAAAAGCCTACCTTAAAATGTTTACCCCGTTCGCTTTCCATCCCGTCTTCAAGTGGATTATGGTTTCTCTCAAAAATAGAACTAAGAGCGTTGAAATTCTGGAGAAAATCAACTTGTGAAACCGAGATAAAATCACCTGTTTGAGGGACGTTGGGGTTATAAGACATTAATAATTCCCCCTGTATGGATTACCTAAAAGGTTGGTTACCTGTTCAGTGTAAATCGTAGCCGTTCTTTCTGGGGTCTGCTGAAGGATTGTTCTATGTAAAGCCAGTTGTTTTTGCTCGTCATATCTTGGGATCAGAGTTGCCAGTGTCTCGGTATCCTGCCTATCTTCTAAAACTTTCAAGGCCGCACCAAATGCAATTAACTGCCACCACTGCGCTAAGTCTGGTGAGTCATTATCTGCATCGAGCAACTGGGTAGGCTTGAGGTAGGCTTCAATCACGACCTTGTATGCTCTGTCCGGTACTGGCCTCAAAAGGAAGTAGTCATCGTAAAATAGCATTGCAGTCGGCCGGGATGGTTCGTACGGGAGATATGATCCTCTAATTGTAGAGCTGGCCGGTATTGTGTCGGAAAAAGTCATGGTGACCGCTCCCGTATCATAATTAATTGTCCCTACTGCTGGGGTGGTGGTTCCATCTGCTACAAGATTACCTGTGGACTCTGTCACCGGTATATCCACAAGAGTTTGTGTCACGTCGTTAGAGTCTAACGCCGAAGCGTAAAAGCTTCGACGTAGGACAGGTGTGTTTGACAAAGTGAAACTAAAAGGCCCGGCACTAGCGTCGCCTGACCCGAGATCTTCTTCATACTCATCTATTGGGTAAAGCCGGAAAAACTGCTCTCGGCTCTGAGTGTAAAATGACTGGTAACCCGCTATGTATACGGGTGGGTTTACTCCAAGGATCGAATTAACAGGGAGAGTATAGCGGTCTTCATTGGGGGAGGTGTAAAAAGTATAAGTTTCGTGAAGATTCCACAATTTAAGCTCCGCTGGCATATCTTGCTCGTAATAAGTATCAATGTACTCATCAATCTCCGAATCTGGAAGTTGTAAAGCCGAAGGTGTTGCGGTAAGTCGTCGCACCTTACGTCTGATTTTAACTAATGTAGTCATGTTTAAGCCCCTTGCGTTGCGGTATTATTTTCTACCCCCGTAATCGGCACGACATGAGCTTCGGTAAAGGCTGGGGGAGCGGTAGGGGTTACGAACGTAAACAAAGGTCTCGTGTCCACATCTACCGTAAACGTTGTAGTGCTAGGGACGGTAAGGATTATTCCTTGAACACCGTTAAGCACCATTCCATAAGCGGCGGGGACATGAAGCCGAACAAGTTGCCCTACTTCGTACCCGTGATCTTCCGTTGTTGTTACCTCTGCTTGCTCAGCATTAGTAAGGGCGGAAATCTCACGCCTCTTAGGGACAAAATCAGCCGGCGGAAGCTTGTAAAAGCTTGGCTGATATATTGTCATCCGTAGAACTCCATTGATTCAAAGTTCATTCGGGAAACTGATTTATTTTGCTTGTCAACAAGCGGGTTTCCGTCTGGCCCTAAGATATGACCGTGAACTGAATAGCAACAATTCTTGTTAAGATGCTTTGCTAACCCGATAGGTAACTCATATTCCTGACCATCTCTTAATGTCCAACGACGGATTGGATCTCCCTTGTATTCTTTCCATACAAGCGTAACCTCTCCACCCCTTGGCTCGTGGCAACGAAATACACCTTTTACCGTACGGTTTGCGTCTTGTCTCATCTTTTCTATTTCATCGGCGGTTTTCTTCTTACCCTTCGGGGTAATTACGCCTCTTGATGCGATAATTTCCATTAACTTCTCCTTGTAAAGCGGCTTTACATTTAAGGAAGGGGACATGTTGTCCCCCTCCTACCCAAGATTACTCTTGGTTAACTACTGCGGACTTAAACGCCTGCCAGTAGATCACATCACTAGTGGAACCTGCGGGACTGTCAACACCTGCGGCAAGGCGCATCTTGATCTCTGCTTGGTTGTCTAATGCTTGATCTACCCCATTAGCTACATCACCGTAAGGGATGAGCTGTGCGTGTGTGAAAGGCACACTTGCAGAGGCTGGGAAGGCGAACGCTGTGAAAGCAGAGCTATCTAGGTCTAAAGTGACCGTGTTGTTAGCTGTGCTTACTGCGACAACCTTAGCAACCTGCTGGTCTGCTTGAACCATTCCGTAAGCGGAAGGAACAATCAAACGCACTTGGTCGTTTACTGCCAGATTGTGGGTTACTGAAAGAGTTACGACCGATTGAGCGGCTTGTGTAATCTTTGTAATCCAGTTTTGTGCTGGCACATACGACGGGTTGTTGGGGATGCGGCGAGCTGTGATCGCTGTAGCTGGGGCCGCAAAACCTGACGCATCGAGATACCCGAGCGTGAAGTTGTTGGCTCCTCCTACTGCTGTGACTGTAAACTCCATTCCTGCTACTTGTAACATTCCAGTAGTTGAATAGATTCTCAGTCTATCGCCGACACTGTAGCCGTGTGAGTTCAGCGTTGCCACTGCCGGGTTAGCGGCTGTGAGTGCTGTTCCTGTTTTTGCGGCTTCAGGCGTTTGAACGCTGGTATCTTTTCTAGTGAAACCACCGCTAGTAATAGTCTCAAAAGTGACCGTACTAGCTCCGTTTTCCTTAGAAATCATGAAACCTGCGTCATCTGCTAGCCCACGTTGCCATTCAAACTGAATACCTCTTCCGGTAGCCTGAGTGGTGGCTTGTTGGGTGAAGTTAACGACTCGCATGAAATCGAAATCTGATCTCAAAACGATATCTTTTGCGCTTCCGTCCGACGTAAAACGTCCGGAAGCAACCAATTGACCTAAAGACATGATTACCTCCTTATACGCTTAGGGTTACTCGATAACGGATTACCCAAGCATCGTTAGTGATACGTGGGACTTCTGCAAATTTGTATCCAACACTTGAGTTCAGAGCTAAAGGCCCATCATAGATAGGTGGTCTATAGATAAACTGTGCTGAATAACCGTCTTGCTCGATGCAAGCGTACGCCTCAAGACCGCAACAAAATACGTCGTAAACGTCTGCTCCGTTCATTGATGCGTTTTGCTCAACGACACCGATTGAAGATAGTAAGAAACGCAAATTTGACACTGAGCCATACTCGGGTCTCAAAACTTTATCTTGGTTTGGATACTGAACTTTAGCGATAAAGCCAGTAACACGATCAAGATCGCCTACGAGTTGAGTTGAGCCAAGCGCAAAAAAAGCATCCCTGACCGGTGCAGATCCGAAACGGTCTTCACCTTCGATTCCATCAGAGATAGAGTATGCGTTGTTAGAGAGCAAAGTACGGATGATATCGTCGATATCTTCCCTAGCTAGCTCCGTTGGATTATCGCCATTTACTCCCGCCGTTCCATTAATAAAACTGGCGGAACTTCTTAACATTGAGGAAGTTAGCTCGTCCTCAGTTTGGCGAAGTGAAACCCCTAATCTTTGAGCGGCTTCGTTCAAAACAGGGTCTTGGTTCTGCAAGGTGACCTGTTCGTTGAGATAGATATACGTTCCGTAAAAATCCATCTCGGCATCAATATTAACGGCTGTTAGTTGCTGTGGAGGCGGGTGAATCCCTGAGTTGCCAAGTGGTACTGTGGCAGTATTCAGAGGATTGTAGCGTCTCATCCGTAGCGTAGTTCCACCGTTTCTCGGCATTTGCTTAAGCATCGCCGGGATCTTATGGATCATGTACGGAGTTGGCACAGACAACAATTTATAAGAAAACGACTGTTGCACCGGAGCGGGCAAAGTCGAAGTCGTTGTGATTGCTGACATTGTTTTCTCCTCAAGTTAATGAGGCTATAAACACTCAGCTAGACCGATGGGGTTGCCTATCGAGATCTTGCGGCGGCGATCATCTCTTGTTGCAACTTGCGTTTCATTTCAGGGGTAAGCTTCCCAGATTCAAACTGCTTTGCTTGAGAAAGGGGGCTTGCTCCCTGCGCATTACCTAACGTCCCGGGTTTTTGAGCATTTTTAATCGCTTTTTCCTTGTCCTCGGCACTTCCGACGGAAGGGACATAAGCTTTAATATACTCGTAGGCTGCTGCCGCCTGAGCGTAAGGGTCTTTAGTAGCTGCAAGGGTCGCCGCTATATGAGGTTTATTAGCCTTCAAATAGTCCACGTTTTCCTTGGTCACTACGTCGTCGAAATCGTTAAACTGCTTCTTGAGCATGTCGGGTAACTGCGCTTTGTATCTCTCTTCACGATCTTTTCTAAGGGCCTCTTCAACAATCTGTCTTGCCTGACGCTGTGCGACAGTTTCGACATGTTTTCTTGTCGTCCAGTCTTCTTCCCCTAAATCTGCTAGCTCATCGACCTCGGGTGCGGGTTCGGGAGCTTTAGGCTTGATCGAGTCCATCAATACTTTGCGGTACTCTTCATTCTCTCGGGCGAGTTGCTCTTTCTGCGACTCAATGACCCGCAACTGATCCCTCAACGCTTTAAAGTTCAATTCCTTGCTATCCTCTTGCCCTTGTGGGACGTCCTCGGTAGATTGGCTCTGAACTTCTTGGCCCTGAGCATCTAGTTGCTCAGAGGCTTGATCTTCAACAGTAGGAGCGACGGCCTCCTCTTGTACGTCATGATTTTCTGTTTCTGTCATGAATCCTCTTTTACTTGGCTTTGCGAGAGCCTTACAGCATTTGAACAGACCCGTTAACGCCGGGATGCGAAAATCTGTTCTTACCACTAAATTACTGTTAAGATGAGTTTTTTGTCTATAAATGAAAGGTATTTCTAGTAAAAACTTTCTCTTGTTGCTAAATTAGATCTTCACTATATTACCCTGTAGGTATGAGATGTTAAAGATTAAGAACTATACGCCGACAAACGACCCGCAATCCTCCACCGTTGGTTACGTGAGCTTTTACGTTACTGATTGGGGATTACACTTAAATGGATGCCGTTACATTAGAAAAAGAAACGGTGGCTTTTTTGTTGCATACCCGTCAAGGAAGATTGAAAAGGATGGTCAAGATCCTGAATACATGCCTTATTTCACATTTGATAAGGATCGTAACGACCGTTTTCAATCAGCGGCTCAAAAGGCAATAAATGAATGGATACAAAACAATGGTAACTAGGGGAGAGATGGAAGATTTTCTTAACAAAATGACCTATGAAGAGAAAATCTTACTCATAGAACTCATTTACGAGGCTTTCAAGGAAGAGATTGAAAATAGCCCAAATTTGAAAGAGTTAGCACTCATTGATAAGGAGTGCTTGTTATGATTTATAAGTTGAACGAAAGAGACTGCGAAGTCATTGAACAATCATATAAAAATTACGGCGAAGTCAGTGCGCCATTTTTGATGATTAAATTAAGATGCTCAGTCCACAAAGCTAAATGGATTTGCGAAAACATTAAGACAAGAGAAGATTTGAAACGGTATACAAGGAGTCCGGCAAATGTTTGATGAAGTGTACAGAGAAAAACAACGCATGCACGACAAGACTAAATATCTTAAAGAGCTAGGTTGGCATGAGTTTGATGACGATGGAGATAAAATTTGTTGCCTTATTTTCGTTATGGATATTGACCTTGGTTATGGTGTTTTTAGACAAGGTGCTGAAGGGAAAAAACTATTGTTTCATACTATGAAGCAAGACGAAGCCGTTGAATGGGCCGTTGATAGAGCTAGACAAGAGATTGCCGACCACGAAATTAAACAAGTAAATCGAGAGGTTAAAAAAGATGTTAGCTAAGGGAGCATACATTATCGCATTTGAGAACGAGAAAGGTGAAAACGATTGGATTATTCCTGTAAAATCAAGAGAAAACCCACTCGAAAAAAGTGCTTTTCTGACTGATTATCTTGAAGTTGAGGATTACATTAAAAAACACATGAGTCATTTACGATCTAACCTTGCTATATGCAAAGTCAATGAGCTAGTGAATGTTACCGTTAATCGTTTAATTGATCGACCATTCAAGGATATTTAGGTGAGAAAGTGGTTCATTGCAGATACACACTTTGACCATGACAACGTGGTTGAATACGACGCTAGACCTTTCGGTAATGCTGAGGAAATGAATGAGGAGATTATTAAACGGTGGAATAACAAGGTTTCGCCGGATGATCTTGTCTACCACCTTGGCGATTTTGCTTTATCAAATTTCGAGAAGTCTAAGGAAATGCTCACAAGACTCAACGGAATAAAGGTCTTAATCCGTGGTAACCACGATCGTTCAACGGCACAATGCTGGAAAATGGGGTGGAACTATGTAAACGATTTTGGCCTCATTAATATAGCCGGGAATCTAGTTATACTAGTTCACGATCCTAAAGATATACAGGGATGGGACGGTTATATTTTACATGGCCATTATCACAGGCAGACACCTTATAACAGTTGCTTTTGTGTTTCCTGCAATATTCATGATTATGAACCCGTGCCAGAGAAAAGGTTGATTCAATGGGTATCAGGAAAACGATGAGAACTTTACTAGGCAAGATCGACCCGAGAGCTGAAAAATGGGAATACCTAATCGCTCCTTGTCCTTGGTGTCGGAAAACTCCGTTTTTAGACGTTAACTATCATGAGAACTCAGGTGGGACGTGGAGATGGGGGATACAGTGTACAAATGGACGATGCAAGATCAGACCACATACAAGACTCATTGGAATACGCAAGACATGTAAAGCGGATTTACAACGCCAAAAAGAAAAAATTCAAACGATTGTCGATGAATGGAACGAGATGAACCCATTTGAGGCGTACGAAATAACAATATTTTACCCTCATGTGAGGTCAACATGATTATAGACATTATCAGCGGATTAAGTGCGGTAGGATTTGCCGGATTAATTGCATGGACGCATTACCGATCTGAAAAAGCATATAAGCAATTAAACAATGAACTTTGCGGGACAAAAGCTTTTTGTAGTCGTAGAGAGAATATGATTTATGATCGCTTCGACGATCTACAATGCAAACTCAATCACCTACTAGACAAGGTCGTTGAGTTGGAAAACATCCAGCAAAAGACGTTTGAGGATTTACAGGGTGTTACTGCTGACTTAGCTATGGTTAGACACCAAGTAACTGAGCATAGCGATAGCATCAAAAAGAATGACTGGACTATGCAAAGCTGGAACAAATACCTTAAAAAAATTGAAAAGGAATGGCCGAAGTTTAGCTTAGTTGAAAAGCGTTACGATAAGCTTAAAGCCGATTATCGAGAGTTTCGGAACACTATCAATGAAGAGTCCAAGAGACTTGATAAAGTGATCCAAGAAGCTTACAAAAAGTTTGCCGATGTTGGTACTAAAGTAGCTTTAATGGAACAGAACTATTTCACAGCTACAAAGTGGATTAGCGATATAGCCCGTGACTTTCATAAGCTTGCCATTGTTTTCAAGACAGGGGAGATAAGAAAGATTAAGGTGTTGACCGAAGAGCAATACATGGACATGAGGGGCGTACCTATGTTCAAGAAGGAAAATGATGACCAAGACGAAGTTTGAAAAGCCACATTGGGCGCATACGCAACTCACTAGATGGGATCGGGGAGGCATGGTCGAAGACATATGTTGTCTTCATGGAGTGGGTCACCCAAATAAAGAATGGATGAACTCGCCAGCCAATAAGAATAAGGACGGCTCTTATAAGGATACCGGTGTTCATGGTTGTTGTGGATGTTGCCGAGATGGAGTTCCATACACAAGCCCACCCCCTGAACAAATGTTCAAGGCTGGCGATAAGGATTGGTACAAGAAAGGTGTACGTATCTTAATGATGATCCATAGACAAAAGGATGGGGGATCTAATCGAACAGACAGGGGATCAACACGCTTTGTCTCACGGAATCCGAAGGAATTTAATGAGTTTCACACACTTTTAGTTAAGGAAAAGGGCTTGTCGAAAGCTCCTTTGCGCATATATTCGAGCGCAAACGCTCGTAATATCCCTAAAGCTATCCGGCTTTTTAAGATGCAACAAATAGAGCTGGAAGGACAATCACTTGAAAATCAGACAGCTTTCTACACTCAAGCCAAGTCGCAATTTTTAAGCTGTCTTGCTAAACCTCAATGTGCAGACTCTAAGCTTTTTTTAGTGGACGTTGATAAGAATGAGGGACAAGACCTTAATTCTACCATAGAGCAATTACAGACAGAGACTCAAATACTAGACGTTAGAGAAACCCCGAATGGTTATCACGTCATAGTCGAGCCTTTCAATCCGGCATTGACTCCGGAGTTAGATATCAAAAAAGACGCTATGATCCTCTTAGACTGGTAATGAAAATAGACATGGTTAACCTAGTACATTTTTGCATGAAAGAAAATATCTCGTGTCGATTGCGAAAGCCAACTCCCGAAGACCCAGAGCCTTTATTTGTAACTGATATAAAATGGCGGGATGGTTCGGTTTATCGTCGATACGGCATGGAGTGTACATTATGCGGGGCTGACTGTGGTTATAGAGATCTAGGTAAAATGACTAAGTGTATGGATAAGTTAGATGACTGATAAAGATAAGTTAGGAAGTGCGCCCTTTGAAGACCCCGACATCATGGAGATGCACAAAATAAGGCTAAAGTTTTTTAAAGATAGGGATTATACCCCACCTCAAATGATGGCATTTCTTTCGTGTGAGTTTGTCGGTTCTCTTGCATTAGGTGGTTATTCTGATGAATTTGTCAGGAAAACATTTGATCGAATGTATGAAGCTTTTTTAGATCATCCTTTAAGAAAACATCATCTGAGACAAAAGAAAGATCCGATAGTCTGATAATGTTGCTTATGTTGTTTTGGAAAGGGATTTAGGGCAATCGGGATTTATAGTAAAAACCCTAGACTTCCAGTAATCGGTTGGCTATAATCATACCACTACGGTAATATTCGTTCAATGCAAGAAAAGGTTTTATGGAAGCAAAACAAGAGCAACATTTCCCCGTCATAGACTTTCCGAAGGTTAAGTCCCCTTTTGTTAGAGAAACTATTAATGGAAGGTATGTTGTTACACCTAAGATTGAGGAAGGGTATGAGTGGGTCTTTGAGGAGCCGGGCGTAAGAGCGGTTGACAAGCTCCACGGGACTAACGTATGTGTACACTTCAAAAACGGCATCGTCTCAGCTATTGATAATCGTAAAAATAGAGTGATGCTTAACCCGTTCGTCTCTCTTTACATTCCAAAAAATACTACTCGCATGTTGGCCGGTATCATCAATTCGATGGAAAAAGGCTGGATACCGGATATAGAGACTGGAAGCATGTACGGAGAGCTTATTGCACCGGAAATCAACGGAAACCTCCACAAGGTGGATAGACCCTACTTTGTTCCGTTTGAGTGGTTATATCAGAAAGCGCACTGGAAAAGCTGGGTACAAAACAAGTACCCCAAGACTTTTGACTCCATTTCGTCTTGGTTCCGTGAGCTTCCGTCTCTATTCACCCAAGACAGAGCTAAACAAGAAGGAATGGCCGAAGGTATTATGTTCACACATCCCGATGGACGCATGGCGAAACTAAGAAGAGATATGTTTGATTGGTATGAGGTAGTAGGTCACAATGAATTATGAATTGGTAAATTACAAATTACCGACATCGGGTCATATAGTTAAATGCTATGGATATAAAACATACTGCTGTAAAGAATATATGGATGAAAAACCTGATTGGCATACGGTTCATTTTACTTTAAGAGTTAATTCTTATCGTTTGAAAAAAACACCTCCCACTGATCCTGAAGATACTATTTTGGAAGAATATACCGTTAAAGAATCTTGGGATTGTTTAGAAGATGGGCAACCAGCACATGTCATTGGTGTTACTAAATGGAGAATGTTGTGCGAAGGAGAAAATAATTGAATGGTTTGGATTTATTTAGCGGTATCGGTGGAATCACCTACGCTTTGCAAGAATGGGTCAAACCAGTCGCATACTGCGAAATCGAGACTTACTGCCAAAGCATCTTATTGCAAAGAATGCAAGAGGGGCATCTGCCCAAAGCACCAATTTGGGACGATGTTAGATCCCTTAAATATGCGTTTCCCCATGGATTTATTGACATTATCTATGGAGGATTCCCATGCCAGGACATCAGTATTGCAGGAGCTAGAAAAGGCTTGGAAGGAGAGCGAAGCGGATTATTTTTCGAGATCATGCGCTTGGCCAAAGAAATCAAGCCCACTTACATATTCCTTGAAAACACAAAAGGGATCTTGTCAAAAGGGGGGTTGCAAGTCATGGAGTCGATTGCCAACATCGGGTATAATGCAAGATGGATTACTAAGAGCTGTCGAGAGGAAGATTCCCCACAACACAGAGAACGATGGTTTTGTCTTGCCTACTCCAACGGCAAGAGCGGCACCGGATTGCCCTGCGGAAAGAAGAAGGGACAGTCCCAGCTTAGAATGTGTACTCAACATAAAAAATGGAACCAGTGGCCTGAGAACGAATCCCCGCTTCTTGGAGTGGATGATGTCATACCCTTTAGGCTGGACAGAACTAAGGCGTTAGGTAACAGTGTATGTCTTAAACAAACAAAAGAAGCTTTTAAAGAATTGATTGGATTAAGTAAGGAATAAAATGAGTGAATGCCCTTGTGAAGATGCACGACGTTTTAACCATTTAGTTAGATTATTTAGAGATCCGTTAAAATGGTATGAAAATAACAAAACCGATAAAGATTTAGTTTATGATGAATGTTTTATAGAATTTACACTTTTATCTAGAGGTCATTACCAAGAAATTTTAAAAGTACTTTCAAAAGAAATATTATAGGAGAAACACATGTCAGAACAAAAAACACAAGTTGATCCAGTACAAGAAGAGATGAAGCGCCGTGAGGAGATGTTACACAATCTTAGCCCTCAAGGTATCATCGAGGCTTTACAAAAGGAGCTGAAACATTCAGAGGAAAATAAGAAGTTCTTTGAAGATAAGATCGCTCGTATCAACGAATCGTTATCAAAGTTATCGTAGCTTCCAAGCCCCTTACCCGGGCTGTTGCGCTACGTGGGTAGCCGTAGGGTCGAGGTGATGGCTAGTAAGGGAGAAGCCCTAGCAATCGAGAGATTGGTTATACTTACTAGCTCCCTTTTTTACCGCTGGATTGGCAGAGTTTGGCCAAATGCGACCGGCAATAGAATAGTTGCTAGAGCTAATTGTGCGGCTTCGGTGAGTCTCGCCCCGGTGTTTCATTGTAGGGGGATCGGGACTCCGTGGGTTCGAATCCCACATCCGGCTTTTTTTTTTGCTAGTTCCGGGATAGGATCGCCCGGATAATGACTGATCGCCTTCGTCGCTAGCTTTTTTCACTGGGTGACCAAGGTAAGGCAACCATGAGCCGAAAGGTGATAAGAGGTATGGTGGCAAGTGTGCGTGTAACCTCGGCCGCTTGTCTGTGAGTTCGATTCTCACCCCGGTGGTATTTTGCATGTGTAGCTTATTGGTAAAGCGTCTGAAACTGACTTGGTGGTTGCAAACACTGACGAAGGGGATGAGAGTAATGTGGGTTCGATTCCCATCGCATGCAATGGCCTTGTCGTCTAATGGTTAGGACAACGGGTTTTCAATCCGTGAATCACAGTTCGACTCTGTGCAAGGTCAAGCGTAATAACGACACGATGTCGGGATTTTTGTTTGTCTTCGACATCATTTGGCTCTATAGTGTAAAGGTAACACGCTGGGTTGTCAGTCCAGAATTGAAGGGTCGATACCTTCTAGGGCCGTTCTCCCCTCGCTTACGATGCTAGCTCGTTGCTAAGGATCAAACGTGATGTATCTTCGGACTGCGGGAGTGACTAGGTGGCCTAGGCCGGGGCGGCGATAAAAGGGGAGATTGTGCCACCGTATGTTAATGGTAAACTCTCTGGCTTCCAACCAGATTATGAGCGTTCGATTCGCTCCGGTGGCTTTACTGCCTTGTGGTGTAATGGTAACACACCTCACTTTGAATGAGGCATTTTTGGTTCGAGTCCAGACGAGGCAATACATAATCGAAAAAATGTTTGCACTTAACCCAGAATAGTTTACCGTATGGGTATGTATAGATATGCTTGCCCAAATTGTTCACGCTATTTTATGGATGAAATATTCAATCCATGCCGTATTTGTTGGGGATGCGGCGATAATCTCGTTGTTATTCCTTCAAAGCCAACTGAGCCGGTTTCTCCGTGTCCACGTCCACCGGTATGCCGAAAGTGTGGCATGCCTGATGATACAAATGTCCGCTCATAAAAGAATTAACTAGCTGTCTTAGCCACGCCTCTTCTTGTGGGACTCTTTCGGGGTGATTGTAAATTTCCTGACATGTATTGTGATCGGGAACAACCCAGATGAACTCAAGCTCGCCACCCTTCCTATATCGCCAGACTGTTTGATCGTAAGCCGGAGTCGGGAGAGACCTACGAGGCACGAAATAACGCCTAATGACGTTCTCCATGAGACGCTCTTTCTTAACGATGACCACGATGAAAAAATCCTCATCAATGCCACTTTTGGCTTTAAATCTCTTGACGCACTCTTCAATCTCTTTGAAATAGTCTTTATCAATTTCACGTTGCGTATCAATGATCCCTTGTTTAGTATCGGGATTAAGAAGACGTTTATAAGCTTCTTCCCCGACTGAGGTTTTTTCCATTTTCTCCTTGGTCAACTTTCACTCCTAGTTGTTGGTTTCATGATAATAAGCGGGCCGCCCTAAAGCGGCCCTTTTTTTTAGCTTCTATCAGCCCAGTTAACCCGTTTGTCCTGACCATAAGCATCACAAGCATACTCTTGCTTACCTACTGGATCATTTTTTGCGGGCTTCCCGTGTTGAAAGTTAGGCATCTTGCCAAATGGCATATCCCTCTCTTTCGGGCCTTTAGCCGCCTTGCGGTGGTCTCTTTCGCTCTTGTACATGAGAACCTCCTTAAGATGGTTCCGAAGCTGATCTCTTTTGCTTCATTACAATCTTATGATTCTCACGAGCGTAAGCGTCGATCCCCTCAACATTGTCACGGTAGTGACAATCAAGTCCGTAATTTGCTTTAGGATAAGCCTTGTGCTTAACTTCCTGTGGCATATTAGCAAACTCATTTTTCTCTGAGCGGATCATTCCGCCCTTTTGTTCCATCTTATCATGGTATCTTTTTGCCATTGTTTCCTCCTGTGGTGAAAACTGCGGATGGCTCCGCACCGTTTAACGTCTAATCACCTCATTAAAAGGACAATGCGCCTAACCCTGCCGCTGGCGGCGATTGCTCACCTATTAATGGTGTGGGCGAGAAATCTTCCTCGATCTCTCGTTCCTTCATATTAACAGTTTCAGACTGTGATTGCGAGTTTAACTCTTTCAAGTGCTGAACTAACGCAAACAATCTTTCTATCTGTGTAATATCTAAGTCCTCTAGCTCTTTCATGGTTCTTGCCATGTCTAAGTTAGCGGACTCTCGGTCTTTTTTGGCTTCGGCAATTCTTTCGACTGCCAAGGCCCTATTTTCTTGAACTCTGGAGAGTCTCTCAACACCAAGGCCCTTATCCGCAAGAGATTTACTTCCAAGTGATTCAATTTGGGCTTGAAGTACGGCAACCTCTGTTTGTGCTTTTTGTTGTGCCTGCTGGTTAGCTTGTTGCTCAGCTTGTTGCACAGCTTGCACAAGCATGTTTTTATTTTGCAATGTAGATGACTCCAACAAGATACCTGCCGGGATTGGCACTCCGACCTCTCTAAGTTGTAATAACTGAGCGAATTGTAATTGTCTTTGAGTTGTAGTATTAAGACCCTCTTCAATCTCCACGTCGAATTTAGAAAATGAACGTTGGAAAAATTGTTGTGTGGGTTCTTCTCCGATAACACGTTTAACCTTCCCGGGGCTAAAATTTTCTTGGATTAGATCCATGTAAACCCTACCCATTAGTTTAACGCTGTTATCCAATTGGTCAAACAATATTTGCAGTGTAGTGAGTCCCGCTCCCTGCCTTAGCATAGACAAAATACCCGGTTTGTCATCGTCTGCCATACCGAGAAGCTCTTCGTTGACACCGCTAATCTCTTGAACTTCACGACCTAAAAGCTCAGATAATTGAATCATTGAAGGTGGAATTTGTGCCGGTTGAATCTTTTCAACGTCTGACATATCCGCCCCTTTCTTCAGAGCAATACCTTTCCCTTGTCCCTCAAGATAGATATCTTTTGGGTTTACAAGGCTGTCAACTTTATACTTAAATCCGCTGTTAACCTGTGATTCTAGAATGTCAAGCTCAATGACTTTTCTACGATTGTAAAGGAACTGTGCATCTCGAAGACCTCTTACCACCCCTTGAACTCTCCAAGGGAAATACGCTAATTCCGGTTCATAGTATCCAAGAAAAGGGACGAATGGGTATTTGTCGATTCCCATTGGGTTAGGGCCGTTGTACATGACCTTACCCTCAACAACAATAGCTAGCTTTGTCGTCGGAACCATCGTCTCTTTACGGTGAATCTGAGGATACATAGCTAAAAACTCATCTAGCTCCTCATCCTCGCCTTTCCACTCAACCACCTCACCCGTCTTAAGATCTTGTAGTATTGTTTGTTCTCTTAGGTCTCTATACCAATACTCATCATAGCTATGTAACTCATACATGCCGTAATTGTACGCTTCGGCCTGAAACTGGAACTTACCATCACGGTTTCCTCGTGCTGTCATTTGTTCGATGTCGCTTTCCCGACCCGGAAGTAAAGCCATTAGTTGTTTTTTGCTTAGCCACTGTCTTCTCCAAATGAAATTACAGTCGCTTAAGTCCTGCTTCTTAAAATAGGGGTCTATGAGAAACCCCGAATATGGGACGTGGTCACAGCATATATCGCCCGAGACTGGGTCTCTTGAATAGTCCATCCAAATATTAATTAAACTCATCCCCGTGGTGACTGTACCGGCATCGAAAGCACGGCTAATACACTCTTGAGCGTTAGACCGGTTAAAGGCCCACATAAGAAGCTTTGAGTATTGATCGGATGTTTCTTGATCGTTGTTTTCTACGGGGATAGCTACAACACTTTTTCGGTGCTTACGCTGATATCCCGTAATCATGTTTGTGATGCGTCTAATCCTATTGAAATAGAATTGTTTTTTTCTGAACGCTGGTAGATTGCCGTAAATGTCATTCCACAACGTTTGATCGCCTGCTTTGAAACGTGTATCAATGTCGGCCTCAGACCAAAACGATTGATTGAGTGTCACCGCCTCGGCGTACTTGTCATCCATAATTTTGAGGATTTGTCTTTCGTCATCCCCGTGGCCATCACAGTAGTACCACTCGTCTACGTTTTGTCTGTTCATCGTCATATTATCACCTTATGCAAATAGCTTTTTCCACCAGCTCTTCGGCTGGTCTTCCTCGGGCATAATTTTATTGAGGGGTTCGCAACAATAACTTTCACACTCAAACTCTGGGAGTTGAGCGGAGTAATACACCCAATAAAACACTTCGATAAAGTCACAACGGTGTAACTCCCATCCCCTACCTCTATTAAACTTTGTAAAGCCAATGCCCCTCTTGCCGTAGTTGTTACAACCACAGACCATTACTTCCTCATCGTCCTTTGGTAATTCATCATTTACGCTTACCCATTCTACGTTTACAAAATCCATTGCTATATAACCCTTATTTTATAGTAATTGACAAAAAGTTTCTCCTTCAATCTCTGCCCGAGAGGGTCTCGAACCCCCAACCTAGCGGTTAACAGCCGCTTGCTCTACCGATTGAGCTACCGGACATCGTTTAATTCTTTTACTTTGGCCCACTCTACTATTGCATTTGAGTAAAAAAACCCCTCTTTTGTGTTTTTATCAACTACAACAAAGTTCCAATGTCTGTTTTGTGGTACGGCATATTTGGGGAGGTTTTCAGTTCTAAAGCCTAAATACTCGTTCCCTTCATACTTTACCCAAACTATCTCGCCTTTATCCGGTTGCTTCCTTGTTATTCGATGCCATGTCTTCAATAGTAGGCCCCCGCTGCCATCTCGTGCGGTTGCTGGAATACGGCCGGGATGCTCTGTTTTTGTGTTGCTTCGTAGTACATACGGTCTATGTCTTCGGGCTTAAGGTTAGACCCCATATCCTGACCGAAATGCGTGTACAAGGCA
>Ga0210096_1000108_pt1 | contig 37286 bp, 30 predicted proteins | sample China_Galinas_PW_4_FD_184864 | JGI IMG/M metagenome (GOLD analysis project Ga0210096, IMG submission 184864) | Wetland microbial communities from San Francisco Bay, California, USA, that impact long-term carbon sequestration - China_Galinas_PWA_D2... | ecosystem: Environmental > Aquatic > Marine...
CCCGCGTCAATGCAAAGGGCCGGTTCACGTTTCTCGGCTCCTTTAGCTTTCCGGTCACGGAGCGGTGCTACGTAGAAATTCGACACCCGCGTTATCTTACCGCCCGGGTGAGGCTCAAGGATGATTTCGCGCAGACCCTGCCGCCCCTGAAGCTGGAGAGCTGGAATGCCTTCCTTGCCGCAGGCCCCGGCGACCAGGTGCCCGGCGGCAGCCGGCGACAGCCCTGGCCGGAGGGCGAGGTGCGACGCCACGTTTCTGATACGCGGCAGTGGCTGCAGAGATTCTCCAGCAGCGAGCAGCGCGATCTTGCACGCTACGTGCCCGACATCCACAGGATCTATCGTGATGCAATCCGGTACGGCGGCGTCGTATGGACCCGGGACAACGCGCGGTACATCGTGGAGGGCATAGGGCAAATCGAAGCGATAACGGGATATCCCTATCCATTTCATGAATACATCAAGCTGGTAAAGGAAGGTGATGCGCCACGCGTGCAGGCATTTCTGCGGGGCGGTGTGCTGCAGGAGGTCTGGGGCAGCGGCCTTGCAATATACAAGGCGGCGGAGAATGGCCATATGGACGTGGTCGATGTGCTGCTCGCCGCCGGGGAGCCCCTGAATGTCAACGGCTGCCGCGCGCCCCTGCTGGCCGCCCTGAATGCAGGCCAATGGGCCATGGCCCTGAAGCTGATTCGCCTGGGGGCGGATATGAATGTCGCCTGCCACAACAAGCCGGGTATCGGCGACGTGCTGGCGACCTGGGCCATGGCCGGCAAGCTTGAGCTACTGACATCCTTCACCCAAGCCGGTGTGCCGGTGGATACGCCTAGCCGGCAGGGTAGGACGGCGCTGGCCGAGGCGGCGGCGGTGGGTCGCATCGATGTCGTCAAGGCGTTGCTCGCGCTGGGCGCAGATCCCGATGTGCGTACCGCGGCCGGCGTTGTCCTGGTGGATAATGCAGTGGCGAAGGGCTACCTCGATGTCGAGCGTGCCTTGCGATCCCGGTCAGGCACGGCGGACGTACGGGTGAGCGATGCATCCGCTGCAGGTGAGTCCATTGTCCTGCCCTGGCATCGTTGCGTGCCGATGCCGTACCGCGTCCACAGCAGCTACGGCACTGTCACCGGAATGGCGGCGGATCCGGCGAAGCCGGGTACGCTGTGGCTGGCTACCTCGGGCGGTTTGCTGCGGGTGGAGCCGGAAACCGGTGCACGCAGGGCCTGGACACGGGTCAATGGTCTCCCTGCCGGTGCCGTGGGCAGGCTCTGGTTCGATGAGCAGGGGCACTATCTATGGGTGGCCACCAGTGGCGGACTGGCGCGGCTGCCACTCGACGACCCGGATCGTATGGAAACCGTGGGCGATCGCGAGCCCCACTCGAGCTATGCCAGTGGATTTCTGGGTATAGGTGATGACGGGCGTGTGTGGTTCTGGGGTGATAACCACCTCTATGAAATGCATGCAGAGGCCGGCGAGGCTGTTCGTTATTCACCGGAGAAGACATTATCTGGCATGGCCGACACACCTGATGGTCACGGCTTTTTTCTTGCCAACGGCAGCCAGCTCTGGCGCGTCGAGCCGAGGCGCGGTGAGCGCACGTTGATCCTGAGCGCCGAGGATCTCGCACGATTGCCTGCTAAGGGGCCAGGCGGCCTTCCGGATCTTCGCAGCCTGACCCTGGATGCGGCGAAGCGCCACCTCTGGATAGGCACCTTCGGGCATGGGGTATTTCGCCTGGAGTTCGATACTGGCACCATCACCCAGACGTTGCTCGGTGCCGAGCCACTCGATCATTGTGCGCGAAGCAAGGTCGATCACCAGATGCATGGCCAGGTGACGCTTGCGGGCGGCACGGTCTACGCACAGCTGGAGCGCTGCTTCGGTCGCATTGACGACGACAATCGTTTCACGGTACTGCGGGATCGCATCATGGCCGGACCCGTGGCGGATGCCGGCGGAGACGTCTGGTATGTTACCGCGGAGGGTTTTCATCGCATCGATGCACGCGGGAAGACCAGCCGTTTCCCGTTTCCGTTGGATCCCATCAGCCAGCCGCGGGTTACCGCGCTACTCGCAGAAGATGGCAAGCTGTTTGTGGGCGTGGACGATGCCCCCCTGGTGGTTCTGGACCTGCGGCAGCGCATATTCACGCCGGTTGCCGGCGTGACTGATGTGCAGCGGCTGCGCAGAGTGGCGGGGCGCGACGATCTGCTCGCGTTGGGACGCACCGATTACTGGTGGGTCGATCAGGATTCCCTGGTCAGCGAATCCCTGGTGTTGAGGCCGCCGGGGACACGGCAGTTTCGTGCTGCCAGGTGGCAGGATGTGCGCGATCTCGAGTATGACGGCAGTGCGTTCTGGGTATTGCGGGACGATCGGGGTCGCGGTATCAAGCCTCGCCCCGGGATGTTTCGGCTAACGGCACATGACGTCAGGCACTACAAGGCCGCCGGGAATTACGCACTCGGGAAGCTGGTCAGACTCGCCCAGGATCCTGAGCAGCCGAACCGGTTATGGCTGGTCACCTCCCGGGATCCTGTACTGGTCGATTTTGACAAGACCCTGGCCACCAGCGAGCGAATAGGGAAAAGATCCGAACCCGGTCGCTCCGGAAATCAGCCAGCCGAGGTCCTTGCCAATGGCCGTTTGTGCGGACTCGCGCTCAAGCGTAATCAGGTCTGCGATCCTGATCTGGCAGGGCTGGTTTGGGAATTGTCCGGCTCAGGCCTGTTCCTGAAACGCGGCGCGAAAATCCTGCATCGATGGCCCGCCACCTTGCCCACCGGCGCCATCACGGTCACGCGTGAGCCGGGCACCACGGTCTGGATTGCCAGCCGGGAAGGATTGATTGAGTATCCGATACCGCAGCAGCTCGATGAGTTCATGAGTGTGGCGGAGACGCGCTGAGGGGTGCATGCCAGAGTACAATCCTGCGCTGAGAATACCAGGCAGTTGACACCGTATATACCGCATATACCGCATTCGGTATGGCCGACACGCTGCAGCTGAGGACGCGAAGGGAATAGACATTCGTGCGAATTTTCTCAACTGTCAGTCTCTTGGTGCTGCTGATGGGTGCCGTGCCGGACACGGCCGTGGCCCAGATGTGGGCATCGACGGCCGTCCCGGGGCATCCCGCAGGCCAGACCCTGTGCATCCTCGACTTCAACCGGCTGGGCGATGATGCCGAGATGGATTGGCTCGAGCGAGGCCTCGCCGATATGATGATTGGCGCCATGAACCGGCTCAGCCCGTATCGGGTCATCGAGCGTGAGCATTTGAGGGAGATCCTGCGGGAGCACGGGCTTGCGGCGAGCGGCGTGGTGGACATGGACACCGCCATCCGGCAAGCCCGAATAGCCAAGGCAGAGCTTCTGCTGCTGGGCAGCTTCGCCCGGCAAGACGATCAACTGGCCATCCAGGTGCGCTTCATACGAATAGCGGATCAGCGGGTCCTTGCCCAGGCCGTCTGGACGGATCGGCGTGCCAATGTCCTCGCCGCCCCGCAAGCCCTGAGCGGGGAGCTCCTCGCGAGTCTACAAAGACCCGTCGATCCCGCGCAGCTCGAAGGCATCGAGCAACAGATCCCGAGGACGATCGACGTGGCGAAGGCCTACTACATGGGCATGGGGGCGTTCGACGACGGACGCTATCCCGAGGCGTTGGCCCACTACCTGGACGCGGCCCATGCGGGCGACTTCGTCAAGGTCTATCCCGCGGTGCTCGAGATGTACACGCTGCTCGGCCAGAGCGAGCATGCGGTCCTCTTGGCCCAAACGCTGGCCCGATCCTACGAAGAGGCAGGCGACGTTCCGAACGCTCTGGAATACTATTTCGCGGCCGCACGGTACAGTCTCGACTCTCTGAAGCGCCCGCGATTGGCGATTCGCCCGCTCGAGAAGCTCTTACGGCTGGTGAAGCGACACGAGCAGAAGACCGGAGAGATTGCGGGGACCAAGCGGCTCATTCTGGACAAGATCGATGAGCTGCACGAAACGGGAGAGCACGCATCGTTCGAAGAGATTCTGACGGATCGAAGCATTCGGTATCGGATGTGGCCGGGCGACATCGAAACGGAGCTGAGGCGCAGAGCCGAAGAGCAGGCGCGGGGAGGCTACACCGTATTCCGAGACAACACTTGGGTCAAACGGCCCGTACCACCGCCTTCGGTGCTCATGTGGAAGATTCGCGCGCAGCTAACGCTGGCGCGAGTCTATGCTCGCATGGGGCAGATCGAACGGGCGCTGGATCAGTATCGGGAGCTGCTCGCGGAGTACGAGTTCCTGAGCCGACACCCCCTCTCCGACGGGAGCCAGCGCGATCCGATCAGGACGGAAGCCCACTTCATGGTGCTCCACCATTATGCCGAGACCGGCCGGTTGATCCGGGATCACGCCGTAAACGCCATCAACAGGCTCAATGTCGTCAAAGACGGGGACGTATTCAAGCGCGATTTCGCGGATCCCAGTCCGGACGCGCGCGCCCGGGTGGCTTCCCGATATGAAGACCGGGGATACGAGTATTTCGATTTTGCCGCACCTCCAGGTCATCAGATCGACGCAGTCACGCTGCGGGCACAGGTCGAAGGGATCGCGGCGTTTGGATTCAGCCTGCCGCATGCCGCCGGATGGCCGCCGCAGTTTTCCCTGTCCAGGCGGATCGAGAAGATGAAATTCTCGAGGCGGGGCACGTACGAGCGGACGGTCACTTTGCCCCCGGGTGCGGAATTCTTTTCGATCGGGACGAGCTGGGGTCCCGGCCTGTATGAGAATACACCGGCGGAAGTGCTGCACCGGCAGCGATTCGGGCCGGAGAATGCCCCAGACATCGTATGGTGGCAGGTGTCGTTCGTGGTCTCGCCAAAGGAGGGGGTCACGGCGAAGAAGGACTCTGGCGTCGAGACACCCCTTGGCGCACCGCTGCAAAAACTCATCGACCGGTACGCAGCCGGCTGGGATCGCGCCTTTGTCGTACGACAGCCGCAGATGATCGCGTACGCCGGCAATCCCGTGCTGGATGTCTACGCCGAGGACTGGCTCGTGTATGCCATGGACGGCGACATTCGGATCTTCCAGCGGAGTCGCCCGCAGCTCACGATCAACATCCCGATCACGATCAACACGAGGGAATCGGAGCTTGACCCTTCGTTGGTCCGAACGCACGACGGCCGGTATGCGCTCTTCTGGGCGCGGGGGACGAGCAAGAGAAACGCCACGCGCTTTGTGGCTTTCTCCGCGGATTTGCTGCACTGGGAGACACCCCAGCGCATGGTGTTCGAGGAAGCGCCGGACAAGATCGGCTACACCTATGGCCAGGCGGAGCCGCTCGAGCGGACCACCAACGCGGTCCCGATCCGCGGGGGATACGCGATGTTGCTGGCGCAGGGTTTCATGCGCTACTCGGACGATCTGAGGCGTTGGGGCCCGCCGCGAAAGGTCATACCGCAGGACCTCTATCGCAATCGTCTCGTGAAGACGCGCGACGGGACTGTCTGGGCCGTGTACGAGCACTCATCGGACGAGCGTCAGCCCTACACACCGGACGACTGGCTTCATGGGTATTACGTGGTCGATGGCAAGCGGTACAGACACGTCACGGAGGTGCGCGTCAGTCGCAGTGTGGATGGCATGGACTGGGAGCCGGCGGGCAAGATCGTTTTCCCCGGCCAACCCACCGGGTTGTGGGCCTTCCCCGTTTCGGAGCAGCAGATGGGCATTGCCGTGGCTTTCAACAACCTGATTGTGAGGTGGCTCGCCGTGTCGCGTTCTAACGGCGTGCGACTCGTCGATTCCGCTCTCCAGGTCGTGCATCACTCGGAGAAGGCAGAGCTTTTTGTGCGTGACGGATCACTCCTCTGTATTCGCCCCGTCTTCGATTTTGAGGAGCAAAAGCCGATGCTCCTGGCTACCAGCTCCCGAGTGCTGTATGAGAAGCTCGCTGAATAGATGAAGCATTGGAGAATTTGTGGTTCTCTGTTCCTGCTGGCGGTGATGGTACTGCACCTCGCCTGGGCAGGCGAACGACCGACACGCATCTGGATCTTGCCGTTCGACAACCCAAAGGCCGCCGCGTCCCTGGAGTACTTGGAAGAGGTACTCCCGGCACTGTTGACCGTTGCCATGTCCCACTCCGAGGAGCACGCTGTCGTCGATCGGCGGCACGTGAATCAGGTGCTGGCCGAGCAGTCTCTGACGCTCAAGGGACTGGTGGCACAAGACGCTCGGCACCGGGTCGGCAAGCTCCTGGGTGCGACCGTGATGATCACCGGGAGCTTCGTCGAACGCGGACAGGACCTTGTGATCACCGCGCGGGCCTCCGATGTCGAGACAGCAGTGGTCGTGGCGACGGCGCAGGCCCAGGGTTCTGCCGGTCAGCTTGGCCGGCTCCTCGGCGAGGTCTATCGCCAATTGGCCCGAGGCCTGGGCGGGCAGCTCCCTGATCTGCGTTCGGATCCGATCGACGAAGCGCCGCTCTCCAATCTGCATTTCATGCGCGGCCTCGGGTACTATTTCAGCGCACGCCACAACCAGGCGCTGGCGGAATTCTTGCAGGCGGCACGAGAAGAGCCGTTGACAGATATCGCCCGGCTATGGCTGGCAAACGCGTACCTGGCTCAAGAGCAATACGGTCATGCCTATCTCGAGTTGAGAAGGCTGACCGTCGGTGGCTCAGGGAACGTCCGGAAGGCCGAAATCGAGGCCAAGATACGTACCTGCGAGCGACATCTGAGCAACGAAGAGGTAGAGTTCGTCCGGGAGCTGGCCGCGCGGCGGCCCCGCGCAGTAAAGTAGCCGCATCACATGCACACGTGGCATAAGAGCAAGGCGGCGATCAGAGCTCGAATCGGGGCCCTCGCTGTGAGTCTCGTGTTGATCGGAAACGCGGGCGCGGCGGCCGGACCGTCCGGGAGTCCGGCGCTGGTCACGCCGCGCGCGAGCCGGCTCGAGCCGTACCGGTTCTTCGGGGAAAGCACGGCGACGGTACCGCTGCTGCTCCACACGCCTCGACCCCTAGGGATCAGGGTGCGGGCGCAGCTCATGCAGGTAACCTCGCATCTGGCGGCTCCGATCGGTGCCCCGCTTGATGTGCCGCTCCCAGCAATCGCGTCTTCACCCGAGGTCGAGATCGAGCTTGCCGTCCCGCTCCCGGCGGTAAAGCGGGAGACCGGCTTCGAGCTTCGGTTTCAATCTCGCCGGGATCACGATCGGCCCTGGTATGCCGCCGGCCATATCCCGTTACGAGTGTATCCGAGTGATCTGCTCGGTCCCATCCGCACCTGGGCGAAGTCTCACGCGCTTCGGGTCAAGGACGATCAGGGGTCACTGGTCGAGTTTCTGCGCCAGCAGAGGATTTCGATCGTGGGACGGGACAACCAGGGTTTCCGCAACGGTCGAGGAGTGACTCTGTATGCCGGGGCGCAGGCCATCCGTCGGCGTGCGCTCGTTGCCTTGAGGCGGGGTGAGGCCAGCGTCTTTTTTGCCGAGCGAGAGACGGAGCCCCCGCGCCTGCTCATCGAGCGCACGGGTGGAGGAACGGCCGTGACCGTCGAGATGCGTCTGCTCGACCGTCTCGCCACCGACCCCCTGGCACAGAAGATCTTTCTCGAGGTGTTCGAGGTCATCAACGACGAGAACCAGTCAATGGGAGGTAACGACCGATGAGTGACCCTATGTCGAATCGCCCGCTTCGCGTTTCCTTGGCCCTGCTGATCCTCTCGCCTTTCCTGATGTCTGCGCCGTACGCAGCCGCCGCAGGATCCGGTGACGTGCGACACCTCGCGATCGCCATCCTCGATTTCCAATCCGAGAACCCGGACCTCGAGGCGACGGCCAAGCAAGTCACCGAGCTGCTCACCGCCAGGCTATCCACCCATCCGGACCTGGTTCTGGTCGAGCGCCAGCGACTGGGTCAGGTTCTGAGCGAGTTCGAGCTGGGGATCTCCGGGACGGTCCGACCCGATTCGGCGGCCGCGATCGGGCGGCTGGTCGGCGCAAAGGCCCTCGTCACCGGTCATGTGTTCTCGTCGCGTGACGATACCATCGTGACCGCGCGCATGATCGGAACGGAGACCGGCCGCGTCTACGCGGAAAGTGCGACGCTCGCGGCCAACGATCCGCCCAGCCGGTTCGCGGAGATTCTTGCCGAAAAGCTGATGTCCCCCCTGTCGGAGCGCTGGGATACGCTGGTCTCGCCGGCGCCCACACCGGAAGACCGCATCCAGCGCCTGGCGCGGATGACCAGGGGAAGGAAGCTGCCGTCGGTGAGCGTCTCGATTCCGGAGCGACACGCCGGTCGGACCGCTCTGGATCCTGCGGCCGAGACGGAGATCGGGCGAATCCTCGCAGCCGTAGGCTTCCCGCTCATCGATTTCCACGCCGACGCCCGCGCGGATATCCAGATCACGGGAGCGGCGCTCAGCGAGGTCGGCTCGCGGCGGGAAAACCTGATCTCGGCGAGCGGCCGCGTCGAGATCAAGGCGGTAGACCGTGCGAGCCATGCGGTAGTTGCGGTCGATCGACAGACCGAGGTTGCCGTGGATCTGTCGGGCGAGATCGCCGGGAAGAAGGCGTTGCAACAGGCCTCGGCGGATCTCACCGAGCGTCTCGTACGCTCATTGCTGAAGGCCCGCTGAGCCTCGACGGTTGTCGGACCCTTGTCCACTAGGCTGAATCAGGGAAAGGAAGAAATGGTGTGGAACGCTACGTACGGGGTCCAACGGGGCGGACAAAGCTATCCCGTTGATTAAAAGGTAAAAAGGCCAGAATATAGGCCGAAAATGTCGCTTAGAATGCCCATTTTGGGGCCAAGAACGTGCGTTTAAGAGAAGGATCGCATGGCTCCGGTGCCGCCTATACAAAATCGAGGCTGCCGACCGAGCCAGGTAGTGGGTGTCCAGGATTGGTCAGGATTGGACCCCGGTCGTCAGGGTCCTGAACTGCCGGACATGCGGCCCACGGCGGTCATCACCCTGGCCACCGTTTTCGTGCCAGAGGGGAAGTTCACCACCTTTCGAGGAACGAGAAGCGCAATGGGTCGCCATTTGCACCCTTGGATTCCCGCGATCGGCGACCAGGAGCGACCATAGTCGGCTGAAGCTGCTATATTTTCCAAATCCTCGATCGATTGAGCTTTCGAGAGCTTGATGCCGTGGCGTCCGTCACCCTCACCACGCGATCCACTGTAGTGGAGCTGGACAGCTCCACCGCCCTGCTGACTCCGGAGCTCAGCCGCAATCGCGGTCTGTCCTTCCCCGATTCAGTGATCTATGCCAGCGCGCGAAAATATAAGAGCGAGCTGGTCACCTCCGACGACCATTTCGAGGGCCTTTCAGGCGTAGTTTATTTCCCGAAGAAAGAAGGCTGACCAAGCGGTCCACATGATGATTGTCCACTTCTTTCCTGCTCTAAAGGCACGACACCGGGCCTGACCCTGCCCCGCGCTATCTGGATTGAGCTACGACTCGAATGCTTTGGTCTAATCGAAAGAACGGCATCTCGGTACTCATCGCCTGCCAAAACGAAGAGCTCGTCGTCGACCTGTCTATCCGATCGTTCCTGGAATTCGGCGACGAGCTGGTGATCGTTGATAACGGCTCTCAAGACCGCACCAAGGAGATCGTCCGCGAATTGCAATCGCAATACCCCAAGAAGATCAGTTTCTATGATGCGCCCAACCTAATGGACCTGTATCAGAACAGGCAATTCGCGTTAGAGCGTTCCTCGTTCCGATGGATCGTCCGGGCAGATGCGGACTTTGTCGCTTATACCGACGGGGAATACGACATACGGAACTTCCGCGATCTCCTACTGAACCAAAAGAGTCGTCTTTTTCCGCTCATTTACGGCGTACCGCTTGTGCACGTCACAGGCAGCTTAGACCGCACTGGCATTGAGTGGCCACCGGCGGGGTTCGGCCCGAATGATCCAGGTCGTTATGTGCCGCCGCCCATCACCCCCCCCACGTTGCGGATTTACGAATACTTCCCCGGTTTCAGGTTTCGGCGCCACGGTCGCTGGGAGGCCACGTCCTTTCCCGGGCTGCTGCACCTTCTATCCATCAAATTGGATCATCCCCTATGGATGCATTGCAATATCAAATCGCAGCTCAGCTATCTCTACCGTTCGGAGCGAACGAACTGGCGCCAATTAGGTGACTTTACAACCTATCCTACCTTGCATTCCTATGTGCGGGCGCAATGCATGGAGAAATATAGTACCGCCGACCTCGGCGAAGCCGGAAAGATCTTCTTACGCGATCGGGTCTATCCATTCTTGCAACAGTATGACCCCGACAAATATTACCCATACCCAAAACTCGTTTTCGAAAGGCTAGCCGTTTCATGATCCTAACAGCCTGTGATGAACGACTCCTGCCCGAGGCCTCGTCTTTGATCAAATCATGCGCGAGGCACGCGCCGGATCAAGGGTTTTACCTATTTCTGGTCAACGGTACGTCGACAACAGACGACTCCATCAAACGATGGCATCCCAGGATTTCAATCGAGCGGGTAACGTGGCCCCTCGATACGGGACGGTGGCGCGCCATAATGTGCTGCGCGCGCTCGTTCCCCCTTGTCTCGGTGCTCGAGCGGTTTCAAGAGCCCGTCTTGTATCTCGATTCCGACACCCTCGTTCGCGGGCCCTTGAACGAGCTGTGGGAAGCTATTGAGACGTGCGATTTGATGGTCAAACATCGACCATCTCTGAAACACACGGGAGCCGCGGGGTCGCCCTACGCATCGCGTTTCAACAACGGAGTAATCGTGATCAAGCCGTCCGAGGCCGGACGTCGATTTGCGAGAGCGTATGACGACAGGCTGCGCTCCTACATAGAGTCGGGGAAGCCGCTAGCCTTGCACAACCCGGAGTTAGGCCTCGAGTTTATCGTCGATCAGGAACTGCTCTTTCTGACCTATCTCGACCATCGAGATGGGCTCAGCTTCATGGATCTGCCGGAAAAGTTCAACGATGCCACGTTCCAGGAGGGTAGTATCATCTGGCATGGAAAAGGCACCGCCCGACGTCACCCACTGTATGGCCTCGAAAGAACACGCTACAAGTACGCTTACCTCTTCCACCCGCTCACTCCACTGAGCAAGTCTCTCCTGAGATTCCGGAGCATCAAAGGACTAAGCTGAGCTCGCTCATGCTCGAACTGTACGAGCGGTTCTTCGCAAAGAATGCTTACCTCGCGGAATTTCAGCGATTCCTGCCCACGGTAGACTGGTCAGACCGTAGTCCACTGAATACCGAGATGTTTTTCTTGTGGAGCATGATACGTTCCACGAAACCCAAGCTATTTGTAGAGTCCGGGACCTTCATGGGATACAGTGCTCATTTCATCTGCGAGGCTATTCGCCTCAATGACAATAACGCACGTTTCGTGACCTATGGCTTCAATCTCGAAGACTGCATTCTCTTCGCCAGGAAGCGTTTGCGCAACTATCCTTTCGCAGAGGTCGTCGAAGGGGATTCACGTACCCTGATTGGCCAACTCAGAACTAAAGAGCCCGTCGCATTCTTTATCGACGGTCCAAAAGGGGTCAACATGCTGCCTCTGTTCTATGAGATCCTGGGCACATTCGAGAACATTGAGTTCCTCGCCGTGCATGACTGTGAAAAAGAGAGTGGCAGCCGAAACCGGTGGTACGTAGAACGATTCTTTGGCCTGAATTACGCCACCATGTACTGCGAAAAGGAGTTCCAAACTAGATTCGGCTATCTCGACGAGTCTCTCATAGGGCGGTCCCGGGTGTCCCCCTGGCGGCCGTTCAAGATGCGCGGTCAGACAACTGCGTCGTATGGGACCGAGACGGGCTACGTCATTCAGAAGTTTACCAGGGGTGGCTTGTTTACACGAGCCTATGCGTCCATGTACCGATCTTGCAGGTTCCGACTCTATGAGCGCGTTGCTCGGGTCCTTGGCAGACGAAACACTCGCACATGAAGATCATCAGTGGGTTGGGTGGAAGCGGGACCACTTTCGTCCTGGATGCTCTCGATCACTACGGTTCCAAGAGACTGTTCGGAATTTTTGACTGGTACGAGCTGACGAGCCGCTTAAATCTATCCCCCAGGTTGTTTCGACAATTGAGGTCTGCGCTCTTGTCATCCGGCATGCGAGTCTCCGATCTTTGTGTTCTTAGGCGCCCGGACAGTTTCTGGACGGACTGGGCCTTCAATCCACCCAGTCGATATTCCCCACAAGATTCAGGTTTCGCGGCGCAAATCCTGGCGCAACGCGATTACCTACTGAAAACAGCCAGGGGCCGCTCAGCGGGCCTGCTCGTCAGACGCGGTGATTTGTCTACGGCTTCCTTGACAGAACTGGTCTCTTCATATTTGGCTCGGTTGCAAGCCATCGAAAAAGATCTGCGTGGGGAAATTGTTCTGGTTTGCGGTCATTGGGCGGAATATGGGATACTGCAAGAATTGGGCGTCGAGACGATCTACCTGATCCGCGACCCGTTCAACTCGATTGTGTCGCACTCAAAGCCCGCCCGACATCAGAAAGACTATCTCAGGCGAGGATTGACGGCTCTGAGCTCTCAAGAATGGATCGATACCTATTTAGTCGGTCCTCATCACTATTGGATAAGGTATGCCGAATGTGCCCTCAGTCACAGCAATGCGACAATTGTTCGGTATTATAACTTTCCGGCCGACTGGCAGCAGGTTCACGGACTGCCCGACATAAGTGCTGGATTTGACTATAGAGCAAACAAGATTTCAGAAGTCCTCCCGCCAGAGCTTATTGATTACATCTATTCCCGCACCCGAGAGATCTGCCGCACCCTGGGATTCGACGAAATCTATTATCAGAGCCGTGGGTCATAGAGCATGATGCACTATTCCGATGAACTCGTTCTCAGGGCAAACCAGCTCTATCATGACATTGCGGCAGGCCACTATGCCGGGAGCCATCCCGAGATATTTCGACACCTGCGTGCGCGGTGGCAGCGAACCGCGGACCGGTTCATGGCATCACGGCCGCCGAGCATCTCCCTTCTCGATGTTGGTTCCGGCACAGGGTTTGTTCCGTTACAGATCGCGCAATTTCTGGACAAGCGCGATGGAGGCGAAGGGCGAGGGTCGGACTTGCTGAGCCTATTGCGCCAATCTCTGACTGAATTCGAGTTTGTTCATCTCGAAACCTACCGACACCTGGCCAAGGTAACCTATCATAGCCGCATGACTGCCGCTTATGACAGACTCCTGGCACAGCTGTGGCCGAACAGTGGCTCGACGTTTTTTGCTGTGTTTCGGAAGTATGGGTAGGTGGCAGGATGCAGGGGTTGCGCGTTCACTGACGAATCATGGTCGCTTTCATCAGCTCATTTCTCCGGCGGATACGCCGCGACGTCCGGTCGCCTGGCGTCGACACCTTCCATTCCTTTGAAAGACCACTGACTCAACTGATCCGCTCCCTCCAACCCCTACACGTGGCGGAATTCGGTCCGGGGCGATCCACCGAGCTGTTTGTCCAACAGTCGAACGCCGAAATCTGGAGCTTCGAGACGAGTCGTGAATGGTACGACACGTACAAGAACAGGTTTGACCCGGCGCGGGTGCACCTTATCTTTGTCGAGGATGGCGGGGAGGTTGGGGAAATACTGCAGCATTCCGGCACGACATCGCTGGTATTTATCGACGGTGGCGACCGGCTTCGCGCACTTTCCCAAGCGTACGATCTCGTAGGCCAATCGGGCGCAGCCTATCTCCATGACGCGCACCGCGAAGAATACGAGCTGGGTATTCGTCTTTATCCCTTCGTCTATTTTCCAGAACGTCATTCCTGCATTATGTGCAGGGATGAGCAGGTGTATCGAAGAGTCAAGGGATCAGTCGCGGCCGATTATTCGTGCGACTGTCAGTATTGCTCGTCACCCGCACGGCGCGCCTATTTTGAGCGCATGTCTTTGTCATGAGATCGGTCCTGTTCATTTCGTATAACTTTCCGCCGCACGGTGGCCCGGGAGTGCAACGCAGCCTCAAATTCGTCAAGTACTTGCCTCGGTTCGGATGGCGACCTCTGGTTATCACCACCACGGCGGAATCCGCCCAGGTTCGAGACCCGACCCTCTTCGACGACGTTCCGGCTGACACGTTCATCGCGCGCTTTCCGGGCTTTAGCATCCACCGACTCCAGCAGGCAGCCAAAAGGTACAAGTTGGATAAGGCGGTTGTCCTTGCGAACATCTTGCTACAGCTTCCCGACGCGGCACGCTGGTGGGCGAGCTCCGCGCGTCACGGAGTCTTGGAGATTGTCAGACGAGAACGACCCGATCTGATTTATTCTACTTCCGGCCCTTACAGCGCCCATCTCCTCGGACGTTGGCTGCGCCGGCGAACCGGACTGCCCTGGCTCGCCGATTTTCGCGATCCATGGAGCAAGAATTTACTCATGCCATACCCCCCGGGTTATCGGTGGCTTAACGCCCGTCTGGAGAGGCGGGTTCTGGCCACAGCCGACCGCATCGCCTGTGTTTCGCAGCCCTGGCTCTCCGAGCTTCAACGTAATCTCCGGCACGATGCCGACAGGTTTTTCGTTCTGACTAACGGGTATGACGACGCCGACACAAAGCCTCTAGCCAGGCGGCCACCCCATGACTGTTTTACGATCGTCCATTATGGGACATTCTATCGAAATAGACGGCCCGATCACATCGTCTCAGCAGTACGAGAGCTGGTACATAACGGTCGTATCCCGGTAGAGCAGCTTCGCCTCGTTTTTATTGGTAGTAATGCGCGAGACGTCGTACCCGACGAACCACCCTTTGAGCTGGTCGGCTATTTGCCTCACAGACAACTGGATGCCTATCGCGAGGCGGCGGATCTCTTACTGTTGATCCTCTCTCCCACACGCGACAATATCGGCAACCATAGCGGCAAGATCTTCGAATATATCGCCGCCAATCGGCCGATCTTGGCTGTTGTTCCACCCGGTGGCGTTGCGGAAGAATTGATCTGTGCGACCCGCACGGGACACCCCGTAGGCGGCGATTCGACCGCGATCGCCAGGGCAATTGAGACCCTGTATTTCCAATGGAAGGACTCTACCACTGAATGGAATCCGAACTGGGAAGTGATTCGACAGTATACCCGCGTCCGGATCACGCGACGGCTGGCGCACGAGTTCGATATCATGGTCCAGAAGAGTCGCGAGCAATTCACCGTTCAGAAATGACTGGGATGGGGGCTAAGCATGTCGTGATGTTCTTGTCCAATGCGTATGCGCCCGACGTGCGGGTGCAGCGCGAGGCAGAGAGTCTGGTTGAGGCAGGTTACAGGGTATCCGTCATCTGCTGGGACCGTAGATCGACCTTCGCACCCTATGAGACCGTTTCCGGAATCGACGTCATTCGTGTGTGTGATGTGAAGTCGGCGTATGGCTTGGGCTGGAAGCAGTTGGTGCATTTCCCACGTTTCTGGAGGAAGGCATGCCAATTGGCCATAACGCAAGCGCCGGACGTGGTTCACTGCCACGATCTCGATACGCTGTACGTCGGCTGGCGGCTGAAGAAACTGACGGGTGCCGCCATGATTTATGATGCACATGAAAATTATCCGGCGTCTATGTCTCTCTATTTACCCAGCCTGCTTGTAAAGCTTTTGGCGTGGTGGGAGGGCCGGCTCATAAGAAAGGCGGACGCGACAATTACCGCCAGTACGGTCTTACGCGAGGACTACCTGGCACGCGGAATATTCCCCGTGGCTGTGCTGGGCAACTACCCCGATGTGAAGCGTTTTCAACATCTTCCGATGGCGGAAGCTCGCGAAGCGCGTCGGGCGCTAGGGGTGCCCAACGGTGCCTTGCTTGTCAGTTACATCGGCGGCTTCCACCGTGACCGGATGATCCTGCCTTTCATCGAGGCGGCTGCTTCCTGCCCAGGCGTGTATTTTGCCATCTGGGGTGCCGGAGACCAAAAAGCTGCAGTCGAGGAGGCCGCGACGAAGCACACGAATGTGCACTACTGTGGATGGGCGAATCGCGACGAATTGCCACTCTGTTTCCAGATGTCAGACGTCATCTATTATGGACTGCGGATGGATTATCCCGGAGCGCGATACAATGCCCCAAATACGCTGACCCAGGCAATGATCATGGGACGGCCCGTGATTGTCACCAACGTCGGAGATTTAGGGCGCATCGTTGAGACAACAGATTGCGGCGTGCTGATAGACCAGACAACGCCGCAGGCAATTGCTGAGGCGATAGGAAAGCTCGAGATACCCGAACGACGGCGGGAGCTTGCCGAGAGGGGTTATGATGCGGCCCTTAGAAGCTACAATGCGGACGTCGTAAGCAGGCGCCTCGTGGAACTTTACGCCGCTATAGCGCTATGATGAGTCAGGCTTCCTCCTTTGACCACAGATAATCAAGCAAACCACCAATCAAGCCGATGCCGTAGCTCAAATGTATCCACAGAAAGACGATCGGTAGCATCGGCAAATATCCCCATCCACTTTTTAGACACAGCCTGGCTGAAAACGTTAGAGAGAGACCAGCATAGCCGCCGATCACTATCAACCATGAGTAAAGCGCTGGTCTGGAAATTTGGCCAAGCAGTATGCCTCCTGCTAAACCCGCGACAAAAAGGCCGGGAATCACGTGACGCCATAGGAAGGAGGCTGGGTGTTGCCGGATCACTTTGACTTTGCCAAAGCTGGTCCAGTACTGCTGTTTCCAAAGTTTGCCAAACGAGGTGCGGGGATAGTAGGTCGAGTGTATATCGGGAGAGAAAAAGAGTCGAAATCCCGCAAGGCCCAACCGATAGTTAAACTCCCAATCCTCGTTGCGAATCAGGTCTTCACGAAACCGGCCTACTTTTTCGAACACAACTTTTCTACACGCGCCATAGTTGATCGTCTCCAGATACTGGGGCTTGTCGGCATAGCGATAGCGGGCGCTACCTACGCCAAACGGACTGTTAAGAGCGAGCGCGATGGCGTTTTGGAGATACGCTTTGCCAGCTGTGTTGACTCGCCCGCCAACACAGCCGGCATCGGGAACCTGATCCAGCACTTTCAAATTGGCGCTGACAAACTCGTCATTAACGACCGTATGCGCCCCCATCAGGAGTATAACATCGCCCCGGGCATGATCCAGGCAGATATTCCAGGCAGCCGGTGAAATCCTTGACGGGTTGTCAAACCAACGGATTCGCGGGTCGGCTTGTTGATAGCGATCCAATATAGCCCTGGTATTGTCGTGGGAACCGCCATCCGCTATTAGAATCTCCATTTGTTTCACATCAACATTCCTTTGGTTGAGCAACGCATCCAAACAGGACTCGATGTAGTGTTCTTCGTTGTACGTGCCCATGATGACGGAAACCACGGGGGCCGTTGATTCGAGCTCGTTACGATCTGCCATTGGATCTCTCTCGGCTATCACCGACGATACGGGCCGGATTACCTACCACGACGGCATAAGGGGGTACATCGTTGGTCACAACTGAGCCCGCGCCGATCATGGCATGAGCGCCGATGGTAATTCCCGCCAAAAGCGTTGCGCTGGTGCCGATCGAGGCGCCTTTTTCGACAGTTGTTTCCATCAATTCCCAATCATCGTCCGATTGAAGACTGCCATCTTCATTGACAGCGCGGGGATACATGTCATTGATAAAGGAGACGTTATGGCCGACAAAGACATCATCGCGTATGTGAACCCCTCCGCAAATGAAGGTGTGGCTGGAAATCTTGCAATTCTTACCGATCGTCGCGCCCTTTTGGATTTCAACGAAAGCGCCAACTTTGGATCCGGCGTCAATCGAACAGCCATACGCATTTACGAAGCTGCAGATTTTGACATCGTCACCCACCTTGACATTGTTGAGCACCTGTCGGTCCGAGTTTATATTGAGAACCTTCATGTCAACATAACCTCCTTTCCACGCTGCTTGATCGATTGTTGCGCCGCTTCCAGGACCTTGACTACGTCATAGCCACTTTGATAGTCGGACACCGGGGTTTGTCCGTCAACAATTGCGGAAATGAAGTCAATGGCGACTCCGCGAAGCGCCTCCGTCTGGTCGATTTTGGGGGCGTTGATGTCACCCACTCGAAAGTCCATCAGGATACTGTAACGCTCTTCTTCGGACATCACTTTGGTGACGCCATAGCTCGTGTCGTAGATCTTTACCTTCTCCGTCGGCTCGATGTCGTCGTAGACGATCATTTTCTGACTGCCGCCGATCAATGTCTGGCGCACTTTTACCGGTGACGTCCACGAGCACGTAAAGTGGGCGATAATATCCTTCTCAAAATTCAGCGTCAGGTAGGCAAGGTTCTCGACACCGTTGTTTGTGTGTGAAATCCCATTGGCCGAAATGCTTTCGGGGCGCTCATCGGTCAAGTGAAACAGAATCGAAAGATCGTGGGGCGCCAAATCCCAGACAACGTTGATGTCGGGTTGGAAAAGACCCAAATTGATCCGAGTCGAATCGAAGTATTGAAGCCGACCGATTTCACCCCCGGCAATAGCATCCTTTATTTTTCGGACGGCGCCGGTGTATAAGAAGGTGTGATCCACCATGAGCACTTTGCTTTTTTCCCGGGCCGAGTTCATTAATTTCTCGGCCTCAGCCGTTGATGAGGTCATGGGTTTTTCCAACAGAACATGTTTGCCATTCAAAAGAGCCGCGTGGGCCAATTCATAATGGGTGAGCACGGGCGTGGCGATCACAACGGCGTCAATCTCCGGATCACTTAACGCATCCGTCACATTTTGAGACGTTACAAGTGATGGATACATCTTGCGGGCGGCGTTGAGGCGGTCTTGCTTGGCGTCAACAACGGTCTTGACATGACAGGTGTCCAGGTGCATAAAATTCCTCACCAGGTTCGGGCCCCAGTATCCAAAACCGATGACAGCAATCCTAGGGTTAGACATAATTTTCTTCACGGCTTAAGGCCCGTCGGACCGAGGCGATCATGCGCACGGCGTCTCGCCATTCGAGTGAAAGCCAGATGATCAGGAAGGTGGCCGAAAACAAGAGCGCCTTAACGCCACCGGAGATCCACGCATTCTCTGGCGTGCCCCACGCCAGGAAGACAACGTAGGGAAGTGCCACGGCCACCGCCAACGCCAGGACGGGTACCGCAATCAGTCGTCGCAGAGAAAAGTCGACATAGCGTCGCGATCCCCAGAGGAGGAAGCCGATCCCGAGGACCAGCATGACGTCGACCGCGACGGCGACGCCGGCAATTCCCCACTGCGTTCCGAAAAGATAGAGCCCCGCTACGAGTACGAGCAACTGGATGAAGCGGGCCCTTGCCACGCGGCCCGGATTGCCGGTCGCAATATAGAGATCGGCGACGGTGCGTTTGATCGGGTTGAACATCGCGAACACGAGCATCAGCCGGAACGCAGGCAGCATGGGCCACCAGGCCTCAGTGAGAAGTAGGCTTATGAACTCCGGCATGATCAGATACAGCAGGCCCGCAAGGAAGAAGCCGGCACGAACCAAGGAGGCATTGATGCGGAAGAAGGTCTGCGACAATCGAGTTCTATCGTCCTTGAGGCTGGCGTAGGTCCCGCCGATCACCTTGTCGACGGGCCCGGCCAGCAGGCGGCTGGGATAGCTCGCGAACGCATACGAGCGCGAGTAGTGGCCCAGCGGCGTTTGGCCCAGGTAGATCCCGGTCCAGAGGTCATCGAGGCTATCGAGCAGTCTCGCGGTGACCTCGGCCAATACGCTCTGACTTCCGAATCGGAGGAAATAGCGGGCGGAGGCGAGTGACCATCTCAATCGGGGTCTCCACACAGGGCGCCATCCGTAAAACAGAATCAGATGTACGCCGGCCCTGACGAGGTCGGTTGCCAGCAGCGCCCACAGTCCGGCGCCTCGCCATGCAAGAGGGAGCGCTACGACGGTTGTCAGTACGACGTCCGTAAGAACCACCATGGACAGTCTGCGATGAACGACTCTACGGATCAGGATCATTCGGGGCGTCCGGGTAAGAAGTATCCCGTATAACGCCGGTGTAATGACGAGCAGCGCAGTTCGGAGATCACCTCGGCCGAACAAGACCGTCGACCCGATCATTAGGGCGCACCAGACGGTGCAGAATGCCGCCTGCAGCGTGAAGAAGGTGGCCGCAGCCGTGTGTTCGTCGCGGGTCTCAGGAGAGCGATGCAGGAAGGCCGCCGACAGCCCAAAATTCGCGATGACGCTGGTTCCGGCCACGATCGCGTAGGCGAACGTGTATGTTCCGAAGTCGTCGGGGGTGATCCAACGAGTGAGAAGGGTTGTTCGAATCAAAAGGATGACAGCCGTGACAGCGCTCACCCCGATATTCCAGGATAGCGCCGTGACAGTTCGGCCGGCAAGGCTCATCGGCACCCTACCGAAGCAGGCTTATCGCTGTCGCGATGGCAGAGATGAGATCCGTCTCACCAAGAGCGTTCGAGGTGATCGTAATAGTCATCGTGATTGCACCCATATAAAAATCGGACTTGTCATGCGTCCCGCCGAAGCCGCCGCCCGAATTGCGCACCAGGTCGTCGTGGAAAGCTGGTTAGCGCTCGGTGCCGCACGCATCGAAGACATGGCGCGAGGCGATCTCGAGCTCGGCGGTCAACGGAAGCTCGGCGATGGATCGCCGGGCTTCCCCAAGCGCGCGTCCGCATTCACCGGCGTCGAGATAAAGCATCATCAGCATCACCCGCCGGGCAGCTTTCGCCGGCTCGCGGCGAACCGCCTCGGCCTGATGGATCACCGCCTCGTCGTAGAGTCCGAGGTGGGCCAGGCTGCGGGCGAGATTCGCCCGCAGCGCCGTGCCGTCCAGGCCGTTTTCGAGGGCTCGCTCGTAGGCTTGGCGGGCGCTTTCCCATTCGCCGAGCGCGCTGTACGCGTCCCCGAGGTGCGCGTGCGTTGCCCGCAGCCCGGCATCGAGCCTCAACGCGTGCCGATGCCGCAGCAAAGCGATATCCGGCTCGCCGCGCAGCAGCGCAGCTCGGCCCCACTCGTTCCACAGCGAAGCACGTCTCGGACTCAGGTGCACTGCCTCTCCAAACTGCTTCTCCGCTTCGCGCAGGAGCTCCAGACGCTGCGCGTCGAACGTCGCGTGATCCGCCCAGGCGACGTCCAGGCGGGCCAGGTTCACTACGTACTCCGGATCGAGCGGTCGTTTGGCACGGGCAGACGTCAGCACCGCTCGCGCATGCTCGAACGACTCGTCGCGGGCACTCGGGGACGGCTGCGCTTTGGCCTGATCGGTCCATGCCACCGCAAGGTCGAGCAGGTAGGTGACTCGGGTTGGTGCAAGGGCGACGGCCTGCTCGTAGTCGGCGATGGCTCGCAGATAGTCGCGGGCGCCTTGGTGGGCGACCCTCGCGCGGCTGTAATGAATGTCGGCCTCGATAGGTGGAGCGCTCGTGAGCCAGGCGCCGAGAAGAAAAACCGCGGCGAGCACGCCATACAGGACGCGACGAGCGACCGTTGGACGGTGGACATCCGGCCCTCGCGGCACCAGCAGCACTCGAGCGAGCGTGAGAACCGAGAGGCCGGCGAACAGGAGATGGCCGAACAGCACGCGGTTACCTATCTCGCCCCCCTGCCAGTGGTCGGAGAAGACCAGCCGTGCGATTGCCAGGACCACGAGACATCCGCAGAAGTAGAAGCCGGCGCGCTCGATCCATCGAAGCAGCGAATCGCCGGACGGCTGATTCGACCCGTACTCCGCCGCGATCAACAGGCCGAGCAGGATCCAGCAGGCAGCGAACAACCGGATGAGCCCCGGATCACCCAGCACACCTCCGGGTCCGCGGCTGAAATCGTAGCAAAGCGTGACGGTAACGACGGCGACCAGGATCATGGCCGTCTTCGCAGATTTCGTGGCCCCAGCCTTCGAATCGACCAGGCGGTCGCGCCCAGCGTGGGGGCTGTAGACCTCCTCACCGGCAACATCGTCCGGCAGCCAGGCGTTCTCGGGGTGGTAAGCTCGTCGCGCCAACGCGACGAACATCGCCATCAGCACCCAGAAGTGCAGACGCGTCGAGACGGTCGCAATCCCGAAATGGGCCTCGACCAGATTCCCGAGCAACGCGGCGAGCAGGGCGGCTGCAACGAGTGCCTCGACCTCGAGTGGGACCTTCGTCGCCCAGGCGCGTCGTCCTGCGGCGGCTCGCGCCGAAAGCCAGAAGATCGGTGCCGCGGTCACACCGAGCGGCAATGCGATCCAGATCAGGCGCCATTCTCCGTCGACGAGGCGCATGCCGATCGCCGCAACAGCGATGGAGACGATCGTCAGCACGACGAATCGCCGCAACGAGCGCTTGTCTCGAAGCTCGCCGATCGCGCGCAGGGCAATGACGACCGCGACGAGAATCAAGGCCCAGTAGGCAGCGAGCGCGATCAGGCCGCTCCCGAGGACGAGATCCAGGCTCTCGTTGTGCGCCCGGTCGACGATGGCTCCGTTGGGCGCAAGCGAATCGAGCCCTGCCGGATAGTGCTCTGAGAACACGAGGTGCTGGGTCTCCGGTCCGTGGCCGATCATTGCGCGAGTGGGCGACGCGACCAGCGCCTCGGTGCCGCCACGCCACAGCAACAGACGCACCTGCGCAGATCCGCTCGGCACGAAGATCTTGGTCAGGCGCCCGACGCCGGGGAGGTCCGCGAGAAATGCGCTCGGCGATCCAGGAACATCCCGCAGCGCGACCGCTAGCAGCACAAGCACCGCGAGTGTGATGACCACCCTCGCGAGCCACACCCTCGCATGGACCACCGCGATCGCAAGGGCCAGGATCAGCAGCGCGGCCGCGAGTCCCAATCCCGGCCCGCGACTCTGCGTCATCAGCAAACAGGCGAGCTGAATGGAGAGCACAACGACATGGGTGCCGATGGCCAGCCCGTCACGGCGTGATCGTCGAAATCGGTTAGACACCACCGTAAAGACGCCTAGCACGGCGAGCCCTGCTGCGCTCCCGATCACCATGGACCGCCACCATGCCAGTGTCACCAGCAGGAGGCTGACGAGAATCAGGATGCGCAGCAGTCGGCCGCGAGCATCCGAGGCGGGCAGGACGTCCTCGGCTGCCCGTGTCAGTCGATAGGCGGTGACGGTCAGGGTCCCGACCAGATAGGCACCGAGGAAGATCTCGTTGCCCATCGTCGAGCGCACCTCGACTCTGCTCTTTCCCGACCAGGGGAGCGGGTCCATCCCGTGATGCTGCAGGAGACCGTACAGCCCGATCGCGCAGCCGGCAAAGATCATCGCGCCGAACGCGCGCTCGAATTGCTCGGGGCGGCGCAGATGCGTTGCAGTGGCGATGAAAACCAGCGCGTAGGAGACGAGCGTATCCAGCCCCTGGGCCCGTCGATAGGATCCCCACAGGCTGATGGCGGGTGAGAGGGACCAAGCGCTTGCCACAGCATGCGCGACGAGAAAGATTGCGGTACAGAGCACGAGAAGCCGCGCCATCCTGTCGGCCGGCAATCCGGTCCAGGTCACCCGTGCGGGTCGCCAGCGCGCCGCTTCGGCCCGGAGGCGGCGGCGCTCGAGCCAGTCCAGCGTCCACGCAAGCGCCATCAGTAACGCGATCGCGCGTAAGAGCGCCGCCTTGTTCGGCTCGAAGTTCGCGTAAGAATAGGTGTTGAAGACCAGCGGAACCGTGACGATCGCCACCAGCCAGCACGCCTCCAGTGCCGCCGAACAGCTTCTCGACAAGGCGCTCGGCGGTCCCCAATCCGGTACCCGGCGCGGGATGGATACGCGGTCGCCGCCGCCTGCCGGAGTCGCGCTTGTGGACACCTTCAGCCCAGCCCCCGCGTCCCGGCGGCGACCATAGTGAGTCCGATAATCCCCACCGCCGCACCGAGCAGCCACACAGCCCCCTGTGCGTCGACCGCCGGGAGCAGCATCGCAATCGCGCCGCAGCAGGCCATGACGATCCAGAGGATCGCAACCGCGAGCCACGGTGGGACGCCCCGGCGAACGAGTCGATGACTGACGTGGCGCCGATCTCCGACCCAAGGAGGATGACCTGATGCGAGCCGAAGCACGAAGACCACGATCACATCGGCGATCGGCAGGGCCAGCACGATCACCGGCGCCAGGATCGCGATCGCCGGCATTCTCGCGGTGGAGGTGTAGACGCCCATCACCGAGATCGCTGCGAGGGTGAAGCCGATCGCCATAGATCCCGTATCGCCGAGGAAGATCCGAGCTCGCGGCCAGTTGTACGGCAGGAAGCCGAGGCAGGCCCCGGCGAGACCGGCGGCAACGACGGCCGTGGTGGATGCGCCCGCCCGCGCGCCGTACACGGCAAATGCGATCGAGGCCACCGCGCCCAGTCCGGCGCACAGGCCGTTCATGTTGTCCAGCAGGTTGAAGGCATTGGTAATCGCCACCACCCAGGCGACGGTCAGCATGGCGGCGAGCAGGGTGTGGCCGCCGAGGAAGAGCTCCAGGCGAACGCCCAGCAGCACGAGTATCAGCCCGCTCAGCGCGGTTGCCGCGACCTGCCATGCGAGCTTCTCGCGAACCGCAAGCCCGTTCAGGTCGTCGATGACCCCCGCCGCCACGATGAGGAAGATCCCGACCGATACGGCGACGAGCGCCGGCTCCATTGCGATCGAGCCCTGCAGCACGGCAACACCGACACCGGCGACAAGACCCATAACGACTGCGACGCCACCGAGAAGCGGGGTCGGCTGCGCATGCGCCTTGTAGCCGCGTGGCCGGTCCAGCACATCAAGGCGGCGCGCACCGGCGATCGCTACCGGCGTTGCAATCGAGGTGACGATCGCCGCCGACACCCCGGTCGAAACCAGGTCGCTCGTGATCATCCTTCCCCCAGGCCCGGTGAAGCCTTACCGCAGCGCATGGTCACGCCAGGTCTTCCTGCCTTGCCATGAGCGCATGCTCGATCACGTCCGCGAGGATATCGTCCAGACCGAGCCGGCGAAATGAAGCCGATAAGCGGCCGGACCCGCGAGAGATCGGGCCGGCGATCCGACATGTCGACGAAGCCCGGTCGCGGTGCGCTTCGGACGACCCCGGTGCTCGGTTCATCGAGAGCCAGCACTCGGTCGCCTCGCGCACGGAGCTCTTCGACCAGATGCGAGCCGATGAAGCCGAGACCTCCAGTTACGAGCGTGGTCGTCATGTGCCAGGAAATCTCGGCTGCTGCAATTTTCCCCCAACGTCGGCCAATTGGAGCAGATTTCGAGCGGCTGCCACAATCCCGCGGAATGCATGGCATATACGAATCACGTCTTCCGGTCTGTGGCCGCTGCGGGACTAGGTCGGCGTCTAGGAATCATCGACTCGATGCTCGCACCTCGTGTGTGTGTGCGTGACCGTCGACCCAGAGGCGAAAATGATCTACCCTTTAAAATCTAGTTCCGTCGCAGACGCGGGGAGGTCGACGATGCTGCACGCGAAAGCTTGGCTGAAACAGAGCGCGCTGTGGAAGCGAGCAACTATGGCCGGTCTGCTGCTCGTAGCGGTCGGAGCGGCACAGGGAAAGCTGATCGAGTTCCAGTTTACAGGGGAGCTGACGACCCGCGCGCCGATCGCTGCGTTTCTCCAGTTCGAGGCAAACCAGCTTCCTTCCTCCGTGGCGAAGGGACCAGGGCCCTTATTTCCCTTCACGGACACCTATACCTACGATGCGTTGAGCATCTATCGTGGCCGCGGACTCCTGGGGACGGATCTTAGCGGCGCCATCCTGCAACGAGACAGCGGAGATCCTGGATTATCCGATCTATACTCCGTCGTCTCGCAACCGATGGGACATGGTCCCTGGATAACGGCCGTCATCTCATATCTGCTGGCCCCGTCAGCTATCGTTATCGATCCGATCAACCCGCAGCTCACGCTCGGGCCGATGACGGATCCCGGCGTTTTCGACGGTCGCATCGGAGCCATCTCGTTGCGGCTCAACGACGGCAGCGTCCTGCAGGGCTCGCTGACCGAGGTCACGAGTCGCGCCATCAGTGAGCCAGCCACGATGCTGCTTCTCGCGGCGGGTTTCGGAGGCGCAGGACTATTTGCCCGCAGACTTCGGCGGCGCTCGCGCTAACCTGGTCCTCGTGTCGTCCGGGACACCGATTGACCGCAATACCAATCGCGTCCGAGCCCGAAGCTCGACCCGCCGTTGCCATCCCTGTTGGCCGGGAGCCGACAGTCGGTGACCGAAGCGCACCGCCCGCAGGTGCCCCGGCGCCCCGGAGGAGACGGCTGCGCCCGCCGACAGCGCTCTACATCGGCCGCTCTGACGGCCGAAACGCTTGAGAATTAAGCTTCGGTCACGACGTTCCGCGTGCGCACGAACATCCTCGGCAGTGCGCTGCTCCACCGAGGCGCAAGGACGGACACCGCGGTCGCAGCGGCGAACGTCCATTTTTCCTTGATCCATTACATCGAACTCTTCAATATAGCTCACCCCAATAGTCCGATGGCTTGTCGAAATATTTCAAGAACGTAAGATTATCCTCCCGAATCAAGTCCAGTACCCAGCTCTTTGTTTCTGCACTCCAGCTCAAGTTAATCGCGTTTTGATTTCCCAGCGATTTTATTCGCCTTATTGCATCTTGCCGAGAGTTTTTATTGATGCCTTCAATATTGACTTTGATATCTTTATCGATACCAAGGAAGTCGCAAATTTCGGAAAAAACCTGGTGAGGGTCCTTGATGAATTCTTCGAACCAAATTATTCTTATATTGTCTTCCGGGAAACTGCGGCGATATCGGTCATACACCTCCCAATATCTGCTCGAATCTATAATCATCGGCTGTTTCTTCAATGCCTCATCAACGGACTTGAATCTTAGCGGATTTCCCGGTGTTGCCAGATGCTCGAGGCAAGCCGACTCCATTCGTTTCAGCGGGTGACGCACCATGTAGATGATCTTGGCACTGGGTATGTGATCTACGATCCTTGTGATTGTTTCAGGATGATAGCGTATTCTTGAGTAAGAAGTGGATGCGTCGCCTGTGGCAAGACAGTCGCCGCAGTGCCTGTATAGCGTCTGGTATCTTTCCCATCCCGCGTAATAATTGTCGGTTGAGAAAAAGTGCGGCTCTTTGCCTTGAACCATGCAAGCCTGTGGGTGAGCATTGAGTAAATTGCTTAGTGTGGTTGTCGCACACTTTGCGGCACCAATAATGAGAAAGTCCGGGTTATCGAGCTTAGCCTTCATTTGAAACGACTCGTTTAAGAACAGCAACCTTGGTGCTCATTATACTTGTCTTATTCTGCTGCAGGCACCATCGGTCTGCAATTGAGTTCCCTATCAAGACTCCTCCGGCCCCGTCTCCTGCGTTTTCCCCTCGCGCAACGCCTGCTTCTTGGTCCGACTGAGCGGCCCCTTGGGCTTGCCCTTGTTCTTGCGGTCGCGCCAGCGCTTTTTGTTGGGCGGAGCCGGGGGCTTGTCCCGAAGTGCGCTCTTCTTGCGCTTCTTGCCCTTGTAGATGGGCTCGCGGTGCCGGGGCTCCAGGCCGGGCAGGGTCTGCCGGCGCACGGCATGGGCGAGGTAGCGCTCGACGCGCTGGAGCCTGCGCGCATCGTGGGCCTCCACCAGCGAGACGATCTCGCCGGACTCCCCGGCCCGCGCGGTGCGCCCCGCGCGGTGCACGTAGACATCGGCGCTGCGCGGCAGATCGTAGTTGAAGACATGGGTGACCCGGGCGATATCCAACCCCCGCGCCGCCACGTCCGTGGCCACCAGCACTCGGAGGCTCCCGTCGTTGAGCTGATGGACCCGACGCAGACGGGTCGTAAGGTCCATACCCCCGTGCAGGGCAGCACAGCGGAAGCCGGCGGACCTGAGCTGGGCGGCAAGGCTCTCCACCCGAATCTTGCTGATCGCGAAGACCAGGGCCTTGCCGGCCGCCCCGCCGTCTCTCTCGGGATCCTCGGCGATCACCCCTTCGAGCAGTCTGCGAAGCAAGGCGAGCTTGTGACGAACGTCGTCGGCGAGATAGGCCCGCTGGACCACTCCCGGGGCCAGCGCCCTGGGGCCACCGACCTCGACCACCTCCGGGTCGCGCAGCCACTGGCGGGCCAGCTCCAGGATCGCCTCCTGCTCCAGGGTGGCCGAGAGCATGAGCATCTGCCGATTCTCGGGGGCCTGGGAGAGTATGCGGCTGACGTCCGGCATGAAGCCGAAGTCGAGCATCCGGTCGGCCTCGTCGACCACGCAGACCTGCAGATCGAACAGAGTGATCTTGGAGGCATTCAGGTGGGCGAGCAGCCGGCCCGGGGTGGCGACGATCAGATCGGGCTCGTGTTGCTGGAGCTGTGCCAGCTGCTCATCGTAAGCGACTCCACCCGTAACCTGGGCGTAGCGCAGGGTGGTCTGGTCGCTGATGTCGCGGATCACCCGCCAGACCTGGTCCGCCAGCTCCCGGGTGGGCGTCAAGATCAGGCCCCGAGGCCCTCCCTTGGCCCCGTGGGTTTCCAGCAGCAGCTGGAGAACGGGCAGCAGGTAGGCCAGGGTCTTGCCCGTGCCGGTCGGGGCGCACACCAGCAAGTCTCGCCCTTCCAGTGCGGGGCCTACGGCCTCCTCCTGGACCTCGGTCGGGCGCTCCAGAGAGAGCTTGCCCAGGGCCCGCAGCAGCCTGGGATCCAGACCGGCGATCTCGTGCCATGCATCGCTGCTCATTGGTGAAGCCTCTGGGGAACAGCCCAGTTGACCGCCAAGGCGCAAAACGCCAAGGGGCAGATTATCCGAGAATCAGCAGAATTATTGGACAAATCCTGGGTCTTGGGTCAGCCCTAGTGTCTGAGCCATAGCCGTGGCATAGGCCTCCAGCTCGTCCAGCAAACGGCGTTTGGAAGCATCCAGATCGTCCCGCATTCGGGCTTGTTGCAGCTCTTCGCGAAACCCCTGGGCGGTCAACCCTGCTCCGGACTCGGGATCGGTCAGCCGACTGCGGCAGAAGGCCTTCCAGCGCGCCTGCTCGTCCCTGTCGAGGGTCTGCGGAAAATTCCTGGCGCGATAGCGGAAGAATAGCTCGGGCAGACGGGCGTCTTCGAAATCCAGGTCCAGACCGGCCAGATGATCCGGAGCGGTGGTGCGTACCCGCGCAATACGGGCCCGATCCGCGTCGCCAAAGAAGCCGCCGTACAGGGCTTGCTCGGGGTCCGGGATCGGCTCGTGATCGACAGACGAGAAGACCTTTTGGATCTTGGGTGCAAGCCCCCTCGTCCCCTTGAGTCGCTCCAGGCGTCGCAGACAGCCCGTTACGTCGATGGACCACCGAGACGCTGTCTCGTCGGTCAGGGTCCCCATGGGCGCCAGAGCAGGGCACTTGTTCAGATGCACTGTCTTGAGCGGGATGCGCTCGATGCCTTCAGGCAGCTGTGCCGCAGGGGTGAACAGGCGCTCTCGAATTGCCCCGGCATCGAGCTGGCTCAATGGCTCGGGGTCGTAGCGCAGGTCGTAGACGATGATACCGTTTCGGTTGCTCGGGTGAGCAGCGATGGGGGCCACCATGGCCAGGCAGCCGTACTCGGCCGGAAACATGGACGAGACATGCAGCACCGGGGCCATGTCGCGCAGATTCAGTTGCTCGGCCACCCGGCGCTTGTCGCGCAGCCGGAACAGCCAGTCGTAGAGCCTGGGCTGGCGTCGCTTGACCAGCCGGGCCAGATCGATAGTGGCACGCACGTCGGCCAGGGCGTCGTGGGCCCCCGCGTGCTCTATGCCGTTGGCCGCGGTCAGATCCTCCAGCCGGGTGCTGGGCGTCCCGTCCTCGTACTCCGGCCAGTGGATACCATCGGGGCGTAGCGCGCGGGTCATCCTCACCAGGTCGATGATGTCCCAGCGCGAGCAGCCGTTCTGCCACTCTCGGGCGTAGGGGTCGAAGAAATTCCTGTAGAGGCCGTAGCGGGTCAGCTCGTCGTCGAAGCGAATGCTGTTGTACCCGACGCCACAGCTCTCCGCCCGCCCCAGCTGGTCGTGGATCCGGGCCATGAATTGGGCCTCGACCAGCCCCTCGTCCCGGGCTTGGCCCGGCGAAATACCGGTGACCAGACAGGCCTCCGGGTGAGGCAGACTGTCCTCCGGCGGGCGGCAGTAGAGCATCAGCGGCTCACCCACCGGGTTCAGGTCCTGATCGGTGCGCAGCCCAGCGAACTGCGCCGGCTTGTCGCGCCTGGGGTCCGCGCCCCAGGACTCGTAGTCGTGCCAGTAGAGGGTGAGTGACATTGGGGTGGCTCTCGACTTCGATTCGAATCAAAGACTATCGGTGACCTGACGTGGACGGTAAGCGCATCAGAACACCAAGCGTGGCCTGGTGCAAAGAGTGTCTCTATGCCAAGCCGCAGCTCGGGAGCGAGACAGGGGACAGTAACGGGCGCAGCTTCAATACATGCGGTGACGGATCAGCCAACCTACGACACTCAGGGTAACCAGGGCGATGATCGCGAGCGGCCACAACTGATGCATCAGCAGGGATGCATCGGCCCCTCCAGGAACACCGCGCGCAGGATGATCAAGTCATAGCGCATGGGGGTGCCGAAGGTGAGCAGCTGCACCGCTTGGGGCATGTTGGCGATGGGGGTGGCGGAGCCGGAGAGGATCACCGCGGGGACCAGGAACATGAAGCTGCCGAGCAGAGACTGCTGCAAGGTTGCCGACAGGGAAGAGATCATCAGTCCCACCCCGACCGCTGCCAACAGGAACAAGACAATGCCCGCATAGATGGTGATCAGGCTGCCTTGCAGGGGCACGCGGAACCAGAACACCGCCAGGATAATGACCACCGAGGCCAGCAGCACGCCGATGATCAGCCCCGGCATGGCCTTGCCGATGAGTATCTCCACTGGCCGCAGGGCCGTCACCCGCAGTTGGTCGAAGGTGCCCTGCTCGCGCTCCCGGGCCACCGACATGGCGGTCACCATCATGGTCACCAGCAGGGTGAGAATACCCACCAGACCGGAGACGAAGACCCAGCGTGAACATCACGTCTCGAACGCGATCGTCCTGGGACCCCGTGCCCGGCAACCACGGGCGGCACCCGGAGGATGTGCGGATCGACCCCGTGGATGCGCGCGGGCCGCTCCGGCAGCGGGTCGATCTCGTGCAGCCGCGCCCGTGGACCCTTCGTTGCGGCGGCAGCGTTTCGCATATGGAATTCAGTGTCCATTTCTTTCAGTTGCCGATTTTCGCTCGGAGAATGATCCCGCCATACAGCAACATGAGGGGGATTAAAACAAAATAAAAAAGGTACTTCAGTGTGGTCAAGAAGAATCCGCCAAAACCGCTTGTGTCCGCCGTCAGGTAGGCGATGTGGGGTTGCGCTGGGTCGTACCTGGCTTCGCGGGTACTGTTCAATGGATAGTCCGCTAGGATCGCATGCATGGCGTCGTTGGGCTCGCCGATCGCGCCGGCTAGGGCGTTGCTGGGCGCGTACACTCCGGTGTCGTAGTCCTTGCCATTCACGCGGTACTCGAACTGGATCTCAGGCCAGTAGTACAGGTAGGGAGGCCGCGTCCCGCTCCCGCCGCCGCGGGTCTCTTTCCTGACTTCGCTGACGATCACCGTGGCCTGGACCGGCAGGAATCGATTGTGAAATCGATAGGCCTCGTAGCTTTGCGTGGCCACAAACCACAGCGGGAGCAACAGTACCAGCAACACGAAGAACCCGACCGCCAGCGCGGCGAACACGGACACGACCGAACTTTGCGGAAACACGCTAGCGAGCCACGGACCGGCATGGGCGTCGAGCCAGGGCAAGAGTTGAGCCTTTGCCCAGGGAATCAGCTTCGGCAGGCTGGCCGCGGCGAAATAAACCAGAGCGAACATCACGCCGCCCAGGGAGAAGGGTCCGCGGAGCAGGGCGTAGTCGACAACCGCGGCAATTCCCGCCAGCCACCACAGAGTCATGTAGGGCAGCCAGCTGCCGGGGAACGCCAGACGAAACCCGCCGTCAGTGGTGACCACGTCGACGGCCACGAGCAGGCTCAGCATCAGCAGGGCGGTCAGTACGAGCCCGTAGCCGAGAAACCGGGGAGCAGGAATCAGGTAGCTGCGGACAGGGCTTAAAGGATCGACCCAGGCGGTGACGGAGCGGCCGACCGGGAAGCGATCGAACAGATCATCGCTCGATCCTTCGGAACGGAGGTAGACCATGGATGCGGTGTAAGGCTGGCCATCGAAATAGTATTGATAGGCGATGCGTCGCACGTTGCGACGAATCAGGTCAGCATTGGTCACATCGTCGCCACCCAGTGTTTGCGCAAGACCCTTGATCGCCCGGGCGGCCCTGCCACCGACGGCTGCGTCAAGAGACGGATCTTCGAGCAGGCTGGATTCCCGTTCCACCGATTGATCCATCACGCGCGCGGGCACCGGCTGCCAGCTGCGAAACGGCGCCCGCTGGCTCCAGATACCCCAGGTTCCGCCAACCAGAAATAGGATGGCAAAAACGCTGATTGCGGTGTTCATGATCGGGCCCCTATAAGGTCAAACCGTCACACCCGGAATCGAGTGTCGACTGCCAGCGGGTCGTCGCCGCGCGGCTCCCATTCAAACACGGTGCGTTCCACGTCGTCGTCGCCTGCCACCCGGATGCTTACCCGGAGATATGAAGGTTCACTGGCAGGCTCCGCGGTGATGGCTATTCGATGCTCACCGTCGTCCAGGCCGCCCCCCAGGCCGCTCGAGTAACTGCGGTCCGAGACCGGCGGGCGTTGGTCCCCATCCAGCTCCGCCATGCTCGATGCCGGCTTGGTTTCCCGAATGCGCGTTTCGTCCAGGGACTGGAGGGCACTCAGATAGTCGTCCAGCGCCGTGATTAGAATTTGCCGTATCTCCATCGTTAGCTCCACGTCGAATGTTATTGCCAGTCGTACTTCGGATAATCACTGTGGTCGCGGAAGTCCTCGAACCGGTAGGGCACATCAAGGGCCGCCGACAAATCCGCTACCAGGGACAACATGCACTGGTAACCTTGCGTACTGGCGTCGTCAAAGTAGCTGGAGCGGGTTTGCAACGCGAGCACGGAATCTTCTCTCGACAGTGACTTCACAAATAGTACTACATCGAAGCTATACAGGTAGCTGACACTCTGGGATCTGTATTCTCCACCACTGGCTCTGCCGAGTGTCTTCGTGGTGGTGATCTTGCTCCAGCAACCGCGCAGTCCTAATCCTGTTAGCTGGTCGAAGCGTATCTCCCGGCGGCGTCCGCCACGCGTCACGAGGATGCGGGCGGAGGGCCAGTCTATCAGCCATCTCCAGCTTCGCCAGCGGGGATAAGCGAAAAATAGGAAGTGAAGTATGACGAAAAACAACAGTATCCCGGACAGGATGACGGCAAAAAGGACCAGATCCGTCATGTAGGTCAGTCCGAGCAGGTCCAGCAGCGTGGGGGAGCTCAATATTAGGAGAGAAATCGCCAACGCCGCAGTAGCCAGGAACATGGGCGGGAACGAGCGGAAGCGCAGCAACTTTCCCAGCTGCACCTGTGTTCCCGGTTGCCACTCCAGAGCGTCGAAATCCAGCCAGCGGGGGATGCTCTCCGGCTCGAAAGGCGGAATGACGGTAGGCGCTGTTTCGGCAATGGCTTCCGTATCGTTTGGGCTCGATGTTACGCTGACGACGGGTTCCAGGTCCGGATCAGGCTTACGGTACGCGACCGCTTCCAGTTGGCGGCTGTCACTGCGATTCACGTGGTAACTGGCCAGCCCCGTAGCTTTCGCCACACGGAGCAGAAAATCCATTATCTGCCGGGAATCTCCGATGCCATCTATGTCCATCCACCAGTCGGACAGGCGTTCGCCGTCGGAATCGAACAAAGACATAGAGAATACCGCCCTTGGCTCGCCTGACGGTTTCTCCGTGTCTCCCGCCTTGCTCCAGTGTTGGCGTTCTACCTCGATTCTGTGAATGTCGCTCAGACTTATTGACCGGGAGCTTGGCCAGATGCTCTGGGTACTGGCCACCGTGGTGGTCCATCGGTTCTGGTCTGAGAGTATCTCCATCCTGACCGGAGCCCGGCGCACCAGAAGGACAATACCCACGAGCGCGATCACCCCGGAAAAAACGATCACGCCGCCGTCCATGTGCCCGTCGGACCACAGGGTGAAGACCACGTAGCCTACGAGTGGCAGAAAGGTCACGACGAACAGCGCCGTAAGGCAACCGAGGGACTCTCGGGTTGTAGGTTGATCCGGGATGGCCAATACCAGGCCGTTCTGGACGCTGTGTTCGATCAGCTTTTGCATGAGGGGCGGCGGACTATCCCGTAGACACGAGTATCATATACGCATGTATTTACTACATTGAAGGCACGACCCCGGTTCCCTCGACGTGGAAACATCGTCCCCTGCTTTCGGTCGGCGGGGAGGCCGGCAACAGAAATATAAACGCATCGCCGCGATTGCGTGATGCGGTTCAGGGTACCAGCCAGAGGCGGTGTCCTTACAGGCAAATGGACGGCACATGGATGGGTGCCTTTGTTTAAGCTGGCGATGGCAGCAGCGGTGAACCCGGCCTCCGAGCCTACCGATAGTACGCCAGTTGACACCGCAACCGCAGCGTGTACGCTTTCAATACACACAGCGAAGGATGCCTTTTCTTGTGGTGTTGCCAGTATATGGATGTGATTCGTCATCAAACAGTAGGCGGCTTGTGGGTCAGGCGTCATTGAGCGCAACGAACCCGCCACGTTATTCCGCATAGCCTCAATTGCGATGTTGCGTGCTTGTTCGCTCTTTGCTACGGCTGTCGAGAAACTTCGCAAAGAGCAACCCTACCATGCCCACGATACCGAACACCGCTCCAAAAAAGGCCGTCAACAAAGGCCCCAGAAACATGTTGTAAAAGTCGCCGATCATGGCCCGGTTAGGGGCCTTGGGGTCATAAAGGATACGGACCGTTGTCCCACTCTCATCGACCGCGGCCTCAGAGCTTACGTCGGGAATATGGGTGTACTCTTTTCCGTCCGCCGCCGTGAAGCGCACGACAGCCGCATGGGTGGGCGCGCCCTGCAACGTCGCGCCGTAATTACGCGTTGCCTCCACTTTGGCCGTTCCGGCGACCTCGCCCTCGGTTGAATCCGCTTGAACCCAGAATATCGCGTTGGAAGCGAGTTTGAACAAGCCGTGAGTTCAAACTGGATTCAAGCAGCGACCGCCAGAGGTTTCAACCTCGACTCAAATTCAGCCAGCAGCATAGGCCTCCCCGTGCCGATATAACATATCAAGCGGGCTTTCAGAAATCGGTGGAAGGAAATGCCCCTTAACTGACATGTCATGGCGATGGACTGGATGTACGCATAGGCCCTGGCACCTTCGGCGGACATGCTGCTACCGGACATCTTCCGTTGCACGACACCCACAGGTAGGCCATCTCGATCACGGCGTTCAGGCCGATGTCCGACCCCCGCAGTGCCTTCTCGGAGATGGAGGAGACCATGTTCTTGCAGCGCTCGTACCACTTGGTCTCCGTGATCTCTTCGAATAGGGTGGTCTTGTGCGGGCGGGGCGATGTCTTCTACCCTGCGCCCGCGGCTCGCCTTTCCTGCCGCGCAGGTCCTGGTCGCAGCAGGGGCATGAGTCGAGGGGGATGAAATGGGTCTCATCAGGCGTGAGGTGGGATTTTCGGCGATTGCCGCAGCCGGCTCGCTCAGCTCGGCGATGCGCTGGCCTTTCTCTTCAAGCCGGACGTAGCAGGTTGACCGCTTCACCTAGTTCATTTTCTTCAAGAAATAGTCTTTGTGCTTTTTCGATTATCTCTTGGCTCATTCTTTTGACTGCTTCAACGCCTTCCTCACCAGAGAAGACCGCTTCTTGGCCCGAATCTGGTGAAGCAAATTGTTATGCTTTTCATTAAATCGAAAATATCATTACATTCCTTCGTGTGCCAGCCGTTTTTACAAACTTAAAACCTGCCTTCTCAAATGTCGGTACAAAGCCCATGAATCCATAGCTTGGAGAATCCGGTGCCACGGGGTATGCCTCGATATATTTTGCGCCATTGTCGTTGGCATACTCTATAGCCGCATCGATTAGCCGTGATGTTATCCCCTTACTACTAAATGGTTTTTTGATGAAGAAACATACCAGTGACCACACTCCCTCTTTTGTTTCGTCGCCTCCCAATTTTCTTTTTGGTTCTCGTGGAGCGATTGAGCACCACCCTATAGGCTCGCTTTCTAAGTACGCGAGTATACCTATTTGAATGCCTCTTATTACTCGGTTGTACATTGATGCCTTTTTCCCGGCCTTTCCAGGAATTGAGTTTTTGTTTTCGTTAAGTCTCCAGACAGTACGCCAGCAATAATGTGGTCCGCCCTTGCTTTCAAAGAGCTGTTCGAAATCTGTCCAGCGATCTATGGTAACAGCATAAAAGTTTAGGTTCATTTGTTTAGGTCTTCAACAGCATAGCGTCAAGGGTAACCGGACCCACCAAAGTGGGGCGGGTTGAGCTTACCGAAAGCCGCACCGCTTTGGTGGGTCCGGTTGATCCGCATGTTTCCGCCTGGCCACCTCAATTCACCGCATCAATAATTGACTTATACGCCGCGCACCCTGGTCTAGTAGGCGAAGCTCGGAGGCGCGGCGCGTAAATGTCTGTAGGACTAAGCCGCTTGCACGCTCCGGAGCCCGACACCTTATCTAGATAAAAAAGTATCGCGGCCCCGGTCGTCGGGACGGCTTGAAGTCGGCCGACACGGCCTGTGAAGGGGTGCTGCTGGCTGTCTGCGGCGTCATCTGCTTCCTTCTGGCCTCCCTTTCGGTGGCGGGTTAGAGCGATTGTAGCGAAAAATCCGGCGTTTGCACGAGCGGGGGCCCAGCGCCACGTGGGCGCTGTGGGGCAACGGCTCGGCCCGGGCTCACTCGGTGGGCAGACTCACCGAGCGCAGCGTCGGCGGAGCGTCAGCGATAGGGTGCGCATGCGCAGCCCAGAGCCGCGCGACGCGGCGAAATCCTGCGCAGGGGGCGCATGCGCCCATGCCGGCGCACCGGACAGGGCCAGCCTGGCTCGGGCTCGTGCCCTTGCTCGGCCGCGGGCTCCGGCTCTGGCGGAGGCCCCGCCAGGAGCTTGCGGATCTGCGCCAGGCGCTGCACCCGACAGCGATTGGCCAGCAGCCCATAGTGGCGCACCCGCACCAGCCCCTTGGGCAGCAGGTGCAGCAGGAAGCGGCGGATGAATTCCGGGGCCTCCAGCGTCAGCGTCTTGTGCTCACCGTCGCGGTCGTCGCGATAGCTCAGGCTCACCTGATCGTCGTCCAGGCCCAGGATGCGTGCGTTGCTGATGGCGATGCGGTGGGTGTAGCGGGCCAGATAGCCGATCACCGACTCGGTGTGCTCCAAACAGGGCTTG